>Ga0308175_100001210_pt1 | contig 17402 bp, 11 predicted proteins | sample PhyCR1_3_FD_203893 | JGI IMG/M metagenome (GOLD analysis project Ga0308175, IMG submission 203893) | Soil microbial communities from UC Gill Tract Community Farm, Albany, California, United States - DLSLS.C.R1 | ecosystem: Environmental > Terrestrial > Soil > Agricultural land | place: USA...
CGTCGGGGTCGGCGGCGGGGCGGTCGATCGTGCCCAGGTCGTGCGCCATGTGCTCGGCGATCGCGCGGATGTAGCGGTCCCAGCGCGCGCGGAGCGACACGTACACTTCGGCGCCGGCGGCCTCGTCTGGCATGGTGCGCAGGCCGGCCTGGCGCAGCCGGCGCACGGCGGCAAAGTAGCGGTGACGCCACTGCTCCGTCGCCTGATCGTCGGGATCGCCGGGGGATTGTGGCAGCCCGCCGGGGAGGAAGGCGGACGCGAGTAAGGTCATCAGGTGCATCGAGCCGCGCCAGAGCTGGTCAACGGCCGCGGATTGCTTCACCCAGCCGTACTGCCGGTCGTCCAGTGCGCTTTTCATGAGCGAGATCGCGTCGAGCGTCACCAGCGCGATGCGCGACACCGCGTAGTGCGGCTCGCGGAAGCGGAAATAAAGCAGGACGCTGTAGAAGTGGTGCGATTCCTTGAAGCTCGCCATCTCGGCGCCCATTTCGGCCAGGTGCGTGTAACCGGGCTCGAAGTGGCCCTGCGGGCCCAGGCCCGCGACGAGTTCCGCCGCGTCGCCGGTCTCGCCGCTGGCCATGTGGAGCTTAAGCGCGAAGGTGTTGCGCCGCTGAAGGGCGTTATAGATTTCGAGCAGGTAGGTGACGGTCAGCGTGATGACCGAGATGCCGACGAAGGAGTTGATCGTGTAGAGCAGGCGGTAGAAGGAGGTCTTCGGGGCGAAGTCGCTGGTGCCGACAGTGGACAGCGTGTTTCCGGCGACATAGACGGCGGCGACGAAACCGCCGGGCGGGCTGGGAGAGGTGGCCCCGACGGACGTGCCCAGCTTCGGGTGGATCACCATGGCGGCGCCGCAAGTGAGGCCGACGACCCAGGTCGTCAGAAGGAGCACCAGGATGACCGGCCCGCAGAAACAGAGGATCGTGTCGCGCCAGCGGTTAAAAGGGCGCGAGGCGGTCCGGAAGAGCCACCAGGTCCAGCAGGCGAGGTGGTGGCTGATGATGCCGCTGCCGACGCGGGCGTACAGGACGGTGAGGAAGACGTCCAGGAGGACGAACAGGACGAGGAGGAAGCCGATCCCCTGTTCGAGCCAGCGAAGAAAAGGATGCCCTTCCATGGACGCACCGGTGCGGGGACGCCCCGCATGCGGCGAGCAATCGCCGTGCCCGGCCGTGACGGAATCCTCCGTACTGTGCGCCGCAGCGTAAGTTCTGGCGAGAAGTTTTTACACGTCGCAGATTTTGCAGGCCTGGGCCAGGGAGGCGAGGGGGTCCTTCGTCGGGATAAACTCCTGGCCCACCCAGCCCTTGTAGCCGGTATCGACGATCGCCCGCATGATCGCCGGATATTTCAGCGTCTGGCTGTCGTCGATCTCGTGGCGGCCGGGGACGCCGGCGGTGTGGTAGTGGGCGAAGTAGGGGTGGTGCTCCTTGATCATCGCAATCACGTCCTCACCCATGATGCCCATGTGGTAGATGTCGAACAGGAGCCTGAACCGCTCGGAGCCGACCATCTTGCACAAGGCGACGCCCCACGGGGTGTTGTCGCACATGTAGTCCTTGTGGTTCACCCTGGAGTTGAGCAGCTCCATGATGATCGTGACCTTCTTCTGCTCGGCCAAGCCGACGACTTCCTTCAAGGCCTCGGCACAGGTCTTCATCCCTTCCTCGGCGGAGACCTCGGCCGGCTGCTGCGCGCCTTTGGTCTTGTCGCTGCGGTTGCCGGAGAAGCAGATGACGTTGGGCGACCCGTTCTCCGCCGCCGCCTCAATCGCGTTGCGGATTTTCTCGAGGCACATCGGGTGGTACTGCTTGCGATTCAGCCCCGTGGGAATGGGGTGCGTGTTAAGCGTCGTGGCGGTGAGGTTGTACTTCTTGATCGTGGCAAACGAGTCGGGCCCGACGAGATCGATCCCGCCCATGCCCAGCGCCGCGGCGTTGCGGCAGGCCTCCTCCATCGACCACTTCGGCCAGCACCATTTGCACATGGTCTGCCTGATGTGGTCGTTGTGGATGACCTTTTCGGGCGTCTTTTCTTCGGCGGCTTGAATCCGGCCGGCCAAGGCAGCGGCGGCGAGCGTGGCGCCGGCGCCGGCGAGCAGGCCGCGGCGGCTCAGGTTCCGATTGTCCTGTGGCATTTTCATGAAGCCCTCGTTTCCGGTGAAGGGTTGGTTGATCGGATGCGAATGATGGCAGCGCGGGCGTAGCGGATCAAGCGTTTTCACCTGCCGGCGCTTCACTGCCCCTTCTTCTTACCGCCGGGAGCCTTTCCCGTTTTCTTGCCCACCCGCGAAGCCGGGCCTTCGCCGAAGTACTCGTAATGCGACCAGGCGTCGTCGGCCGGGTTGACGGCGCGCGGGTCCGCCGTGTCTGACATCCACTTCTGCAACTCGGCACGGAGCTTTTCCTGCGCGGCGGCGTAGTCGGGATGGCCGGCGACGTTCTTGAGCTCGTAGGGGTCTTTGCGCACGTCGTACAGTTCCTCGGCGGGGCGTTTGCCGCAGGCCAGCTCGAAGAACGTGTGGAACTTCTCCTCGTCGCGGTGGCCGATGATGAAATCTTTTGACGGCCCGCCGTCGATATCGCCGAAGGATCCGACGGACTTCCACTTGTCCGGATCGCCGGCCGGCCAGCGGTCGGGGGCGAAGTTGCGGATGTAGAGGAAATCGCGCGTGCGGATCGCGCGGCAGGGGTAACTAGCGTCGCCGGCGCGGACGTTGGCGTGGCGCTCGCGCTCGGCGAAGGCGGCGTCGCGCGCGGCGGTGTCCTCGCCGGTGAGCAGGCCGAGGATGCTGTGGCCGGTCATGTCGCCCGGAATCTTGAGCCCGGCGGCTTCCAGGAACGTGGGGGCGAGGTCGGTCAGGATGACGAACTGGTCGAGTACGCGGCCGGCCTTGGCCTTGGCGGGCCAACGGACGGCCAGCGGCTGGCGCGTGCCGGCGTCGTACAGGTTGGCCTTGCCGCGCGGGAACGGCCATCCGTTGTCGCCGCTGACGACCACGATCGTGTTGTCCAGCACGCCGCGCTGTTCCAGGGCGGCGAGGCACTGGCCGACCTGGCCGTCGAAATCCTGGACCGCCGCGTAGTAATCGAGGATGTCGCTGCGCACCTCCGGCACGTCCGGCAGGTACGGCGGGACGACGACGTCCTCGATCTTCATGCCCGCCGCCACGCCGGAGCCCTTTTTGTACGGCCGGTGCGGCTGCGTGCTGCCCCACCAGAAGCAGAAGGGCTTGCCGTCGGGGACGGTCTTGAGGAATTCTTCGAACGTCTTGAACGTCGGACCCGCCGGGTTGCGGGTAAAACCGCCGGCGTGGAAATCGCCGGGGCCCCAGCCCTTGCGTGCTTCGCCGACGGCGTAGCCGGCCTTTTCCAGCAGGTCGGGGTAAACCGCGAAGCGCGAGGGCAGGAATCCCCAGAGGTTGCCGCCCTCGGCAAGGCGGTGCGGCGCCTGCCCGGTGAGGATCGACGCGCGCGAGGGAGTGCACGAGGGCGCGGCCGAGAAGCAGAAATTGAACAGCACGCCTTCGCGGGCGACGCGATCGAAGTTTGGCGTCTTGACGACCTTGTCGCCGTACTCGATCGCGTGCGGCCAGCCCCAGTCGTCGGCGAGGCAGAACAGGATGTTGGGGCGCGAGTCCTTGCCGCCGGTGGCAGGCTGCGCGGATACGACCGCGCACGGCAGCAGCAACGCAAGCGCGGCGGCGAGCCGGTAGGTGAATCGGTCCACGGGTCTCTCCTCTTGCCATCCCCGCCGGTGGTCGGCAATATTGTACGCTACCGCGGCCGCGCGGCGCGTGTTGAGCGCGCGCGACGGCGGCGCCGCGCGATTGTGCGTGGCGCCGCCGAAGCCGCAGGCCGCCGGGCGACCTGTCCCTACGTAGTCGCCGGCGGCCAATGCCCGGGCGCCCTACTCCGGCGCCCGGGCGTCCCGACCACTCATGGGAAGATGACGTTGGCGCCGGGGCCGCCGTCGAGGACATCCTGGCCGCCGTTGCCGATGAGGACGTCGTCGCCGTTGCCGCCGAGGAGGGTGTCGTTGCCGGCACTGCCGACGAGGACGTCGTCGCCGTTGCCGCCGTCGGCGGTGAATCTGATGGTGCCCTGTACAATGCCGGACGCTTGCACGACGTCGTCGCCGTCGAGGGTGCTGACGACGAGCCGGTCGTTGGCGGCCTCGGCGCCGGTGATGTTCACCTGCGAGAACAGGCCGAAGACCGAAACGCCGGTGGAATCTCCGGCGATGGTCGCCACGTCGTCGCCGGCGGTGCCGTTGACCGTGACGGTATCGGCCGCGCCGTCGCCGACCAAGCCGCCGGCCGCGGCGAGGTTCAGGTTCACCTGCGTCACGTCGGTCCCGGTGAGGTCGCCGACGGTGATGTTGTCGGCGCCGCCGAGGGCGTTGAACGTCACGTTTTCGGTGCCGTTGACGTCCATGACGATGTTGGCCACGTCTCGGGCAAACCGAAGCCGTGTGCCGTTGGCGGTGAGGTCGATCTTCTCGTTGATGTTGGCGCCGTTAAAGAGCAGGGTGTCGTTGCCGTCCTGTCCCTCGATTGTGTCGCTGCCGTCGCCGGGGTTCCAAAGGGATGTGTCGTCGCCGGCGCCCAAGAGCTCGAGGTCGTTGCCCTGTCCGCCGATCACGAGGTCTTCGCCCTGGCTCCCGACGAGGGTGTCGTTGCCGGAGCCGCCGTTGACGGTGAAGTTGATCGCGCCCGCCGCCAGGGCCGAGGCGTTGACCGTGTCGTCGCCGGCGAGGGCGTTGACGGCGAGCTGGTCCAGGGCGCCGTCCTGGCCGGCGATGTTGACGACGGTGGCCGGCCCGCCGATTTTCACGCCGCCGGAGACGCTGCTGGCGACGACGATGTTGTCGTTGCCGGCGGTTCCGTTGACGATGACGTTGTCGGCCGCCCCGTCGGCGCCGCCGACGGATGCCGCCAGGTTGATGTTGAGCGTGGCCAGGCCCGTGCCGGTCAGGTCGTTGACGGTGACGGTGTCGGCGCCGCCGAGGGCGTTGAGGTTGATCTGCTCCAGCCCGTTGACGTCCATGACGACGTTCCCGATGTCGCGCGTGAGGCGGATGCGCGTGCCGTTGGCGGAAAGGTCGAAGTTCTCGGCGATGTTTGCGCCGTTGAAGAGCATGTTGTCGAAGCCGGCCTCGCCTTCGACGGTGTCGCTGCCGTCGCCGGGGTTCCAGACGAATGCGTCGTTGCCGTTGCCGAGGAGGGCCAGGTCGTTGCCGCGCCCGCCGGTGACGACGTCGTTGCCGTCGCCGCCGAGGAGGGTGTCGTCGCCCTGGCTGCCGGTGATGGCGTCGTCGCCGGTGCCGCCGTCCACGGTCAGCTTGACGACGGTGGCCGGAAGGGTGGAGGCGTTGACGTTGTCGTTCCCGCCGAGGGAGCTGACGACGAGCGAGTCGTTGGCGGCTTCCGAACCGTTGACCGACACCTGGGCCGCGAGCCCGACGACGGTGAAGGAACTGCCGGCGCCAAGGACCTGGACGTTGTCGTCGGCGTTGGTGCCGTTGACAATCACGGTGTCGGCCGCCCCGTCGCCGGTGCCGCTGCCCGGGGGCGTCGCCAGGTCGAGGTTGACCGCGGTGACGCCGGTGCCGGTGAGGTCGCCGACGGTGATCGTGTCGGCGCCGCCCAGGGCGTTGAAGTTGACGTTCTCGGTGCCGTTCACGTCCATGACGATGTTGGCCACGTCGCGGCTGAAGCGCAGGCGGGTGCCGTTGGCCGAGAGGTTGATGTTCTCGGCGATGTTCGCGCCGTTGAACAGAAGGGTGTCGTTGCCCGCCTGACCCTCGACGGTGTCGCTGCCGTCGCCGGGGTTCCAGACGGACGTGTCGTCGCCGGCGCCCATGATCTCCTGGTCGTTTCCGCGGCCGCCGATGATCGTGTCGTTTCCGTCGCCGCCGAGGAGCGTGTCGTTTCCGTCGCCGCCGGTGATGGTGTCGTTGCCGGCGCCGCCGTCCACCGTGAGGGAGATGAGCGTCGCCAGGCCGTTGGATCCGGTGAACGTGTCGTCGCCGCCGTTCATGTTCACGACCAGGCTCTCGGTGGTGCCGATGTCCAGCGAGAACGGGGCGGGGGTGACGCGGTCGAAGCGGACCCGCGTGCCGTTGGGGGTGGCGGTGAAGGTCTCGGCGCCGTTGCCGCCGTTCACCTCCACCGTATCAATCCCGTCCCCGCCCTCGTTCAAATCGCTGCCCTCGCCTGGGTTCCAGATCATGCGGTCGTTGCCGCTCTGCCCGAACACCTGGTCGTCGCCGGCGCCGCCGGTGAGCGTATCGTTGTCGGACCCGCCGAAGAGCAGGTCGGCGCCGCCCTTGCCCAGGAGGGTGTCGTTGCCGGCCTCGCCGAAGAGCAGGTCGTTGCCGGACCCGCCGGCGAGCGTGTCGTTGCCCGCGCCGCCGAACAGGTCCGCGGCGGGCAGCGCCCCGTTCGCTTCGTCGAGGGTGATCGTATCATTTCCCGCGAGGCCGAACACGCTGATTACGGCGGTGTTCGCCACGGTGGGGGTCACGCCTTTGACGCTCACGGCGCCGCCGTTGACCAGCAGCTTCCCGGCGGCGTCGCGGCTGACGACGATCGAGTTGTCCAGCGAGTCGCCGATGACGGTCAGCACGCCCGAAGACGGGATGAACAGTGCGCTGACTGAAAAAAGTCTGCGGTCTTCGAGTTCTTCCAAGTGTCGCATGTACGTTTCTCCTGTGTGGCCGCGCGGAATTCGCGCGGCGTTTGGTTGACTTCCTGCTTCTTCGTTCATTGGTCCGCCGGGCGAGCGACGCCCGGCCATTGGGGGGGGCCGACCCGTTGCAGTGATGAGACTCAACCCGCTAAGGCCGCAGCAATATTCCCGAAGAAGCCAGTTCGGTCCGGAATCGCCGAGTCCACGAGTGCCGCAAACAGGCGCTACCCACCGGGTTTATTTACGGGGACGTTAGTAATTCCGGGCCGGCCAGTCATAAGGGTGAGGTAATAACGCGGTAAAAGATCCGTAACGGTCGCCGCGTCGCGTGTCGCAAGAAGTGGGAATAAACAGCGGCAGTGGTAAGATGACACGGGTGTAATGGCTTGCGTTCATCCCTCACGGCAACCCGGCAAGGCATGTCCGCTGCGAGCGAGTCCGAGATCGCGTTCGGCCCGTTCCGCCTGGAGCGCGGCAACGCGAGGCTGACGCACGAAGGCCGGGCCGTCGCGCTCACGCCAAAGGCGTTCGACGTCCTGGAGTACCTCGCCACCCGGCCCGACCGCCTCGTCACGAAAGCCGAACTGCTCTCGGCGCTGTGGCCGGACGTCATCGTTGGCGACGCGTCCGTCAAGGTGTGCGTCCGCGAAATACGCAAGGCGCTGGACGACGGCGTCAAATCCCCGCGCTACATCGAGACCGTCCACCGGCGCGGCTACCGGTTCATCGCGGCGCTCGGGGGGCGGCCTGCCGCGCCGGCGGCCGGCCGCGCGGACGGCGGTGCCGCCGCGCCCGAAACGCCGGCGATTTCGACCACGAGCCATGCCCTGGTCGTCGGCCGCAACTGGGAGTTCCGGCAGCTCGACGATTGCCTCTCCCGCGCCGCCGCCGGCGAGCGACAACTGGTTTTCGTGACCGGCGGCCCCGGCACCGGGAAGACCGCGCTGGTCGATTCCTTCCTGTCCCGCGTCGCGGCGTCCGGCGGCGGCCGCCCGCGCCCCCGGGTCCTCACCGGCTGCTGCTTCGAGCAGTTCGGCGCCGGCGAGCCGTACCTGCCCGTCTGGGAGGCGCTCGGCCGCGCCGCCCGCGAGCACCCGTCCCCGATTATTTCCGACTTGCTCGTCAAGCACGGCGGCTCCGCCGCCGCGCCCGCACCCCTCGTCGCCACCGAGCCGCGGGCGATGTCCCAGCGCGTCCTCCACGAGATCGCCGACGCACTGGAATCTCTCGCGGCCGCCGCGCCGTTGGTCCTGCTCATCGAGGACGTCCACTGGGCCGACTATTCCACGCTCGACCTCGTCTCAGCCCTGGCGCGCCGCCGCAGCCCGGCGCGGCTCCTCACGCTCGTCACGTTCCGCCCGGCCGAGCCGTCGCCGGAGAAGTACCCGCTGCGCGGCGTCGTCCGCGAGCTGCTGACCGCCCGGCTATGCCGCGAGCTCCCCCTGGACCCGCTCGACGAAGCGGCCGTCGCCGGCTACCTCGCCGCCCGATTCCCCGGCAGCGCCTTTCCCACGGCCCTGGTCCGCCGCCTGCACCAGCGCACCGACGGCCACCCGCTGTTCCTCACCCACCTGCTCGACGACCTCGTCGAGCAGGGCGTGCTCCGGGAACGGCAAGGTCAATGGCGTCTGGCCGACCACGGCGAAGGCGGCGGCTGGGCCGCGACGCTCGACACGCGGATCCCCGAATCGGTGCAGGCAATGATCGAGAGCCAGATCGAGCGGCTGACCCCCGACGAGCAGGCGGTGCTCGACGGCGCCGCGGCCGCCGGCGTGGAATTCTCCGCCGCCGCAGCCGCCGCGGCGCTGGGGAGGGACGTCGTCCAGGTGGAGCAGGCGTGCGACGGCCTCGCCCGGCGCCAACGCTTCCTCGACCGACAGGGCCAGGTCGAATGGCCCGACGGCACGGTGGCGACCCGCTACCGCTTCGTCCACGAGCTGTACCACAACGTCGCTTACGAGCGCATCCCCGCCGCCCGCCGCGCGCGACTTCACGCCCTGCTCGGCGAGCGGCTGGAAGCAGCCTGGGGCGAGCGCCGCGCCGAGGAGGCGGCGCAGCTCGCGATGCACTTCGAGCGCGCGCGGGACTGGCGGCGGACGCTCGGTTACTTGCGCCAGGCCGCCGATGCCGCCTGCCGGCAGTACGCCCACCGCGAGGCCGCCGACTACCTCCGCCGCGCGCTCGCCGCCCTCGACCGCCTGCCCCCGCCGGACCGCGCCGCGGACGAGCTGCCGCTGCTGATGAACCTCTCGGTCAACCTCCAGGTGACCCGCGGTTACGCCGCCCCAGACGTGCTCGATCTGCTCGACCGCGCGCACGCCCTGTGCCGCCAGGACCACGCGGCCGACGACGTCGGCGCGCTCTTCCCGATCCTGTGGGGCATCTGGGTATTCCACAAGGTCCGCTCCGACCTGCCGCAGGCGGAGCAATTAGCCACCCGCCTCCTGCGGCTCGCCGGCGACTCCGGCGACCCGGCGCTGATGCTCCAGGCGCACCAGTCGATGGCCATCACCTCCCTGTGCCTCGGCAACCCCGCGGCCGCCGCCGACCACATGGAGCGGGCGGCGGCGGCGTACGACCCCGAGCGGCACGCCGCCAACACGCTGCTCTTCGGTCAGGACCCGGGAATCGCCACCCTCGCCTTCGGCGCGGTCGCGTTGTGCATCCTCGACCGCCAACACGACGGGCTGACCGCATCCGCCCGGGCGATCGAGCTTTCCCGCCGCATCTCCCAGCCCAGCAGCCTCAATCTCTCGCTGCATTTCGCCGCCATGCTCCACCAGTTGCGCGGCGACGCGGCCGCCGCACAGGCATCGGCCGAAGCCTCGATCGAGCTCGCCGCGGAGGAAGGGTTTTCGTTCTGGCTGGCCGGCGGGACGGTCTTGCGCGGGTGGGCGCTGGCCGCACAGGGGCGGGCCGACGAAGGCATCGCCGAAATCCGCCGCGGCCTGCGCGACTGGCTCGCCACCGGCAGCCGAACCTACCACAGCTATTACCTCGGCCTCCTCGCCTCGGCGCTGATGGCGCGCGGCGACGGCGCCGCCATCGCCGAAGCGATTGCAACGCTCGACAAGGCCATGGAAACGGCCCGGACGCTGTCGGAAGGTCTTTTCGAAGCCGAGCTGCACCGCCTCACGGGCCGATGCCTCCTGCGGCTCAAGGCGCAGGACGCCGCCGCCGCCCGCGAGAGCTTTTCCCTCGCGGCGTCCATCGCCCGCCGCCAGCAGGCAAAGTTGTTCGAGCGATTGGCAGCCGTCGATCTCGTGGCGACGCCCTCCCCTCCGGCGGTGGACGCCGCCCGTTAGCGCACCAGCGGCAGATACCCCACGAGGCTCGTCCCGTTGGCCGTGAAGAACGGCACGAGGTCCGCCTGCTTGATCCACTGCACCGACCCGTCCATGAACCCGAAGTTCCCACCGGCCGACCCGATCTTTCCCGGGTCCGGCAGTGGGCTGGCGGTGCTGGCCACCAGCCCGTGCTTGCCGTGCGGCGCCGTGACTGCCTTCAGCCCCTTCAACGCGAAGGAGTTGGCGGTGTTCTTCTCGATGCAGTCGCCCCACAACACGAACTTGCCCTTCTCCCTGACCTGCAAAGGCGAGTGCAGCTTGTGCCCCGGCGCGGCCTCGCCGGGGAGCAGGGGGTTGTAGTACGGGTACTTTTCCTCGTAACGCCCGGCCAGGAAGTAATACCCGTTGCGCAGCCGCCGGTGCTGCGTCGGCGTCTTCTGCGCGTTGTTCTCCCACTTGATCCATTCGTCGCCGACCGCGTCCTGCGACGGCGGCATCGACTTCACCCCGCCCGAACCGGCTCGGTCGGGGCACACCAGAAGTGTCAGGTCGGCCCCCGCCTCGCGCTTGAACCGCTCCACCAGGTGGTCGGGGACCCAGGCGATGTGGTCGGCCGAGTAATTCGTCCCCGCGTAGCTCACGAGGTTCGCGTCCTCCTCCTTCAGGTCGCGCATCGCCAGGCGGAAGTGCCCCTTGAAGTTGTTGGCCAGGATGATCGTCGCCATGTTGAGCTGGCGCAGGTTCGACGCGCATTGCGTGCGCTTGGCGGTCTCGCGCACGCTGTTCAGCGTCGGCAGCAGGATGCTGACGAGCAATGCGATAATACCGATCACGACTAGGAGTTCGACGAGCGTGAAGCCGGCGGGGCGGGAAATCTGCCGCGCGGTCCCGGGGGAACGGGCGATTGGCATAGCGCCTCCTGATGTGAAATCGTGCAAGACGTGAAGACGCTCAGGAGGTTATCGTATGGTTGCCACGACCGTCGTCGGGGCGACGCTGAAACGGGCTTAGGGGAAACCCCTACAAAACGAAACAAGGGCGGCGCGTTTGCGGCCGCCCTTGTGATCTACGAGCCTGATCCTGCCGCGGCGTCACCTGACCAGCGGCAAATACCCCGTAATCGCCCCGCCGCCGGTGGAAACCGTGAACGGCGAAAGGTCCTGTTGCTTCAGCCACTGGACCGACCCGTCCATGTACCCGAAGTTCCCACCCTGCGAGCCGATCTGGATGGGGTCCAGGGCCGTGTTGGCCGAGACAACCTGCCCGTGCTTGCCGTGCGGTGCGGAGATCACGTTGAGCGTGAACCCGAACCCGGAGCTCGTGCCCTTCTCGATCGAGTCGCACCAAAGCACGAACTTGCCCTTCTCCTTGGACTGCATCGGTGACTTGATCCTGTGCCCCGGCGCGGCCTCGCCCGGCGACTGGACGAACGGGTATTTATCCTCCCACCGCCCGGCCATGTAGTAGTACCCGTTGCGCAAACGGTAATGCTGCGGCGTCTTCTGCTGGTTGACGTTCCACCGGATCCAGTCGTCGGCCGACGTGGGAGTATTCGGGGTCGCCAGCGATTTGCCGCCATTCGGCGACGTGCGGTCCGGGCACAACAGCAGCGTAAGGTCGCACCCCGCCTCCCTCTTGAACCGCGCCACGAGGTGGTCGGCGATCCACGCGACGTGGTCGGCACTGGTCGTGGATAGAAGCGCCGGCGTCACGTTGTAGTTCCACGCGTCGGCGTTCTCCTCGAACAGGTCGCGGTGCGACAGCCGGAAGTGCCCCTTGAAATTCTGCGCCTGGATCAGCGACCCCATGCAGAGCTGGCGCAGGTTGGAGGCACACTGCGTCCGCTTGGCCGTCTCCCGCACGCTATTGAGCGTCGGGAGCAAAATGCTGATCAGCAACGCAATGATGCCGATAACCACGAGAAGCTCGACGAGTGTGAATCCCTCTTTGCCACTGCGTCGTGCGCGCTTAGCCATAAGCACCATCCCTTCGATGTGGAGCCGCGACGTGAAGGCAGGACACTTGCGCCAATATTCTGCCAATCGCGCCAACCGCATTCCAGCACAAAATAAAGAAACCCCGGCTCCGCATCTCGAGCCGGGGTCTCGCTTGCTCTTAGATTGGTCTCCGGGTCAATCCTTACCGCACGAGCGGCAGCCAGCCCTGGAACGCGGTGCTGTTCTGTACGACGTAGAACGGCACCAGGTCGTCTTGCTTGAACCACTGCACCGACCCGTCCATGAATCCCATATTGCCGCCTTGCGAGCCGATCTGCTTTGGCGTCAAGGCAGTATTGGTCGTGGCGACGAGGCCGTGCTTGCCGTGCGGCGCGGTGATCGTCTTCAAGCCCGACAGCGCGAACGAGTTGGAAGTGCCGTTTTCGATGCAATCGGCCCAGAGGACGTACTTGCCCTTGTCCTTGGTCTGCATCGGGGACTTGATCTTGTGCCCCGGCGCCGCCTCGCCGGTGGATTGCAGGAAGTTGTACTTATCCTCCCATCGGCCGGCCAGGAAGTAGTAGCCGTTGCGCACGCGGCGGTGTTGGGTCGGCGTCTTTTGCGCGTTGTTCTCCCACTTCACCCACTCGTCACCTTGCCCCGGGGCGGTGGGGGGCAGCGCCCTGATGCCGCCGGAACCCGCGCGGTCGGGACATACCAGGAGCGTCAGATCAACGCCGCCCTCGCGCTTGAAATGCTCCCACACGTGGTCGGGAACCCAGGCGATGTGGTCGTTGTCGGTGGTGGTGTTGTCCAACGGCGGGTTCACGTTGTAATTCGTCGCGCTGGATTGTTCCTCGGTAAGGCTGCGGTGCGACAGGCGGAAGCGCCCCTTAAAGTTCTGAGCGACCAAGAGGCTGGCCATGTTGAGCTGGCGGAGGTTGGAAGCGCACTGCGTACGCTTGGCCGTCTCGCGGACGCTGTTCAGCGTCGGCAGGAGAATCGAGATCAGCAGTGCAATGATGCCGATGACGACCAGAAGCTCAACAAGCGTGAAGCCGCGGGCTGCCTTGCGTGAGTTCATGCGCATCCATCCTTTATCGATGATGAACGATGGGTCGATCGTGAAAGTTTACGCGACGTAGCCAAGATTACAAGAACTTGGTGCCCGCTGGTCTACGACAAATTCCCTGTCGTTCAGATCGGTGTCTAATGTTGCTACTATTGCATTATGATGGCTCCTCCAGCGGAACGGGGCAGATATCGTGGCGCTTGCATCGGTCGCATTCGCGCCCCTCCCACAGCGCGTTGTACCGCTCCAGCACCGCGTCGATTAACCCCGGCGACTCCGTCCACACCCCCCATTCAAAGTTCCGCCTCCCGTCCGCCTTCGCGCCAAGGCCCGCGCCCGTCAGATTGGCACTCCCCAGGTACATCCGCCGGCAGTCGATGACCACCGCCTTGGCGTGCAGCCGCGGACAGCGGCGGATGGTCAGGTTCTTGGGCAGGGCCCGGCGCAACTCGTGCAATGCCGCAGAGCTGGGCACCCCCGCGTGAAGCAGCCGAATCTCCACACCCCGCCCCGCCAGAACGCGCAGGTGGTCCACGATCGACTTCGCCCGGCGCGTTCCGCGCTCCGGCACGAGCATCGCCTTGAAATCCGCCGTCGAGATGTCCAGGCTGATTTTTGCCGACAGGATGCCGTCGCGCACGACGCGCTCAAAGTGCTCGGCGTCGCTGACCAGTTCGACCTGACCGACGGCGGCGGCGCTGACCGTGCGCAGGGGGATTCCCATTACATCCGTCTATCGGCCAGTCCCCGGGGCAAACTACCGAGTTCCCGTCGTGCTTTCTATCGTGAACGACCGGGCCGCAATGGTCTGCTTCCCCTCCCGGGCGAACGGCTTGTCCCCGAAATTAACCACCACGCGATCGCCGCTGTCCCATTCCGTGAACTGCACGGACCGGTCCGGCGTCAGCCAGCCGAAATCCAACATCTCGCCGAAACCGATCCGGCCGCGCACCGACGCGAGCTTGTTATAGCTCGCCACGCACTCGGCCTTGTGGCTTTCCCACAGCGCCGGGGTCATGTGCCACATCGGCATCGTCCCGTACAGGACGTTGAACAGGTCCTTCTTCCACGCGTACGGCGTGCTCTGGTAATTGGTATCGCGCCACACCCACGTCCCCGCGACGTAGTCGTGAAATGCCAACTGGTACAGCGGGATCCTTCTCGACTCGTCCAGCGTAAACGCGGCCAGCTTCGCGTAGCCGTCCCCAAGGTCCGTTTTGTAGTCCCCCGACGGGATCTTCAGCGGCGGATCGGCGTACGGACGCAGCGACATCAACCCCTCGAAGAAGTCCACGTCCGGCAGCGCCCACGTCGGGCAAAGCCCTTCGCCGGAACCCACCAGCATCCCCACGTCCCGCGTGTTCCGCATGATCTGCCCCCTGGCTTGCTGGTTTTCTTCGATCGTCGAGGGGTGGTCCGGGTGCAGGCAGGGGGCCAACTGCACGACGAGTGTATCGAAATAGAACAACTGCACGCCGTAATCGCGGATCGCCTCTTCCGCCTTCTGCGTCCACTCCGGCACCAGGTGCTTGGCGCAGACCCGGTCCCACGCGTTGCGCTTGCTGGATGCGAAGAATCGGTCGGGCGAGAGCCGCCCGGTCAACAGCGCGTTCGGCCAACCGCGGTTCGCCGAGACCTGGAACAGATTTCCCGTTGCCATGCGGTACATCCCCGCCACCCACCCGAGTTTCTTGATGCCGTCGAACAGCGCCCGATCGACCTCGTGCCTGCCGTAGAAAACGGCGATGCCGCGATCGATCCCGGCGGCCTTCATGTCCTGCACCACGGCAAGGTCCTCGGCCGGATTCCTGCCCCACAGGTACACGTAAACGCCGTCTTTCAACGCCGCCACCGCCGGCCTGGCCTCGACGCGCTGGCGGAGTGGCCGCATTTCCGGATGGGCGCCGAGGAAGAATTTGCGGTACTCCTTCGCCAGCCGTTGGTACCCGCCGTCGGCATGAAACGCGTAGTTGATCCGCAGCGGGACCGCGAAGACCGTGCGGTCCTCGGCGCCCGGCCGGCCGTCGGGGTTACGGAACGAGTCCAGCCGCGCGACCATCGACCGCTTCAGGTCCGTCATCCCCCACCACGGCTGGCTCCCCGTCCAGCCGAAGGGCTTGCTGATCTCCCGCACGTTGTCCAGCGGCATGAGCATCCCCTCGCCGCTGGTGTTCTGCACGTAATACCAGCCCTTCTGCGGCGCCGCGAAGTGAAACGGGTACCCCGCCAGTGCGGTGTACTTGCGGCCGGGCACGTCGAGCACGAGATCGAAGGCGTCCGGCCGGCCCTTCGTGAACGACACCGCGACCGTGTACTTCGCCCCGCCGCCGAGCACGTCGGCGGCGATGCCTTCCGCCGTCGCGCGCACGGAATCCCGCGACGCGCTGAACCCCGCACTCGCCTGCTGCGCCCAGGTGAGTCCCGACCGCTTGTCGAACACGCTCAGCGATGCGTCGGCGGCGGAGAATGAGACGCGCAAGGCGTCGTTTTCGATGGCCGGGGTAGAAGTCCCGTCCGCCGCGACGGAAATGCCCATCGGGAAAAATGCGATCGCGAGTAAACACGCGCCGGCGACTTTCATGACGTCTCTCCGAGGCCCGGGGGAGCTGATGCGCCGGCGGGGAGAGTTCCCCGCCGGCGACGCGATTATCCGCCGCGGCCGCGGCATTCGCAAAACTTGCAAAAGACCGGCATGCCGGTCGCGCCCTAAAATCACGGGCGGGGGAGGAACTGACGATGCGAACGATTCTCCTCAGCCTCGCATGTGCCGCCGCATTGGTTCCGCTGGGGGGCTGCGCGACGTACGAGTACGACCTCGTCCAGCCGTCCGAATTGGCGAGGCACATCGGCCGAAAGGCCGAGGAGCACTTTTACCTCCGGCCGCTCGACTACTGGATGATCAGTTACGAGAACTACCTGATCGTCCGGGTGGGGAACCCGACCGACGATCCCATCCACCTCCTCGGTGCCGAAAGCACCGCGGTGGACCCGCACGGCCAGAGTCACCCGCTGCGGAGCCAGACGATCGCGCCGCACACGTGGATCAAGCTGATCCTCCCCCCCCTCCCGCCAGGGTCTATGGCAGCGGCCCGACGTTCGGCTTCGGCGTGGGGGTGGTTCACACGATCGAGAACGCCGGCGACACCCCGCAGCCGCGGCCCCAGCGTGTGATGATGATCGCGGACATGGGCCGCGGGCCGTCGATCTCACACGCCCCGGCGGGCCCGCGCCGGTCGGCGTATCGCGCGGCGCCCTATCGCTCGTTCCACACCTACCCCTACTGGTGGCACCGCCGGCACATCTTTTACGACCCGTGGCTGTTCGGGCCCTTCTACGACCCCTGGTTCTACGAGCCGTATTATTTCGACATCTATGACCCCGCCGACGCCACGGTGTGGGAGTGGGAGGGGGAAACCGACGTGCGCCTGACGCTGACGTACGAACGCGAAACGCGTGCGGCCCCCCCCGTCACCCAACCGGCAGAAGGCGCGGACGATCGGGACGAGCCGATCTTCCGCCACGACTTTGTGCTGCACCGGGGGAAGGCGTGAGCGGCTCCAGCTCAAAGACCGTGATCTCGCGAAACCATTTGATCGCCGCGAGCTGGTAGTTCGTCCCGGCCAGCAGCTCGCGCACTGTGGGCACGGGATAGTGCGTCACCACCCACACGCGCGGCAGGGGGGCTCCCGCCGGCAGATTCTCCGGGGGTCCGGGGACGGCCGGCCGATCCTCTGGATCGATCCGGATGTCGGTCCGCGGGCAATAGTGCGCGAATACGAAATGCGCGAAATCCATCGTCACCACGACCGAATCGCCGGGGGCGGCATGATCGCACACGTACCCCGCCGCCGACCGCCAATCTTCCCGCCGATCGGGCGGATGAAGCAGTGACGGCACGGCGAGGGCGGCGAGTACGGCGGCGGCGGCGAATTGGGCGGGGCGGGGGAGCGCCGCTAGCGCGGCGGCGGCGAGCAGGTCCAGCCCGATCAGGGTCGTGATGCCATAGCGGATAATAAATACCGGGTGCGTGGCCCAGGAGATCAGCACGGGGAACAGGACCGGGAAGATTGCCAGGCCGAGGCAGAGGGTGATGACTGCCGGACGGCGGGGGAATTGGAGCAGGGCGGTGGCGGCTAACGTGCAAAGCAGCAGGCCGAGCAGGGGGGTGGACGCGTACGCGAGAACCGCCGCGGGGAAGACGTCGGCGTGGATCGACTTGGCGTAAAAGTAGCCGGCGTTCATGAAGCGGTAGGTCTCGTACGCGGGGTTCACCCACGGCGTGAAGAGGACCGCGATCGAGGCTTGAAGGACCGCCCAGCGGCGCAGCGGAAGCGCCCGCATGCGCCCGGCGAAATAAGCGACGTTCTGGGCGAGCAGCACGAACCCGCCGTACAGGTGTGTGTAGATCAGCAGC
>Ga0308175_100001212_pt1 | contig 17379 bp, 13 predicted proteins | sample PhyCR1_3_FD_203893 | JGI IMG/M metagenome (GOLD analysis project Ga0308175, IMG submission 203893) | Soil microbial communities from UC Gill Tract Community Farm, Albany, California, United States - DLSLS.C.R1 | ecosystem: Environmental > Terrestrial > Soil > Agricultural land | place: USA...
GCCGGAGCTGCCGCGGTGACGCTGCCGTTCTTCCTGTGGAACCCCGGCCGGTTCTGGCACTGCGTGGTCGAGTTCTTCGTCGACCTGCCGGCGCGCACCGACTCGCTCTCGGTCTGGCAGTGGGTGCCGGGACCGCTGGAGACCGCGACCGTGCTGCTGCTGGTGGTCGCGGCGTACGCGCTGGTGCTGCGGGGGGTGCCGCGGACGCCCGGCGGGCTGCTGCTCGGCTCCGGGCTGGTGCTGGCCGCGTTCGACCTGGCCAACAAGCAGAGCTTCCTCAACCAGTGGCTGCTCGCCGCGCAGCTGGTCGTCGCCGGCCTCGCGCTCACCGCGGCCACCGTCCGCCCGGTCCGGGAGGTGCCGCTGCCCGCGGCACCTCCCGGCTAGCGGGACTTACGCGACCGTGATCCGGTCGGTCGCCGGCGGCGAGACCGGCGAGTTGGCGGTCAGGTACGCGGTGAACGCGTCGATGTCGATCGGCCCACCGGTGACGTCGGTGCCCACGGTGAGGGTGCTGAAGCTGTCCCCGCCCGTGGCCAGGAAGTTGTTCACCGTCACCCGGTAGGACGCGGCCGGGTCGACCGGGACACCGCCGATCGTGATGTTCGAGACGCGGTCGCCGATCGGGTTTGCCAGCGTCTGCGTGTAGCGCAGCGTCGACGACGGCTGCAGGATGCGCGTCGGTCCGTTGGCCAGCCACTGCTGCTCCAGCACCGCGTCGATCTGCGCACCCGTGTACGTCCAAGTCTGCAGGATGTTGCCGAACGGCTGCACCGTGAAGGCTTCGCCGTACGTCACGACCCCGTTGCCCTCACCAGCCGGCGACGACGCGAACGACAGGTCGGCGCGGACGCCGCCGGGGTTCATCAGCGCGATCTGCGCGCCGGCGGAGGTGGTTGCGGCGAGCTGCGAGTCCGCGATCAGGTTGCCGAGCGGGCTCTCCCCGGACGGCACAGCGGCCCGGACGATGTCGGTGGTGATGGTGCCGACCTGCTGGTTGGCGATCGGGGCCGACTTGGTCACCGCCTCGGTGACGATCGCCTGCACGGCCGGGTCCGGAGTGACGGTGCGCGTGACGATCTCGTTCCTCGCCGTGCTCAGGCCCCGCTGCACCTCGCCGCTCCTCGTGTTGATCTTCAGGTCGAGGACCGAGAGCAGCCGGCCGAAGGACAGGCTCTGGATGACGGTGCGCAGCTGGCCCTTGGGGTCGGGCAGCTGGCAGTTGTACTGGGTGTGCGTGTGCCCGCTGATGATCGCGTCGACGTTCGCGGACACTCCGGCGTTGATCGCCGACAGCGCGCCGTTGGCGGCCAGGTTGCAGTCGTTCGGCCCGTTCGCGCCGACGGTGCTGTCACCCTGGTGGATCACGACGACCTGCGCCTTGACGCCGAGCCGCTGCAGCAGCGTCGAGGACCGGTTGATCGCGGCGGCCTCGTCGCCGAACGAGAGGCCCTGGATGCCCTCCGGCGACACGATCGTCGGCAGGTCCTTGAGGGTGGCCCCGATGATGCCGACCTTCACGCCGCCGACGCTCTTGATAGTGAACGGCAGCGTCGCCGGCAGCCCGCTCTTGGTGAACGTGATGTTCGAGGCGAGGTACTGGAAGTCGGCTCCCGGGTACGGGTTGTGGAACTGGCAGCCGTCGACCGGGTGGCAGCCGCCGAACTGGATCCGCAGCAGCTCCTTGTAGCCCTCGTCCAGCTCGTGGTTGCCGACGGCGGACGCGGTGGTGCCGATCGAGTTGAGGAACTCGATCGTCGGCTCGTCGTGGAACAGCGCGGACGCCAGCGGCGAGGCGCCGATGTTGTCGCCTCCGGTGAGCACCAGTGAGTTGCGCTGCTCGGCGCGCAGCTGCCGGACGTGGGTGGCCAGGAAGGCCGCGCCGCCGGCGTCGACGGTGGTCCCGTCGCTCTGCACCACCCGGCCGGACGAACCGGCCGGGGGCTCGAGGTTGCCGTGGAAGTCGTTGAGCCCGATGAGCCGGACGGTCGTGGTATTCGGTGCCGCTGTGGGGCCGGGGGCCGCCGTCGCCGGGGCCGCCACGGCGACGCCGACGGCGAGGGTCGCCGCCGCGAGCACCGCTGTGCGCCGCAAGAACAGGTTCGTCACGAGTCCTCCGCTGAATGCCAGCGACGTCGCGGTCGCCACGCCGCGGACCGCAGTCTGCACTGTCCGCCCCGTACCGCGCGAGTGACGGAAGGACGCCGTTGCGTTGACCGGCCGTTTGCCGTGGGCTGTCGATCCGGGGGAATCCCGTTCGTCAGGAAGCCAGAAGGACAAGGAGGATGATGTTCCGCGATTGCCTGCCCAACCTCTACTGTGCCGACCTGGACATCGCGCTGCGCTTCTACCGCGACCTACTCGGGTTCACCGAGACCTTCCGGTACCCGCGCGAAGGCCCGCCGCAGCACGTCGAGCTGCGGCTGGGCGGGACGACGATCGGGATCTCCAGCACCGAGGCGGTGATCGGGTACGGACTGCCGCCGGCCCGCCGCGGCGAACCGTTCGAGCTGGCCGTTCGTGCCGACGACGTCGACCGGGCGACCGGGCAACTGCGGGCAGCGGGCGTGCCGGTGCTGCGGGAGCCGTGGGACGCCAGCAACGGTCAGCGGGTCGCATACGTGACCGATCCGGACGGCAATCGCATACACCTCTACGCCTAGCGTGCCTCCGGCCCCGGCTGCGCCGGCCGACCCGGATCTGGCAGGGTGAGGAGGACAACGACGTGCCGGCGGAGGCGACCCGCTGGCTGGCCGAGCGCATCCCGGCGCCGAGCTGACCCTGCTGCCGGCGACCGGGCACGGGACGACCGACGCGCTCCGGCCCGAGGTGTACGGCTGGCTGCTGGAGTGGGCGCGATGACGGTGGTGGACGCGGTGCGGGGCTGGCGGCGGGACCACGCGGCCGAGGTGCTGCGCGAGTTCGCCGGCCTGGTGGCGCTGGACAACGTGACCGGGGACGTGCCGGCGCTGCGGCGCAACGCCGGCGAGATCGTCGAGCGGCTGCGCGCCCGCGGCGTCGAGGCCGAGTCGGTCGGGCCGGACGGCGTCGCGCCACTCGTGATCGGCCGCGTGCCGGGCCGGCCCGGCGCGCCGCGGCTCGGGCTGTACGCACACTACGACGGCCAGCCGGTGACGCCGGCGGACTGGACGACGCCGCCGTTCGAGCCGACCCTGGTCGGCCCGGACGGCGCGACCGTGCCGCTGCCCGCGCCCGGCGCGCCGGTCGACGACGAGTGGCGGCTGCGGGCACGGGCCGCCGCCGACGACAAGGCCCCGATCGCCGCGCTGCTCGCCGCCCTGGACGCCCTCGGCGGGACGGAGCGCGAGGTCGAGCTCGTGCTCTGCTTCGAGGGCGAGGAGGAGTCCGGCTCGCCGCACCTCGGCGAGCTCCTGCTGGCGTACGCCGACCGGCTGGCCACCGACGCCTGGCTGATCTGCGACGGCCCGGTGCGGCAGGGCAACGCGCCGCAGGTGGTGCTCGGCGTCCGCGGCTTCACCGACCTGGAGCTGACCGTCTACGGGCCGGCCGGGGAGCTGCACAGCGGGCATTACGGCAACTGGGCACCGAACCCGGCGCTGGCGCTGGCCCGGCTGCTCGCCTCGATGAAGGACGACGCCGGCCGGGTCACGATCGACGGCTTCACCGCCGACACCCGCACGCCGACCGGGGCCGAGCAGGCGGCGCTCGACGCGATGCCGCCGGTCGAGGACGAGCTGCTCGACCGGCTCGGCCTGGCCGCGGCCGAGGTGCCGGGCAGCCGGCTGCTCGACCGGCTGATGCTGCCCTCGCTGAACGTCCGCGGCCTGCGTGCCGCCGACGTCGGCCCGGCCGCCCGCAACGTCATCCCCGCCTCCGCCACCGCGTCGATCGACATCCGGCTGGCCGCCGGCGACGACCCGCGGCGGATGCTGGACCGGGTCCGCGACCACGTCGCCGAGCATGGCTACCTGGTGCTGGACCGGGAGCCGACCGACGCCGAGCGACGCGGGCACCCGGCGATCGCCCGCATCGAGGCCAGGGTCGGCTACCCGGCCGCGCGAGCCAGGGCCGACCTGCCGATCGTCGGGCACCTGCTGGAGCTGGCCGGACTCGCCGCCGGTCGGCCGGCGGTGGCCCTGCCGACGCTCGGCGGCTCGGTCCCGCTGCACCACTTCGAGCAGGCACTCGGCACGCCGGCCGTGATCATGCCGATCGCCAACCCGGACAACAACCAGCACGCGGCCGACGAGAACCTGCGGCTGGGCAATCTCTGGTACGGCGTCGACCTGTTCGCCCTCCTGCTCACCACGCCCTGGCACGAGCGGGACCGATCGAGCGGGGGAGCCTGACGATGACCGGCCCGTCATCCGGCCCGGAGCGCCGACCGGCGGCGGGTCCGCTGGTCGTCTCCGACCGCAACCCGCGCTACTTCACCCCGGCGACCGGCGAGCACGCCGGCCGCGCGGTCTACCTCACCGGCTCGCACATCTGGAACAACCTGCAGGACGGCATGGGCCCGGGCACCGAGGCGCCGGACGAGCCGGAACGGCTGGACTTCGCCGCGTACCTGGACTTCCTCAGCGACCGCGGGCACAACTTCATCCGGCTCTGGCGCTGGGAGCAGATCCGATCGCAGGCGGCCGGCGGCGCCTACCACCTCAACATGACCCCGCAGCCCTGGGTCCGGACGGGGCCGGGCGCGGCCAAGGACGGCCGGCCCCGGTTCGACCTCGACCGGCTGGACCCCGGCTACTTTGACCGGCTGCGGGAGCGGGTGGTCGCCGCCGGCGAGGCCGGCGTCTACGTCGGGGTCATGCTCTTCGACGGCTGGGCCCTGCACCTCAGCCCCGCACCGGACCACATCGAGGGCCACCCGTTCCACGCCGGCAACAACGTCAACGGCATAGCCGCGACCTCCATCGACGACCTGCAGGTGCTGCCGCTCGACGCGCTCGTCGAGCGAGTCCAGGACGCGTACGTCCGCCACGTGGTCGACGTCCTGCACGACCTGCCGAACGTGCTGTGGGAAGTGGCGAACGAGTCGTCCGGGGACGGCGCCGCGCCGGCGGGGTTCGCCGAGTTCCTCGGCCTCGACCGGCTGCCGAGCTGGGGCGACTCCACGGCCTGGCAATACCGGGTGATCGACCTGGTCAAGGAGCACGAGGCGAGTCGCGGCTACGACCCGCACCCGATCGGGATGACCATGCAGTTCCCGGTGGCCGACCAGACCAGGGTGAACGAGCCGCTCCTGCGCAGCCGGGCGGACTGGATCTCGCCGGGCTACGACGACGAGATCTTCGCCGCCGGCGGGCACCCGATCGCACCGGGTTCGCCGCCGTCCCGCTGGTATGCCGACCCGCCGGTGACCGACGCCGCCAAGGTGATCATCACCGACACTGACCACTACGCGCCGGGACAGGGCGACGCGCTGTGGGCGTGGAAGTCCTTCCTGCGCGGCCACCATCCGATCCTGATGGACTTCGGCCTGATCGCCGGGCTCGCCCCGGACGACCCGTCCTTCCAGGCCTTCGAGCCGGCCCGGTGGGCCATGGGCGACACCCGCCGGTACGCCGAGCGCATAGAGCTGATCGCGATGTCGCCCGACGTGGCGGCCGCCTCGAGCGGCTACGCGCTGGTCAACGCCGGGGTCGAATACCTGGTGCTGGAGACCGACGGCCGGCCGGTCACCGTCGCGCTGCCGCCCGGGACGTACGAGCTCGGCTGGTTCGGCGTGACCTCCCGCTCGGACGCCGCCGGCGGCGCCATGACGGTCGACGGGTCCGCGCCGGCTGAGCTGGCGAGCCCGTTCCCGGGCGAGCCGAGCGTGGCCCACCTGCGCCGCCGAGCGGCCGGCTAGCTCGACGGGTCGGTCAGAGCTTCTCCAGCGGCGCGTAGCGGAGCAGCAGCCACTTGGGGCCGATGTCCGCGCCGAAGTCGATCTGTGCCTGCGCCTTCTCCGCCTCGCCGCGGACGGCGACCACGGTGCCGAGCCCGAACGCATCGTGGTTGACCTTGTCGCCGAGGTCGAGCACGGGGATCGGTCGGTTGCCGGCGCCGCCCTTGAGCGTGCCGCGGGCCAGCGCGGTCGCCGCCACCCTGGCCTGGGCCGGTGGCTGCCGGCGCGGCTCGGACCGCTCCCAGTCGATCAGCTCCTCCGGCACCTCGTCGAGGAACCGGGACGCCGGGTTGTACGACGGCTGGCCCCAGGCCGACCGGGTCACCGCCCGGGACACGAACAGCCGCCGCCGGGCCCGGGTGATCCCGACGTAGGCGAGCCGCCGCTCCTCCTCCAGCTCCTGCGGGTCGCCGAGGGTCCGCAGGTGCGGGAAGACGCCGTCCTCCATGCCGGTGAGGAACACCACCGGGAACTCGAGGCCCTTGGCGGTGTGCAGCGTCATCAGCGTGACCACGCCGCCGTTGCCGTCCGCGTCCGGGATCGCGTCCGCGTCGGCGACCAGCGCGACCTGCTCGAGGAAGTCCTCCAGGGTGGCGCCGGCGTCGCCGCGGGTCTGCTCGTACTCCCTGGCCACCGAGACCAGCTCCCGGACGTTGTCCACTCTGGACTCGTCCTGCGGGTCGTCGCTGGCCTCCAGCTCACGCAGGTAGCCGGTGCGGTCGATGACCGCCTCCAGCACCGCCGCCGGGCCGTTGCCCTCGCCGGTGGCCACCCCGCGCAGCTCGGTCATCAGCGCGACGAAGTCCTTGATCGCGGCGGCCGACCGCGGCGCGATCCCGGGCGCCTCGTCGGCCCGCTCCAGCGCGTCGCCGAACGCGATCCGGTCCCGAGCGGCCAGCGCCTCGACGCACGCCTCGGCCCGGTCGCCGATGCCGCGGCGCGGGGTGTTGAGGATCCGGCGCAGGCTGACCACGTCGGTGGTGTTGGCGATCAGCCGCAGGTAGGCCAGCATGTCGCGGACCTCGCGCCGCTCGTAGAAGCGCACCCCGCCGACCACCTTGTACGGCAGGCCGACCCGGATGAACACCTCCTCGTACACCCGGGACTGCGCGTTGGTCCGGTAGAAGACCGCGACGTCAGCTGGCTGCACGTCCTCGGTGTCGGACAGCCGGTCGATCTCGCCGGCCACCCAGGCGGCCTCGTCGTGCTCGTTGTCCGCGACGTACCCGACGATCTTGTGGCCGGCACCGGCGTCGGACCACAGGTTCTTCGGCTTGCGGTTGGGATTGCGGGAGATCACCGCGTTCGCCGCGGACAGGATCGTCTGGGTGGAGCGGTAGTTCTGCTCCAGCAGGATCGTGGTCGCGTCCGGGTAGTCCCGCTCGAACTCCAGGATGTTGCGGATGCTCGCCCCGCGGAACGCGTAGATCGACTGGTCGGCGTCGCCGACGACGGCCAGCTCCGCGGGCGGCAGCTCCCCGCCGGCCGGGCCGACGAGCTCGCGGACCAGCACGTACTGCGCGTGGTTGGTGTCCTGGTATTCGTCGACCAGCACGTGCCGGAACCGCCGCCGCCAGTGCTCGGCGGCCGCCGGGAACGCCTGCAGCAGGCTGACCGTGGTCATGATCAGGTCGTCGAAGTCGAGCGCGTGCGCCTGCCGCAGCCGGGTCTGGTAGGCCGTGTAGGCCTCGGCCAGCACCTTCTCGATCCCGCTGCTCGCCTTGGCGGCCCACTCGTCCGAGTCGACCAGCTCGTTCTTCAGGTTGCTGACCTGAGCCAGCAGGCCGCGGGCCGGGTAGCGCTTCGGGTCGAGGTCGAGGTCACGGCAGACCATCGTCATCAGCCGCTGCGAGTCGGCCTGGTCGTAGATCGAGAACGTCGACTTCAGCCCGAGCGTCTTGTGTTCGGCGCGGAGGATCCGCACGCACATCGAGTGGAACGTCGACACCCACATCGTCCGGGCCCGCGGGCCGACCAGCTGGGCGACGCGGTCCTTCATCTCGCCGGCGGCCTTGTTGGTGAACGTGATCGCGAGGATCTCCCCCGGCTGGGCGCCGCGGTGGGCCAGCAGGTGGGCGATCCGGTAGGTCAGCACCCTGGTCTTGCCGGAGCCGGCACCGGCGACGATGAGCAGCGGCGAGCCGGCGTGCTCGACCGCGGCCCGCTGGGCCGGGTTGAGGTCGTCGAGCAGCTTGTCCGGGTCGACCGCGAGCCGGACGCGACGGGGTCGGCGCGGCTCCGGAGCGGACTCCCCGGACTCCGTCGGGATCTCCATCTGGCTGCTGCTCATATCCGAACAAGCGTACGACCGGCGCCGACATTTTCGGCGACCGCTTCCGGCGCGCCGATACCGCTGGTAAAGTCCCCGCTCGTGCAGGCGACGACTCGATTTTTCTATGGGTACCGGTCCCCGGTATCCGTCGCCGTCTGACCCCAGACACCGCAGATACCCCGGGCCCATCGCCCGGGGTTTCGTGTTCTCGGGCGCCGGGCCTGGACCACCGACCTACCGGAGCCCACAGTGACAAGCATGCTGACCTCGTCCACCGAGTCCTCCGACTCCCCCGCCGGGGAAGCGGAGATCATCCCGTTGCTGCGCACCCAGATCGACGCCATCGACGTGGGGATCGCCCGCCTGGTCGCCGAGCGCTCCCGGCTCTCGTCGCGGATCCAGACCGCCCGCATCGCCGCCGGCGGCGTACGGGTGGAGCTCGGGCGGGAGCGGTTGGTGCTCGAGGGCTACCGGCAGACGCTCGGCGAGGACGGTGTCGCGCTCGGGAGCGCCGTGCTGCGCCTCTGCCGCGGGCCGCTGCCGTCCTGAGGCGTCCGCCTGGGGCGGAATCACCCCGTCCGGTACGGGACCCGGGCGTACCGTCACGGTCATGGGCGATCGTGACGAGATCCTCCGACGACGACGACAGATCTACGAGCAGATGCGGCTGACCGGGCAGAAGCTCGGGCCGCTGCAGCGGTTGCGGATCCGGCGGCGGTTGCGCCAGCTGGTGTCCGCCCCGCCGTACGGGCCACCGGGTGGGTGGCGGGACGGCGAGGGGGGCGGCGCCGGGGTCCGGGAGCCGCGCCGGCCGCTGCCGCGCTCCCCGCAGGGCGCCGCCGAGCTTCCCCGCGACCCGGCCGACCGCTGACCGCCGCTAGCTGCGGCCCTGGTCGGCCTCGTCGTCGCCGTCCGGGTACGGGAGCAGGCGGAGGCGGGCAGGACCGACCCCGCGCGGGGCCGGCTCCTCCGGCCGTTCTTCGACGGTCGGCGGTGCGCCCGGCGCGGCGACCGCCAGCGGCGACTCCGGCACCCCAGCCGCGAGCCGAGGCTCCGGCACCCCGCCCTGGAGCGGCGGCCCCGGCGGTGTGTCCGGCGCGGCGATTGCGAGCGGCGGCTCGGGGGCCGGCTCCGGCAGCTCGGTCGCCGTCAGCTCGTTCTCCTCGGTCCGCAGCCGGGCCGCGCCGACCCCGCGCGGCGGCCCGGCGAGCAGCGCGGCCAGCTCGTCCGCCGGCACCGGCCGCGAGAACAGGTAACCCTGGGCGGTCGTGCAGCCCAGCGCCCGCAGCAGCGCGCGCTGCGACTCGGACTCGACGCCCTCGGCGACCGTACCGAGCCCGAACGTGTCGGCCAGCCCGAGGATCACCCGCACCAGCGCGGTCGACTCGGCGTTGGTCCCCAGCCCCTCCACGAACGACTTGTCGATCTTGAGGATGCTCGCCGGCAGCCGGTGCAGGTAGGCCAGCGACGAGTAGCCGGTGCCGAAGTCGTCGATCGCCACCTGCACCCCCAGCGCGGCCAGCGCGGTGAGCCGGCCGATCGTCGCCTCGGCGTCGGCGACCAGCGCGGTCTCGGTCAGCTCCAGGGTCAGGCAGTGCGGCGGCAGGCCGGTGTCGGCCAGCGCGTCGGCGACCGCGCCGACCAGGTCGGTGGAGGCGAACCGGTCGGCGGTGACGTTGACGCTCACCGTCACCCCGGGCCGCAGCGCCTGCCAGCCGGCCGCGGTCCGGCACGCCTCCTCCAGTACCCACCCGTCCAGCTCGCCGACCAGCCCGATCTCCTCGGCCAGCGGCACGAACGCGGCCGGCGGCAGCAGCCCGCGGCGCGGATGCTGCCAGCGCACCAGCGCCTCGGCGCCGCGCACGTCCCTCGAGTCGAGGTCGACCACCGGCTGGAAGCGCAGCCGGAGCTCGCCCCGCTCCAGCGCGTGCCGCAGGTCGGCCTCCAGCTCCGCCTTGGCCACCACGGCCCGGCGCATCGCCGGCTCGAACTGGCGTACGCACGCCTTGCCGGCGGACTTCGCCGCGTACATCGCCACGTCGGCGTCCCGCAGCACGTCACCGGCGTCGCCGCCGACCTGCTCGACCACGCCGATGCTGACCGTGACCCGGACCGTCCGCCCGGAGAACTCCACCGGGGCGCCGAGCGAGTCCAGCAGCCGGTGCGCCGTACGCAGGCCGGCGCCGGGTGCCTCGTCCTCGACCAGGACCGCGAACTCGTCCCCGCCGAGACGGGCGACGACGTCGTCCGGACCGACCGTGGCGGCCAGCCGCCGAGACAGCCGGATCAGCAGCCGGTCGCCGGCCTCGTGCCCGAGCGAGTCGTTGACCGCCTTGAACCCGTCCAGGTCGAGCAGCAGCAGGGACAGCCGGCCGCCGCCGCGGGCCATCCGCTGCGCCCGGGCCACCTCCGCGGCGAGCAGGGCACGGTTGCCGAGCCCGGTCAGCGGGTCCGAGTAGGCCATCCTGGTCTCCTCGGCGGCGAACGCGGCGTTGTCCAGGGCGGTGAGCACCTGCCGGGCCAGCAGCAGGACGATCACCGCGACGCTGCCGAGCATCAGTCCGGGACCGCGGAGGCCGGGACCCGCCATGGCGGCGGCGATCAGCGCCACCGCGACCGGCAGGTAGGGCAGCAGCACCCTGGCGCGGATGCCCCGGTCGTCCGGGCCGACGAGCGGCACCGCGCCGCCCGGCGTCGCCGGCGGGCACACCGCCGCGACCGCCATGAGCAGGAATCCCACCGGCCAGATCAGGTCGAGCGGCCCGCCGGCGTGGTATTCCCCCCGGATCAGCAGGCCGACCAGCGTGATCCGGCCGATCGCGCGCACCGCGAGGCCGGCGCAGATCAGCAGCACCGGCCCCAGCCAGCGGCCGCGGGCCCGGGCCGCGATGAGCACCACCGCGGCCAGCGTGACCACCGAGGCGACCGAGTACGGCATTCCGTACTCGCGGGCCATCCGCTCGCCGCCCGGTCCGGCCAGCGCCGGGGCGACGACCAGCGCCCAGCCGGCCAGGCCGAGCGCGGTGACGACCATGAGCAGGTCGAGGCCGAGCCGGAGCAGCCCGCCGCGGCCGAGCCGGGGCGAGGGCAGCAGCACCAGCCCGGCCAGCGCCAGCACGCCTGAGCCGAGCATGAGCCCGGCGGTGACCGGGTCGTTGGGGGCCAGCCCCGAACCCTGCAGCCGGTGCGCGGTCCAGCACAGCTGCCCGAGTGCCCAGACGGCGGAGCTGGCCGCGAGCAGCTGCCAGCCGCGCCGGACCCGCCCGCGGGTGCGCCAGGCCGCGAACCCCGCGGTCACCGCGGCCAGCACCGCCGCGGCCAGGCCGGCCACGTCGCCGACCGCGCGGGCGCCCGGCAGCGACCAGACCAGCCAGACCACCACCGCGGCGAGCCCGGCGCCGGCCACCGCGGCGCCGACGAGGACGGGCAGCGGGAGCCGGGCGGCGCCGCGGGCCGTCGTGGTCCCGCCGATCCGGGGCGCGGCCGCCGTCGGGTGCATTGCACGGTCTTAGCGGACCAACGGTCCGGACACCAGCCGGACCAGCGCCGATGGCTGTACCGCCCGGTACGATCCCGCGACGTGACCACCCTCGAGCCGATGGCGCCCGAACGCGTGCTCGCGGTGGTGGCCCATCCCGACGACATCGACTACGGGTCGGCCGGGACGATCGCCCAGTGGACCTCCCGCGGCGTCGAGGTCGCCTACTGCATCGCCACGTACGGGGACGCCGGCGGCTTCGACGACACCCCGCGGGAGCAGATGCCGGCGCTGCGCGAGGCGGAGCAGCGGGCCGCGGCCGCCGCGGTCGGGGTGACCGACGTGACCTTCCTCGGCTACCCGGACGGCCAGCTCGCGGTCACCTACGAGCTGCGCCGGGACATCGCCCGGCAGATCCGCCGGGTCCGCCCGCAGCTGATCCTCACCTCCTCGCCGGTGCGCAACTTCCGCCGCGCGGCCGCGTCCCATCCCGACCACCTGGCCATCGGCGAGGCGACGCTGTGCGCGGTCTACCCGGACGCCCGCAACCCGTTCGCGCACCCCGAACTGCTCGCCGACGAGGGGCTCGAGGCCTGGTCGGTGCCCGAGGTGTGGATGACCGGCGGGGTGGAGGCCGACCACTGGGTCGACATCACCGACGCGTTCGAGCGGAAGCTGGCCGCGCTGCGGGCGCACGAGAGCCAGACCCGGCACCTCGGCGAGGGGCTGGAGAAGATGGTCCGGGACTGGAACGGAGGCAACGCTGTCGCCGCCGGCCTGCCGCTCGGCCGGCTGGCCGAGGCATACCAGATCGCGTCCACGATGTGAGCCGCAGCTGTCCGTCCCGGGTGGGTTGAGGGGTTGGCACTCTGAGGGCTAGAGTGCCAACGGAGAGCGGGGGCACTCCGACCCGGCACCCGCGACGACGGGTCGGCACGTCCGCTCCACAACCTGAACCCACACACGAACCCCAGCTCAGGAGGGGGAGTCAGCTCGTGACGACCGCCACCAAGGTCTCGATCAAGCCGCTCGAGGACCGCATCGTGGTCCAGGCCAACGAGGCGGAGACCACCACCGCGTCCGGCCTGGTCATTCCGGACACCGCCAAGGAGAAGCCGCAGGAGGGCACGGTCGTCGCCGTCGGTCCAGGCCGCTGGGACGAGGACGGCGAGAAGCGCATCCCGCTGGACGTCGCCGTCGGCGACGTCGTTCTCTACTCGAAGTACGGCGGCACCGAGGTCAAGTACTCGGGCGAGGACTACCTGATCCTCTCCGCTCGCGACGTCCTCGCCGTCGTCGAGCGCTGACGCCCGACCCGAGACATCCGCAACCGCCCCGGGGCCCGCACGCAGGCCCCGGGGCGGTAGTGGAGTGAGGACCTGACACATGCCAAAGATCATCAACTTTGCCGACGCCACCCGGCGGTCGCTGGAGGCCGGCGTCGACCGCCTCGCCGAGACGGTGAAGGTCACGCTCGGCCCGCGGGGCCGCAACGTGGTGCTGGACAAGAAGTTCGGCGCGCCGGTCATCACCAACGACGGCGTGACCATCGCCCGCGAGATCGAGCTGTCCGACCCGTACGAGAACCTGGGCGCCCAGCTGGCCAAGAACGTCGCGACCAAGACCAACGACGTGGCCGGCGACGGCACCACCACCGCGACCGTGCTGGCCCAGGCGCTGGTCCGGGAGGGCATGCGCAACGTGGCCGCGGGCGCGAACCCGGCGACGCTCAAGCGCGGCATGGACCTCGCCGTCGACGCGGTCGTCAAATACCTGGAGTCGATCGCCGGCGACGTCGACACCGAGGAGGCCATCGCGCACGTGGCGACCGTCTCAGGGCAGGACGAGACGATCGGCACGCTGATCGGCCGCGCGGTCAGCAAGATCGGCCGTAAGGGCGTGATCACGGTCGAGGAGTCCAATTCGATGACCACCGAGCTGGTGTTCACCGAGGGGATGCAGTTCGACAAGGGCTACATCTCGCCCTACTTCGTGACCGACCAGGAGAGCATGGAGGCCGTCTTCGACGAGCCGTACGTGCTGCTCACCAACCAGAAGATCGGCAGCCTCGCCGAGCTGCTGCCGCTGCTGGAGAAGGTCATCGAGCAGTCCCGGCCGCTGGTCATCGTGGCCGAGGACGTCGAGGGTGAGGCGCTGTCCACGCTGGTGGTCAACGCGATCCGGAAGACGTTCCCGGCGGTCGCGGTGAAGGCGCCGTTCTTCGGCGACCGGCGCAAGCAGTTCCTGGAGGACCTCGCGATCGTCTCCGGCGGCACGGTGGTGTCGCCCGAGATCGGCCTCAAGCTCGACGAGGTCGGGCTCGAGGTGCTCGGCCGGTTCCGCCGGGCGACCGTCACCAAGGACGACACCACGTTCGTCGACGGGTACGGCTCGGACAGCGCGATCAACGATCGGATCCGGCTGATCGAGCGCGAGATCGAGGACACCGACTCGGACTGGGACCGGGAGAAGCTGCAGGAGCGGCTGGCCAAGCTCGGTAACGGCGTCGCGGTGGTCAAGGTCGGCGCGGCCACCGAGGTCGAGCTCAAGGAACGCAAGCACCGGATCGAGGACGCGATCTCGGCCACCCGCGCGGCGGTCGAGGAGGGCGTGCTGCCCGGCGGCGGCTCCGCCCTGGTGCACGCCACCACCGCGATCGACGGGCTCCAGCTGGACGGCGACGAGCTCACCGGCGCGATGATCGTCCGCCGGGCGCTGGACGAGCCGCTGCGTCAGATCGCCGGCAACGCCGGCTTCGAGGGCTCGATCGTGGTGGCGCGGGTCCGCGAGTCGGCCCTGGGCCAGGGCTTCGACGCTGACCGGGGTGACTACGGTGACCTCGCCGAGCGCGGGATCATCGACCCGGTCAAGGTGACCAAGGCGGCGCTGGTCAACGCGGTCTCGATCGCGACGATGGTGCTGACCACGGAGAGCGCGATCGTGGACAAGCCGGAAGAGCTGCCGCAGGCCGGTGACTACGACGGCTCCACGCACGGGCACTCGCACGGTGGGCACGCCGGCCACTCGCACGGCCACCACCACTGAGACACCGGCACGCCACGACGGCGGCCGTCCCCACCCGGGGGCGGCCGCCGTTCGCGTCCGACCGGCGCATGCCTCCGGCCGGCGGTAGGTGCCGGCGGCGTCCGGTCACCGAGCGCGGGCGACGTTGGGGTCGGCCGATACGGGGTTGATCGGGCAACCCCGGGGCCGGTCGACGGCTTGGCGTTGCCGGCGTCGCCAAGTGGCGCAGGGATGACACTAGTGCAGGAGGCGGACGCCGATCGTGGCCGCCAGCTCCTCGTCCCGCTCGGACTCCGACATGCCTCCCCACACCCCGTACGGCTCGCGGGCGGACATCGCGTGCGCCCGGCACGGGTCCACCACCGGGCAGCGGGCGCAGACCTGCTTGGCCGCCTCCTCGCGGGCGACCCTGGACGGGCCCCGCTCCCCCTCCGGGTGGAAGAACAGGCTGCCGTCCTGCCCCCGGCACGCCCCCCTGAGCTGCCACTCCCAGAAGTCGGCGTTCGCCCCGGGAAGCCTACGGATGTCAGCCATTCCAAATACCTCCGCGTTCCTCCGCGCCATCGGTGAAGGAGGAGGTCCCCCCGACCACACGACCGTACAACCGCGCCATAGGTTGTTCAAGCCCGGGGTCGCCGTCCGGGTTGCCGCGCCGGCGGGTGGCCCCGATGATGAGCCCGTGCCAGCGGAACCCGGTGCAAGCCCCGCTCCGGAACCGCCGGAGGGCAGGCTCACCGTCGCCGCGGTTGCCAGACGACTCGGCGTCGCCCCCGCGACCCTGCGCACCTGGGACCGGCGATACGGGCTCGGGCCTACCCTGCATTCCGCGGGCTCACACCGCCGCTACTCGCGCTCGGACATCGCCCGGCTGGAGACGATGCGGCGGCTCGTGCTGGACGGGGTGCCGCCGGCCGACGCGGCCAGGCTGGCGGTCGATCACGCCTCACCCCCGGGCGCCGACGACGGCCCACCGCCCGGTCCGTCCGGCCGGCTGAGCCGGCACGACGGCGCCCGGCACGACGGCACCCGGCACGACGGCACCCGGCACGACGGCACCCCGCGCGACGGCACCCCGCGCGACGGCACCCCGCGCGACGGCACCCCGCACGACGGCACCCAGCACGACGGCACCCAGCACGACGGCACCCCGCACGACGGCACCCCGCACGACGGCACCCCGCACGACGGCACCCGGCACGACGGCACCCGGCACGACGGCACCCAGCACGACGGTGCCCGACCCGGCGGTCCCGGCGGTCGGGTGCTCGCGCTGCCCGGCGGCAGCGCCGAGTCCCGCGGGTTGGCCCGGGCCGCGATGGCCCTCGACGCCGTCTCGATGCGGGCGGCGGTCGACCGCACGGTGGCCGAGCACGGGGTGATCCCGACCTGGACCGAACTGCTCTGCCCGGTGCTGGTCGCGGTCGGCGAGCGGTGGGCGGCCACCGGCGAGGGCGTCGAGGTCGAGCACCTGCTGGCGGAGACGGCGGGCAGCGCGCTCCGGGCGGTCAGCACCGCACCCGAGCCCCGCAACGGGCGGCCGGTGCTGCTGGCCTGCGCGCCGGAGGAGCAGCACAGCCTGCCGCTGTCGGCGCTGGCGGCGGCGCTGGCCGAGCAGGGCATCGGCGCGCGGCTGCTCGGCGGCGGGCTCCCGCTGGCGGCGCTGCGGGCGGCGGTACGCCGCACCGGGCCGGCGGCACTCATGGTCTGGTCGCACGCGGCCACCTCCGCCGACGTCCGGCTGCTGGACGCGCTGCCGGTGCTGCGCCCGCCGGTGACCGTGCTGGCCGGCGGCGTCGGCTGGATCGGTCGCCCGCTGCCGGCGCGGGTCACCTATGTGCCCGACCTGATCTCCGCGGTCGGCCTCGTCACCCGCGCGGTCGGCGGCTGAATGAACCCGCCGACCCCCGAGCGCTGGCGGGCCGTCGAAGCCGCCCTCGACCACGCCGCCTGGTACGGCCATCCCGGCGCCGGCATCGCCTTCCTCCCGGGGGGCGTCGATCCGGACGACGTGGCCGCCGGTGCGCCGGAGCGGGTGCGGTGGTTGGCGGGGGTGTGTCTGGGGGCGGTGGGCCGGTACCGGACCGCGGCGCGGTGGCTGGCGCCGGGCGGCGAGCCGGCCGGGTCGCTGGCGGCCAGTTGTCTGGCCTCCCACCTGCGCCAGCTCGGCCGGCACGCGGAGGCCGAGCCACTCGACCGGCTCGCGCTCTCCACCACGACCGACCCCGAGGCCCGGGCCGACGCGCTGATCGGCCTTGTCGCCGACGCCGTCGGTCGGAACGAGCTCGCCCTGGCGCGGGACCGGCTGCACATCGCCACTCAGAGGATCGTTGTAGTAACAACTGATTACGCACGGTGGCGAGCCCGGGTCCGACTGGAGTGGGTGACGGCGGAAACGGCGCTGCTGGCCGGCGAAGCGGCGCGCGCGGTCGAGATTGGCCGAACCGCGCAACGAATATCACGTACAGCCAACGCATATCGACACACCGTGAAATCGATGCTGGTCCTCGGCGTCGCGCTGGATGCATCGGCTCACACCCGCGCCGCCGCCCGGGTGCTCCGTACGGCCTCCCATGAAGCGGTCCGATTGGGCCTCATCCCGCTCCTGACTCCCCTCCGCATGGTGCTGGCCGGCACCCTGCAGGACCGAGCGCCGCTGGTGGCCGCGCGCGAACGGATGCGCGCCGATGCCGCGCAAAGCATCAGAGAAGATTCGGCCGAGAGTCAGAG
>Ga0308175_100001214_pt1 | contig 17370 bp, 14 predicted proteins | sample PhyCR1_3_FD_203893 | JGI IMG/M metagenome (GOLD analysis project Ga0308175, IMG submission 203893) | Soil microbial communities from UC Gill Tract Community Farm, Albany, California, United States - DLSLS.C.R1 | ecosystem: Environmental > Terrestrial > Soil > Agricultural land | place: USA...
GCCCCCCCCCCCCCCCCCCCCCCCCCCCCCCCCCCCCCCCCCCCCCCCCCCCCCGCCGGCGCCCGCGCGGTCGGGGCGGTGGACGGCCTTGTGGGCGAGGTAGAGGCAGAAGGTTTTTTCGTGGGGTTTGTCGAGGAATTCGACGGCTTTGTCGTTGAGGTAGTCGGTCATGTTGCCGGTGAGCTGGAGCTCGCGGCCGTCGTCGTTGACGACGCCGTCGATGTAGACGCCCTGACCTTTGAAGCTGATCCAATGGTCGAAGCCGGGGCGGCGGGAGTCGTCGGAGCCCATGTGCCACTTGCCGATGAAGGCGGTCTCGTAGCCGGCCTCGCGGAGCATGCGCGGGAAGGTGACGAGGGTGTGGCTGATGAAGTCGAGGCCGATCTTGTCGTTGTTGATGATGCGCGTGGCGTGGGGGTAGAGGCCGGTGAGGAAGGAGGAGCGGGAGGGGGAGCAGAGGGGGGTGGAGGCGAAGAAGTTTTTGAGGATGGCGCCTTCGCGGGCGATGCGGTCGATGTTCGGGGTTTTGAGGACGGGGTGGCCGAGGCAGGAGAGGTAATCGTAGCGCTGGTCGTCGGTGAGGATGACGATGATGTTGGGGCGGGGTTGGGCGAAGGAGGAAGAAGCGGATAGGAGCGTTAGGAGGATGAGGGTGGTTTGGCGCATGGGGGGATTTTAGTGGGGGTGGGGAGAGGGGTCAGGGGTCAGGGGTTAGGGGTTAGGGGTTAGGGGTTAGAAAATGCGGAAGGGTTGCCCGGCGTTCGATCTATGCCGGGTAGAAGGGGAAGAAGATGGGGGCGAGGGTGACGGCGACGAGCAGGACCAGGAGGTCGAGGGGGAGTCCGACGCGGATGAAATCGGTGAATCGGTAGCCGCCGGGGCCGTAGACCATCAGGTGGGTGGCGTAGCCCAGGGGCGTGGCGTAGCCGTTGGAGGCGGCCATGGCGAGGCAGATGGCGAAGGGCATGAAGTTGGCGTGCAGGGCGAGGGCGGCGGCCTTGGCGATGGGGAATGCGAGGACGGCGGAGGCGTTGTGGGTGACGAAGTGGGTGAAGAGGAGTGTGACGGCGTAAACGCCGAGCAGGACGCCGGAGGCGCCGAAGCCGCGGAAGAGGGAGATCATGTGGTGGGCGGTCGCCTGGGCGAGGCCGGTGGTTTCCATGGCGCGGCCGATGGCGAAGGAGGCGCCGATGGCGAGAAGGGTGGGCCATTCGATGCTGCGGCGGGCCTGCTCGATGGAGCAGCAGCCGGTGGCGATGAGGAGGGCGGCGGCGAGGAGGGATACGTTGAGGACGGTGATCTTGCCGCCGAGGACGGGCTGTCCTTCGAAGGCCATGGCGAAGACCATCAGGAGGAGAATGGCGATGGCGAGGTAGGCCTTGTCGTGGCGGCGGGGGTGTGAGTCTGCGACGGCGGAGACGAGGTAGAAGTCGCGGCTGTTGCGGTGCTCGTCGGCGAATCGGGAGTGGGTTTCGAGGAGTAGCGTGTCGCCGGGTTCGAGGGTGATCTCGCCGATCTTGCCGCGGAGGCGGTGGCCGTTTCGGTGGGCGGCGATGATGGCGGCCTGGTAGCGTGTGCGGAAGCGGCCTTGCTTGACGGTCTTGCCGATGAGGGGGTTGGTGTTGCTGACGACGGCTTCGACGAGCCGGCGGCTGGGGCGAGGCTCGGAGAGTTTGAAGACCTGGTCGGTGGCTGGGAGGAGGCCGCGGATTTTCTGGAGGTCGACGACGGATTCGACGACGCCGACGAAGATGAGGCGGTCGCCGCCGTGGAGTTTCTGCTCGGGCCCGACGGCGACGAGGTGGTCGCCGTTGCGGTCGATTTCCATGAGGTAGGCGCCGGGGAGGTTTCGCAGGCCGGCGGCCTGGATGGTCTGGCCTTCGATGGGGCTGCCGTCCTGGACGAGCATTTCGACGGTGTATTGTCGCGGGTCTTCGAGCTCGACGGCGGCGGGGATGCGGTCGGGGAGGAGCCACCTGGAGAAGATCACGATGTAGGTGAGGCCGATGGCGGCGGAGATGGCGCCGATGGGCGTGATGGTGAACATTTTGAACGGGGGGAGCCTGGCGTCGATCAGCATGCCCTGTACGACGAGGTTGGTGCTGGTGCCGATGAGGGTGCACGTGCCGCCGAGGATGGCGGCGTAGGAGAGGGGGATGAGCAGCTTGGAGGGGCTGACGCGGGTGCGCTTGCACCAGTCGCCGACGACGGGCATGAACATGGCGACGACGGGGGTGTTGTTGAGGAACGCGCTGATGATGACGACGGGGGCCATCATGCGGATCTGGGCGCGTGGGATAGACCTGGGGTAGCCGAGGAGGCGCTCGGTGAGGAGGGAGATGGCGCCGGTTTCGGTGAGGGCGGCGGCGACGACGAAGAGGACGCCGACGGTGAGGAGGCCTTCGTTGCCGAAGGAGGCGGCGACGGCGCGGGCGTCGGGGAATTTGGTGGAGAAGAGGCTGAGGGTGAGGAGGAGGATTAAGGCGGCGATCAGGGTGATGTCGGGGGGAAACAGGTTGCGCGCGAGGGCAAGCAGTAGTGTGACGATGACTATGAGAGTGACCCAGGCTTCCCAATGCACGACCGCAAACTCCTCTGCAAAACAGCATTATTGCGGCGGGGGGGACAAATTCAACGTTTCCTACAGGATTGGTCGGAATCGTTGAGCAACGCCGGTATTCTTGATAGTCTCTGGGTTAGATGACCTTGCCCGTACCCGCCCAGCGTTTCACGCCTCAGGAGTACCTCCGCCTTGAAGCGGCGGCGGAGGTCAAGCACGAGTTCCACGCGGGCGGAATTCTGGCAATGTCTGGCGGCACATACCGGCACAGCCGGGTCACTGCGAACTTGATTACCGTGCTGGGCATTCAATTGAGGGGGAGTCCCTGCTTTCCCCTTGAGGGCAACATGCGCGTCCGGCTGGCAACGGAGGATCGGTACGTTTATCCGGATGCGAGCGTCGTGTGTGGCGAACCGAAGTTCGATGCGCTGGACGCAAACCAGACGACGATCATCAACCCCAAGGTCGTAGTTGAGGTCCTCTCCGAATCGACCGAGGGGTATGACCGCGGCCCGAAGTTCACGGCGTATCGGGATCTGGAGTCGCTCGACGAGTACGTGCTCGTGTCGCAGGATCGGCCGCTGATAGAAACGTTTCTCCGGCAGCGGGACGGGACGTGGTCGTTCGCGGCGTGGCAGGGGATCGAGGCGGTGGCGTCGTTGCGGTCGCTGGGGGTGCAACTTCCCTTGGCTGAGCTTTACACGGGGCTGACGTTCGGCGGCGAGGCGGGGACTAACGCAGCGGGTGAATGACACCGGTGCGGCTGTCGCGGGGATGTGGTATTCCATCTCGCATGACGCTCCCTCTTTCCCGGAGAATTCAGAAGCTGATCGAGGATCGCATGCACCGATCCAGATTATTCGCGTGATTCACGGGGCCAGGGACGTGCCGCGGTTTTTCGGACAACCTTGATTTTGAGGTCACAACTCGGCGGTCACGAGGCTCGCCAATTCCGACCGCTCGCTCTTGGCGAGCGTGACGTGGCCTACGATGGCCTTGCCCTTCAGCCGCTCGACGAGGTAGCTCAGGCCGTTGCTGCTGGAGTCGAGGTAGGGGTTGTCGATCTGGGTGGCGTCGCCGGTGAGGATGAGTTTGGTGCCGTCGCCGACGCGGCTGGCGATGGTTTTGACTTCGTGTGGGGTGAGGTTCTGGCTTTCGTCGACGATCATGAACTGGTTAGGGATGCTGCGGCCGCGGATGTAGGTGAGCGGTTCGAGGACGACCTGGCCGGATTCGACGAGCTGTGTGATGCGCTGCTCGACGCTGGAGAGGGTGGCGTGGGATTTATGGTCGTGGTCGCCGGCGGGGCCGGCGAGCTTGTTGGAGAGGAGGTAGGCCATGTTGTCGAAGATGGGCTGCATCCAGGCGGTGAGCTTCTGGTCCTTGTCGCCGGGGAGGTAGCCGATGTCGCGGCCGAGGGGCATGATGGGGCGGGCGCAGAGGAGCTTCTGGTAGGACTGCTCGTTGAGGACCTTGGTCATGCCGGCGGCGAGGGCGAGGAGGGTCTTGCCGGTGCCGGCGGCGCCGATGAGTGAGACGAGCTTGACGGAGTCGTCCATCAGGAGGTCGAGGGCCATGGTCTGCTGGAGGTTGCGCGGCATGATGCCGAAGACGGGTCCGCGGCGGGGGCGCACGGGGACGAGGGCGTGTTGGTCGTGCTTGTAGCGAGACAGGGCGGTGTGGCCGGCGTCTTGCTCGTTGTGGAGGAGGACGAATTCGTTGGCGTGCAGGTCGGGGAGGTCGAGCGCGAGTTGTTTTTCGGCGAAGAGCTTGTCGATCTGGGCGGGGGGAACGGTGGCTTCGCGCCAGCCGGTGTAGAGGCGCTCGAAATCAACTTTTTGGGCCTGGAAGTCTTCGGTGGTGAGGCCGAGGGCGTCGCTCTTGATGCGGGCGTTGATGTCCTTGGAGATGAAGACGACGCGCTTGCCGTCGTGGTGGAGGGCGTAGGCGCAGGAGATGATGCGGTTGTCGGGGGTGTTGGCGCTGAGGCCTGGGGTGAGCTGCTGGTCTTCTTCGAGGATGACGCGGAGTCGGCCGCCGGGGGCGGGGAGGGCGACGCCTTCGGAGAGGTTGCCCTTTTCGCGGAGCCGGTCGAGGTGGCGGATGACGGTGCGGGCGTTGCGGCCGAGGTCGTCGGTGCCGGCCTTGAACTTGTCGAGCTCCTCGATGACGTCGAAGGGGATGATCACCTCGTTGTCGGCGAACATGAACAGGGCGTTGGGGTTGTGGAGCAGGACGTTGGTGTCGAGGACGAAGTGTTTGAATTGGCCGTTGGTTTCGCTCATGGGTGTGGCCGTGCTCTTGGGTGGGGGAATCCTTGGCGTATGATGAGCCTATCGTAGGCCGACGGCGCGCGCGCGGTGCGCGGCCAATCCATTGATTTTATCGACGATTTTATGTCGCTGTATCCGTTGAAATTCGTGCCGCGGCTGGTGGAGAAGATGTGGGGCGGGCGCAAGCTGGAAGGCGTGCTGGGCAAGCGGCTGCCGCCCGATAAATGCATCGGCGAGAGTTGGGAATTGTATGATTTCCCGCCGGGCGTAGTGGAGAAGGGGACGCAGTGGCTCAGCAGTGAAATCGCCAACGGGCCTTTGGCGGGGCGGGCGCTGCACTGGGCGGTGGGGGAGTTCGGGCGCGAGCTGTACGGGGACGTGCCACTGGTTGGCCCGTCGGGGCAGTTCCCGATCCTGATCAAGTTTCTCGACGCGCGGGAGGATTTGTCGGTGCAGGTTCACCCGGACGCGGAATATGCGAATGCGCACCCCGGGGCGCACCTCAAGACGGAGGCGTGGTACGTGATGCAGGCGGATCCGGGATCTCGCCTGCTCAAGGGGCTGAAGCCGGGCGTGACGCGCGAGGAGTTCGAATCGGCTATCGAGCGGGGCGGGGTGGAGCAGCTCATCAATGCCGTGCCGGCGAAGGAAGGGCGGTGCCATTTCCTGCCGAGCGGCGCGGTGCACGCGCTGGGGGCCGGGATGCTGGTGGCGGAGGTGCAGACGCCGAGCGACACCACGTTCCGGGTGTATGACTTTGACCGTGTCGACCCCTCGACCGGGGAAAAGCGGAAGGTGCACGTCGAGGAGGCGCTGGCGTGCATTGATTTTTCGGGGGAGCCGGAGCCGCCGCAGAAGCGGAGCCACGTGGCGGGGTTGTTCACGACGGTGACGCGGCTGGTGACGTCGCCGTATTTCAAGCTGGAGAAGGTGCGGATGACGGAGGGAATTGAGGAGCCGGTGCCGTACGACGAGCCGGTGGTGTGGGTGGTGCTCGAAGGCACCGCTGAGGTCCGCGTCGACGGCATCAAGGAACCGACGCGATTTACGCGCGGCGACACCGTTCTGCTGCCGGCGGAAATGAAAAGCCCGGTCATCAAGACGACCAGCGATTGCGCGTGGCTCGAGGTGACGTTTCCAACAAAAGCGTCGGTGGAATAGTCAATTCCAGCGCAACGACAAATCCGTCGCTCCTCCGCTAAGATCATGTCGTGAAAGAGCGCATCCAGAAACTGCTCGCCAACGCAGGCGTCGCCTCGCGCCGGAACGTGGAGGAGATGATCCGCCAGGGCCGGGTCGGCGTGAACGGACGCGTCGTCACCGAACTGCCCGTCCTGGTCGATCCGGCAAAGGACAAGGTCGACGTGGACGGCGAGCCGGTGCGGTTGCGCGGCGGGGAGGCTTCGCGCAGGCTCTACTTCGTGATGAACAAGCCCAAGGGGGTGTACAGCACCAACGTCGCCCAGGGCGAGCAGACGCGCGCGATCGACCTGCTGCCGCCGGAGCTGCCCGGGCGCGTATACCCGGTGGGGCGGCTGGACGCCGAGTCCAAGGGGCTGCTGCTGCTGACCAACGACGGCGAGCTGACCAACCGGCTGACCCACCCGCGCTATGGCGTCCCCAAGACGTACAAGGCGGTCGTGGACGGGTTCATTGACGGCGAAACCGTGAAACAGTTGGAAAAGGGCGTGTGGCTGGCGGACCCGCGCGGCGGCAAAGGCTTCAAGAGCGGCCGCAGTCACATCCGTGTCGCGGCGCGGACGCGCGAGAAGAGCGTTTTGGAGATCACCGTCCTCGAGGGGCGCAACCCGGAGGTGCGGCGGATGCTGGCCAGATTCGGGCACAAGGTGCGCGAGCTCGTCCGCGTCCGCATGGGGCCGCTCACATTGCACGGACTGGAGCCGGGGGAGGTTCGGCCGCTGACGCAGCGGGAGGTGAAGGCGCTGTACGAGGTCGGAAAGGCGGGTCGGCGTACCGTGACGGGGCGGGGAACGGGCGGGTAAGGGAGTAGGGGGCCGCCAAATCGCCTAGCGCCACTTGTAGGCGGTGGGTTCGAAGCGCTTGAAGCCCTTTAGGCCGGAGCGGTCGCCGATGCGCATGATTTCGGCGACGTAGCCGTCGAACTCGGGGGAGTTGTGAATTTTGTCGAAGCCCTTGATGCCGACGACGCTGTACCACTTGGGGGCGGCGAAGTGCTTGAGCTGTTCGACGGAGCAGAAGACGCCGTTCTTCACGAGGAGGTCGCGGACGTCTTCGGCGCTCTTCCTGTCGGGGTAGCTCTGGACGATGACGTAGTTCAGTCCGTACTGGCGCGTCTGGTCGTCCACCACCAGGGTGGCGGGCGGGCGGGCGTCGTTGAATTTGGGGGGGGCCGGCGCGGCGCCGCGCGTGCCGCCGGTGGTCTTGCTGGTTACGGCGGCGTTGCCGGGCGGGGCGGGGATTACGCGGGCCTGGGTGTTCTGGACGATGTTGGGGGAGGCCGCGTGGACGTCCATCACGCTGGGCTGGGCTGGGCGACGGCGCAGTTCTTCGGTGGGGATTTCGGCGAGCACGGGGCTGGGGCCGCGGCTCATGTGGCGGCCGATGACGTACGCGAGGCCGACGGCGACCATGAGTGCGAAAGCGCCGACGGCGACGCCGCTGTAGGTGAGCCGCAGCGAGACGTGCTGGCGGCGCGGGGGCGCGTCGAGGTCCATGCTCCTGGTTTCGCGAACGGGCGGCGGGGCGACGACGGCGGGGGCGGGCCGGCGTTCTACGGGGGGCGGGGTGGCTAAGGGCGCGGGGGCCGGGGGGACCGGCAGCGGGGCGGGGTCTGCGCCGGGGCGGCGTTTGAACCACCACTTTGGGGTGGAGAGGCTGGCGGGGTCGGTGTTGCGCGGGACGCCGGTGATGCCGTTCTTGCGCTCGAAGCGCTTGTCGCGTTGAATCACCTCGAAGAGCGCGGCGGCGTGCTTACCCTTGGCCATCCTTGACCTCTTTCCCGGTAAGTGCAGACCCCATGGGAGGGTCTTCGACCGTGTGCCGGCGCCGGTTTAGGTCGGCCGCGGCTAGGGCTTGCGGCTGGGGTCGGGTGCGGGAATCGGCGTGGTCCGAGAATGCCGTCCCTGCCGGACCGACCCCCGCAAAACCGTTACCGAGCGTCCGGACGAATCCGTTCATCCAGAGCGTCCACGAGTCACCGCCTAAGTTACGGTTCAGGACCGCGCGGGTCAAGCCGATGTGACCATGGGAAACTTTAGTCGGCGCGGAAAAATGTATCGTAGTTTCCGTTTGGGGCCGTGGACCGCGCAAAAGTTGCGCTGACGTTGAGGTGAGGACGCCATGGAACGCCCGATCATGAACCCGACGACGTTCTACGAGGACCACAAGCGGTCCGGGAAGCGCGGCCGCTTCGCGTGGCTGCGGCCGATCCTCGGTGCGGTCGTGGGGGCGGTTCAATTCTGCTTCAGCAATCCGTTTTCGCTGAGGCCGAAGGCGAAGGTTTCGGGCGTTCCGCACACGCTGGGGTGGTGGGTGCGCGGGATCACGTACCGGTTGCTGTTCGCGCCGGTGCTGGTGGTGCTGGCGGTGGCGGCGCTGGTGTACGCGGGGACGCACCGGGTGCCGCCGGCGACCGAAGCCGACCCGGCGACGGAGGGGTGTTACTTTGATTCGGTGAGCTTCGCGAGCGAGGACGGGACGCCGCTGGAGGCATGGCTGGTCCCGGTGATCGACGCGAAACGGGTGCTATCGCAGAAGGAACAGGCGCTGCACAAGAAGCACCCGGCGGTGGTGCTGGTACACGACGGGGCGGCGACGCGGCAGCAGATGCTGCCGCTGGTGAAGCCGCTGCACAACGCGGGGATCGTGCTGCTGGTGGTGGGCTTGCGCGGCAGCGGCCGGGACGTTCGGAGGGCGCAGACGTTCGGGCTGAACGAGTCGATGGACGTGCGGGCGTCGATCCAGATGATGCGGAATCGGCCGTACGTGGACGCGACGCGGGTGGCGGTGGTGGGCGTCGGGACGGGGGCGAGCGCGACGCTGCTGGCGGGGGAGAACGACGGCGGGCTGGCCGGGATGGTGCTGGCGGACCCGATCCACAAGGCGGATGACGTGTTCGCCGAGCGGGTTGTGCCGAACAAGCCGTACCTGAAGTGGATGCGGCCGCTGTGCAAGTGGGCGTTTGAGATTGCGTATCACGTTGATACCGAGCAGCTGAACCTGCAAAGCCACGCGAACACGCTGGAGATCCGGCCGGTGCTGGTGCTGGATACCGAGCAGGGGTCGGCGAGCGCGCTGGGGCCGATGGGGGTGGGGGAGATTGAGAAATTCCTTCGCGGACAGTTGCTGTCGCCGGCGCAGGCGTCGGCGCATTAAGGGGAATTGCTGACCGCTGAAGCGGTCAGCCCGCTGCGGGGTCGGGTCAGGCGAAATCCACGTCGGCGATGCGGTGGCGGGTGGCGCCGGTGACGTACACCTCGGCGGCGGGTTTGCGGCCGTCCCAACTGTCCCAAATGATGAGCCTCTGGCGGTCGGCGGAGACGGCGGCGACGCGGTCGGCGGCGCCGGTGATGATGCGCAGGCCGTGGTGCGTGCTGGCGTACTGGGTGACGAGTTGGTCGTCGAAGCCGGCGCACTGAATCGGGCCGGACTCGGTGGCGAGGAGCAGGCGGACGGTGCCGAGCCAGGGGAGCGAGCCGGCGGCGGTGAGGCGGCCGAAGCGGCGCTCGTCGCAGACTTCGCGCAGGTCGCGGGTGTCGCGGCGGCAGACCCAGCCGTCGGCGTGGACGGTGATGAGGTAGCGGCCGTCGGGGACGACGGCGATGATCTCGTCGGGGGATTCGGCGACGACGCTGCTGGCGTCGCGGCCGTCGATCCGGAGGCGGCGTCCTTCGGCGAAAACGCGGCGGCCGTCTTCCAGGACGAACAGGTGGCGCGGGCCTTCGCGGGCGGCGGCGTCGCGGAGGGCGGATGACTGCCTGGAATCCATGCTGCCGCCGTCGTGTGCGGCTTGCCAGGCGGGGCGGATGGCTGTGGAGGGGGAGGCGGTTTGTCCGAGCTTCCAGGCGACGACGCCGGCCTCGCCGTGGCAGGCCCAGAGTTCGTCGCCGCTGACCTGGGCGCGGCTGAAGCCCATCTGGGATTGCACCTGGTCGTCGCGATAGAGTTGGGGCGCGTTGGGGTTTGCGGGGTCGAGGAGCATGACGCCGGAGCGGGCGCCGACGAGCAACATGCGCTTGCCGCCGATGTCGGCCGGCTGCACGCTGCGCAGCGGGCCGAGCTCGGGCGGCAGGGGGGTGAGGTCCAGCCTGGCGGGCTGGGGCCTGGTGTCGATGCGGACGAGGTAGGGACCGGCGACGGCCCAGAGGTCGCGGGCGGCGTGGCTGGCCTGTGCGAGCAGGAGGGTCTCGAGCATGGCGCCGCGGTCGGCGGCGCTGACGCGGTCGAGGACGCGGCCGGGCGTGAGTTCGGGGGCGGCGGCGCGGATTTCCTGGAACTGCTTAAGCAGCTCGGCGGCGCGCTGGAAGTGCTGGACCTGGCCGGCGGCGCGGCGTTCGGCGAGCTGGCGCTCCATGGCCTGGAGCTTCTGCTGCTGGAAGCTGGGGCTTTCGAGGTCGAGGTGGAAGGGCGGGAGCAGCTCGATGCCGCAGGTGAAGGCGACGGCTTTGCCGGCGGCGGCGAGGGCGTCGATCATCGACTGCTTGGTGGCGTCGGCGAGCCAATCGGCGGCGGGGCGGGCGGGGGCGGCCTTATCGGCGGCGGAATGCAGGGCGGGGGCGAGCTGGGCGGCGACGTCCTCCGTGGTGACGGCGGGGCGTTCGGAGAGGAAGACTTCCTCGAGCATTCGGCGCTCGGTGGCGTCGTCGAGGGCGCGTACGCTGGCGGTGAAGACGCCTTTGAGGCGGTGGCCGTCGGAGGTGGTGAGTTCGTTGAGGTTCCAGCGGACGCGGACGGGGGAGGGCCGCGTCTGCACGCCGCCGTCGGCCCGCCGGGCGAGTTCGTGTTCCAACAGCATCATGCCGGATGATTCTAGAATTGGTCGGGCGGGTTGTGAATCTAAAAGGGGAGGAATCCTATAAGACCGGGGAGAGGGGTGATGGTCAGGGGGGATGGCGTGCTCGCACGGCGCGGCGGTTTGGCTATACTCGGACGCCATGGCGATGACGACGCAGCAGATTGCGCAGACACTTAAGGACAAGTTCGGGGAGAAGGTCCTGGCGGCGTTTCCGGAGGACAAGCACCCTCGGGTGCACGTTAATGCTTCGGACCTGCGGCCGATCGCGGAGTTCCTGATCTCCGATCCGGCATTGAAGCTCGACTGGCTCCAGTGCCTCACGGGCGTGGACTACGTGGCCGACGGGAAGATGTGCGTGGTGTACGACCTGTACTCGTTCGACCACGGGCACGTGTTTGCCGTGAAGGCGTATGCGCCGCGGGACAACCCGGTGTTTCCGTCCGTGGCGGACCTGTGGCCGGCGGCGGATTGGCACGAGCGGGAGGCGTACGACATGTTCGGCATGACCTTCGAGGGGCATCCGGACCTGCGGCGGATTCTGTGCGCCGATGACTGGGAGGGGTTTCCGCTGCGGAAAGATTACACATTCCCGCGCGAGTACCACGGGATTCCGGCCAGCGTGGAACTCGACTGGCAACAAAAGCCCGACTATCCCAAATGAGGAGCGGCGTGCGATACTTCGCGGTCGTGGCCGTCGCGGCAATGGCGGTGTGCTTTGCGCCCCGCGCGGCGTGCTCGCCGCCGAACGTCGTTTTCATCCTGGCTGACGACATGGGGTGGTCGGACCTGGGGTGCTACGGGGCGGACCTGCACGAGACGCCGAATATCGACCGCTTCGCCGCAGGCGGAGTGCGTTTCACGGCGGCGTACGCGATGTCGGTGTGCTCGCCGACGCGGGCGTGCCTGATGACGGGCAAGCACGCGGCCAGGCTCCACATGACGATCTGGCGGGAGGGGGCGGTGGATTCGCAGAACGTTGCGGGCGGGCGAAAGGCGGCGCCGCCGCGGCTGAAGGTGATCCCGCCGGCGGCGACGACCGACCTGCCGTTGGAAGAGGTGACCATCGCAGAGGCGCTGAAGTCGGTTGGGTACGTGACGCTGCACGTGGGCAAGTGGCACCTTGGGGATGCGCAGCATTACCCGGAGGTGCAGGGGTTTGACGTGAACGTCGGCGGCACGGAGTGGGGGGCGCCTGACACTTACTTTTATCCGTTCAAGGGGACCAAGGCGTTTCACGACTTTCGCTACGTGCCGGGGCTGGGGCTGGGCAAGCGCGGCGATGAATTGACGGACCGGCTGACGGACGAGGCGATCAAACTGATGGACGCCGCGGGCGGGCGGCCGTTCTTTTTGAACCTCTGGTATCACAGCGTCCATACGCCGATCGAAGGCAAGCCGGAGCTGGTCGAGAAGTACCGGAAGAAGCTGACGGCCGGCATGCACCACCGCAATCCCGGCTACGCGGCGATGAACGAGACGCTCGATACCGACGTCGCCCGCGTCCTGCGGTACCTCGAAGAGAAACACCTGGCGGAGCACACGATTGTGGTTTTCATGTCGGACAACGGGGGGTTCGTCAACGCGTACAAGGGCGAACAGGTCACGGACAACTGGCCGCTGCGGTCGGGGAAGGGGTCGCTGTACGAGGGCGGGATTCGGGTGCCGATGATCGTGCGGTGGCCGGGCGTGACGCCGGCGGCGGGGGGCACGAGCGACGAGCCGGTGATGTGCACGGACTGGTTCAAGACGCTGGCGGAAGCGGCGGGCGTTCCGGCGGCGAGCGTGGGGGATTCGGGGTGCGACGGCGTGAGTCTCGCGCGGGTGTTGAAGGACCCCGCGGCGAAGCTCGGGCGGGAGGCGGTGTACTTCCATTACCCGCACTATTACGCGACGACCACGCCGGTCGGGGCGATCCGGCAGGGGGATTGGAAGCTGCTGGAGTATTTTGAGGATGGAAAGCTGGAGCTGTACAACCTGAAGGACGATCTTGGGGAGAAGAATGATTTGGCCGGCAACATGCAGGAAAAGGCGAAGGAATTGCACGCAAAGTTAGTGGAATGGCGCAAGACCGTCGGCGCCCAGATGCCGGCGCCGAACAAAAAGCGCGGCGCGACCTAGAATCGTTCATGCGATATCTGGTCACGGCCCGTGTAAAACCCGGGCGGGAGAGGGGATTATTACGAGCCATCGAACGCGGGACGCTCGGCGCCGGTTCGGTAGCGGGGGACGAATACCTCCGCAACATGCAGGACGCCCGCGTCCGCGACGACGGCAGCATCCGCTGGGTGGAGGTCTGCTTCTGCGGCGAGCCGCTGGAAGAAGAGAGGCCGTTCTGGGAGGAATACTTCGAGCTGGTCCGAGTGCAGGACGCCCACCGCCGCGACCGCTGCCGCGACGTCAACGGCACCGAACCATGGGCCTGTTGCGACTGCGATTGCACGGCAAAGTTAGAGCGGCACCTCACGAGCAAGGGCCGACCGTTCCTGGAGGCGCTGCGGGAAGTGGCAGGTGTCGAGCAAGAAGCGTCGGTTCAGAACCCCGCGTAAAGCTTGCGCCCGCCGTCGGTCTGGTGGGGTACGCACCACAGGAGGTTGGGCGCGGGGAAGGCGAGGGCGGCGCTGTTGTACGGGGGGGCGCCGGCGTAGCGGAGGAACTCGTCGGTGTTGATCAGCTCTACGTGCCCGTCGATGCAGCCGATGGGGGCGAGCTTGCCGTGACGTTTGGTGATGCCGCCCTGGTGGGGCGAGGCGGCGCCGTCGTCCCAGATGGCCTTGGTGGCGGCGAGGGTTTCGTCGGGCTCCCAGTAGAAGACGCACTTGCCTTTGAAGCTGGAGAGCTTGACCGGGTAGTAGTTGTTGTTCTTGTCGCCGCTGGCCGTGCTCTGCACGTAGCTGGTCAGCTCGTGAATGACGTTGGTTTGGCCCGGGACGATGTAGGGACCCAGGTCCGAAGGGCAGCGGAAGATCTGGATGGTCTTAAAGTAGCTGTAATAGATGCCGGTCTTGGCGTCGTCGGCCAACGGCGGGGTGGAGAGCTTGTCGCGCTGGTAGAGCCACCCCTGCTGGCCGGCGGCGCCGGTGGTGGTGTTGCACCAGGGGACGTAGCCCTTGTACTGGTTGGCGTAGAGGTGGACGCCGGTCGCGAGCTGGCGGATGTTGCTGGAGCAGGCGGTCCGGCGGGCGGATTCGCGCGCCTTGCCGAGCGTGGGCAGGAGGATCGAGACCAGGAGCGCGATGATCCCGATGACGACGAGCAACTCGACGAGCGTGAAGGCGCGGCGTGCGCGAGTGCCGGTGCCGAGAGACTTCCATGCCATGGCTGCCTCACTTTCGGGCGGGCCGCCGTCGCCCGACGTGAATTGAGCGAAAGCGGGCGGGTTAAACCGGGAATCGGTGGACTGATTATCCCTACAGTTCGCCCGGGACCGCAAATTATTTCCACCTCCAGTTTTTTTCGTGACGAAGCGCCGGGCGCGGGGGCAACGCTTTTGTTCTTGACAGTGTCAAATGGCGGGCGGAAGATGCCGCCCGTCACGGGAATCCCATCTCGGTGTCTTGAGCCTGTGTCCCGAAGCGGCGATTGCCGCGAACAAAACGAAGGGAGTGCACGATGAAGCGGACGGCTCTTCACGTCGCGTTGATGCTCGGCGCGTTCTCGCTGTGCCTGCAAGGCGCGGTGGCCGGCGACATGACGACGGGCATGAAGGAGGGGAAGGTTCAGCTCAAGTCGGCGGGGCCGGTGGCGTTCGGGCCGGAGGGGATCCTGTTCGTCGCGGACACCAAGGCGGCGGCGATCGTGGCGATTGCGACCGGCGACGTCACGCCGGCGGCGGGGGACAAGCTGCTGAAAGTGGACGGGATTAACCAGAAGATCGCCGCGCTGGTGGGCTCGTCGGCGGAGCAGATTCAGATCAACGACATGGCCGTCAACCCGATCTCGCATTTCGCGTACCTGGCGGTGTCGCGCGGGCGCGGGCCTGGCGCGGTGCCGGTGATCATCCGGGTGAAGCCGGACGACCAGGTGGAGGCGGTGTCGCTGGAGGACGTGAAGTTTTCGCGGGCGGAGTTGCCGGACGCGCCGACGGACGGCGTGGTCGGGGAGGGGAACCGCCAGAGCAACCCGCGGCAGGAGTCGATCACCGACCTGGCGTTCTTCGAGGACCGGGTTCTGGTGGCGGGGCTGTGCAACGAGGAATTCAGCTCGACGCTGCGGGCGATCCCGTTCCCGTTCAAGACCGTGGAGAACGGGACGGGGGTTGAGATTTACCACGGCTCGCACGGGCGGTTCGAGACGCGGGCGCCGGTGCGGACGTTCGTGCCGATGAACATCGGGACCGAGCCGACGGTGCTGGCGGCGTACACGTGCACGCCGCTGGTACAGTTCCCGATGAAGGACCTCAAGCCGGGGGCGAAGGTGAAGGGGAAGACGGTGGCGGAGCTGGGCAACCGCAACCGGCCGCTGGACATGATCACGTACCAGAAGGACGGCAAGGATTACCTGTTGCTGGCCAACAGCAGCCGCGGCGTGATGAAGGTGAACATCGACCGGATCGACCGTGCCGACCCGATCACGTCGCCGGTGCGCGGCGGGCAGAAGGGGTTGCCGATCGAGGCGGTGCAGGATTGGACCGGCGTGGACCACCTGGAGAAGCTGGATGCGGGGCACGCGGTGGTGATCCGGCGCGGGGAGGGGAAGGCGATGAACCTGGAGTCGCTGGCGCTTCCGTAGTCGTGACCGGGTGGATTTGCATGAGGCGCTTCTGGCTTGGCGCGATCGCCACCGCCGTGGTGTTTGCGAGTGCGGGCGACGCCGTCGCGGAGCCGCCGGGCGAACGACCCGTGCGCGTGCGGTGGGTCGCGCCGGCGACGCAACCGGCGGCGCTAGAAGTGTCCGGGCTGGACGCAGCATCCGTCGAGCGATTGGGCGGAGCGCATTGGACGGCTGCTCAATGGCAGTCGCTGCTCCCGGTTTACGCGGGAGGGGCGGAAGGTGGGGACGTGCCTCCGATGTTGGGGACGTACCGCGTCACGTCCGGCGTGTTGCGGTTCGAGCCGCAGTTTCCGCTTGAACCGGGCGTGCGGTATCGCGCGGTCTTCCACCCCGACCGGTTGCCGGGCGCCGGCGCGCAAGGGGCCGCGGTCTCGGCGGTGTACGTGCTGGTGCCGCAGCATATCGAGCCGAGCACGGTCGTGTCGCACGTGTACCCGTCGGCGGAGGTGCTGCCGGAGAACCTGCTGAAATTCTACGTACACTTTTCCGCGGCGATGAGCGGCGGCGACATTTACGAGCACATCCACCTGCGCGACGAAGCGGGGAAGGAGGTCGAGCTGCCGTTCCTGGAGATCCACGAGGAGCTGTGGGACCCGGGAATGACGCGGCTGACGCTGCTGATGGACCCGGGGCGGATCAAGCGCGGCGTGCGCCCGCTGGAGGAGATCGGGCCGGCGCTTCGGGAAGGGAAGCGCTACACGCTGGTGATTGATCGGGAGTGGCGGGATGCGGCGGGGGCGCCGTTGAAGGAGGGGTTCGGCAAGGAATTCAAAGTCGGGCCGCCGGACAGGGAGGCGGTGGACCCGGCGAAGTGGAAGGTGCGGCCGGGGGCGGCGGGAACCAGGGGGCCGATGGCGGTGGAATTTGAGAAGCCAATGGACCACGCGCTGGCGGAGCGCGTGATCAGTGTGCGCAACGCCGCCGGTATGGCCGTGGCGGGGGTGGCGCGGCTTGGAGATCAGGAGCGGCTGTGGAAGTTCACGCCGGCGGGGCCGTGGGAGGCGGGGCGATACGAGGTCGTCGTCGAGGCGACGATTGAAGATTTGGCGGGGAATAACATTGGTAAGCCGTTCGAGGTGGACCTGTTTGAGGGGGTCGAGCGGCACGTGACCGCGCCGACCGTGAAGCTGCCGTTTGAAGTCAAGTAGCACGGGTTTTTAACCGTGCTCCTTCCTAAAGGTGGATGATTCCGCGCTTAAGCGCGATGGTCACGGCGTGCGTGCGGTCGGTGGCGGTTAGTTTTTCGAGGATGTTCTGCACGTGCATCTTCACGGTGCCGGGGGCGGTGCCGAGGCGGTCGGCGATCTCCTTGTTGGCCAGGCCTTGCGCGACCAGCGTCAGCACCTGGACTTCCCGCGGCGACAGGGCGGCCCGCGGGAAGTATTCCCCGAGCCGTTCGGCGACCTCCGCGGGCATCAGGCGGCGTCCGGCGTGTACCTGGCGGATGGCGCGCAGCACCTCGGTGTGGACCATCTCCTTGAGGATGTACCCGCGCACGCCGGCCTCGAGGGCGCGGTAGATGTCCTGGTCGCCGTCGTAGCTGGTCAATGCGATGATGCGGGCGTCGGGGAACTCCCCGATGATCGCGGCGGAGGCGGCGATCCCGTCCACCTCGGGCATGCGCAGGTCCATGAGGGTCACGTCGGGGCGGTGCTGGCGGAAGAGCGCGACGGCGTCGCGGCCGTTGCCGGCCTCGGCCACGAGCTTCATGTCGGCCTGGTTGTTCAGGATGGACGCGATGCCTTTGCGCACCAGCGGGTGGTCGTCCACGC
>Ga0308175_100001215_pt1 | contig 17369 bp, 16 predicted proteins | sample PhyCR1_3_FD_203893 | JGI IMG/M metagenome (GOLD analysis project Ga0308175, IMG submission 203893) | Soil microbial communities from UC Gill Tract Community Farm, Albany, California, United States - DLSLS.C.R1 | ecosystem: Environmental > Terrestrial > Soil > Agricultural land | place: USA...
GGGTTCTCTGTGCGAGTGGCAACCTCGACGGCCGGCGCGGCGAGCAGGCCGGGGTGTGCGGCGCACAGCGCAGTCAGATCGGGGCCGAGCCGGTCACGTAGGTCGGGCTGGGCAGCCGCCCGGGTGAGGACGGTGAGCAGGCGGGTGGCCTGGGCTGGGCCGGATCCGGGCAGCAGACTCTCTACCAGGCGCGAATGGCGGTCTAGGTGCCGCCCGAGGAAGCGCTCGGCGAGCCGGTCGGGTTGGAGGCCGTCCCACACACGGGCATCGTCCGGCGGATACAAGGCGCGGATCCAGGCGCGCACGGCGCCCCGCCGGTCGCGGGGCTGGTCGGACAGGTTAGGCACCCTCGCCAAGAGCGCGTCCGCCTCGTGCCCGTCGTCGGCCCCAAAAAGAGATGCGGCGGCCAGGGCGTCGACGAGGGTGCTCATACTGAGCTGCGGGTGGAGATGGTGAGCGGTCGCCGCAGCCGTCCAGTAGCGGCGCTCGTGACGCAGCAACCGATCCTCGACGGTTTCGGTGCCAGCAGCGCGGTGGACCGGCGTGTCCCCGTAATCGGCCGTATTCGGGTCGTCGCGGCTTGTGCCGGTGGCCGCGTCGAGGAGATCAGCCAAGACAGTCATGTGCAGGGTAAGGGCGCCCGCGAAGCCGGGACCGCCCAGCACCGGCACGGACAAACTCGCGGTCAACTCAGACCAGGGGTGATCTTGCCAGCCCCGCACATGCCCTAACTCCGCGGCGAATCCATCCGCCGCCTCGCGGTAGGCCACCTCTCGGTCGTCGGCTTCAGACTCCAGCGGCTTCAGCGCGGTCACTGGAGCCCCATCGAGCAGATCCTCCGCCTCGAAGGTGTCGCCGCGCAGGTCATCCCACCAGCCCTCGGCAGTCCGGGCCAGTAGAACCAGCTTGATGCGGGCAGAACCGCCGTTCCGGGCCAATACCGCCAGCAAAGCGGAGACCTGGCGGGGACGTGTCTCGGCGTAGTCGACTACCACCAGTGTGGGGACCGCGGCTGCTGCCAGTAACGCCAGGCCCTCGATAGGGGCGTCGGCATGCAGCCACAGCGTGGCCCACCGGGGCGAACCCTGTTCAAGTTCGGTGGCGAATTGATGGGCGAGACGGGTCTTGCCCTGTCCGGCCGGACCGTGCACCAGCCAGGCGCCGAAGCCCGGCTCGTCGCACCATGCGTGCATCTGTCTCAGCAAGTCCTGCCGGCCCCGAAACGGCACTACAGCCCGCCGGGCCCGCAACAGCACGGCGGGGGATGCCAGAAGGCCTCCTGTCGGGCGAGTGTCGTTGGTGTCGGCCAGATGCCGCCATTCCACCGGCTCCAGCGGTTCCCCGCCATACCGCGCCGCGCAGTGCTCGGCCAAGGCCGCCCGGAAGGCCGGATTATGGTGGAGGACGTAGGCGGGTACAACAGCGAGACCTGCGTGCCCGAATCCGGCTAGGTCGGCAGCGACCACCCCGGTGAGCAGCCCACCGCTGAAGACCGCGGCCCCGGACACGCCACTCCAAGGAGATGTGCCGTCGGGTGTCGGAGCGGGCACTTCGCGCAAGTTGACGACGTGCCGGTTGTTGACCCGGCCTGTCAGGGGGTTAAGGGTGCCGGTCGCCTGCCATACCTCGCGGGGACGGTCAGGATGCTGAATGGCCTCTGGCATCCCGGCAATCTCGCAGGGCGTACCGGGTCGGTCGGTCACCAGTCGTCCCCAACCGGGCGCGGCGCCGTCCGGCGGAACCCAGGCCGGATCGGTGATGGACAGCAGAGCCGCATCGTCCCGGCCGCCAGGAGTGCCACGCCAGGCCACAGTGGCGCGGCACCTGGCTCCATCGCCCGGCCTAAGCACCTCGGTTTCCGCAGCATCCGGGACGACGTGTGCCGAGGTCAGCACCAGTCGAGAACCGATAACATACCCTGAGCCCCGCGTGCGTGCGCCCTCCACGGCCACCACACGCTGACGGTGCATTGGTCCTCCTAACGGACGCTTCGGTAAGCGGCGCAGGGCAGTTCCGAAGCCGCCCTCCAGTACCTGGATCAGTCCGGGATGCGGTCCGCCGTATGCGCAGGCATGGTGGGCGGTTCGGCGTTACCGCTGACAAGAAGGTCACCGCCGGTAGCCTTGCGCGGGGTGAGCGTGAACGACACGCGGTGTGTGCGACCTCGGGACACGCCCGCCTCGGTTTCCGCGCCGACCGTCCAGAGCCGGAAGCCCGCCTTCGCCTTCGCGTCCGCCCGGATCTCCACCTCAAACTCCATCTCCACGGGCCCGACCGCGAATACCAGGTCGGGGTGGTTGCTGCCCGCCCCCGCCGCCTCGATCAGCTCGTCGCGCACCGCAGCGACTGCCTTCACCAAGGGAATGTCCACTGAACCCCGCCCCTCTTCGTTCCGCCCCGTACTACCGGACACCACCGTAGAGCGTTCGAGTCCCTCACACAGACGAAAGGGGCAGCTGAGTCAGAGGACATTCTGAACCGGTATGCCCGATTCCCATAGTTGGCTTGGGTCAGGCCCCCTCCTGGCGGTCATGTGGTCCTTTGGCGGCTTCTACGGTGTTCCTAGGTAAAGCGGGCAGGCGGGGACGGTAGATCAGAAGGGCTGACTCAAGAACGTGGTGCGGATCGAGGGATTGGCGGACCTGAAGCCCGTCCATCAGCGTCAGGCGGCCGTCCTGGCCCTGTGGCGGTGGCGCGCGCCGATACTCGCGTTCGAATTGGATGCAGAGTGGGGCGTCGACCAGTCCGTGCTGGAGTCGTTGTTTCGACTGGCAGCATCACCCGCTGGTGAACAGTCGGATCGCGCATACCGGCGAGCAATCGCCGAGCTGTGCACGGCCCCGCTCTTCACATCTGAAGTCGATCCGGGCACGCTTCCACCGCATCCGTGACAGCGCGGCCCCGATCGACCTGGAACTGGCGGAGATCCTCTTTTACGGGCGTCCGGTCGACGGACTTGATCCCTCCCACACGGCCCTCGTCACCCTCCGTAGAACAGGAACGTCCCTCCTGGCTTCGAGGAACACGGCTTTCGATGGAAGATCATCCAGGGTACCAACCCCACGTCGTGACACCGCCAGCCCACAGGTTCTGACAACTGCTCCCATACCCATCTGCCACCACTCATCGCCGCAGCACCAAGACGCTCTTCCGGTCAAAGCCCTGGCACGCGAGTAGGCCCCGCCTTATGATCCAGTGCTCGCGATCTTGGTGTCGTTCTGCCGTGCGTGCGGGACGCCTTCACAGACAGGTCCTCACCGTGCCCGGATCCACCGTCAGGGCCCCGTGGTCCCTCGCTCGTTCCGCCCAGACCGCAGTCGTCGCGGCGGCCGTCGCCGACGTGGCGCGGGTGTGGGACCTCCGTGCTCGCAGCGGCACCCTCCACCTGTCGCAGATCTTCCTGTGGGTCATGATGGCGGCAGTCGTGCTGTTCCTCGTGTGGTTCGCCCGGTGCCGGCGCAACGCCGACCTGATCTCGCCCGGTGCGGTGAAGGGCACGGTGGGGTGGGCCGTCATCGTCTGGCTGCTACCGGTATTCAACCTGTGGGCTCCGCGCGGGCTGGTGGTCGACGTGCAGCGCGCGAGCAGCCCCTCGGAGACCGCTCCGGGCCGCGGGGAGGTGCTGGTGAACGTGTGGTGGGCAGTCTGGGCCGGACATATGGTGGCGGGCTACGTGGTCACGGGACTGGGGGGCACGACCTCGCCGCCGCTGATTGTGGCGGGAGAGGTCCTCGAACTTTTGGCCGCCGCCCTGGCGGTGATGGTGATCCAGCGCATCACCGCACGGCAGGACGCCGCGCTGAACCCCGGTGTCCCGGCGCCCACGCCCGCTGCCCTGCCGCACGGCTCCTGACCTCCGCGGATCAACCGATGTAGTACGGGTCCCCGTACACCTTCCAGTCCAGAGGGGTGTTCAGGTCGAGGTTGCCCTTGCGCAGGAAGACCCGCTGCTCGGTGTCGACCCGGCTGATGTCGCTGTGGGCCTCCTCCTGCTTCATGGCCCGCACCCGGGCGTCCAGGAAGGCGTTCAGGTACGCCGTCTCGTCGCCGCCCTGCGCCGCCGGCCTGGCTTGCCTGTGACTGCCTTCGTGGCGGCGGTGATACCCGATGAGGACCCGAGCCTGGAGTCGGCCGTCCACAGCCAATGATCCCGCAGTGACTGGTGTGACCACGGCATCGGAGCCCTCCCTAGGAGAGAACCCATTGGGGTGGGTGGCCGGGATCGGCCGGGCAGGTGAAGACGTGCAGGTCCCATTCCCAGCCGAAGCGGAGCGGGGTCGGTTGAGCAACGGCCCGGCCGCCCCGGATTGAGGCCTTCCCCCGCAGAGACGGATCGCGGTCCTCCAGCGGCACCCAGCTGTGCGAACCGGCGTCCATCTCATCAGAGCCGGCGGTCAGCAGCAGCCGCATCGAAGTCGCGCAGGATTCGCAGCCGATGGCCATCGGGCCCGTCGATGCCCAGCTCGGATAGCCGCCGACCCGCCAGCCGGGCGGATCGTCAGGTCGGCCTGGTAGCTGGGGGCGTCGGGGCCGTGTTCCGCGGCCTGGGCGTCGTCCCATGCGTCGATGCGGGCGATCAATCCGGCGGGCAGTGTGTCGTCCTCCGCCCAGGAATAGGTGTCCACCTCTTCGGGATGCAGGACACACGGCTCGGGTAGTTCGTCCTCCCATCGCAACATGGCCACTTCGGGCGGGGCCGCGAGGAAGCGTTCGGCGCGCTCGGTCTCCGCAGCCCGCCTCCCGTACCCGTCTGACGTGGCCACGTCGAATGACGCTAACAAGGGTTGACAAGGATTGCGCCTCGACAGGTGGAACGAGGATGGCAAGGACGTCCGAGACTGGGAATGCAGGGGGCGTTGACGGGCTTACCCACCGCCCGGTCAAGGTGCGGCCTGTCGGGCTGGGGGAGCGGTGACACCCCGCCTCCCTTGGCACGGCTCCACGCCATCCCGCCCCTGCCTCCGAAACGGAAATGCCGCATGTCCATAGCCACGCACGCCGTCACCCCGCGAGGTCCCTGGGCTCCCGAATCCCTGCTCGGGCAGGCAATGCCAGCGTCCGCGCTCTCCTCGCGGAGGGTATCCATCCCGCCAGTCGGCAGCCCCTCACCGATGCCCCCGGCGTGTGCAGCGGCACCTGCGTCCTCGCCTACCGCATCCAGTTGCCCGCACCTGACGGCCAAGGTGCCGTGCGCGAGCACGGCAAGTGCTCCCAGGGCGCTCAGTCGAAGCCGGGGGCAGCCACACGACGTCCTCAACGGTGAAGGCTCCAGCACCGGCGAGCAGACCGAGCGGCAGGGCCTGCAGCAAGCGCGGCGCGCCACCATGAGGCCACCGCGCTCACGGGTGTGCGGGTGCGGCACCGGGCACCTCAAGGTGGCACGGACTGCGTCCCGCGCCACCGTCAGGATGTGCGGGCGGGGTTGTGCTGGCCCGCCGCCAGTAGAGCCCCGCTCCTTCACAGCGGCGCAGCGCCGCCGAGGTCACTGCTGCTGACTGTACGAGAGCTCGACTCCCGCTTTGGGCTGCTCGAGCACCTTGATCACGGGGTCCCTGTCGCCGCCCTGAACGCGGCACTGCGTGGCCCCGCTGGGAACGCCCCTGACGGACAGAGCCCAGGTGCAGCTGTCTGCGACGACTGAACCTGGTTGAGGAAGCCATCATCGACGGCGGGAAAGCGCACGTCGTACGCAGCTCGTGGCGTGATGCCGCTGGGCTGAGCTTCGACGTGTACCGCAGCGACAGGACATGCCTGACCGAAGACGGATCGCTGGACGACCACCCGTCAGCAGACGACCTGCGGAATCTGGCAAGCGCGACTCACCTCCACTTCTGCCGCTTCTGCGGCACGCAGATCCCCAAGACTGACCCCCCTCAAATGATCTCGATAGCCGACAGCGGTGCCAACCCTTGGTCCTGCACCGGCTGCTGGGATGACGACTCAGGTGATGCCGGCGCGAGGGGAAGGCGCTGGGGGGCGTCTTCCTCCCTCCCGCCGCCCTTGTCCCGCCCCGCATCCTCTGCTTCGTGTGTTGGCGGGGTCGCGGGGCTTGTGCCGCGAGCAGTGGAGCAGATCACCGCGCGCGCCGCCGACCTCACGACAACCCCTGACCTGACTCGACCTGGCGTGACATCAAAGTGCGCTGGATAGGCAAACGGAGAGTCGGATCGACCGTGATGAATTGCCGCCTCGCCCGCGACTACGAGATCCTGACCGCCCGTTCCGAGGCCGGGATCCACATCGCCCCGATCGACAACCTTGCCAAGCGCTAACGGGCGAGACCACATCTACCTGGCGAGGAACCGGCTAGAGATGGACATCATTTCGCCTACATGATGCGCCTTCTCGGCATCCCTTCGCCGTCTCGGTGCCGGTAGCGGCTGCGCTCTGCCTGGGCTGTTCTGGCGCCCTTCCATTATTGTTCATTCTTATACCAACAGGGGCGCGTTGAGGGGGTCCGGTGGAACGCGGTAAGTGTCCGGTGTGTGGGCGAAGAGCACCGGCGAACGATGGGGTCATCGGCGTCCACGGTAAGGGTGGTGCCGGAGGCTGCCGTGGGCTCGGCCGGAGGCCCGTGGGCTGGCAGCCGGCGAAGGAGGCCGTGACAGCGGCCGATAACGATGACACTCCAGGCCGGCCGGCACCGCGGTCGCCGGGCGACAGGCATGTCGAGCTGATCACAGGACTGCTCGCCTTCGTAGCGTTTATCGCACTGCTCGTCCTGATCGTGGGCGCGTTCGTGTCCGACGTTGTGTGGGCGAGCGCGACAGTCGTGTTCCTCCTCAGCCTGTTGATCGTGTGGTTGCTCAACAAGACACCCGCCGGTCGGCGCAATACCGCCCGCCATGAACGTGACGTAGCCCGCCACACCCGGGCCAAGGCCCAAGCCGCTGAGCGCGCCGAGCAGGAGCGGCAGGCGGCTGCCGCCGCTCTCGAGAAGCGCCGAGCACGCGAAGCGGCACGCACGATGCGACGCGCGGTGCGGGAACTGCTCGACGATCTCCCGCCGCGGGGAACGCCGCAGGACGAGGCGATCGCCTACTGCTTGGAGAAGACGCTCGATGCGCGCAATCCACGCCTGCAGGCGGAGGCGGAGCGTCTCGCCCGTCGGCACGTCGCCGTGGACGAACGCATCCTGTGTGTCGAGCAGTCGATGACCGAGGGGGGAGCACGCCCCGCACTGCTGATCCTCACCGACCGGGGAGCGGCCGTATCGGACCAGGGCTTCTCCTACCGGTTCGAACCCCGGCCCGAAGACGTGTGGGAGGCACCCGAGATGCCTATGGGACATCTGCGCGTCGGGGAGTTGACTTTCCGGTTCGCCCCCTATTCGCGCCTGCGGGTCGCGCTGGCGGCCCGCGAAGAAGCCGCTGCGCAGCCCGCACCGCCCGCTGCCGCGGTCCATCGCCCCACGGAACGGCTGATCCGCGACGCCCGGGACGCGGAACTCGCGGCCGTCGACTGGATGCGCTACCTGGGATTCACCGACGCCGCGGCCACTCCTGTCGGTGCGGACGGAGGCATCGACGTCCTCGCCGAGCGCGCTGTGGCCCAGGTGAAGAAGGAAGGCAGCCGCACCACCCGTCCTACCGTCCAGCAACTTCACGGTGTGGCGATCGCCAAGCAGCGTGCTGCACTGTTCTTCTCGATGGCCGGCTACACCCCGCCAGCCATCGCATGGGCAACCCAGCAGGACGTCGCACTGTTCCAGTACGACCTGCAGGGAACACCCCAACCCGTCAACCCGCCCGCCCTACGCCTACTGGACGCGGCCGACGAGCAGGCGAACCGGGCCGCGGACACTCCCGCAGCCGTCCCGGCGGACACCACCGAGGGCACCGCGGCCCCGTAACCCCCGGCGGGCGCACGGCCTTGATGGGCCGGCTGGCTTGGGCTGGTAGTGCAGGTACTGCCGCGCTCCGCTTGACGTCCGTGTCGGCGTACTCGCAAAAGTGCTGCCTGTGGGCTCGTCAGCAGCGGGCGTGCGACGATCGTGCGGTGGAGAGTCCTGATGCCTCGTTCCATCTGCGCCTGTTGATGGAGGCGCTGACCGTGTTGGCGGCTGATGCCCAGATCCAGGTGCCCTGGCTGGTCAAGCACGCGGTGATGACGGACGAGATCGCCCTGGACTTTGATCACGCCTGTCGCATGGCCGAGGCCCTGGTGGCCGAGGGACAAATCGCCCGCGGAGTCATGGCCGACCTGCAGGAGATCGATGTGATCCTCAGCGGGATGAGCGGTGGCGAGAACGCTGATCGATGGACAAGGGATGCACTGTCCACCGATGAGGGATGGGCTCTGGCCCGGCGGCTGGCCCGCCGGGTCCTCGTTGCGGAACTGGGTGAATGGCAGCAGCCCCTTCCGGAGGTCTCTGCCATCCGGTGACTGGCTCCGCTGTTCTCGCTGGTCAGGCCACCTGGTGTCCCGCTCAATGGCGGCGAGCCGGTTCTTGAGCCGGTGCTGGGGCCGTTGATCGAGATCACGTCGCAGTGGTGGAGAAGCCGGTCGAGGATCGTGGTGGCCAGCACCTCGTCACCGAAGACTTGGCCCCGTTCACTGAAGGTCTTGTTGGAGGTCAGGATGATCGAGCCCTTTTCGTAACGCTTGGAGATCACCTGGAAGACGAGATTCGCCTCCGCTCGTTCCAGTGGCTGGTAACCGACCTCGTCCACCACCAGGACACTGTGCCGAGTCTGCTGGTCAAGGCGGCCTGCGGCTTCGGCGGCCGGGAGGTTGCGGACCATGTCGTCAAGGCTGGTGAAGTAGATCGAGTAGCCGGCCCGACGGGCCGCGACGGCGAGGGCGATGGCGATGTGGGTCTCCAGGTGGGCCGAGCAGAGCGGCGTTCGCCTTGGCCTCGATGAAGGACAGGGCGGCCAGGTCCTTCACCTTGCGCGGAGCGAGGTCGGGCTGAAAGGGAAAGTCGTAGTCGTCCACCGTCTTGTGATGCGGGAGCTTCGACACTCGCAGGCCCTGGCGGAAACGGCGGTCATCGCGGACGGCGGCCCACCGCCCCCGGACCGGGCCAGGTGCCCGCGGACAGATCGGCAAGAGGTCAGTCGGGCCGCTGGGCGCGGTGGCGGCGCTGGACGAGCAGCACGCCGGCTCCCATCGCTACCGCCGCAGCAGCCACGCCGGCGGCCGGCAGCGCCGAGGAGCCGGTCTCCGCGAGGTTGCCGCCGCTCGTCGTCCTGCTGTTCGCCGTCCCGCCGGTGACCGTGGAGGACGATCCGCCGTCCGAGCCGTTGGTCGAGGTGCCCGTCGAGCCGTTCGAGCCGCCTGTCGATCCGTCCGTGCCGCTGGTCGAGCCGCCCACCGATCCGTCGGAGCCACCCGACCCGTCCGAGCCGCCTGCCGAGCCGGAGGAGCCACCGCCCGCGACGTCCAGGGTGATGTCGGCTTGGTCGTTGGCCTTGTCGGGATCGAACGGCCGGGCTTCGGTGCTCAGGGCTATGGACCCCTTGGCGCCGGGCACCCGCTTGTCGATGCGCAAGTCGAAGGTGTAGGTCTCCCCGCTGCCTTCGTAGAGCGACCGCATGCCGCAGACGTACGCTCCATCCTCGGCCCGGCAGAAGGTGCCGCGCTTGACGACCGACGTTCCGGTGGGAGGAGTGATCACCACGCGGACGGCCTTGTCCCCTTCCCTGGGCCACACCCAGGCGGGTCCGGCGTTGGTGAACTTCACCTTCATCGTGACCGTGTCCCCGACGCTCCCCCTCAGTGCGGCACCCGCCACCTTGTAGTCGGCCGTGTTCACGGTGGTGACGGGCACGTCGACGATGCGCGCCGACCCCACGCCCCCGGCCTCCGCCGCAACGAGCTTCACCGGCGATGCGGTTCCCGCCACCGGGTCACTGCCGTTGTCATCGGCTCCCGGATCAGCACTCTCGACACGCAGGCGCAGTTCGTCCTTGAGCGCGCGGTCCAGAGCCGTGACGCGCAGGGGCCTGTCGGTCGTGTAGACGGCGCCGGGTTCCACCGCCTGGTCGAACGCGCACACCGCAGTCCACCGCTCGGGCATTTCGTCGTAGGGCCGCACGTGCTGCGCCTGGCAGTTGGAGGGCACCTGGGCGAAGTCGAGTCCTCGGGTGACGGAGTAGGCGACCCACACCTTCTCGGCCGTCACCGTGCCCTTGTTCGCCACGGTGGCCGCAACGTCGATGCCGTCTCCCGGTCTCAGCCCGCTGACCGGCGCGATGCCCCCGACGGCCAGGTCGGGGGTGTTCTCCTCGCCGTAGGCCGCAGGTGCGGTGGCCAGTGCCATAAGACCTGCTGCGCCGAGGGCGGCGACAGAAGACCGGAAGACGCGACGGGCTGGTGAGGGTGTCGGCACGGAGAAATCCTTTGCTGGGCGCGCGAGTGAACGGACGGTGTCTCCGAGGGAACAGTCCCCGATCGCTAGACTCCTGCCGATCGCGAACGGTTGCCCATCTGGCGCAGGGCAAGCGCTGCCGGCCCGTGGATCAAGCGGTGAGCAGTCCCGGCAGAGTGCCGCGGGCGAAGCCGGTCTGCTGTTCCCAGGCGTGGGCGAGATCCATGAGGGAGAAGCCGTTGTGTTTGCGTGCGATGACCTGCAGTCCGATGGGCAGGCCCGCTTCGTCGAACCCGGCCGGCATGGCCAGGGTCGGTGCGCCGATCGTGGCGACCTCCGTCCACCGGTGGTAGAAGGGCATCCGCACGCCATACAGAACGATCTCCGAGCGGTCGTACGGCACGGGGATTGCCCTGGTCGTAGAGCCCTTCGCCGAACAACACGTGTCCCTGCCCCGCATACTGAGGTGGTCCTCGCTGCGCCAGGACACCAACCGTCAGGGGAGGGAGTGCAGATGGATGTGGGCTCGGTGCTCGGCAGCATAGGCCGAGCGGCGGTCGGGGTGGGCCGGCTGGTGTGGGCAGCGGTGACCGCACCGACCACAGGCACCGAGTATGACGCCCACTCCAAGATCGACAGGCTCGCGGAGAAGATCGAGAACGAGGTGCCGGAGGAGCTGCGGGGCCGGGCGTGGGGTCTGGTTCTGGACGCGCTGTACTGGGTTCCCCAGGAGATCGAGCAGTTGGTGGAGGGACACCAGGGGCCCGATGACGAGGAGACCGAGGACCCGTCGGCCAAGTACTGATGCCGGGAACCGAAGAGCCCGAAGGGCCGGCGGGCCGATGCGCTGCGGATGCCGGGGTGCCGGATAGCCACGGTGAGGCAGATGGCTCTGGCCGACGGCAACGAGCTGCCTCCCCGACCGAAGGCCGGCACCGGGGCGAAGGCGGTGACCGGTGAAGCGCCTGCTCAAGTCGGCAGCTCGCGGGCAGGCTTGTCCCATGCCCGCGATTTGCCGACGGACCCCCTCGTTCTGCTCGGCGGCCCATGGGTGGCGTGCGCGGAAGCTGTCACCGTCCCGGCGTGGTCAGGTCTGAGTGCCTGTGCCTTGTCGCTCGACACCATAGACATGCCGGCCTGTTGTGCGACGTGACGTCACGCAGCTCGAAACGGAGGCCGTCGGCAGTCCACGGGCGGACGAGGGCCGGGCGGCACAGCGCCGCCCGGCCTCGCGGAGGTGTTCGCTCGGCTACTTGCCCGAGGCGTACAGCTGGGAGATCTCGTCGCTGCTGAGTGCCCGGTCCCAGACGCGCACCTGGTCCACACCGCCCGGCCAGAAGTCGACCTTGCCGCTGTTGAAGCGAGCCCGGCCGACCGAGAGCGGGCCGTCGGACGCCGGGTTCAGACACTGACTGAACGAGCCCTGCTTCACACCGTCGACGTAGAGCGAGTGCTCGCCCGTCTCGGCGTTCCGCACGCCCACCAGGTGGTACCACTTGCCGGTCTGCGGCGTGAACGCCGACAGGGCGCGCCCGCCGCTCGTACTGAACGCGAACTTGTTGGTGTCGCCGGTCTTCTGCAGGAAGAAGGCCGACTGGACCTCCCCGTCCTGGCCGACCGCGGTGCGCCAGCCGTCGAGACGGTCCAGCTTGACCCACGCCGACACCGTGAAGTTGCCGGAGGTGTCGAGGACGGGTCCCGCCGTCTCGGCGTGGTCGTCGACCCCGTCGAACTGCAGGTCCCCGCCGGATGCGCCGGTGCCCCAGGTGACGCCCTGACGCAGGCTCAGGTCGTGGTCACCGGCTGCGTCCTTGGCGACCGTCCCGCTGCCCTCGTCCAGGGGCCAGGCGTCCTTACCGGTCAGGCCGGGTGTCCCGGGTGGGAACTGCGGCGGTGGGGCGGAGCCGTCGGCGCCCTTGATCACCTTCTCGTTGATGTCCCGCACCTGGTCGAAGTCCATCTTCTTCACCTGCCGGTCGTAGGTGAAGAAGCCGTTGACCTCGTGCTCGACATCGGTGATCTGGGTGTAGACGCTGCCCGAGATGCCGCACTGCCGGGCGGCGGTGAGCAGGTCGCGCTGGTTCTCGACGTAGCGCCGGGTCAGCGTCGCCGAGTCCGGCTCCATCTCGTATGCGCCGCCGTCGCCGAACCACATGTGGCCGGGCACCTCGAGGCCGAAGCCGCCGTGCTCGCCGTCGATGGCCACGCGCCGTCCCTCCGGTACGGGTGAGGCGGGCCCCACGTACTGGTGGAAGTCGACGACGTCACCCTTGCCGGAGTCGCCCAGCGAGTTGCAGCAGTTGACCCCGGAGTGGGCGTTGACCAGGCGGCTCGGGTCCTGCTTGGCCACGTCGTCCGCGATTTGGCCGGTGGCCTCACGGCTCCATTCGCCCCACCCCTCGTTGAACGGTATCCAGCCGATGATCGAGGTCCAGCTGGCGTGCTGGTCGACCATGGTGTGCAGTTGCCGCTCGAACTCTTGCCGGGCGTCCTCGGGCGGGGTGTTCTCGGCCCGGGACTTGGAGAAGTCGACCTTCATCGACGGCATGTCCTGCCACACCATCAGGCCGAGTTTGTCCGCCCAGTAGTACCAGCGGTCGGGCTCGACCTTGATGTGCTTGCGGACGGTGTTGAAGCCGAGCCGCTTGTGTTCGGCCAGGTCGAACTTCAGGCCCGCGTCGGTCGGTGCGGTGTAGATGCCGTCCGGCCAGAACCCCTGGTCGAGCGTGGATAGCAGGAAAGTCTGCTTGCCGTTGAGCGTGATGTGCATCCTGCCGTCGGAGCCCTTCGCGGTGCCGATCTCGCGCATCCCGAAGTACGAGCCCACGTCGTCGACCGGCTTGCCGCCGCGCAGTAGTCGGACCCGCAGGTCGTACAGGAACGGCGAGTCGGGGCTCCACAACTTGGCATGCGGGACTGGCACCTTGAGCGTCGAACCGGCCGGTCCCGTGACCTTACCCACGGCCTCGTCGCCGTCGTACGCCGTCGCCTGCACCGTCATGCCGTCCGCGCCGGTGAGGCGCGGTGTGACGGACACGGTGCCGGTGTCGAGGTCCGGCGTGGTGCGCAGCGAGTCGATGTGCCCGGTGGACACCGGCTCCATCCAGACGGTCTGCCAGATGCCGGAGTTCGAGGTGTAGAAGATGCCGCGGTCGGCCACATTGCGCTGCTTGCCGACCGGCTGCCAGGTCTTGTCGGTCTCGTCGGTGACGCCGACTACGACCTCCTGCGGGCCGGCGCCCTTCAGCGCGTCGGTGACGTCCGCGGAGAACGCGTCGTAGCCGCCTCGGTGGGTGGCGACTTGGTGGCCGTTGACCCAGACCTTGGCGTCGTAGTCCACGGCCTGGAAGTGCATGAGGAGTCGCTGACCGGGCACAGCTGTCCAACTGCGCGGGACGGTGAAGGTCCGGCGGTACCACATCCGGTCCTCGTGGCGCTTGATGCCGGACAGCGCTGACTCCACCGGGTACGGCACGAGGATGCGCTCGTCCATGTCCTTGCCGAAGGGCGGCGCGTCACCGGCCTGGGCGCCGGCGAACTGCCACACACCGTTGAGGTTCTGCCAGTGCTTACGCGTCAACTGCGGCCGCGGATACTCCGGGTGGGCGTTGTCCGGGCCGACCTCGTCCGTCCACGGAGTCGTGAGCGGTGGCGTCTTGGGCGTCCAGCCTTGGGCGGCCGCGCCGGAGCCGCTGTTAGGACTGGCCACGGCGGGACCCACGAATAGCGCGCCGACGAGGCCCATGGCCGCTGCCGTCGACGCCAGCACGCGCCGTCGCCGGCGACCGGGACCCAGGGCGTGCCATGGCTTACTTCGTCTCACAAATCCTCCTGTCACTGCGTCTCAGCGAGTACGGCCGGGCGGGCGGCTATTGCTGTCCGCCTGCCCGACCGGTGGTGCGTGAGCGTCGAGGACCTACAGGGGCTAGAGGTGACTTACAACGTTGCAAACGTAGAACCGGAAGCATGACAGCACGCCCCCGGGGGCGTGTCCAGACCTCGTGCGTCACTCAGAGCACGCGACCAAGGGCCGCCATTCGTCGAGCCGTTGTGGGATCGACACGAAGGGCGTCCCGACGACGATCTCTGCATCGATCCCGGCAGCCCACTTGGCATTGCGCCCCAGGACGCTGACGGTGACCCTGTTCCCTGCGTCATCGGCGACGGAGATGAGCTCCCTCGGAGCGATGTCGCTCAGGGCTGCGCCTTCGTCGGCGAGTACCAAAAGATCGTCGCCCCGTCGAAATGCATCGGCCGCCCCTGTCGCAGCATGGGAGACGCCCGCCCGGGACGGCTATGACGGGCCCGACATGTCGTTGACCAGCACCGCTACTCCGTCGAACCGGCCCGCCTTCAAGTCCCTCAACGCGTCCGGCGCTTGGGACAGGGGACGCGGGTGGGTGGTGGCACGGACCCCGTAGCGCGCAGCCGTCGCCAGGAACTCGCGGCCGTCCGCCCGGGTGTTGGACGTGACGCTGCGCAACTCCTTCTCGTAGAACAGCTCTCGCTGATAGTCCAGCGGCGGTGTGTTGGTGAGATGGATACCCGCGACCGCCAGTACTCCGCCGCGATCCAGGGCACGCAGCGCGATCGGGACCAATTCGCCGGCCGGTGCGAAAAGGATCGCACTGTCGAGCGGTTCCGGCGGCATGTCGTAGGCTCCACCGGCGGACGCCGCGCCCAGTTCGAGCGCGAGCCGCTGTGACGCCTCGCCACGTGTCAGAACGTGCACTACCGCGCCCTGCGCGAGCGCCACCTGGGCGCATAGATGGGCGCTGCCTCCGAACCCGTACAGCCCGAGTCGCCCGCCCGGGGGCAGCGATGCCCGCCGCAGCGCGCGATAGCCGATGATGCCCGCGCACAGCAGTGGAGACTGTGCGACATCCTCGACACCGCCGGGCAGCGGATAGGCGAAAGCCGCCGGAACGGTCGTGTACTCAGCGTAGCCGCCGTCGGCGTCCCAGCCGGTGTACTGCGAGTCCGGGCAGAGGTTCTCATTCCCGCGCCGGCAGTACGCGCACGTACCGTCCGTGCGCCGCAGCCAGGCAACACCGACGCGGTCCCCGGCCGCGTACCCGGTGACTGCCTCACCCATGGCCATCACCAGACCGACCACCTCGTGACCTGGTGTCACATGCTGCCGGTGCACCGGCAGATCGCCCTCGATGACGTGAAGATCGGTCCGGCACACGCCACAGGTGCGCACTTGTACAAGGAGTTCGTCGGGGCCTGGAACCGGCACGGGTTTCTCGACGAAGCGCAGCGGCGCCGCCTCCACGGGGCCTGGCTCCGCCACCTCCCACGCTCCCATAGTCTCCGATATGTGCCTCAGCATGTGTCACCCGTCTCGCCACGCGTCGTTGCCTTCAGCACCTGGCACCTCTCAGTCTCGTGCGCAGCCGGGAGCACCGCCACACAAGCGGGGCGTGACACGTGTACAGCGGTGCACCGGGAGTCCGCCGCCGACGAGGAGCGCCGAGGATGCAGCCTCGCACCCCAGGGTCTGTGGCAGTTCTTGGTCCATCAGGCCCTGGCGCTTCTTCCAATCGCTGGCGTTGATGCCCGCGGCACGCACCTTGACCCGTATCTCTCCGGCACCGGGACGGGGATCGGGGAGATCGACGATCTCCAGGACCTCCGGACCGCCGAACCGGCTGAACCGCACTGCCCTCATGACGCACTCCTTCCGCGGAAGGAGTGGCGGATCGTCCGACACCGCGTGTGCGCGTACTCCCCAACCGGCTGTCTGCACGGTCCAGAGCACGTTTCTACCTCCGATACACCGACCCTGCTTCATGACCGCTCACACGCGTCCGAGACGACCACCCCCGGTGGGGGTGCGTGCAGCGGCCGGCCGTGCGTCACCAAGGCGGCCGCGTGGACGTGGGGGTGAAGCGGCCGGACGGCGCCGACTGTGACGGGCCGCGCATGGTCAGCGCGGTTCGCGCCAGCCCGCGCAACCAGGCGTGGGCGTGGTCGGTGTCGTAGCGCTGATGCCACGACAGATAGACCGGCGCGAGCGGCAGTTCGAGCGGCAGGGGGAGCACGACCAGGCCGAGGTCGGCGACCGCGGACCGGGTGGTGGCTTCAGGGGCGCTGATCAGGAGATCGGAACCGCGCGCGAACTCCAGCGCGGCCGCTTCCGTGGGTGCGGTCGCCACCACGCGGCGGGTGAGACCGAGCCGCACGAGGGCGTCGTCGATGGCATTGCCGAGGTTGCCCCGTCGCGAGACGGTGACGTGCTCGGCGGCGGCGTACTGATCCGCCGTGACGGTCCCGCCACGGGTGAGGGGATGCCCCTGCCTCACGACGATGACGAGGCGGGACTCGCCCACCTTCTCGGTGTGGATGTCCGGTGCGCTCGGGTCGCCGGCGTTCGCCTCCAGGTCCACCTCGCCGCGCCGCAACCCCGGTGTGTCGATGCTCGATTCCGCAACGAAGCGCAAGCGCACGCCCGGCGCCTCCGCACGCACGGCCGCGAGCAGCGCGGGGCCGCTCAAGGCGACCAGGGAATCGTGCCAGCGGAGGGTGAAAGTGCGCTGCAGTGCCGCCAGATCGAGTTCACGGCTCGGTGCCAGCACCCCGTGCACCTGGTGAAGCAGTTCGTGCACCTGTTCCCGTACGGCGATCGCGTACGGCGTCGGGGTCATCGTGCGGCCGGTGCGCACCAGGATCTGATCCCCGGTGGTACGCCGGATCCGGCCCAGGCTCCGACTCATCGCGGGGGCGGTGACATGCAGGCGTGCGGCCGCGCCCGCCACACTGCCCTCCTCCAGCAGCGCGTCGAGTGTGGCCAGCAGGTTCAGATCCAATTGCATGAGAGTAATCCTAGCCGTGCTTTACATGCACTTGAGGTTAATCAAGGGGCTGGATACCGTCGAGACCAGAGCGCTGGACACAGCGCACGACTCGGCCCGAACGGCCTCATCACCCCCCGCTCACATGGGAGTTCACCATGCCCGAAACGCTTCGAACCACCGACGTCGCCGCCTCGGACGCCGACCTGCTTGGGCGGACAGCGACCGCCGTGCGCGCGGCCGGCTCGGCGCTGCGCGAG
>Ga0308175_100001216_pt1 | contig 17368 bp, 18 predicted proteins | sample PhyCR1_3_FD_203893 | JGI IMG/M metagenome (GOLD analysis project Ga0308175, IMG submission 203893) | Soil microbial communities from UC Gill Tract Community Farm, Albany, California, United States - DLSLS.C.R1 | ecosystem: Environmental > Terrestrial > Soil > Agricultural land | place: USA...
TGAAAGAAGCGCTGCAAGACAAGAGCCTGGCCCAACAGGCGGCGGTGGCGCTCGGCAATATCGGTAAGGAAAGTATCCCCATTCTCATCGATATGCTCAAGACGTCCAAGGATCCCGCGCTTCAAATTGCCGCCGCCAAAGGGTTAGGTCAAGTAGGCGCACTCCATGGCGATCCTGCGATCATTCCTCCCTTGCTCGACATGCTGTTTAAGCCGGATGTCGATATGGCCGTTCGTACTGAAGTGGTCTGGGCGATTGGGAAAATGCCCGACAAGCGAGCCATCGATCCTTTGCACAAGTTGGACCGGGAGCTTCAGGCAATCCGCACTGAGGATCCTGCATTTAAAAAATTAAAAGAAGCGGCTTTCTGGTCGCTGAAGATGACCGATACGGAACTGTCCTCGGAAAACCCTTAACGTAGAACTGACGAAGAATAAAACCGGCGTCGGCATAGCCGGCGGTGAACAATGGGGCACCCGCTCGGACGATCAATGGAACACGATATTCGGTCAGGGATGTGAAAAGAATTGGGTTTAGGTTATTGGCAAGGCATCGGACGGAGCGCTGGAGAACTTCAAACACCTGCTCTTTTTTAACTGGAGTAACCGCTCAAATTCGTCCATCGCTTTAAGCGACGGTCTCGATTTTTCATTGGCAACATGAAGGCACCGGCCAACCGGCTCCAAAAATGGACAGACCGGGCTGGCCCGGACGGCTCTTTCGTATGCCGTGCGTGAACAAGCGAGCTATTTACGATTTGCACGTTGAGGTGATCCAAGCACACACCGCACAGCAAGAGATACGCGCGCCTAGGGAGCAGACGGGTAAAGACCGCTCGATCGATTCGCCGGCACATACTACAACGCATGAGCACCCCTGCCTATACGGCCGACTTCTGCGAGTATCGTGGACACGATCGTTCGCGGAACCCATGCGTCTCCCTGCCCAACGACACGCACAGCCTTAGGCAATAGAATCCTCAATCCTTCCTTCCGTAGATATCCACGTGCTCCAAGCGAGAGCGCATCCAGTAGACGCCTACGAGAGGTTCGTTCGCCTAGGAGTATCACCATTGTCCCAGGACTATGGTGACGGATTAGGGGAAGGATCGAGACGCCATGAATCGACGAGATACCCCAATCCAGTAAGAGCACGTGAGGTTTGAGCTTGAGTGCTTTCATGACCTCATAACCTGTTGCGGCTTGGCCGATCACGGCAATCCCAGTCTCTGGCAGAAGCTGCCTGATATAAGCACTGCGTAGAGCCCTCTGTTGGTCCGCCACCACCACGCTGATCGCACTCATGTCGGCCTCGTCATAATAATGGTCTAACAGTAAAGGGTTGACGAAGAGGAGATCAATAGGACTTAGGTCCCAGCAAACTTCCTGACAGTGGACGGAGCGATGCAATTTTTTGAAATAGAATACGCGAGGATTCAATCTGGGATGAGGATTGATCGAAATGAAAAGCGAGTCAGCGAAGGATTACGCTCGACGCGGCCGTACGTTCAGCGCCATGAGACGTGCCAATTGATCAATGAGTTTTCCAACCATAGCGCGGGAGACCCAAGACTCGCCGGCCGCCACGGCGCGAACAGCTTTGACGAGAAACCGTCTGAGCAGCTTCGCATCGAGATATCCTCGCGCGCCTTGAGAAATTCCAGCGAGAACGTGGGCATCCGAAGCTTGCCCTGTCAGCAAAATGATCTGCGTCTTGGGACTTTTCGTCCGAAAAAGGGGAAGCGTCGCGGCATCATTTGCTCGGGCCATCTTGAGATCCAACAGAAGAATATGCGGTCGGTGCATGGCCGTTCCAATGGTCTCACGAACAGTGTCGGCGGTTGCGACGACCGTCATTCCCGGCGCCCCTTCAAGAAGACGCCTACAGACGCCGAGCCTTCGTGTGTCAGAATCGGCAATGACGACAGTGATAGATGGCACGTGCTTCCTTATGCTATCGCAAGGATGGCCGGTGGCCATTGACATAGAGCGCTAAATGCAATCGGTCCGACACGCCCAATTTTCTAAACACCGACGTCAAATGGGCTTTGACTGTTTTCTCCGAGACGTGCAGTTGATGCGCAATCTCTTTATTACTCGATCCGCCGCCAATTTGTTGCACAATTTCCTTTTCGCGAGGCGTGAGTACATCAAGAGAAGGATCTGCCTTCGGAAGCGACCGGTTTCTCTGCTGTTCGGTAAGCGACACCAGTGTATCGAGCAAGTGAGAAATGACTTTGCGGCCGACCCACACTTCACCCTTCTGCACCATTTTGACGGCCTTGGCCAACAGCATGGGATCCATTTCCATGCTGCAGTAGCCCTTGGCTCCCGCCTCGAGCATCGAGGTGCCTTCCGTTTCCGTTGGAGTCGTGGTCAGTAAGATAGTGCGCGTTGAAGGACTGATTTTTTGGAGACCACTAAGGCCGTCCAGGCCGTGGAGGCCCGGCATCGAAAGATCAAGCAACAAAATGACGGGCTTCAGTGCGGCAAGCTTTTGCTCGACCATGGAACGATCGATGGCTTCATAAAGAACGGCAATTTTCTGGAGAGCTTGTACCCACTGCGCGCGCCTTGTGGACACATCGCTTGCTAGGAGGATTTTGAGGACAGTCGACCCATGACCCGACACCATGTCTTTCTTGAACCCTTTCAGTTCGGCTTCAAAGACACCGTCTCCAAACTGTACCAGCTTTTCCCTAAAAAGTCTTTTGCCCCATTGAGTTATTAAGCGACTCCGAGAGAATCTTTTATCATTGCATGGAAAAGACACGGCCAGATACGTGCCCCTCCACCAGCTTGCCGCGTACAGGGCTGCATGTTAAGATGCAGCCCTTCTAAGTATAGCTAAAAAAATCCTGTGGAGAGGTGCGAGAGTGGCCGAATCGACGTGCTTGGAAAGCACGCGTCCTGGAAACGGGACCGTGGGTTCAAATCCCACCCTCTCCGCCATTCTTGGCGCGACAGGTACATCATGACGAACAACCTCTGGGCAGTGGCGCGCCAGACTTACCATCGGCAATGCCCTTGAAAGCCGTAAAGCGGTGTCGCTCTGAGCGACATCAGAAATAAGTCGCGAAGCGACACTACTTCCGGTGATTAATCGCCGTGACGTGTTGGTCCCTGGCGCGGCACTGGATGGTTGGTCGAGAGTCGGAATGTTCCTGTCGCGCCAAAGAGCGAAGCGAGAGCGTAGCGATAAGGGGCTGGGCCCTGTGCAACAAGCTCCTGTGAACCCCGCCAGGTCCGGAAGGAAGCAACGGTAAGCAGATCGGTTTGTGTGCCGCAGGATCACCTGGCCCCGTTTTGATTCAACGAATAACGACGAACGAACTCATGGATTACCAAGTCTCCGCCAGGAAATATCGTCCCGCGGGCTTTCAGGATGTGATGGGTCAGCCCCATGTCGTGAAGACCCTGATGAACTCGATTGCCGGGAAACGAATCGCTCATGCCTTCTTGTTCTCCGGCAGCCGTGGCGTGGGAAAGACAACAGTCGCGCGCATCCTTGCCAAGGCGCTCAACTGCGAGCAAGGCCCAATCGGCACGCCTTGCGATCACTGCGCCAACTGCCTGGAAATCGCGCAAGGGAATTCCGTCGACGTGATCGAAATCGACGGCGCCTCCAACACCAGCGTCGATGACGTGCGGGAAATTCGTGAGAACATCAAATTTACCCCGTTTCGCGGACACTATCGCGTCTACATCATCGATGAAGTGCACATGCTGTCGAACTCGGCTTTTAACGCCTTGCTGAAGACGCTTGAAGAACCACCGGCCCACGTCGTCTTTATTTTTGCCACCACGGAAATTCATAAAATCCCGGCAACCATTCTATCTCGGTGCCAGCACTACAATTTCCGCCGAATAGCCCGGGCCGAAATTATCCAACGGCTGCGGTATGTGGCGGAGCAGGACGGCATTAGTCTAGAAGACCGAAGCTTTCTCTCCATTGCGCGGGCCAGCGAGGGAAGTATGCGCGATGCGCTCAGTCTGCTGGATCAAGCCGTATCCTTTGGCGGAAAAAGCATTCGGCACGATTCTCTCCAGTCGCTTTTGGGCTGCGTGCCCCATGAACTCGTCCGCGATATGATGGACGCCATGTGGGCGCATGACAGTCCTGCTGCGGTGCAGATTATTGCGCGCCTGTTAGATCAAGGTCACGACTTGCGGACCTTTTGTGCAGAACTGGTCGAGCACGTGCGCAATCTTTTAGTCGCCTCGGTGGCCCCCGACTCACCGGACATGCAGTGCCTCAAAGGACTTATTGATCTTTCGGAGGAAGAAATCCACCAGATCGCCGCTGAAGCGAAGCGATGCACGACAGAGCAGCTTCACGAACTGTTTCGGATCTTTTCACAAGCTGAAGATGCGCTGCGTGTCAGCCCTCGTCCCCGCTTCGTGTTAGAAGTGGCCGCCATCCGGGCAACTCGCCTAGGAATGACTGAACCATCGGCCGCGGTCACCATGGCTGCTCCATGCGCGGCCACGCCGACTGTGAATTCCATGCTGACTGATAAAAACAATCGGGCGCCACAAGCCGTTCCGGCTAGAACATCTGGCCATGTGCCTCTACAACAAAGTATCAGCCGCTCGCCAGCCGAGAGCCGTACGGTTTCCAAAAGCGTTCAATATCAGCCTACAGCGGATCGCCCTCAGCCATCCCCATCGAGAGAACGCTCTCACGCGCCTTCCCCACGACCGCGGTCGGAGGCTACGGTTTCGGCATCGCCATCCACGGCTTCTCCAAAACCTTCTGCTGTCGTTGGGCAAAGCCCCATGAAACACATCCTATCCTGGGAAAAAGTGGTTGAGCGAGTAGAGCAACAGCATCCGAACATTGGGCCATTCCTCGCCAGGGCCACATTTGTGGGCGCGGAAAATGGTGAAGTGACGATCGGCTATGCCCCTACGGCATCGGTTGCGCTGGCTCGCGTGCAAAGGGAGGAAGCGCTTCAGATTGTGAGTGGAATCTGTACACAGCTTGTCGGCCAACCAATGCGACTTCGCGTCGTTGAGCTGCATGAGGGACAACGTTCAGAGCCGAGTGTGGCTGAGCTTCGCGCCGTCAAGGAGCGTGATCAGAAGCATCGACTGCTCGAACAATCTCGTTCTCACCCCTTGGTCAAGCAAACCCTTGCGGTCTTCGGAGGAGACGTTGTGGACGTACGACAATCTGTCCCACGAGAGGAGACACCGTGATGTCGAAGAACCCGTTCGGCAATATGGGCAACATAATGAAGCAAGCTCAGGCGATGCAAGAACAGTTGGCAAAGATTCAAGAACAAGCCGCTGTGAAGACCGTACAAGGCACGGCCGGCGGCGGCATGGTCACCGTGACCGCCAATGGCGCCATGGAAGTCGTCGCGATCAAGATCGATCCCGAAGTGATGAAATCGGGCGATGTGGAGATGCTGCAGGATCTTATTGTCGCGGCCACCAGCGAAGCGCTCCGCAATGCCAAGGACATGATGGCCAATGAGATGAAAGGCATCACGGGGGGCATGCGGATACCGGGGCTCTTTTAAAAGACAATGATGGAGCTGAATGATGAGCGATGAACCTAAGAATGGGCCTACTCCGAGCGAGGTTCTCTCTGCCTTCCCCTCAACATTACCTTGTCATTCATCGTTTGTATTATGGGAATTGACAATCAGGGTCTCCTGACGAGACTCATTCGCGAACTGGTCCGCTTGCCCGGCATAGGGCAGAAGACGGCCCAGCGCTTGGCGTTCCATATTTTGAAAGCCGAGAAGGACGACGCGCTGCGATTGGCGGAGGCGATCCGAGCCGTCAAAGAGGGTCTTTCGTTTTGTCGTCAATGCCGAAATATCGCCGAACACGAACTGTGTGAGTTTTGCGTCGATCCAAAACGGGATCGCACGAAGATCCTCGTCGTGGAAGAACCGAGTACGCTCTACGCCATCGAACGAGCCAATGGATTTCGTGGGCTGTACCATGTGCTCCTTGGTTCGCTGTCGCCTCTCGATGGCATTGGCCCTTCGGAGATCCGCGCACAAGATCTGGCAGACCGGCTGAAAGACAGTGAAGTCGAAGAGGTCATTCTTGCCACAAATCCTACAATTGAAGGCGAGGCGACAGCGATTTATCTCACGAAATTGCTGAAACCCTTTGGTGTGCGAGTGACGCGTATTGCCTACGGCATTCCGGTCGGGATGGATATTGAATACGCGGACGAAGTGACCTTACTGAAATCCATCGAGGGCCGCCGCGACCTTTGAGCTTCTCAGCTCATCTTCATGTAAGATTCATCCATTGACGATCAGAATCCGGATTGCTATAGTGTGCCACTTTTTTAAGTTGGAGAAGGGGGTGCCATGCCAAAAAGCATAGCTAAACCTGCGAAATCGAAGCGATCGACACCGAAGATTGTCACGAAAAAGGCCCCTAAGCGTACCGGGAAATACGAGGACATTCGGAAAGACCTTCAAGGCCAACGCCTGGATTTGCTCCAAGAAGCTGGAGAGGCGTTGACGAATCGTCCGGAGTTCGCCGCATTTCCAGACTTAAGCGACCAGGCCACTGCCGAAGTTGACTCCAACTTTGAGCTTCGGTTGAAGGAGCGCGAACAGAAGTTGCTCAAGAAAATCGACGAGGCGCTGGAACGAATAGCCACAAATACCTACGGCATCTGCGAACGTTGCGGAGAAGAAATTCCCTACAAACGGCTCAAAGCCCGTCCGGTGACAACACTTTGCATAGAATGCAAGACCCAGCAAGAGGAAGAAGAAAAGATACGTGCGTAGTTACTGGCAGTGCAACGCTTTATCGTCGTAGCGCCTTGACCCGCTCTTTAACTTGCGCCATCCGCTCCGCTTCTTCCGGAATTCCTTCCACAAGCGCCAGATACGTTTCATATTCTCCGATCGCCCGCTTTGTATTGGTCTCTTCATAGCTTTCGGCGAGGTTGTACCGAGCGAGGGGATAGTTGGGCCTCAGCAGTACTGCCTTCTCTAGAACCTTGACGGCTTTGTCGCGCTGTTTCAGTTTCAAATAGACCGTCCCGAGATTGTTAAGGACCTCAGGCGTGTTCGGCCGCACAGTCAGCGACTCCTCCATCTCCTCGCGCGCTTGATTCAATTGCCCTTGGCCTTCCAGGGCGACTCCCAAGCGGTGATGGGCTTCGGCAATCCATACCTTATCTGTAAACCCGAGCGACAGAGCCTTCCGGTACGCTTCGGCGGCCTTCTCATACTCCTTTGAATCGCAGTAGCCGAGTTGTGCGGTCTGTCCACGAGCGAACTGCTGAAGCGACGGAAATGGCTCCTTGGCGTCTTTCTTTTTTCCGGCGATGAGACCGTCCCTCGCCCGCCCGCCTCCTAACCGAGAGACAAACTCGGGATAAGGTGACAGCAAGCTGACATAGGGATCGATTGAAAATGACACCATCACTAATGTCTGACTCGATCCCTCTCCGGATATCACATATTGGGTGGTACTCTTTTCATCCCCAGTAAGATACAGCGTTCCGCTGTTTAGGTTCTCGTGGTCGGCAAGGCTCGCACCGGAAAGATAGAATTCGGTGTCTGGCTTCAACTGAGAGATGGTGCGACGAAGAACCGGATAGGGCTTTAAACTCAAGCCGTTTCGAAAAATAAAGACGGCGCCGACCATCAGGCCATCTTCATCGAAAAAATACGATTCTTCTGCTCCATGGGTGCTTTCTGAGACAGGGATCTGCAATTCTTCGCCACTTCCCCAAACCGTTCGTTTGAGGCTCGTAAGTGGATGGCGCTGGAGAAAGGTGTCCTTTCGATCGCATGGATGAGCCGTCGTCAGCAGCGTCAGATCACTGGCGGAAGGAGGAAGGGGATTACGAGGGGACTCGGCGCAGGCTGACAGGAGCAGGGCGGAGCACAAACACAACGCCCCGATCCAGAAAGATCGGGGCGTTGCAGAACGAATGATAGCCACGCCATATGTCGTATGAGGAGAAACTGCTCGAGGGTTACTGCACTCCGTAGGATCGGTTCGGACGTTGCGAATGGAGAGCCGCATCTTCAGGCGTATATCCAAATAAAGCCGGTGACCCTGACGCCAATGAGTACAGCGGGCGGTTGACGCCATAATCGAGCGCGACCCCGATCGGATTCAACAGAAACCCGAGCCATCGAATCGGGTTGTCGTCAACTGGGGAATTGGCGACGGGATCAGTATACAGATAACTGAGGCTGTCCAGCGGCCATGCCGTGCCGGCCTGGTATGATTGCGACACCGGCTGAGCCCCGGCACATCCGCCGACAAGCACAGCGATCAGCACCATCATTCCAAGCAAAAGTCGCGATTCACGCATCATTCACCTCTCTGTGGCCTCTGACGTACGGAGTAAGTCTATCTCCGGTCCAATTTTTTGTCCAATAGTAAGGATCGGGATAGCTGAGAGAGGTGAATCAGAACGATGGTGGGCGATACTGGTATCGAACCAGTGGCCTCTTCCGTGTGAGGGAAGCGCTCTCCCACTGAGCTAATCGCCCACGGAGCGGGAGTCTAACATAGCCATTTTAGATGCGTCAAACCAGTGATTTCGCCGTCATTTGCTTGACTTCCTTTTTGGCCCGTCCTTAGAATGCCGTTGGATTCCAGCACATGCGTGATGATGTCGTCATAATCGGGGGAGGATTGGCAGGGTCGGAAGCCGCCTGGCAGGCGGCTTCGCGCGGAGCTCGTGTCACGCTTTATGAAATGCGCCCCAAAGAGCCGACGCCGGCCCATAAAACGGGCTTCCTGGCTGAGCTCGTCTGCTCCAACTCCCTGGGATCGGGCGATCTACTGAGCGCACCGGGCATTCTGAAAGAAGAAATGCGGCGCCTTAATTCACTGATTATCCGTGTCGCAGATGAGGTCCGTGTCCCGGCCGGATCGGCCGTTGCCGTCGACAGGGATCTGTTCTCTCAGCGCATCACCCAAACCTTGGAAGAGCAGCCGAACATTCGCATTCTGCATGAAGAGATCAAAGACATTCCAACAGATTGCACCTGTATCATTGCGACCGGCCCGTTGACATCCGACAGCCTCGCCGGTTCGATTCGCAATCTGACCCATGAACAGAGCCTGTATTTCTATGATGCCATTTCACCGATTATCGATGCCGAGTCCATCGATATGGACAGAGTTTTTCGCGCATCACGCTACGATAAGGGCACGGCCGACTATTTGAATTGCCCCATGGATCAACCTACTTATGATCTATTTTATGATGCGCTGATGAAAGCCGACAAAGTGCAGCCGAAAGAATTTGAGAAGGTTCCCTATTTCGAGGGATGCACCCCGATTGAAGTCATGGCGGAGCGCGGGCGGCAGACCCTGTTGTTCGGTCCTCTGAAGCCGGTTGGCCTGGAAGATCCGAAAACCGGCGTTCGGCCTCACGCTGTCGTCCAGCTTCGCGCAGAAAATCACCATGGCTCCTGCTATAACATGGTGGGCTTTCAAACAAAGCTGACGTATCCGGAACAACGGCAAGTGCTGCGGATGATACCGGGATTAGAGAAAGCGGAATTTCTCCGGTATGGCAGCCTTCATCGCAATACATTCATCAATGCGCCCCGGCTGCTCAAAGAGACGCTTCAACTGAAAGCCGGCGGCACAATTTTCTTCGCGGGACAGCTCGTAGGGGTGGAAGGCTACACGGAATCGGCGGCGATGGGCGGGCTGGCTGGGATCAATGCCTTGCGCGGCCTCGCAGGACTCCCGTTGTTAGTCCCTCCTTTGACCAGTGCGCATGGCAGCTTGATCAACTACCTTACGACGTGCGACCCGAATCATTTTCAACCGATGAACACGAACTACGGAATCTTCCCTCCCCTTCCTCAACGCGTACGCGATAAAGAGGAAAAGCGGCGTTTGATCGGTGAGCGTGCCGTGAAGGATCTTGAAGAATGGATGATGCGATCCGGGCTTTCGTGACGTGCCTAGAGGTCGAACGAGGAGCGTCACGCGAGACGATTCGCGCCTATCACTCGGACCTGCGCCAATTCGTTGCGTTTGCCAAGACTATCCGGAATACACAGGGTGAGCCGTTCATACCTGTAATGGTCGACTCGCTCCTGATCCGCAGCTATCTGGCTTTCTTGGATCGACACAAAGAAAAGAAGTCCACGCTTGCCCGAAAACTGGCCACGCTGCGCAGTTTCTATCGATTCCTCTTGCGGGAAGGGCGGGTGGCAGCCAATCCCGCAGATGACGTCCATACGCCCAAACTGCCGCAGCATCTCCCTCGCGTGCTGACAAAAGACGAGGCCAACGCCTTGATGGAATTCCCCGAAGGCCATCGCCTCGCGGATCAGCGGGACCGCGCTATTTTAGAGACCTTATATTCGACTGGTACCCGCGTAGGTGAACTGGTCGGCATGAATTGGGAGGACATCAACCTCAGTGACGGCCTTGTACGAGTCAAGGGCAAGGGCCGAAAAGAGCGTCTGGTTCCTATCGGAGCCGTCGCGTTGGACGCGATCAAGGAATATCAGTCAGCTCTTCATCGCTCGGCACTCAGCATTCCCCCCGACAACGCCCGTGGCTCTGAGCCAATCGAAGCGCAGCTCTCGGCACTGAACGAGACGGCCGTCTTCCGCAATGCACGGGGTGGACGTCTCACGGCGCGCAGTATCGAACGGTTGGTCGCAACCTATTCCAGCAGACTGCCGGTGGGACGAATCAGCCCACACGCGCTGCGGCATTCCTTCGCCACCCATCTGCTTGATGAAGGTGCGGACCTGAGAGCGATTCAAGAATTATTGGGCCATGCCTCACTCGACACGACGCAAAAGTACACGCATCTCGCGATGGATCAGTTACTGAAAGTGTACGATCAATCGCATCCACGCGCCAAAGGAGCCTCGGCTAAAAAACCACCGAACCATGGAGTGTCCTCGACATGATACGAATTCGCTCCACCACGATCCTCTGCGTGAGCCGAGACGGCTCCGTCGCCATGGGATCCGATGGGCAAGTGACGGTCGGCACGACGGTCATGAAGAGCAATGCCAAAAAACTTCGCCGCCTTCATAAGGATCAGGTCTTGGCGGGATTCGCCGGCGCGACGGCGGACGCCTTCACCTTATTCGAAAAATTCGAGGCCAAACTGGAGGAGTATCGAGGCAATCTGACTCGCGCCTCCGTCGAACTCGCAAAGGATTGGCGCACCGACCGTATTCTGCGACGGTTGGAAGCGCTGCTGGCGGTCGCGGATAAAGACCATGCCTTCGTCATCTCCGGGACCGGGGACGTCGTCGAACCGGAGGACAATATTCTCGCCATCGGCTCCGGAGGGCCTTACGCCCTTTCAGCCGCACGCGCCCTTTTGCGGCACTCCAGTCTGAGCGCCCGCACAATCGTCGAGGAGTCGATGAACATAGCCGGAGCGATCGACATCTACACCAATCAGCAGCTTATAATTGAAGAACTGAAACCATGACAACGGACCACACCCACACTATGGAACACGGACGGCACAGTGAGCAGCCCACGGACCTTTACAAACTGACCCCGCGGCAAATTGTCGAGGAGTTGGATCGGTACGTCATCGGGCAGCGGGACGCGAAACGCATGGTGGCCATCGCGCTTCGCAATCGGTGGCGGCGGCAGCAATTGTCCCCCGAACTGCGCGACGAGGTGATCCCGAAAAATATCATCATGATCGGCCCGACCGGTGTCGGCAAGACGGAGATCGCCCGTCGACTGGCGAAGCTGGCGCAAGCGCCCTTCATCAAGGTGGAAGCGTCTAAATTCACTGAGGTGGGCTACGTCGGGCGCGATGTCGAGTCGATCATTCGTGATCTGACGGAGTTATCCGTCGGCATGGTGAAGGCCGCTCATATGGCCGTCATGCAGAAGAAAGCTGAAGAACTCGCCGAAGAACGGGTGCTCGACCTGCTGCTTCCGCCGGTGAGCCCGAAACCGGCCATGGGGTTCGATAGTTCCCAGCAAGAACTGGAGATGCCTGATCATGCGCACGATACCACGCGTTCCAAACTGCGCTTGCAATTGCGAGAAGGCAAGCTGGATCACCGCTCCGTCGAATTAGAAGTCAAGGAACGCGGCGGCCTTCCGATCGGCGTTATTTCGAATGCCGGCGGCATGGAAGAATTGGAAAGCGGCCTCCGCGATATGCTAGGCGGAATCTTACCGGGCAAGAAAAAGAAACGAACAATGAAAGTTCCGGACGCGCTGAAGCATCTGGCTCAGGAAGAAGCCCAGAAATTGATCGACATGGATGAGGTCATCCGCGAAGCGATTGCGAAGGTTGAAGAAGCCGGAATTGTCTTTTTGGACGAAATCGATAAGATTGCAGGGCGAGAAAAAAGCACCGGACCCGACATCTCACGAGAAGGTGTTCAGCGAGATCTGTTGCCAATTGTCGAAGGTTCGACCGTCAATACGAAACATGGGCCGGTGCGGACGGATCATATTCTCTTCATCGCCGCAGGAGCCTTTCATGTGGCCAAACCCTCCGATCTCATTCCTGAATTACAGGGCCGCTTTCCCATTCGTGTCGAGTTGGAACCGCTCACCAAAGATGACTTCGTGAGAATCCTGACCGAACCGCGCGGCGCGCTCATCAAGCAATACCACGCCCTACTGCAGACGGAAGGCCTCAGCTTGGAGTTCACTCCTGAAGGACTGGAGGAGATTGCCACTACGGCCGTTCAAGTCAACGACCGCACGGAGAATATCGGCGCGCGACGATTATTCACGATCATGGAACGGCTGTTGGAGCAGGTGCTCTTTGAAGGGCCCGAACTGGCCGAGAAGAATATCAAGGTCGATGCCGGCTATGTGAAGGACCGCCTCAAGCATATCGTCAAAGATGAGGACCTGAGCCGGTTTATTCTCTAAGGAGCCGTCAGCGTCAGCCTTCAGCGGTCAGTTCCGGAAATGACGCTGAAGGCGGAAAAGCTGAGCACTGAAGAGTCAGGAGCGACGCGACTATGAACAGACTGATCAAGAAGGTGAATGTCCTCGTCGAAGCATTACCGTACATTCGTACCTTTGCCGGCAAAACCGTCGTCATCAAATACGGCGGCAAGGCGATGACCGAGGATTCACTCAAGGAGAAGTTTGCCCTCGATGTGGTCCTGTTGAAATACGTCGGACTTAATCCCGTTATCGTGCATGGAGGGGGACCGCAAATCGATCAGATGCTGGACCGGCTCGGGATTGAAGCCAAATTTCGGCAAGGCGTGCGCATCACCGACCGCTCGACGATGGAGATCGTCGAGATGGTGCTGGGCGGTAAGATCAACAAGGAGATCGTCGCGCTCTTAAATCAACACGGCGCGAAAGCCATCGGATTGACGGGGAAGGATGGGAATCTCATTTTCGCCAAAGCGCTGACCGCGAAATCCTGGGCGGCCAGCCTCTGTACCGATCCGGACGGAGATCCCGACGAAGATTTTGGATTGGTCGGCGAAGTGCAAAGCGTGAATCCGAATGTGCTGATGCGGTTACAGCAAGAAAATTTTATTCCGGTGATCGCACCGATCGGAACCGATCGGGAAGGCAACACGTATAACATCAATGCCGATCTTGTAGCGGGAGCCGTCGCCGCGGCGCTCAAGGCGGAAAAACTCCTGGTGCTCACCGACGTGAAGGGTATCCGCAATGACAAGGGCCGCCACGTCTCCACGCTCACGCGAAAAGACATGCAACGCATGGTCAAGAAAGGCACCATCAGCGCAGGGATGCTGCCGAAAGTCCACTCATGCCTGATGGCTCTGGATGGCGGCGTTCGCAAAGCGCATATCATCGACGGCCGGATGCCTCACGCCATTTTGCTGGAAGTCTTCACCGACAAGGGCATTGGGACAGAGATCTTATCCTAGTCGGCTCAGAGTTTCTCGAACACGCTCCCGCGTCTACTTTCCGACCGATGAAGCGCCTTCAAACCAAGACAGCCCAGCTCATTGCTCAAGCGTTTGAGCGCTTGGATTATCAAAAGCTCGCCACGATCTATTGCGACGAAGGCGGCGAGGCATTTTGGAAAGACCGACAGGAACCATGCCGAACACTCGGCATCGCACTGGCAGAAGTCTTACTCAATAGATTGAAATCCGGCGGACGAAGTCTTTATGTGGGTGCGGGTGTTGCCGAAATTCCCATGCTGTTCATGGAAGCCTTGGACGTCGAACGGCACGTCGAGGCTTATAATCTACGTGTCCCTGAAGTAACGGTCGTGAATCAGGCATGCAAGGGATTGCCGCTTCGAATCTCGGCGAGTGATGCCTGTTCAGCGCGTGGGTCGTACGATCATCTTTGGATCGTGAGTGTCCTGAACGATCCCGAACAGTATCCCAACGTGTCGGCGTTGAGCTATGGCCGCGCCAATCCTGTCACGTTCAACCCTACTGCTTTCCTAGAGGAACGCACGAAAATTATGGCGGTTGTCGAGGCCTGTCTTAAAAAACTCGCCTTGCCGGCCCTTGTGTCGACCTCAGTGGAAGAAATTCCCTGGATGACAGATTGGTACGATCGTAACCGCATTCGGTATGTAGTCGAAGAGGACGACTATCCGACCGCGATCGTGGAAGATCCGGTCTGTCTTATTAGAGTGGGGGAGAAATGAGCCCAAGCGAAATGCTAAAACCCGACGCGGGGCTTGTCGGGACCAGAGAGGTATTGCTTGGCATAGCGCACGTAGTTTTGGGCTGATTCTCGAATCCAGGCCAATTCTTTGTCGGTGACCGATCGTTTGATTTTTGCCGGTGAGCCAAGAAGCAGACTCTTCGGAGGCACGACGGTCTGTTCGGTAATCAGAGCGCCGGCCCCGACGACACAATCTTCCCCAATCACCACCCCATCCATAATGATCGCCCCCATGCCGACTAAGACCCGATCTTTAACAGTGCAGCCATGCAGCACGACATGATGGCCGACTGTCACATCATCGCCCAGAGTCGTCGGATAAAGGTCGTGCGAGACATGGACGACGCAGAGATCCTGAATGTTCGTCCGGTTCCCAATGCGGATGTAATGGACATCCGCGCGAATGACGGTGTTAAACCAGACGCTCGACTCATCACCGATCACGACGTCGCCAATAACGACCGCCGTCTCTTCGATAAAGGCGCTCTCGGCGATCTTCGGTCGTATACCCTGGTATGTGCGTATCACAGTGCCACTCTAGGACACTCCGAACTCTGAAGCAAGCATCTTCAAGAAGTCCACGTTGACAGTGATTTGAACCGTCTCGTACACTGACTTCCATGCCTCGTAAGCTCCTCACAATGATCTCCGATGCACCCAAAACGACGATCGGCTTCGTCAACCTCGGGTGCACCAAGAATCAAGTCGATGCCGAAGTCATGCTGGGCGCACTGGCGGCAAAAGGCTTTGCGCTGACCACTGAAGCGGACCAGGCGGAGGTCGTCATCATCAACACGTGCGGCTTCATCGAAGAAGCGAAACAGGAATCGATCGATACGATCATCGAGTATGGAGAGCTCAAAAAGACCGGGGCGTGCAAGGTCTTGATTGCGTCGGGGTGCCTGGCGCAACGCTATCAAGGGGACCTCCTCAAAGAACTGCCTGAGTTGGATGGTGTCGTGGGAACGGGCGAGATCGGCCGGATTGCCGACATTACCGAGACGCTCCTAAAACCAGGCCGACAGAAGCAGCGCCTCTGGATGGCCCCTCCGCCCTATCTCTACGATGAGCTGACGCCGCGGCTTCGGATCGGGAAACAGCACTCCGCCTATGTCAAAATCGCGGAAGGGTGTAACCGCAACTGCGCCTTTTGCGCGATTCCGTTGATGCGTGGCAAACAGCGCAGCCGGCCGATCCCATCGATCGTCGAAGAAGTCAGACATCTTGCCGCAGAGGGCGTGAGAGAGGTCAACCTTATTTCGCAAGACACAATCAACTACGGCGTTGATCTGGGGATGCGCCGCGGCCTGACGACATTGTTGAGCGAGCTTGTGCAGATCGAGGGTCTTCGGTGGATTCGGCCCTTCTATCTGTATCCGCAGCAAGTCGATGACGCGTTGATCGATGTCTACGCCGGACAGGACAAGATTACGAAATACATCGACATGCCGCTGCAGCACATCAACGATGCGATGCTGAAATCCATGCACCGCCTCGGCGGGAAACGATACATCACCAATCTGGTGAATCGACTCCGTCAGCGGATCCCCGGTCTCACGTTTCGGACGGCCTTCATCGTCGGCTTTCCCGGTGAAACGGCCGCGCAGTTCCGCGAACTCAAACAATATCTCATTGACATGGAGTTCGATCGAGTCGGTATCTTCCTCTATTCGGATGAAGACGACACACCTGCTGTGGAGTTCTCCGGCAAGCTGGACCGTCAACTTATGGAAGACCGGCGAGCGGAACTGCTTGAACTTCAAGAAAGTATTTCTCTAAAGAGAGGTCGACAAAAGATCGGGAGTACCTTGGAAGTATTAGTGGAAGGCCCATCGGAGGAAACGGATCTCTTGCTCGCGGCTCGCCACGAAGGACAGGCGCCGGAGATCGACGGGGTGGTGTACATCAACGATGTCGAAGGCTACCCGGAGAATACCAATCTCATTCAGATACGCCGGGACACGGTTGTCCCGCATCCCGGCGATCTCGTGAAGGTGCAGATTACAGAGGCCGCCGCTTATGACTTAGTGGGGCACATCGTAGGATAACCAAGTTCCTCGAAGCCGCGACCCACGCCGTGCTGCTGCGACAGTAATACCGCCGCCCTGCGAACCTTCCCCTGTCCATATTACACCTTGACCGTCAGGAATAAGGAGGCGCCCCGTCGGTTGATCAGCAAGAGCGCCGGCTGGTCTTTCTTAAGCCCGGTCGCGATCTTTTCAAAATCCTTGACGGACTTGATTTCGTGCCGATTGATTTCCTGGATCACATCGCCTTCCCGCAATCCCGAATCGCTCGCAGGACTGTCCGGGTCGATGTTCGTGACGATCACGCCCCTCACCTTCTCGCTGAGACCCAGTTCGCGAGCGCTCTTTTTGTCGATGGCCTGGACTTCGATCCCGGCCAGTGCCACGCTCTCGTCCGCGGTCGTGTCTGCCTTTGCGGTTTTGATCGTGTCCGGCTGTTCCGCGATCTTGAGCGTCAGTTCCTTCTCATGGCCGTCCCGCAGCACTTTGACCGTGGCTTTGGTCCCAACCGCCGTGCGCGTCACCATGCGTTGCAGCGCGGCCGGATCTTCCACCCGTTCGCCCTGATATTCCAGGACAACATCGCCCTGTTTGATGCCGGCTTCATCGGCCGGACCTTCGGCCGTCACATCGCTGATCAGGGCGCCATTGGCCTGCTTCAACCCGAAGGACTTTGCGAGGTCCGGGCTGAGATCCTGAATCGCGACCCCCATGTACCCGCGCACAACTTTACCGTTCTTCATT
>Ga0308175_100001217_pt1 | contig 17345 bp, 12 predicted proteins | sample PhyCR1_3_FD_203893 | JGI IMG/M metagenome (GOLD analysis project Ga0308175, IMG submission 203893) | Soil microbial communities from UC Gill Tract Community Farm, Albany, California, United States - DLSLS.C.R1 | ecosystem: Environmental > Terrestrial > Soil > Agricultural land | place: USA...
GAGAAGAAGGCGGAAAACTATTCGGCCGTCGTGCAGCTCGCGTGCGCCCTGTTGTGGTACCGCCGCCTACACCGGCTGGCGACTTGAGATGGTTTCTTAGCCGCCGGGCTTGCCCGGCGCGTTTGCGGGGTCTGAAATGAATTAGACTTGGAGGGAACATGAACACTCAGCCAGACCGAAACGTTGCGCCAAACCTCTTCGGCGATATAAGCGAGGCGGATCGGAATGCATCGTTGGACGAAGTGGGCAAACTGCTAATAGCAGCAAGAGACAGGGTGATCACACAGTGGGACCAGATCATCGCGGGAAATCGCAAGTACGCCCCTTGGGAGCGGGTCGTGCGTGAATTCCCGAATTTGGATCAGCATTCACGCGGAATTGCTAGAGCCGTCTTGCCACACATTGTTGATAGCTTTCTGTACTGTCTGCTGGCCGAACTGGACGCCAGCCAGACGGTTCGCGTGTCGGTGATGTCGGGTAATCAGGTGGTCACGAATAATGTTGCTCGCATTAGCTGGGGTTTGCCGGCAGAGCCAACGGGGGAGAAGGGATGGTTGGCACGCTTCAGCAAGCAAAGGTTCGAGCAGCCCTATTGAACTTTCCGCAATGCCCCTCATCGCCGTGAACCGTAATGACGCGCAGTCACAAACAAGCATGAAATGTGAGCCAATGGAATGCGGTACGATGAACCCATGACCCGCGCCGACAAGGAAATCATCGATTTCATTGCCAAGGGCGCCACTCTCAGTGCGGTGGCAGATTTTCGGCCGTCCCAAGAGGCGCGAAAGCGCGTTGCCGACCTTATCGATCGCGAGAAAAACGCCAGCTTGAGCCACGAGGAATCCGCGGAACTGGCGCGCTATATGCAACTTGAATATCTGATGCGGATGGCGAAAGCGCGGGCCCGACAGTTCCTTCGCCGCGGGCCGGCCTGACCGCATGGCGAACAACGCGTGCCCTCCAGCGATTCGCTGCATCGGGCGCACCGCGTTGGCCCGCGATTACCTCACGGCTATCCTCAATCGTGGTTCCCTAAGCTGAAATTACCCATGCGCATCCTCTACATCGACATCGACTCCCTCCGCCCCGATCACCTCGGCTGTTACGGCTACCACCGCCGCACCAGCCCCAACATCGATCGCGTCGCGGCCCAGGGCCTGCGCTTCGACAACTGCCACGTCTCCGACGCCCCCTGCCTCCCCAGCCGCACCGCACTCTGGTCCGGCCGCTTCGGCATCCACACCGGCGTGATCAACCACGGCGGCGCCGCCGCCGAACCCTTCGTCGAAGGCCCCCGACGCGGGTTCAAATCGCGCCTGGGCCTGACGAGCTGGATGCACTGCCTCCGACAGGCCGGCCTGAAGACCGTCACCGTCTCCCCCTTCGGCGAGCGCCACTCCGCCTGGCACTGGTACGCCAACTTCTCCGAGATCCACAACACCGGCAAATCCGGCCTCGAAACGGCCGACGAAATCTCGCCCGCCGCCATCGAGTGGATCCGCCGAAACGGCAAGTCCGACGACTGGTTCCTCCACGTCAACTTCTGGGACCCCCACACCCCCTACCGCACGCCGCAAGCATTCGGCGAGCCGTTCAAGGACGATCCGCTGCCGGCCTGGCTCACCGAAGACGTCCGCCGCCAACACTGGGACGGCTGCGGCCCCCACTCGGCGCGCGAGATGCGCGGGTTCACCGAGACTTCCGAATACGCCGGCGGAAATTACCCGCGTCAGCCCGCCGTCGCCGATTCCATGGCCGCCGTCCGCCGGATGTTCGACGGGTACGACACCGGCGTCCTCTACGCCGACGAGCACGTCGGCCGCGTGCTCAATGCCCTCGCCGACCAGGACGTCCTCGACGAAACCGCCATCGTCATCTCGTCCGACCATGGCGAGAACCTCGGCGAATTGAACATCTACGGCGACCACCAGCTCGCCGACCAGATCACGACGCGCGTGCCCCTGATCGTCCGCTGGCCGGAATTGACGACGACGCCGCGGGTGGATGGCGCGATGCATTACCACTTCGACTTCGCCGCCAGCGTGATCGAGCTCGCCGGCGGAAAGGTGCCCGACGTTTGGGACGGCCGCTCGTTCGCGGATGCGATGCGCGCCGGCCGATCGTCGGGCCGCGATTACCTGGTCGTCTCCAATGGCGCCTGGTCGTGCCAGCGCGCCGTGCGCTTCGATGCCGGCGGAACCGCTTACATCTGCATCCGCTCCTTCCACGACGGCTACCACGCATTCCCCGACGTCATGCTTTTCGACTTGAGCAGTGACCCTCACGAGCAGCACGACCTGGCCGAGCAGCGGCCGGACATCGTCAACAAGGCGATGTCGATGCTCGACGACTGGCACGCGGCCATGATGCGCACGGCGACGCACGGGCAGGACCCGATGTGGACCGTCATCCGCGAAGGCGGGCCGCTGCATACGCGCGGTTGTTTGCCGGCGTACCTCAAGCGCCTCTTGGCGAGCGGCCGCGGCGCCTGGGCGGACCGGCTGACGGCAAAACATCCCACCGCTGCGTTCGCTCCAACGGAGACGGTCTAATCGCCTCCGAATGACGTAAGCCACACCGCGATAAAATCTTGTCGCCGCAAATCGACCGGCCTCAACCTTTGCCCCGCGCCGTTATAAAACTTCCTTTTCCCCCAATTTTTCGCGCTCCCTAGACCCAGCCACCGCCTCTATCTTCCGATCTGCACGTCCAGTGGGTAGACCCTTGGACCGGTTGCCCCCGAGCGGGTGGTGTATTCAAAATCGCGGTGCGTACCGCGACCCCCCCGCAAAATGAGCAACCCTTCGCAGCGACTTCTAAGGAGGATTGAGATGCGACCTATGAGTAAGACGTTAGCATTGGCCTTCGGCGTGGTGGCGATCGGCGCCCTCACGGCCAGCGCCCAGATCATCCCGTTGTTCCAGTCCGTAACGCCGTCCGGCAGCGACTTCCTCTGGACCTACACCGCCGACCTGGGCCAGGACGTCCGCCTCGAGAACGGGAACTTCTTCACCATTTACGACTTCTCCGGGCTCGTTGGCGGGGCCGCGAGCGTCACGCACTCCAACCCCAATTGGACCGTGGACGTCGCCAACACCGGCATGACGCCCCCCACCGTGATCGCCTCCGACGATGGCTCGATCCCGAACGTCACCTTCGTCTGGAACGGCGGGACCCTGGCCGGGCCGGCCAACCTCGGGACGTTCACGATCACCTCCTCGACCAACGTGCAGAAGCTGGACGACTTCTCCAGCCGCACGATCAAGAACACCGGCGCCGCCTCCGGTACCACCGTTGACAATATCGGCAAGGACGCCCTGCCGACCCCCGGAACCCCGACGGCCATCCCGCTCCCGGCCGCCGTCACGATGTTCCCCCTGGGCGCGCTCGTCGCGGGCTTCTTCTACCGCCGTAACCGCCGCTAAGCCCGACGGCCGCTTCAGTTGAAGGACCAATGAAACAGCGTTGCCTCCGGCCGTAACCGGCCGGAGGCTTTTTTTATTTTGCGAATCGGGTAGCGACTTCGAACGGCTACTTCCCCACCGCCGGGCCCGTTTCGGCACCGGCGGCTTCGATCTGTTTCGCCGGCGCCTTCACCTTCTCCTCCGCCAGCGCCAGCGCCTTGGCCGCCGGCTCAAAACCCGGCTCCTCGCGCAACATCGTCTTGAAGCAAACGGCCGCTTCCTTCGGGCGGTTCAGCTCCATCAGCGCCAGCCCCCGAAGCATGTAGCCGTTGGTGAGCCCCTTTCTGGCGTCCACGCCGCACATCGGACGCAGGCGCAGCGCCGCGTCGAACGACTTCTCCGCCTCGTCGAATCGCTTGAGCATCCCCAGCACCTCGCCGCGGCAGTAGTAGGCGTACACGTAAATCGATTCGATCGCGATCACCTTGGCGAAGAGTTGCTCCGAAGTGTTGAACTTCTCCGCCGCCTCCGTTTGCAGCGCGGCCGCCTCGTCCTTGTTGCCGTGTAGCAGCGCCCACTCCGCCCGGGTCGACGCGAGGAATCCCTCGCGGCTGAATTGCAGACCGAGGTTCTGGTACGCCGAATAGCTGCGCGGGTTATTCCGCAGTTCATGTTCATTTAAGGCGGAGGGGCCTTCCCAATGGCGCGTCTGCGCCGCCGACCGAACGCCCAGCGCCAGCGCCACGACCGCGACGGCGCCGCCGGCGACGACCCCCGCGTGCCGCCGCCATTCCGCGCTCTCCGCGTCCGCCGCGCGCGAGACCGCCGCCTCCGTCGCCCGCCGCACCGCCCAGGCGACTCCCGCCCCCGCCGCCAGCGCCACGCCCAACATCGACGTGTACAGGTTATGGTCGGCCACGGTCGAGATCTGCTGGAAATCGAACTTCACCAGGCCCAGGACCGGCGCCACGCCGATCACCAGCACCAGCGCCCCGCCAGCCACGTGACGCCAGCTATACCCCTCCCCTTCCCACTTCCGCCGCCACAGCCAAACCACTCCCGCGGCCGCCGCGGCAGGCGCAACCCACGTCCAGTAAGGCCAGCCGTGCTCCAGCGCCCACAGCGGTTTGCGCCCGTAGTCAAAGTACAGCGTCGCCGGCCATACCAGTTTGTACAGGTAAAAGGCCAGGGAGTCGGTGGCGATGAAGGGGCGCTTCCACATGGGGACGGTGTCGGCCCAGCCCGCCGGCTGCACCATTTTGGTCCACACCATGCACGCCGCCGATAGCACCAGCCACGGCCACAGCCCCTTGGCCACCTTCCGCACCGAGCGGCGCATCACGAAACAATCCAAAACAGCCGCAATCGCCGGCGTGACCATCGCGGTCGGCTTGCTCAACATTGCCAGCAGAAAGACGAACATCCCCAACCCGTAGTGCGCCCACCGGGGGTCCACCAGCGGCGCCCCCTCCTCTTCCTCTGATCTCTGACCCCCGACCCCGGACCCCTCCGCTTCCACCCACACCACGTACTGCCAGATCGCAATAAACACCAGCAATCCGCACAACACATCCTTCATCCCCGACACCCACCCCACCGGCTCCACCTGCACCGGGTGCAGCGCGAACAGCAACGCCCCCGCCCACGCCCCCAGGTCATGTTTCAACAACCGCCGCAGGAGCACAAACACGACCAACGCCGCACACATATGCAGCACGATGTTGAAGCCATGGAAGACCCTGGGGTCAAAGACGATCTCGCCGGCGCCGTCCCGCGACTGCGTCAGGGCCGCCAGCACGCCCCAGGTCGTGTAGGTCACCGGCACGTACAGGTCCATGTACGGGTGCGTCCAGTAGTGCAGAACACTGTGCACCGTTGGCGGCCGGTAGTTGGCGTTGTGCTCGATCGTCCAGTCGTCGTCCCACGTGGTGAACCCGCAGCGGAGCAGGAATGAGAACGCAACCAGCGTGGCGGCCACGAGTAGCAGCGTCATCAGCTTCGTCCGCTGACTACCATCGCCGGCACAGACGGCCGATCCGGCACAATCCCGATCTTCAAAGGAGTTCGCCATGACCCGTTCATCGGCCACAGAGGGGTCGGCCGTGAGGATCACCCCGCTATCGGACCTAATTCAGTCCCCCACCGCCGGGGCCAGGTCCCCCGCTGCTTCCGCTTGTGTTGCACGCTCCAGACACCGCGCCGCCTCCACATTGCCAGGCTCCAGTTGCAGCATCACCTGGAAAGACTCGGCCGCGCGGTCCGCGTGACCGGTTTCCATCAGTGCTAAACCACGGCGAAGGAAGGTGTCATTCAGGGTTTTCTGTACCGAAGGCTTGTAAAGGGGGCGGAGGCGAATGGCGGCGCCGTACTCCTCCGCCGCTTCGTCAAAACGGCCGAGCTTCGCCAGCGATTCGCCATGGCGGTAGTGTGCCCAGATTGCCGCCGGCTCCAGCGCGACGGCGCCGGCGTACAACTGCTCGGCGGCGGACCATTTCTCCGCCGCCTCGGCGCGGCGCTTGATCGCCTCGTCGGTGCGGCCTTGGCGGATTGCCAGTTCCACGCCCGCCTCGGCCGCCAGGGCTTCGCGGCGGCGGCACAGCGCCAGATTGTTGCGGGCCGTGAAACTGGTGGGATTCACCGCGAGCACGCCCTCGCTGAGCGACGCCGCGTCGCGCCACTGGAGCGTCTGCAAGGCGGATCGGCCGCCGAGCACCAGGACAAGGCAGCAGGGCACGAAGCGAGCCGCGGTCGCCCAAACTTCGGTCTGTCGCGACGTGGCATAAGCGACGGCCGCGCCGAGGACCAGCGCCGGGCCGAGCATCGCGGCGTAAAGGTAGTGGTCGGCGACCGTTGAGATCCGTTGGAAATCGAAGGCGCTCAGTCCGAGCACCGGTGCGAGGCACGCCAGCAAGATGACGGCACCGGCAGCGACCAGGTGCCACCGGTCTGACTGTCGCTTCAATACCCATACGCCGCCCGCGGCAACGGCCGGGACGGTCCAAGTCCAGTAGGCCCAGCCGTGCCCCAGGGCCGCGCCGGGGTCGCGGCCGTAGTCCACACATAGCCTCAGCGGCCAGAGCAGTTTGTAGATGTAAAATGCCAAAGCATCGCCGGCGACCAGCGGCCTCGCCCACCAGGCGACCGGCGGCACGAACGTCGCTGGCTGCGCGAGCTTGGTCCATACCATGCACGCGACCGACAGCGCCAGCCATGGCGTCAGCGAAACAGCGACCTTCCTCCCCGGCCGGCGCAGGAGCAGCCAATCCACGATGCCGGCGACCAGCGGGGTCACCATCGCCGACGGCTTGCTCAGCATCGCGAGGGCGAAAAAAGCCATACCCCACGCGTAATAGCGCAACCGTTTAGCCGGCGCGGCCACGGGCCGCCCCTCCTCGTCGGTTTCGGCGAACCTGACGTATCGCCCGACGGCAAGGACCATGAAGAGCCCGCAGAGCAGGTCCTTCAATCCCGAGACCCAGGCCACGGGCTCGACCTGTACGGGGTGGAGGGCGAAGACGGCCGCCCCCGCCCATGCCGCCCAATCGTGCTTCAGCAAGCGCCGGAGCAACCCAAAGACGGCCAGGGCCGTGAAAACGTGCACGATCAGATTGGCGGCGTGGAAGACGGCCGGCTTGAGGATCAGCTCCCCCGCGTCGTTGCGCCCCTCCGCCACCCGGGCCAGGCCGCTCCATACGGTGTATGTGACGGGCACGTAAAGGCCCATGAACGGCCGCCGCCAGTAATAGGCGACGTTCTCCAGCGTCGGCGGGCGCAAGCGCGGGTTCTGCTCGATGGTGGCGTTGTCGTCCCACATCGTGAAAACGCACCGCGGCAGGTACGAGAACGTGCCGGCCGTGAGCGCGACCAGCACGAAGGCCATCCATCCGACGCGCCGACCCGACCACCGCTTTTGGGGCGTCAACTCCCGCCCGGACGAGCGCTGCACCATGTCACGTTCATCGGCACGGCGGAGGCGGTCGCGCCACGTTGATGCCAATCGGGCGGCGGGCGATTCTATCGGCCGTGTCGCCACAGCCGCCGTGGCGGTGGAAAAAGGCGGCGCGGTCCATACACTCCCGCGCGTGCCGATTGACTTCACGCCGTACGGAGCGGTGCTGATCGACCTGGACGGGACGGTGTACCAGGAGGACCACGCGCTGCCGGGCGCGGTGGACCTGCTGCGGCGTTTCCAGGAGACGGGGCAGCGGTTCGCGCTGCTGACCAACAGCACGACCAGCCCGCGCCGGGTGGTGGCGCGGCTGCAGCGCATGGGGGTGGACATCGACGAGGGGCACGTCTACACGGCGGCGGTGGCGGCGTGCGATTACGTCATGGAGCGGTACGGGCACGGCGGGGGGCGGCGGCCGCGCGTGTTCAACCTGGCGACGGAGGGGGTGCAGGAGCTGCTGGAGGGGAAGGTGGAATGGGTGCACACGGGCGGGGAGCCGTGCGACGTGGTCATGGTGGGGGTGCCGGTGGGGCTGTACGCGACCGAGGAGCGGCAGCGGATCGCGCTGTCGCTGCTGCGGCGCAAGTCGGACCTGATCGGGGTGTGCGCGGACCGCGTGTACCCCAGCCCGCGCGGGATCGAGTTCGGCGCGGGGGCGCTGACGATGATGCTGGCGTACGCGGCGCAGGTCGAGCCACTGTTCACAGGCAAACCGCAGGAGGTGTTCTTCCGCAAACTGTGCGAGCGGCTGGGCGTGGACCCGCGGTGGTGCCTGCTGATCGGGGACAACCTGGAATCGGACATCTGGGGCGCCCGGCGCGTGGGCATGAGGACGATCCTGACACTCACCGGCGTGACCCGCCGGCGGGACCTTGCGGCGGCGGGCGACGGAATGGCGCCGGACCTGGTGGTGGAGGACCTGACGGAGTTGGCGTGAGGGCGCTGCCCGCCGAACGGCGGGCGCTATGGCGAGTACGAGAGGATCCTGGCGGGGCCGCCGGCCTGGTTCGTGTTGACGGTGATCAGGGCCTCGTCCACGTGAAAGCCGCTGGGGGCCTGGGCGGTGAGGGTCAGCGTGTTGGCCACAATCTTGCCGAACATGTTGGCATTGCCGCTCAGTGAGACCGAGCTTTTCGGCGCGTACACGGACATGTAGTAATTGGCCTGCCCGCTGAGCGACACGCTGCCGCTGCCGACGATCATGACCGTCAGGTTTGCGGGGTTGTCGAACAGGGTCTTGACCTTCCCGGCGATCGAGACGCTGCCGGTGACGTAAACCACGACGTACCCGTTGGTGTTGAGCTGCGAGTTTCCCGCGACGTAGAAATCCTGGACGAAATACACGCCGCCGGGGATGTTGGAAGTCTGGCCGCTGGGGATGTTCAAGTCGCCGTTCACGATGTTGGCTCCCGCCAAGGCGTTGTCGTTGGAGTTGGCGTAATTGCCTGGATTGACCGCCGGTAAGCTGAGCGGCGTGGACAGCGGCGTTCTGGACCCGGTGACGGTGCCGCCGCTGACCGTCATGCCCGGCCCGGGAAAGGCGTCGCCTTGGATGACGGCCGAGTTGTTGAGCGTAATGTTGCCGTTGCTGGCCATCGTCGCCTTGCTGTTGCCCACCACGTAGGGCCCGTTGCGGGAGTCGAAGCTGTCCACGACGTTGCCGGACCCGATGCTGATCGAGCCGAGGGCTGCGGCGCCGTAAACGTTCTGGGCGGAGGGGAATTGCACAAGCGCCGAGCTCTTGCGAAAGGCGGAGGAGCTGGCGGGCTTTGTGACGCGGCCGGTGGAGGTGATCTTGAACTGCCCGGGTTTGCCGGCCTGGCTGGCGACGGTCACGTCCGCCGCGCCGTCGGGCGAGCCGACGGAAAGGGTGTTGCCACCGGACCAGTACCCGTCTGCATTAAGGCTCGGGGCCTTGGAGGGGTTCTGGAGGTAGTAGATGGCCAGTTCGATTCCGGAGACGGCGAGGCACTCGGCCTTGGCGGATTGCGAGAGATTCCCGGCGACCTGGGCCTGCAACTGGCTCGAGGCGAGCATCGCCCAGCCGAGGACGGCGGCGAAGGCCACGACCAGCAACGCCAGCACCATGGCCATCCCGCTGCGGCCGCCTTCCGCGCGGGCACGGGGCGCGCGGCGGCGAGTGGCCGTACCATATGCGCAACGGAGCTGGTCCATGTCTGGTAAATCGGTCCTTTAACGCCCACCCTTAACCGTCAACCACGGCGGCCGGGGTCTTATCGGACGGTGGACCGTGGCTTGCGCAGCAGGTGGTCGGCACATGTGACCTGCCCGTGCGGACCGCGCGGCTTCCGGGCCCTCATGCGCGTACGGACTACGGCTTATAACTGACGATGCGGATGGGGCCGGAGGCGGCAACGGACGCAGTGTCGAGCCCTTCGTCCCAGTGGACCGCGCCGCCGTCGATGGTGAGCGTCCCGCCGACGACCGAACCGAAAACGTGGGACTTGCCCTGGATGGTGACGTCGCTCTTGGGCGCGTACAGGTCCATGTAGAAGAAGGCGCCGCCGTCCACGACGACCGGCTTGTTGGTCATCACCCGGAACTTGATCATGGCCGCCAGGTTGTACGGCAGGGTGAAGCCGCCCTTGATGGTCAGGGTCTTGTTGATGTAGATCGTCACCGGGGCCTTGATGTTCAACTGGGCGTTGTCGGCCATGGTGAAGTTCTGGAAGTAGTAGTTGCCGCCGAGGAAGGTGGCGGTCTGGCCGGAATTGATGGAGAAGTCGCCGGTGAGGACGTTGACGTAGGAGGCGACCTGGGAATTGTCGTTGACCAAAGCATAGGAGCTGCCGTCGGGGGCGGGGTAGGAAATGGCGGTGGTGAGCGGCGAGCGGGAGCCGGTGACGGTCCCGCCGGTGGCGGTCTTGCCGATTCCGGGGGTGGCGTCGCCGTTGATCTTGCTGCCGTTGTCGAGGGAGATGAAGCCGTTGGTGACGATGGTGCCGTTGGCGCGGCCGAAGGCGGCATCCCAGGGTTGGATGGAGTTGATATAGAAGCTGTCGGTGTAGGCGTTGTTCTTGAGGGTGACGGCGGCGTTGGAGCCCACGCCAAGGTGGACGGTGCTGACAATGATCACCGCACTGGAGGTGTGGTTTGCCTGGGAGGGGGTGCCGGGCCGGGCGTGCCCCGTGGCGGAGATGACGTACTGGCCGGTGCTGGACGGGTCGGGGATGACGGTGAAGTCGAAGGTGCCGTCCACCGCGCTGCCGTCGGCGCGGGTGCCGAGCGACACGCCGCTGGCCTTGAGGATCGGGTCGCCGGGTTTGGGGTTGTTGACCACCCAGGCGTTGGGCGCCTTTGAGAGGTTCTGCGTGTAGTACATCGCGAGGTTGATGCCGGACTCGGCAAGGAGCTCGGCCGAAGACGCCCGCTGGATGTTGCCCGCGACCTGCGACTGTAGCGACGACGAGGCCAGCATCGCGTAGCCGAGAACCGCCGCGACGGCGACTACGAGCATGACCATCAGCAATGCCATGCCGCGGGCGCGAAGGCGCGGCGCGTGCGCCCGACGACGCTGCTTACCGGCTGAATGATCGCGGAAATGGTTATGCATGACCCGACACTCGCCCCGAGCGATTGCGAATTGGTCGGCGAATCCATCGTTACACGTGAACGCCTCCATATGAGTAATCGGACAAAAACCACCGGCGGATGAGTTGATCCACCCGTAAATGCCCGAAGCAACTTTCCTTAACGCCTTGGGGCTACTCGATCTGCGTGACGAACTGGTGGTAGAGGTGCGCATACTTCCCCCCGGCGGCGAGGAGCTGGCGGTGGGTGCCGCGCTCGATGATGCGGCCGGCGTCGATGACCAGGATGTTATCGGCCTTCATGATCGTGCTGAGGCGGTGGGCGACGATGAAGGTGGTGCGGCCTTCGAGGAGCTTCTCGAGGGAGCGCTGCACGAGCAGTTCTGTGGCGGTGTCCACGGCGCTGGTGGCCTCGTCGAGCATGAAAATGCGGGGGTCGGCGAGGAAGGCGCGGGTGAAGCAGATGAGCTGGCGCTGGCCGAGGGACATGTTGCCCCCGCGCTCGCCGACCTCGGTGTGGAAGCCGTCCTTGAGGGTCATGATCGCGTCGTAGGAGCCGATGTCGCGGGCCGCCCGGATCACTTCGGCGTCGCTGGCTTCGGGCTTGGCGTAGCGGATGTTCTCCATCACCGTCCCGGTGAAGAGGTAGTTGACCTGGAGGACCAGGCCCATCTGGCGGTGGAGGGATTCGCCGGTGACGTGGCGGATGTCGTGCCCGTCCACGAGGACGCGGCCTTGTTGCGGCTGATAGAATCGCGCGATCAGGGAGATGATGGAGGACTTGCCGCTGCCGGTGGCGCCGACGAGGGCAACGGTCTGCCCCGGCAGGGCTTCGAAGTTGATGCCGTGCAGGACGGGGCGCTCGGGGTTGTAGCCGAAGGTGACGTCTTCGAAGCGGACGTGGCCGACGATGCGCGGGAGGTCGTAGGCCTGGGGCTCATCCTGCACGTCCGGCGGGGTGTCGAGCAGCGCGAAGACGCGCTCGGCGCCGGCCATGGCCTGCATCAACTGGCTGGAGAAGGTGCCGAAGTTGATGATGGGGTTCATGAACCAGTCCCAGTACAGGTAGGCGGCGACGACGGCGCCGACGCCGCGGCCGATGCGGCCGGATACGACCAGGTACGCGCCGAAGGCGAGAATGATGATTCGGCCGAGGAAGCGGACCAGTTCGAGAAGCGGCTGGTAGACGCCGTTGATGCGGGCGGCGGTGACGTTATTGGCGGTGTTGGTGACCTGGAGGGAGTTGAAGGCGGCCAGGTTGGGCACCTGGCGGTTGAAGGCGGTGACGACCCGCATGCCGGTGATGTTCTCCGCCAGGTTGGTGGAGACGCGGGTGAAGTACTCGCGCACCACCTGCCAGGTGTAGCCGACCTTGTGGCGGTAGATGCTGTTCATCACGTAGAGCACGGGGCCGAGCCAGGCGACCGAGAGGAACAGGCGCCAGTCGGTGGCCAGCAGCATCGCGCCGGCAACGAGCATCATCAGCAGGTTGGCGACGACCTGGTGGATGCCCCAGACGTTGATCTCGCGGAGGGAGCCGATGTCGCTGGTGCAGCGGGAGATGATGCGGCCGAGCTTGGTCTTGTCGTAGTAGCTCATCGAGAGCCGCTGGAGGTGCTCGAAGAGCGCGCGGCGGAGGGCGAACTGCACGCGCTCGCCGGCGCCGGTCATGATCAGAATACGGAAGCGGTCGATGACGAAGGAGACGGTCATCACGGCGGCCCACACGATCACGATCAGGAGGATGTGATGGATGGCCTGGGATTCGTTGGGGCGGGCGGCGAGGCGGCCGGACGAGTAGTCGGTAATGTAATTGATCGTGTATTCGAAGAACTTGGGCCCCGTCATCTGGAGGACGATCATGACCACGCCCAGGCCCACGCCGAGGGCGTAGCGGTATTTGTAGGGGGCGAGGACTGTGAGGAGGCGGCGGACCAGCGGCCATTCGATCGGCTTGTACTTGGTCTCGCTGTCGTCATCGGTCTCGACCTCCCGGGCGATGCGCGCGAGGTGGGCCGGCAGGCGGGATTTGCTGAACAGGGAGACGATGGGCGACAACGGGTTCATCAAACGTCCTCCCCCTGCTCGCGGGATTGGTCCTGGGCGGCGGCGGTGGCGGCGGCGAGTTGCTTGGGGTCCTGGACGCGGCGCATGTGGGAGGGGTGCTCGGATTTCACTTCCATCTCCTCGTCGCCGTAGAGCTGGGCGGCGGCGATTTCGGCGTAGTGGCCTTCCTCGCGCATGAGCTGCGCGTGCGTGCCGGTCTGTGTGATACGGCCTTCCTCCACGACAATGACGATGTCGGCGCGCTTCACCGTGCTGATGCGGTGGGCGATGAGGAAAGTGGTGCGGCCTTTCATGACGAAGTTCATGCCGCGGCGGATCTGGTCTTCGGTTTCGGGATCGACGGCGGCGGTGGCGTCGTCGAGGACGAGGATGCGGGGGTCGGCGAAGATGGCGCGGGCGATGGCGAGGCGCTGGCGCTGGCCGCCGGAGAGGCTGGAGCCGCGCTCGCCGAGCATCGAGTCGTAGCCGCGCGAGAGTTTTTCGATGAACTCGTGGGCCTGGGCGAGACGCGCGGCGGCTTCGACGGGGCCGGTGCCGTCGCGGTTGCGGACGTGCGGCCGGCCGTAGGCGATGTTGGCGGCGACGGTGTCGCTGAAGAGGTAGGTCTCCTGGAAGACGAAGGCAACGTTGGGGCGGAGGGAGTCGAGGCGGAGGTCGCGGACGTCCACGCCGTCGATGAGGACGCGGCCGCCCTGGGCGTCGTAGAAGCGGGCGATGAGGTTGACGAGCGTGGTCTTGCCCGCGCCGGTGGGGCCGACGATGGCGACGACGCTGCCGCCGGGGACCTCGAAGGAGACGTCCTTGAGGACGGGCTTGGCGGGGTCGTAGCCGAAGGTGACGTGGTCGAATTTCACGCAGCCGAGGCCGGGCGGAAGGGGCTTGGCGTCGGGTTTTTCGGGGACCGTCGGCGGGGCGGCCAGCACCTCGTACAGCCGCCGGGCGGAGACGACGGCGTTCTGGTACTGGTCGTTGATGACCGAGACCTGCTGGAGGCGCCCGAGGATGGCGCCCATGGCCGATCCAAGGATGAGGAAGTCGCCGATCTCGAGGCGGTGCTTGATGATCAGGATGGCGGCGAGGAGGAAGAGGGAGAGGTGACTGGCGGTGGCGATGCCGCTGATCACCGGCTGGAAATTGGCGAACAGGCGGATGCGGTGCAGCACGCGGCGGAGGTATTCGTCGCAATGGCCGTAATACTTGCCGATCTCCTGCTTCTCGGTGGCAAACGCCTTGATAACGTGAACGCCGGCGATGTTTTCGGTGATGATCGTGACGTTGCGGTCTTCGGCCTCCATCACCGCCCGGGCGGCGGGCTGGACCTTGCGGCTGAAGCGGAGGATGTACCACGTCCACAGCGGCAGCGGCACCAGGGCCAGGGCGGCGACCCAGGCGCTGCGGGTGGCGAGGAGGATTTCGTAGCCGCCGACGATCAGGACGATTTCGAGCGTTACCAGGACGGCGGTCTGGATGAACGAGCGGACGTTCTGGAGATCGGTCAGGGCGCGGTTGATGAGCTGTCCGGTCGAGATGGCATCGTGGAAGCCGAAGCCGACGCGCTGGAGCTTGTCGTACACCGCCTCGCGGATGTAATAGACCATCGTCATGCTCAACTTGGCGTTGGCCACCTCGCGGATGTAGCGGAGCACGAGAAACGCGCCGACTACGACGCTGAGCCAGCCGATGACGCCGCGGAGCTCGATCGCTTCGCCGGTGGGGCCGAAGAACCATGCGAAGAAGTGGTAGCGGGTTTCGACCTGGCTGGCGTGCAGGGCTTTGATGTGGTTGACGGCCTCGCCCATCTGGCGGGTCGTCAGGACTTCGGTGCTGATGCCCAGCGCGAGGTAAATGCAGGCCAGGACGCACAGCCACTTCACCGGCCGCAGGAACGAAAACATCCACTTCAGCAGGCCGCGCGTGCCGGGGATTACAATCGAGTTCCGGAGTAGCGGCGAGGGGGCCTGCGCCCCGGGCGCGCGCGGCGGGGGCGCTCCCTTCGCGCTTCCCTGGGGTTCGCGAACGGTTGGCGTGGCCGCGGGCAAAACTGCTGCGGACCGGACGGCGGCGGGCGACTGCTTCGTAAACACGGCCTTGGGCGTGCTCTCCCTTCTCCTGCGGCGCATGGTGCCGCGTAATACTTATGGTTCGGCGGGTCAACCCCGGGGGAATCACAAATTCGCGCGGCACGCGCGATTCACTCGATTTCTTCGAGATTCATCATAGGCCGCCCAAGGGTCCGATAATCCATTTCATGGCGATGTTCTGCTGCCGACCGGCCGTATGGGCCACCCTCAGCCGTGGCGCGGCCAAGGCGGCGGCGGCACGGCTGCGCCGACTCGCCGGTCGGGCGGCCGTGGCAGACTGGCAGACGCGGGCGGCCGTCTGCGAGACCTGTCCCCTTCGCGTCGTCCGCCGCGGCAGGGCCTATTGCGGCCGGCCCTTGCTGGAGCGCGTGGACCGCGACCCCGCCACCGACGGCTGCGGCTGCCCCACCATCGATAAGGCCAAAACACCCGGCGAGCACTGCCCCGTTGATGTCCGACATCGACCCGCAGCGAACGATGGCCCCGGCGGATGCAACTGCAAATGGTGTGCGGCGACCGCCGAACTTACCCCCCGAGCATTCGATACTGTTCGAGCGTAAGGTCCCTCCCGGCGACCGCGGCGAGCCGCGCCGCGGGCGCGGCGTTCGGATCATCCGCGACTTGACGCAGCACCCGCAGGGCCGCGCGCTGGTCCGCCGCGCGGCCGGCATTGAATCGGTAGCGGCCGAGCTTCAGCAGCGCCTCCGCCCGCCAGACCGGCTCGTGCGAATCGGCGGCGATCCTGAACACGTCCCCGGCGTGTGCCTCGATCACCGCCTGGTCGATGCTGCTGATGACGCGCCAGACCGGGGCGATGCGGTCCTTGAAGTAGTCGCGCGTCTGCTTGTCGAAGTCGAGCAGCGCCTGCGCCCGGGCCGGGTCCTTGTCCTTGACGACCGACGCCATCGCGACGGCGGCCTGGCCCATCAGCGCCAGGCCGTCCTCCAGCTCCTCGTAAACGACGCGCTCCTCGAAGAGTTTTGTGCCGAGGCAGAAGGCCGCTTCGAAGTACTTCATTGCCGCGTCGGGGTCGGGCTTCTTCGGGTCTGCCTTCTTGCGCAGCCCGGCGTTGATGGCCGCCTGTCCGGCGGTGCGGATGGCCTTGAGCGGCTCGCGCTCGGCCTTGTAATTCACCACCTCGGCAGGGGACTTGTAGAACAGGTCCATCGTCGAGCAATGCGCCGCCTCGATGACCTTGTCCACCGCCGCCAGCGGCGGCACCGGACCGGCCGAGCGGGAGAGGAGAAAATTCTCGTACTTCACCGGCTCGTTCTCGTACGCCGCGATCGCCTGGCGGTACGCGTCGCCGGAGTCGCAGGATTCGTTCATCTTGACGATCGAGCGCGGTGAAACCGGCAGGGAGAGCTTGTCGAGGTACGCAGGATGGGCGGCGAATTCCGCGGACGGCGGTGAAATACCGCCGGCCTTTTCCAAAAAGGCGAGCATACCCGCGACGGCCAGGACGATCACCGCGGAGATGCTCCAGCCGAGGGCGTTGCCGAACATGGCGGGCTATCCTATCGGCGGCTCATCGGCGTCGCCACGCGTCCCCCGAGCGGGTTCGATGCGGCGGCAGTCGGGCAGGGCGTTGAGGAACAACTTGCCGTAGCGCTTGGTCGTCACCCGGCTGTCGAGGATGACGACGATGCCGCGGTCGGTGCGCGAGCGGATGAGGCGGCCGAAGCCTTGCTTGAGCTTGATGATCGCTTCGGGGACGGAGTAGTCCATGAACGGGTTGCCGCCGGCCCGTTTGATCGCATCCAGCCGGGCCTCGACGACGGGTTCGTCGGGGACCGCGAAGGGGAGTTTGACGATGATGACGTTGCGCAGGGCGTCGCCTTGCACGTCGATCCCCTGCCAGAAGCTGCTGGTGCCGAAGAGGACGGCGTTGGGCGTCGAGCGGAAGCGGTCGAGGATGATCCGCCGCGGCGCGCCTTGGCCTTGGACGAGAAGAGGAAGGTTCAGCTCGTCTAGGGTGGATTTCAAACGGTTCGCGGCGTCGATCAGCATTCGGTAGCTGGTGAACAGGACGAAGGCGCCGCCGTTGGTTTGCTCGAGGTAATGAACGATCTTCTCGCAGGCGGCGGGGAGGAATCGCGTCGCCTCATTGGGGTCGGGGAGGTCGGATTCGAGGTAAAGGGTGGCCTGGGAGGCGTAGTCGAAGGGGGAGCCGAGCTGGAGCGTCCGCGTCTTTTCCGCCGGCACGCCGAGGCGCGAGGAGATGTAGGAGAAGGCGGGATCCTTTCTGGCGCGGGCGGCCCGCCCGTGGGTTTTCTTTGAAGAAGACACGGGC
>Ga0308175_100001218_pt1 | contig 17321 bp, 38 predicted proteins | sample PhyCR1_3_FD_203893 | JGI IMG/M metagenome (GOLD analysis project Ga0308175, IMG submission 203893) | Soil microbial communities from UC Gill Tract Community Farm, Albany, California, United States - DLSLS.C.R1 | ecosystem: Environmental > Terrestrial > Soil > Agricultural land | place: USA...
GTTATAATTTCTTTTGAAGGGAGAGGGGATTATGGGTTTTATATTAAATGAATATGGAGTATTGTTTTGCTCAAATTGTAAAGAGAACGCTCAAAGATTAAAAGACTACTTAGAGGATTTACATAGGGAAGACCCAGAGTATTTTTTTGAGCCGTGGGATGATTCCGATAACCATCTTTACATTTGTCCTAAATGCAAAAATCAAGATTTTCCGAGTTAATGGAGAAACTAGGTGTCAAAGAGGTGATACCCATAGACAGAAAAGATATATTCAGAGCCATAGAATTTGAAAGAGAAAGGCAAGACCAAAAACATCCTTTGCCTACTCTTAAAAAGAGTCCAAATGAGGATGTTGAAGTCATGCATAATTTTATTGCCACTGCCGAGTTTTTCAGTGTTTTAATTGAAGAAGTCGGAGAGGTAGCTAGGGCGCTCCAAGGCGAATCTGACTTAGCCGAGGAATTATGTCATGTTGCTAGTGTATGTGTTAGATGGCTCGAAAATCTTAAATAACAAAAAAGCCGACTATCACTAGTCGGTTTTTCTGATTCATAACTTTGAAAGGAGTAAACCATAGCACTCTAGGAATAATTATTGCCTAAAGTTATGATCTTGATTCACCGACTTTCACTGGTATCTTTAATTGCAAGAGCATCGTCCATTGACCGTGGCGAACTGGTATCATATTTGGAGTTTCTTGAAATCTTGCTTCCATTTCTCGGCACTCTTCGATTATTTTGTATAAATCCTCTTTATCTCCATTAATTCGATAAGTCTGGACTCCATTCTTCACTCCAAAATTGCCTATCATCAATGTACCCATCGTGAGCAAATACCTCCTAAAAATGGTGTGTAACTTACTATATTCATTGCATTTTGCAATAAGTCCTTTAAAATGATAAAATGATTTTAGGTTTTGGTAACAGACGTTGATTCTAGTTTGACTTTATTGCTTGTTTTGGCGAATGAGCAAAAAGACCCCTATCCATTTTGGATGGGGGTTTTTTGTCTGGATAAGGAAATCAGTCGTTTGTTAGAAAGAGATATAAAAAAGGGAAACCATGAATATTCAGGGGAAATATTCTTTAACATTATAGCCATCTGCATGATCGATTAAACCTCTTGGGAAGCTATCCCAGAGGTGATTGACATGAAAATGCTTGAGTTATTTGCTGGCACTAGACGGATGGCAGATGCATTTGAAAAGCACGGTTTCGAAACTTTCACAATCGAAATCGATACCAGGTTTCCACGAATTGATTGGCATGAAGACATATTAAATATCACTGCCGAGGATATTATCGCACGATTCGGAAGACCGAAAATCATATGGGCAAGCCCAGTTTGTACTACATATTCCGTGGCTGCTATCTCGACTCATCGCAGAAAAGAGCCGAGTGGCACATTAACTCCAATAACTGATAAAGCAAGACATGGCGATGCAATGGTCAAACATACTTTGAAACTGCTCGAAGACTTGCAGCCAGATTACTTTTTCATCGAAAATCCGATGGGTGGGCTTCGGAGCATGGACTTCATGCAAGGGATTCCCAGACACCTAGTTACATACTGTCAATATGGAGAATCATATCAAAAACCGACAGATATCTGGACAAACCATCCAGAGCCTAAATTTAAGCCACCATGCAAGAGGGGGATGCCATGCCATGAGTCTGCTCCCCGAGGAAGCCAGACGGGTGTCCAAAGGCTTAAAAACAGTATGGAAAAAGCAAAGATTCCTTTATTGTTATGCGACCATATAGCCAAAATTTCGCTTGAGCCTTATAATTAAAGGTAACTAGCGAAGGAGGTTAGTCATATGGATTTAGGTAAAGTGGAGATTGATTTTCATGTGGATTACATCAATAAAAAAGTGCATCTTTTAGACATGAATCAAAATTCTTCAATAGGGCTATTTGATGTGATTTCACCTGATTTAAAAACCAAGTTTGCACAAGATCATGATTTTATGATGGATGTTTTGACCTTTGATTGGATTTGTTATGGTAGGGATGGAATCGTCTGCTCGTATGATAATTACAATTTTAAATACATGAATCCGAAATTGCCTTATTTACATGAGCCGTATTTAGATGAAATGGAAAAAAGAAGACATCGTTATAGTCGAGGTATGTAATATAGAAGGTATGTCTATAATGTGGATAGTAGAATAGACTTGTAGGTTCTTGTTAGATATGTGTTTATATAGATAGCAAGAACAAAAACCATGTCAATAAAAGGCATGGTTTTTTTAATGCAAAAAAGCCCAAGGGAACTTGCTATCACACGAGGGCTTTTTTGGGGATTCAACTATGGAAGTCCTAAACAAGAGATAGGAGTGGTGTGAGTTAGTAAGCCACACGATGATATTATTTGCAATTATTTTCCTGTTATCATAAGAATATTTTACCATCTTTAAAAGTATTGCATTATGCCATATAAGATGTATAATAGGGATATAAGTTGTTGAGGAGGACATGCAAATTGAATAAAAAAGAAATCCAAGAATTAAGCCCAGAAAAGTTATTAAATGCTTTTTACTGGTTAGCAGTTAGGACTACTCATGAAGTGAATTCTAAGAGAGGTTTGACTAAACAAACCGTCAAGGATGAGGATTTAATCCTAAATGAATTGGCTTCAAAATTTGGTATTAACAGAGACTTTTTAAAGGATGGTATCGACAGATGAGAAATTTCTTAGTAATCGATTTTTGGATAGACATTGTAAATGGCAAGGAAGTAAAAAAAGTGAATGACAAGTGGTATTGCAATGAGCAAGAGTTAATCTCTCTTGCTAAATACTATTATGAAAATTCGGATGTTATGGATGAGATTGATTTAGATAATATTGAGAATGCCATTGATTTTGTAAAGAGGGCAGATGAAGTATTTGAAATGTAATAGCACTTGGCTCATGTCGGTATACGACATGAGCCTTAAGTGGTGTAAACACTAATTAAAAACATATATTGGAGGAATTTATAATGGCTATGCAAGAATCAGTAATGACAACAAATATCGTATTCGCAAACAAAGGTGATAAAATCAAACTTCGCTCTGGTGAGGTTGTTGAATTCATCAAATTGAATCGTACAAAATTCGTCTTTGCAAGAGAGGGTACTCAATATAATACTCCAGTCGATAACTTTGTTGAAATCGTGGAGAAGGCTCCGGTTAAAGGAATCAATCAATCTTATAAGAAACTTAAGCAAGGTGACTTGTTCTATATCGACCATAAAGAGTCCTTGATTGTCTTCTCATTCGATGAGTTGAGAAATGGAAAAATCCATGCAAGACATGTTATCGATGGTGGTAAAATCTCAATCGACTTAGGCTTGTATGGTGGTACCATCAATGAATTGAAAAAGATTGCGACTGATAAGCAAAAAGAAAAACTTAATACTCTATAACTTTAAAAGGCTCATACTGGCATACAGTATGAGCCTTACGAGGTGTAGCAAAAAACCAACGTCAATAATAGGAGTGTTATTATTATGAACAATTTTACTGGCAGAATATCATCTGGCACGGCATATTTATTATTTTTCTTTTTACTTTTCGGATTGTGTGGATTTCATCGCTTTTATATTGGTAAAATTGGAACTGGAGTTATTTATCTTTTTACATTCGGATTATTTGGTTTCGGATTACTTTATGACTTATTTACACTGGGCAGTCAAGTAGGGCAATACAACGAAATGAAGAAGAGTGAAGTTTATGGCTTATACCGTTAATCGGTATGAGCCTTTTTGGGCATCTATACCTAATTAGGGGGATGGACATGGGAGTCAAGCAAATGGACAAGGAGTGGATTGAAATGGTTGTCGGTAAATTAGAAATCGAAATTCAAAAGCAAAGAGCATGGTCAGAGGATTTCCAAAGGGATTTTATTGAGGAGTGTCTTAGAATCCAAGGGGATTTCTCCGAAGTTAAGCCAGAGGACACCAATAATGTCTTTAATGCTTACAAGGAAAAGGCTTTGCATGATGAAAGCATCCAGTATTATGTGAGAATCTATCTTGAACATGCCTATGGTATCGAACGATGAAAAAAGAAATTTTAGATACATTCAAACCCGAGGAGATCAGAAAATTGAAGGATTTCGAAGTGATGTGCGAGAATGCATCCCATCATGCTTTGCTCGATGCTTTTCTACAGTATCATGAGGAGCAAAGGCATCGGAATACAGACTTGGAATTCGAAGCTTATATGATAACAAGAAGAGAAATCTTCAAAAGAATGAGACACGGAAAGAAGAGCCTATAAATAGGCTCTTTTTTTATTTGGGGGGGAATAAGACTGGTTAGGTCAGTCATATATTGAATCGTCTAGTCATTAGTCTCTTCGCTATGTCTGGTTGCTTTATATCATTCGACTAGATGAAAGGAGGACAATTTGACCCCATATCCCCAGATACGCTCCCTTAATGCTAAAGTTTTATCGAAAGTAAAGTGTGATAACAGTATTAAGATTTCCTTTGATTTTAATCTATTCAAGCCACCTCAAAATGTTCATGATTATTTTTACTATACAAAAGTCACCTCCGAGTGGGCGAACGGAAAATAGGCAAAAATGAAGCCAGAGGGATTTAATCCTCTGGCTTTTCATTTCGTTTGGAGGTTAGTCATTTGGAATATAAAGAAGAGATCATCGACTTGAAAACTATTGAAGCTATCTTGAAGTATAAACCAGAAATCGAAAATAATCCATTCAAAAGCGTGGACAAGGAGTCATTGATGGAAGCTTTTAAGGTTCTGGAGGAGTTTAGCGAGGAAATTAAGCCCATTTAAAAGAAATCTCTTGTGTCTATTGCATAATGCAATTATAATAGTATATATATGATTAATAAAATAAATGGCCGGTCTATGGCTGCTTGAGGAGAAATTTAAAATGCAAATGACACCTATCCAACCCAAAAGAAGGGAATGGCTCAAAGCTTTGCGATTGCAAAAAAAATTGACCATTCGAGGGCTTGCTCCTCTGCTTGACATGTCTTGGCAACATTATTCGGACATCGAAGCAGGGCGCAGAAATCCGAGCATCGAAACATCCATCAAAATAGCGGACTTCTTTGATATTGAGACAGAACATTTCTTTGTAAATAGAACTAAATTTGAGCAAAAAAAAATTGACTAACTTTAAATAACATCAAATAGCCGAATATGGGCTATTTTTTTTTGTCTAAAAACGTAAATGTGTGTATAAAAGGAGCGAAACAGTGAAATAAATGAACTTAAAAAGGAGTTGATTTTTTTATGTGGATTAAGAATTCTGGCACTAGAACGATTGGAAAGAACAAATCTCAAGAAGAATCTTATTTAGTTGTCAATACTCTTGACAAAAACCCAGCCTTACGAGTGAGCGAAAAAGCAAGGCGAGAACTAAGATGGGATAAAAATGATTATGCGAACGTTTATGTAGACCATAACAAAATTATGCTCATCAAAGATAACCTATCAAGAGAATTCCCAGTAAGAATTTACAAGAACAAAGATAAGGCATATGGCTTCAATATCTATGGGATGCCGATTAAGGATATTTTGAAAAAATGCGGATGGGAATCACAAAAGGACTTCCCAGTGCAAATCTTAGGTGAAGGCGATAAAAAATATCTGGTTGCCTTCAAGGATGAGTTATCATCCATGACTGAATTAGCCCATCTAAAGGTTAGGAATCTCTAATGATAAAGATACTTGACAAAAGGAAAATGACTCAAGAGGACTGGCAAATCTATCGTGAAAACCAAAAGGGCATCGGTGGAAGCGAAGCAGCCACTATCCTCGGAGTGAATCCTTATAAGTCAAAATTCAATCTCTGGCTCGAAAAAACTGGGCAAGTGCCAAGGGAAAAAGTGAGCAATCAATATGTCGAGTGGGGAAATTTACTGGAGCCAGTCATTCGAAAGAAATTCCAAGCCGAAACTGGTTTTAAGGTTATGCAAAATAACTTCGTACTTCAACATGATACACATGATTTCATGGTGGCGAATCTCGATGGCGAAGTGATTGACCCATCTTTTGGTGGAAGAGGAGTCTTGGAAATCAAGACGACTTCGGAGCATAACAAAAAGGATTGGGCAGAGGGTTGTCCAACCCATTATATGTGCCAATTGCAACATTATCTTGCCGTGACTGGCTATGAATATGCCTACATAGTATGCCTTTGTGGAGGTAATCACTTTGTCTATTATCTTGTGGAGCGCAACGATTTTATCATAGATCAGATGATTAAAGCCGAAATGGAATTCATGGAGCAAGTGAGACTTGGAATCCCTCCAGAAATAGGTGGGAGCCAGTCCGAATCCGATTGGCTGCAAGTCGCATTCCCGAATGCAAACGATGAGGAAATGACAATCCCACCAGAAATCGAGAATCTTGCTCAAGAATACATGGAATTGCAAGCCCATATAAAAGACCTAAATGCCAGGACCGATGAAATCAAGAACAAAATCAAGCTTGAAGGCAAGGAATTCAAAACCCTTAAAGGCGAATCCATCAAGATATCGATGCCGACTATCAATAAAGTCATGTTCGATAGCAAGCTATTTGCCGAGGAGTACCCAGATTTATATAACCAGTACAAGACCAAGGCTTCAAGCTATCGGGGATTTACTGTAAGTGTGGTGAAATGACTTGAAACTGGATTTCTTAAAGGACAAGCCAAAGAAAAAAAGGAATATTAAAAAGCCTATTTATAAATGCGATAAGAGGTTTGTTTGATGAAATATAGCGAGTTAAAAGCCAAGATCAAGATTCTCAAAAAGCATGGTTATCGAAAGGCTTTTGACATGTTTTATGTAAAAGAATATCGATTAAATGATTGGACTTATCATCAAGCCATTTCATATAACGACCTTTGCCACTGCAATTGGGATTTCGAGGATTTAGTTGAAAATCTCTATGAAAGAAATATGCGGACACTTTTCGAATATGTGCTTGAGCAAGAAAAAATAAGGCGAGAATATTGAAGACTTGAAAATCAAGTCCTCAAAAAATTGGAGGGATAAACATGAGCAAAACAGCATCGACTCAAGGCTTGCAGAATGCCATCGAGAATCAATCTAAGGCTCCGAGTAAGACAAGTACTGGGGTAGACCCATATCGTAAAGCACAAAGCTATTTGAAAGCCATGATGCCAGCCATTGCCGAAGCACTGCCCAAGTCCAAAGGCATGGATGCCGAAAGACTTTGCAGAATCACGCTCACTACTTTACGACAGAATCCAAAATTGCTCGAAACAAGCATCGAATCATTGCTTGGATGCGTTCTCACATCGGCTCAATTAGGGCTTGACCCATCTCTGGGGAATTGTTATTTCATCCCTTATAAGAATACTTGTTCATTTCAAATTTCCTATAAAGGACTCATTGATTTGGTTTGTCGGAGTGGGAATGTCGTTTCCATTGTGGCTCAAGAAGTCCGAAAAGGTGACCACTTCCACTATGAATATGGGCGAAATGAAACTTTAGTCCACAAACCTGCTCTAAACCATGAGCGAGGGGAAATTGAATATTTCTATGCCTATGCCGTGTTGAAAAATGGTGGCTTTACTTTTCAAGTCATGCATACAAGCGAAATTGAGGAGATCAGAAATAATCATTCAATCTCTTATAAGTATGATAAGCAGAATTCCATTTGGGTAAAGCACTACATCCCAATGTCACTCAAGACCGTGATTAAGCGCCTTGTGAAGTACTTGCCGATTGCTACGGAAGTGCAAGCAGCCATCCAGTCGGATGAAACCGTCCGAAAGGATATTACTGCCGATGCATTACAAATTAGCAATGATGATGGGCTTGAAAATATTCAATCTTTTGAAATTATTGATAACGAAAATGTAGGATAAGGGAGATAAAAACAATGGCAAAACCGACTGTAACAATTATCGTGGATGGAGCATCTTATGAATTCGAAAATCTGATTTGCACTGGATGTCCGATAGGGGAAGAAAATAATCCGACTTCCTTTTATTTTGGCACTAAGGATATAGGCGAATTGGGAGTCAATTTGATGTATCTGCTTCGCTCCATTTTAAAAATAAGCAAGACCGAATATGAAATGCGAAAAGGAGCTGGCGAAGAGTTAGTCATGGAATGCTTAAGGGAAGCAGTCCGAAGAGAGACTTATGACCGTGACGACCAGACTGTCACTAGAAGGGTATTTGACCAAAAATAGCCTTGCAAATAATCATCCCATTTTGGTAAGGATAAGGACAAGGCGAAATGCCTTGTTTTTGTTTGTCGAGAAATGACATGAAAGGGCGAAATTATGAATAAATCCTATTTTGCGGTTATACCAGCCAATGTTAGATATGACGAAGACTTGACACCAAATGCCAAACTGCTTTATGGAGAAATTACTGCTCTTTGCAATGAAAAAGGATATTGTTGGGCTACAAATGGTTACTTTGCCGACCTATATAAAGTGAGTAAAGTATCAATTTCAAAATGGATTAGCCAATTAGTTGAAAAAGGTTATTTGCATTCAGAAATTATTTACAAAGAGGGTACTAAAGAAATCTTAAATAGGTATTTAAGAATTGTTGGGGAGGGTACCCAAGAAAAGTTTAATGCCCCTACCCAAGATAACTTTAATACCCCTACCCAAGAAAAGTTTAAAGATAATAATACACTTATTAATAATACACTTATTAATAATACAGTTAATAAAAAAAGAGATATAAATACATTGACGAAAAAAGCAATCGAGCAAGAGTTTGAAGCCCTTTGGAAGCTATATCCCAGAAAAGAAGGCAAGAAGAATGCTCTTAATTCGTATGTAAAAGCCCGAAAAGAAGGCAAAACAACGTATGCGGAAGTCGAAAAAGGGATAGAACGGTATATAGAATATATTAAAGCTAGGAAAAAGGACAAAGAATTAATTAAACATGGTTCTACATGGTTTAATCAACATGCTTGGACGGATGAATACGATGCAGCCAGTCTCCAGATACAACAAGAATTATCTAAATTCAATCAGTTAATGTTGAATAACATGGAAAGTCCAGATGATTTCTTTAGCTTGATGGGAGTTGGAGATCAGTATGAATCAAGAAGAGTCAAAAAAGTTATTGATGTATCTTAAGCACAATTTTCAACATTCTTACAAGGACTTGGACGAAATCGGAATGAAAATCCTTATAGGCTCATGGAGTCGGTTTTTCAGTGATATCCCTTATTCGGTTATGTTTACCGTGGCGGAGCAACATGCTCTGGAGAATGATTTCCCTCCTACCGTAAAGCAATTAAGGGAAAAAGCGCTTGCCATCATGAATCCAATCGGAATCATGACTCCAGAAACGGCTTGGGAAAAAGCCTTAAAGACTGTAAGGAGATTTGGCCGGTACAATAAAGACAAGGGCATGGAATCCTTGCATAATTATCCATCCGTGGCGAGAGCCTTAAGGACAGTGGGATGGGATAGGATTGGCGATTGCCCAGATGAAAAGCTTGGATTCTTAAAGAATGAATTCACTGGCTTTTTCTCCGAAGTCAATCAACAAGTCAAACAAGAATATTTAATGCCAAAGGAAATGCTCAACAAAATTCAACAAATGCAATTAGCACGATTGGAGCATAAAGACGATGATTTGTCCTAAATGCAAAGGCACTGGATGGATTCTGTATCAAAAAGATGCTCCTAGTCCACCATACAAAGAGGGTAATAAACTCGAATTTGGTGTGAGGTGCGATTGTGGAAATGAATCGGCTGCTAAACAAACTAGTGAAAATGGGTTTCGTCAATAAGCTTAAATTTATAGAATTCGATATGCAAAAGGACATCGATGGTGGAATTTATCGGATGTACGATGAGCAGGACCAGATAATTTATGTGGGCAAATCCTCTAATTTGAGGACTCGCATCCATAATCATTTGGAGCATCGGACTCATACTTCTTATTTCATGGACGAAGTAAAACGAGTGGAATTCCACATTGAGCCGAATCCCATTTATGAGACTTTGCTCGAAGGCATTTTCATTGCTTTGCATCTGCCGAAGTACAATGACGAAATCAAGGATGCCAAGGCAAAATTGGGCGATAATTATGGCAATTAATCGTGGTAAGTACTTCGAGGATTGGATAGATCAGTCAAACGCTATCTATCAAAACAAAAAGATGGCAGTGATTAAAAAAATTCCTACACCGTGGCAAGTGCAAAGGAAATTCAATCAATATAGCAAGTCCTATGAGATAGCAAATGCCTTTCCAAAAAAGTCGAGTGTGGACTTTGGTGGCACTGCAGCCAAACATTCCATTTGGTTTGATGCCAAGGTGACTCAATTACCAAACTCTTTTCCCTTGAAAAACATACATGAGCATCAAATCGAATACTTGAAAGCAGTGGATGAGCAAGGAGGAAAAGCATTTTTGCTCATCCATTCAGAGCATCTTAAGAAGACCTGGCTTCTTTGGATAAAAGATTTGCTTCTTTTCATGAAGACCCAGACACGGAAAAGCATTCCTTTTACATGGTTTGATGAAAATTGCTCTCTAGTCAAGCCAAATTACGGAATCATCTTAGATTATCTGCCGATTGTACTTGAGAGTGAGGGATAATATGTTTTTGATGGATAAGCCCACTATGACGACTATGCTTACAATAACTCAAACCATCTTACTTGATTATTTTTTTTATACTCCAGAGTGCCTTGACCCATTCATGAAATATTTTTCCGACTATACCGTGAAGGAATATATCAACATCTATAACCAATCCGATTATAGTTTCAAGATTGAATTGAAATATGATTTTCAAGCAAGAAAAGACTTCACTTATTACTTAATGAGCCACGGAATCCATCGGAGCCTTATCGATGTCTTGCATTTTACCGATGAGGAATTAAAAGCTTTTGAGAATCTCATTCCTAAATGTACTGGAGTCCATCATGATTTTAAACAAATCATCGAAAGAGCGCATCATTGAAACTCATTTACGACATTACAATACATATAAAATTGGCATGAAAAACCTCCAAAGACAATTGGATTACATCATGCCAAGCCTTGTTTCTGGCTATGGTTCGGATGGCAGCCACTCGTTTTTTTACATAGGCAATAACACGGAAAGAGTCGCACTTGACCGGATTGAAAGCAAAAAAGCCATCGACTTGAGGGAGGAGATCGAGCGCTATCGGTTAATAACCGAAAGCATTGATAATGCTCTTGAAGAATTGAAGCCACATGAAAAGCTATTCGTCCATTTACGATATTTCGAATACATGCAAATTGAATTAGTCAAGGATGCGATGGACTATGCCGAAGTCAAATCCATCTATCGGATTAGAAGGCATGTACTGGATAAATTGATGATTAGCTTAAATAATTTACTAACTTTAAAGTGAGGTTTAACTATGGCATTCGACTATAAAGGCTTAGAAAAAGAGAAATTTTATGAAATTGTCGATTTGGCAATTCACCAGCTCGAAAGAACGATGGAACGATTACAACCCAATAGCCCAGATATCGAGGATGTTTACATCCATATGCTCTATACCCATCAAAAGATGATGGAAGGCTTTTTCCATACTAAAGACCTTAAAATCTTGGAGCAGACCGAAAAAATACGCTCGCTTATCATGAAACTGCAAAATATGAGAACCAATGCTACTGCAATGTGAATTGTGCCAAACTAAGTGTATGGACATCGCAAAAGTGCCTTGTGGCTTTTTTATTGAAAAGGACGAAGACGGAAAAATAGTTTTTGTCATGCCACAAGATGAAGAGGGCTATCGAAATATATGTATTGGCTGCTTATTCAACATCTAAGGAGAGAACATCGATGAAGAGAATATTAATGGCTTTGTGCATCGCTATTTTGTTGTTTCCTAATTTCGCATCTGCCCAATATTATGTAGAAAAAGGCGATTCAATGGGCAAAATAGCTAAAGAACAAGGTATGTCTCTAGGTGATTTAATTAGCTTGAATCCACATATCGAAAACCCAAATATCATAAGACCTGGAGACTACATTGTTATTCGCTCGAAAGTAGAAAAGCAAAAAGACCTTGTGGATTATGCTCGAAGCCTTCAAGAATCGACTACTTATGTTTATGGTGGCACTGATTATACTCCACCTATGAAGACCGATTGCAGTGGATTCGTGCAAGCTATCTATAAAAAATTCGGAGTCAATCTGCCGAGAACAAGCTATGAGCAAGCGAAAACTGGCAAACCAGTGGCATTCAAGGATTTGCAAATTGGCGATTTGATGTTTTTTAGCACAAGGGCAGATCATAAAATTACACATGTCGGTATCTTTATGGGTACCGAAACCAATACATGGATTTCAAATTTGAATTCCGATAAAGATGTTCAAATCCTATCCTCATGGGGGAAATTTAGTCAAGCCTACTTCCAGTGGGGCGCAAGGTACGAGTTATAAGAGGTGACTATGGATGAAATGCTTTTTATGTAAGAGGGATGAAAATGAAGTTTTACTTATTCGGCTCCCAGTCGAAACCTTATATGAAGAATCGTTTTTATATATCATCGGAAATTACGTGGAAAAAGAATACATGTGTTTACCGTGCATCGGATATGAAATCGATAAATCGAGAGGATTAAAAGAATGGCATCGACAATTATGAATATGTTTGCTTTCATCGGACTGTTATCCATCCTAATTTTTATTATCGCAGTGGCAATAATAAGAACGAAAAAAGGGTAACTTAATATCAAGCCATTGTTTTTATTCACCTTTCGACATTAGGGAATAATACAAAAAACCCATCTTTGCGGATGGGCTTTTTTATTTGGACATTGTGAAGAAATCACAAGTGATTTTGCCTATAAGGATAAGTTAATTTTTGCAGATTGCAAATTTGCAGATGAGATTTTGAGGGGATTTTTTGCAGATGTCATTTTTGCAGATGCTTTTTTGCAGACCGATTTTTTGCAGATGGGTTTTTTCAATTTTTGCAGATGAGATTTTTGCAGATCATTTTTTGCAGATGAGATTTTTGCAGATGGGTTTTTGTGGGAATGTAAGCGCTCCCAAAGTGGCTGCTCAAGTCATGAAAGCGTTTTCTGAAAGCGTTTCCAAAGTCTGAACACAATGAATATTATGAATAGCGTGAATAGTCTGACAATGGTTACACCATAATGTAAGCGCTTCATTTTCAAAAACATTTACCAATTAAAAAAAGCTTGACTTTTTCAAATCGGCTGCAAAACATGATTTTTTTCCAAGAAAAAAAGCTTGACATTCCTGGAGGTTCGGCTGCTAAACATGTTTTTTATTTTTTTGTCTAAGATCACGATTTCCACGAAAAAAGACCAAAGCAAAATAAATTGCTTTGGTCTTATTATATGCTATGCATATGCCATTTTACTTTTCTATAAAGTTTGGTCTAACCCATGAAAAATATTGATGGTTTGTTATTTCTCCATCCTTACAAAGTGAATCAGTAAACAAATCCCATGAAAGACGCTTTCGTCCTTTATCCCATGTTCTAAAGTCTGGATGGGTTTCCTTATAAATGGATTCAACTTGCTTTTTAATCATACTAAAATCACTCCTATTAATCAATGTTAATTTACACCAGTAAAGGCTCATACCCTAAACGGATATGAGCCAAAAATATTAAAGTATGTTTTTGTATACATCGATTTTATATAGACGACACAAGGCATAAAATTCTCTTGTTACCAAGTGATAATACAAGTCATAGGTTTTACTTTCGTCCTTGGGTTGCTTGTATTCTTCACCACATGCAGTAAACCAAGATACGACTATTTCCTCAATTGCGAAATGTCTATATTCTACATTGATTTCACTTGGAAGCCCTAGAAACCAGTCTGTAAAGGCTCCATACATGTTAGGATTTCTCTTTTGTTCATATCCAGTCCACCAGTTACGGAAACCATCAATCACGTTTTGAAGTTGTTCGGGTAATTCTCTTGTATACTCATCATTCAGTATCTCGAAAATATGTCCTCTGATTTGGTCTTTAAAGCATTTAGTTGTTGTTCTCACTCTTAATCACTCCTATAGTTTTATACCACTTAAGGCTCATATCCTACACGGATATGAGCCAATAAAGTCTATTTATTAAATTGATGTTGTAATGCAATTTTGACATCCATTAATGTAAGAGCCTTTTTTATTAAAGGCTTTTTTGCCAAATTTACAAAAGGCTTTTTCTCCAAGTTTACATACGGTTTTTTAGTTAAATTTATCATTTATAATTCGCTCCATTCTATTATTTCGTCCATTGCTCGCTCAAAACTATTGAATAATCTTACATCGTAACAAGATACGATATCTTGACTTATAATCGATGGTAATCCTACCACATGATACTCTTTAATCTTTTCTTTATGTTCCCATCCCTTAAGGACTTTTTCGGCATCATCCAAACGATGATACATGTCGTCAAAAACCCTAAACATTCTTTTTGTCATAGGTTTTTCATTCATCTTGTTTCCTCCAGATCATTGTTTTTGTGTTGCTTGATAACTTATATTCAAAAGTATACACCTATTGTTTGCATTATGCAATACATATTTTGAATATATATCTAAATTCTTTTTAATTCTTTTTCAATATTTATCTTGCATTATGCAATACAAAGGATTATACTAACTATAGAATCTTAATTACGAAAGAGGTTGATCTTATGAAAACAACTAGACTAGAGTTTGAAGAATATAACGAGTATTTAAATGCATTAAGCTTTTATGGAGGGTTAAAGCAAGTAGTGGATTTCTATCAATATGAAACGACTGCTTTATATGTAGTAATCATTAAGGAAACTAAATAACTGCTTTCGGCTCTTACTGGCATACAGTAAGAGCCTTAAGTGGTGTAAAGACTACTTAATTAAAGGATGGGATATAAATGTTATTAATCGATAAAAACTCAAGTCAAGCGGAACATGTGCTAGTGGATTTCTTAAATGAAAAAATGGTTACGGATATCGAATATAGAATAGACGGATTTGTAAAGAATGGCATCACTTACTATAACATTACATTTAAGGTTTTTACGCTCCATATGGAGTATGGCATCCAATCTACTTACTTCTTTGTGGAAGGCAGAATAGGACATAACAAGGACGTATTACTAGACAATCTTAATAGTTACTACAAAGGCATTAAAGGTTTGGTTGCTTAAATGGTTTGGCTCTTACTGGCATACAGTAAGAGCCTTTTCTGGTGTAAATATAAAATAGGAGTGGTAGCAGTGAATAAACGTACAAAAGAATATCTAATAGACTTTATCAAGGTTGATATCGAATCTAATCCAGACATCCAAGAGTTAAAGCAGTACTTGGAGGATGTCGAAGCCTTGGAAGTCGAAGAAATCAAACCTAACCATGATACAGTCGCACTACACAATATGATAGATGCTTTGGAAGGCTATAAGAAGGCATATAACGACTTACGAGAAGCATGGGAAAAATATGATATCAATCAAACCGAATCAATTAACTATTACCCTTATAGTTGTTCTTTTGATGAAGTGGATGTAACCGAGTGGTGCGATAACACCATGAAAGAATTAGATGAAATCGATTATCCCTATTATGGGCTATTTAAAAATGATAGCTACTTTGGTGCCGATGTCGAAGTATATATTCATCCTCGTGAATCATACACAAGAGCGCTTTTTAAAATTGGTGGCGATAACTCTTTCAAGTGGTGGTTTGATTTGGATATATGCACTAATGATGTTAAAGAAGCTTTTAAAGAGTCCAAAAAAGATAAGTACCAAGGTTATGGATATAGTGAAAGTTAAAAACTGCCTTAAGGCGGTTTTTTTGTGTTTTCAGAACATGACATGTTTACTACTAGATAATGTACCATCTTTATTATGGTTAATTGGGATATCCTAAATATTAGCGATTCATAACATTAAAGCCCACTTGTATTAAGTGGGCTTTTTCTAATGGAGTGATTCCATGTTAGTTAGTTGTTCTTATTGTGGCGGTTATCATAACCGAGGATATAAATGTAAAGCCAAACCATCCAGAACAAAAGAGCATACAAGCGCATCAAAGTTTAGGAGTAAAAGAGTGTGGACTGAAAAAGCAAGAGCAATCAAGAAAAGAGATAAATATCTCTGTCAGTGGTGTTTAAATCAAGATCATTGCTTTTCCTTCCAAGGTTTGGAAGTACACCACATTGTACCCATTAGCATGGATTGGGATAAAAGACTGGATGACTACAATCTTATAACGCTATGCTCTTTCCATCATAAGCAAGCGGACAAACAACAACTAAACAATGCTATCTTGCTTGAATATGCATACACAAATACAGACCATGACATGCAGCGAGACATCTAAATAAGTCAAGATATATATTTACATTGGTAGTAACTATATATCTTGACATACTATCTATCATGTGAATGTAATGAGCAGCCACATGCCAGGGAATGTCAAGCTATTTATTTATATTAGTACTAACTATATGCCTTGACATAGTAGGCATCATATGAGTGCAACGAGCAGCCACATGCCAGGGATTGTCAAGATATATATTTACATTGGTAATAATTAATTGTCTTTACATTATTACTATCATGTGGATAGGATGAGCAACTACATTGTACTAGATGTCAAGATGTTTATTAGCATTGGTATTTATTTATTATCTTGACATCTTACGAATGATCTGGATGATGAAGCCAGCCGATGTAAGCGCTTGCCTTGGTATTTTATTTTAAAATAAATCTTGACAATCGAGCAGCCACATGCATGTCTTGTTTCCTCCTAGACTTTGGGGAATATTCCAGATTATGGAAAATGTAAGCGATTTCATACCCCCCCATGCTTTTTTTTGGTTTTGGCTCGGTTCGGGCGACCACTCGCGACCAAATGCACTTTTTTTATTCCCTAAATTAATCAAAACAGTGAATAGAGGTGAGAAAAATGGGCAGACCCCCAAAAAATGTGGATGTAAATCGAAAGCACTTGGAAAAAGAAACTGCTCTCCTTCGTAAAAATGCGGAAGCCGTACTCCAAGGCGAAGAGCAGGACCTGGCACCACCAAGTCGATTGAATGCTAACCAACGAAAGATATGGAAGCACATTGTCGAGCATCTAAAGACCGTGAAAATCCTTGGACATATCGATGCTTACTTACTGGAGAATGGTGTGGTGGCAATTGACCGACTCCAAGTCATTGAAAAGACGATTAATCAAAACTTCGAAATGATTATGGACAGACAGTTAATGAATGCTCAAGCTAAGTACTTCGGTGTCATGCACAAAATGTGTAATGACTTTGCGATGAGTCCACAAGCCCGAGCGAAGTTTGGCATCCTTGCTTTGAATCAAGCGCAAGAGGAAGCCGACCCATTACTCAAGGTTTTAA
>Ga0308175_100001219_pt1 | contig 17317 bp, 18 predicted proteins | sample PhyCR1_3_FD_203893 | JGI IMG/M metagenome (GOLD analysis project Ga0308175, IMG submission 203893) | Soil microbial communities from UC Gill Tract Community Farm, Albany, California, United States - DLSLS.C.R1 | ecosystem: Environmental > Terrestrial > Soil > Agricultural land | place: USA...
TGCCAACTATTTTCGCCCTTGGTACATCCCTCCCTCTCATTATCATCTTATTGATTATTTGGTTGCTCGGAGTAGATGGATCACTGATGAAAAGGAGTAGAAAACTAGGAAATATCTTCCAAAAAATAGCGGGCCTGCTTTTAATTATGCTTGGTCTCCTCGATATCATTACGTATTGGATTTAATCAGGCATTAAGAGGCATCCTTTCATGGTTTTCTTTTAGTAATGTCTGCTTGTTATGGAATTTAAGGCGGTATAAAATTGATTCTTTTACATTTCTCCTATATACTCATATAATTGAGATGAAAGTGAGGTGATAATTTGTGTTTCAATTGCTAATGGATATTTCCGATATAAATGCTTTAAATGCTCTTTATATAAGCATTTGCTTAGGGATTACCTTAAAGTATCTATGGGCCTGGGGTGTCGAATATTCATTTTTTGGCTCCTTATCAAGTCCTGCAAACACTAAAATTATCCACCCGCTCGTCTTTTATCGAAAAAGAAGTTGTTTAAATGGATTTATTTTAAAAAGAATTGTTAAATATATTCGTAGAAAAGCTTGCACAAAGGATGACTCCGAAGTACCCTTTCCCTCCTGACATCTATAACATAAAAAATATGAAACACATTTTTAGGAGGAAATATGAAAACGAAACGCTCTTCATTTATATTAGTGACACTTGTTATCCTATCAACTTTACTATTGTCAGCTTGCTCATCACAGGCTAAAAGTGGAAAGAGTACTGGATTCTTTCAAACCTATTTTGTTCATCCTTTTTCATCCATTATTCACGCGACTGCTCAACTATTTAATGGTAATTACGGGTTAGCGATAATTATCGTAACGCTGATTATCAGACTTGCTTTAATGCCCTTAATGTTACGACAATATAAAAATCAAATGGCTATGAAGGAAAAAATGGATGGATTAAAACCTGAAATGGATTCGATTCAAAAGAAAATGAAGGCCGAAAAGGATCCTAAAAAGAAACAGGAATTACAACAAGAAATGATGGGCCTCTATCAAAAACACGGTGTTAATCCCCTCAATATGGGTTGTTTGCCGATTCTTATTCAGATGCCAATCCTGACAGCCTTTTATTATGCCATTCGCAGTTCTACGGAAATTGCCACACATAAATTTCTATGGTTTAGCTTAGGGCACCCGGATATCGTTATTACACTTATTGCCGGACTGGTTTATTATTTTCAATTTAGGGCGTCACAATCCAACATGCCGACTGCTCAGCAACAGCAAATGAAGTTTATGGGCTTGATGTCTCCGATTATGATTATGATGTTCTCTTTTAGTGCCCCTGCCGCTTTACCGCTTTATTGGGTAGTAGGAGGAACCTTCCTGACAATACAAACAGTCATCAGCAAAAAACTGTATCAAACAAAGCCAATAGAAACGCCTGTAAGACAAAAATAAGAATAACTCATGCAGAAGCATTTTTAAAATGCTTCTTTTTTGTATGCTCAATGCATCCTACGCAGGATAATTTTCCTTTATGAAGGGAACCTATGGGATATAGCATAGTCAAAGGAGTGCATACACAGCATGAAACTGTTTTTTTTACTTATTACTTCCATTACTTTAAGCGTGAATTTAGTTGGGTGTACCAATACTAATGTCAAAGAGGATGCACCCAATCAGAGACAAAATGCACTGGACCAGTTGAGTTTACATGAGAAAAGCGAAAAGCTTGGGGGACCTGCGATTACAGGAGTGGATGTTAGCGACCCAGAACTTGATCGAAATGACAATCGTAACAAAAAGAACAATTTACTAGTAGTCCGGAAGAATCATCAAAAATATGTTGGAAATGACCAAATTAGATTGCGAAATGCCGACGATGCGGCTAAAGCTGTTTCTGACCTACCTGGTGTGAAGGATGCAACTATCCTGGTCACCGATAATAACGCTTTTGTCTCATCTAAAATGGAAGGTAAGAATCGTTTAACATCCGAGTTGCGAATTAAAATATCCCGAAAAGTAAAATCTATCGAAGATGATATTGATCGTGTCCATATATCGGATAACAATAACTTTTATAATCGGATGAATTTCTATAAAGATGAACTTAACCGTGGAAAACCAGTTTCCAGTATCGCCAATGAGTTTTCTGATACCGTACGCCGCGTCTTTCCGGATGCCCGATAAAATACTAGAATCCAAAGCGCCTTGAACAGGGGCTTCTGTTGGTCAATTACGATATGGCAACTTACCTTTAGCATGATATAGAGAATGCCTGGGATCAAAGCCAGGCATTCTCTTATTTAACCAATAAAACTGGAAGGCTATGCCTTACAGTTCAATTCACTATACATCCTGAAAATACTCCTTGTAAAAGCCACCGACTTTTTCAGTATTGTCAATTATGTAATAAAACTCTTCTGTTTCATTCTTCACATCATAAATGTTACCGACTGTTAGAGCGTTATTCACAAGATACTTTTTTGCATCTGTATGGATACATTTTACCTTCTTTACTGTTTCACGGTCTCGCCAAGATAAATGGATCATGAGTTACCACCGTCCTTTCACACTTTATCCAGTCTAGTATAATCAATACTGCCTGTCATGTGCAACCATCTGTTTCCACCTCATCTAAACTTCAATTTCTTGAAGCCTTTAATTCATAGTAATTCTTTTATCATTTTTATTAAAAAAGGGTTCTCAAATTCATATAAAACCATTACAATAGTAAAAACTGAATATTCAATCCACTTTCCAAGGAGGGCATTCTTAATTGAAAATTATGAGTAACGAGCAATTAGTTGTATCGTATCGGGATGCATTAAAATCTGGAGAGGAAAAAGAAAAAGAATGGATAAAAATCCTGAAAGATGAAATTCAACGCCGTGGTTTACGGCCGTTTAAGAATCGGACCTAATATCTGAAATGATTTTAAATGAAAACAACCGCTGAAGTAAAATTCAGCGGTTTTCTATTTTTTGTTTTAATTTAGAGGATACTTTTAATGTTTGAGCAGAAAAAATTACGAAAATTTAGAGTTATCATCCTATTTAAACTATTGGTAATGTGATATTCACTTTTGTACCCATCCCTTCCCGACTTTCAATTGCAATGGATCCATCATACTTTTTTATTAGTCGCTGAGCAATTGACAACCCCAGCCCGGTACCACCACTCTCGCGGCTGCGGGCCTTATCGATACGGTAAAACCTATTAAATACCTTTGACAGATGTTCCCTTGATATGCCGATTCCACTGTCTACAACTGATAAAAATAGTTCATGTTCCTGCTGATTAGCGGTAATATGAATAGTTTTACTATTTCCAGAATATTTAATGGCATTATCTAGGAGAATTATCATAATTTGCTCAAAGTGTTGCTTCGATATTGCTACATCTGACAAATCCCTGTTAACTGACATACAAAAGTGAAAATCTGTATGGACGATTTCCATACCTTTTATTAATTGCTGCAAAATGGCAAATACATTCGCCTTATCTTCATTTTTAATTCTTGGATGTTCAGCTCTTGTTAACTGTAATAAGTCATTAATTAAGCTTTTTAATCTCGTAACTTCTTGCAGTGAAGCATCAAGAGACTCCTCTAGAATGGCCGGGTCCTTTTTACCCCATCTATTGAGCAAAGACAGATGTCCTTCTAGAATGGAAACAGGTGTCCTTAATTCATGAGAAGCATCCTCAACAAATTGCTTTTGAAGTAAAAAGGACTTCTCTATATCATCCATCATTTCATTAAAGACATTTGTAAGGTCTGTCAGTTCATCCTTTTGTTTATAAACAACCATTCTCTCTTGAAAACCATTCTCCTTAATCTGTTTCATTGCATTTGCTAAATCCCTGACAGGTTTTAAAAGCTGCTTTGAGAGAAGAAAACCGCTGATTGCGCTTAATAGAATCGCACCAATGCCAAACATGGTCATCACCCAAAAGAGGTTGCTCATCATTTTATGGTAATTGGTCAATTGCCTAACAATTTCAAGTGTCCCGGTAAAGTTATCACCTTTTAATGGCGATCTCGCAACAAATGCTTCTTTTCCTTCAATTGAAACCTTTTCAGCCACTTTTTGAACCGTAGGATTCGGCTCTAAGACAGGAAAACTCCCATTTTTATCCGAAATAATGATGGTGCCTTTTTGATCATATACTCGTATTAACTGATCTTTATCATTCATTTTTCTTACAAATTCTTGACTTTTCTGGATATCTTGACGATCCAGTTCATTCGCCTTTGCTTTATAAAAAGTTGAAATGTCTCTGACTGTCCGATTAATGGCCGTTTCTTCACGATTCAACATCCATTGTGAGACTGTATGATATTCTAAGAAGCTAAATAAAAAAAAGGTAAAGAAAATAGCTGTTGCACTGCTTAACACTAATTTTGTCTGCCATGGAAGACTGTTCAGTCGTATCTTTATGTTATGAATCATCTCATGACATACCCTGTTCCGCGTACTGTCTGGATATAGCTTCCTTCATTCTGATCATCAATTTTATTTCTTACATAACGAACATATACATCGACGACATTCGTTTCTACGCCAGTGCTATAGCCCCAAACCTTATTGAGGATAACTTCTCTAGTTAACACAATGTTAATATTACTCATAAACATTACTAATAAATCATACTCACGTTTGGTGAGATTAATTTCCTTTCCGGCTCTTTTTACAACGCAGGATTCCAGTTCTACTGCGAGATCTCGGAAGGTTAATGTGGTTAACTCATTTGATGTCAATGCCTCAACCCTTCGAAATAACGACCTCATTCTTGCCAGTAACTCCTCAATGGCAAAAGGTTTTGCAATATAATCATCGGCACCGCTATCCAAGCCAGAAACACGATCTAAGACACTATCTCTCGCAGTTATCATAATAATAGGCACTGTTTTATTGATTTGCCTGATTCTCCTACACACCTCCATACCATTTAATTCAGGGAGCATCAAATCAAGTAAGATGGCATCCCAATGATTGGATAATGCTAATTGTAATCCTTTGCGCCCGTCAGCGGATACGGTTGTTTCGTATCCTTCATGCTGCATCTCTAGCTCGATAAACCGAGCAAGATTTTTTTCATCTTCTATAATCAATAATTTTGACATACTCCCACACTCACATTGTATTTTTTTAGTTATTAGGAATGTATAAATTTCCTATCCAGACATAAGGGCAACTGCCTTAGGAACCGCCCTTTGGGTCATAAGCCCCTCCAATCTGGAGGTTTAAAGTCTTATGCCTGTGGGGGCCTGACCAAGGAGCTTACGCTTTTCTTATCTATTATTATTTTAACTGATGTTTATCTCGAATAAAATCCATTACTGCATGAATAATTTCTACTGATTGGTAGGACATGAGAGAAAGTGCAGTTAGTGAAAAGAAACCAACAATGACAAAGCGAATCCAGAACATGTTGCATTCCTCCTTCCTAAACTTCTTAGAGCAGTGCACATTCAAAAATGGAATGTATTGGATATTCCAGCGGTTTATTTATATCCTACTTGTTTTGAAGGAAACCATGATGAAAACGAAATGAGAATCTCCTTAGAAATCTCAAAATAAAAAGTACACGCTACAAACGTGTACTTTTCTAATTTATTTTTAAATTTGCTGGTTTATTTCCAACGTAGGGTAGATGGTTAGATTAGTAAGTTTTGCTGCTATTTTATCCGCTGCATCAACAGGATTTTCTGCATAAATGTCAATAAATTCACCAACGTAATCATGTCTTGCATGATCATAACGCGGATCGTAATAGTGTTCAAGTAAGATTAATATCATTTCGCGGTAATTCTTGTCATCCAAAGAATCGATGAGCCTTTTTCTAATATTAGGATCCTTCACCCGTTTCAAAACTTTTTCAATTCCCAAAGTTATTTTTTCTTCATACCACGGTTCGTGTTTATATGGCCGTACGTATTCAGCAACAAGTTGCTTGACTCTTTGTTCCAGAGGTGTATGAATATAAATATTCAAGCCATTAAATTTTACGCTCATCAATTCCTCTGGCTGAACTGCTTTGCCAATTCTTTTACTTTCTGCCTCAACAAGAAAATATTGGCTGCCATAGATTTCTTGGAGTCCTTTAAATAATAAGGAATCAAAAGTCTTTTGGTTATGCCCATCACTGAGCCCGATTGTACCAAAAATCGAACCTCGATGTCCTGCCATTTCTTCCAAGTCCAGGATTGGGAAGCCATTATTCTTTAAAATTTTTAATACCTCTGTTTTACCAACACCTGTCATCCCATGAAGAACAATCGCTTTTTCAGGTATCATGGTTGGAATTTGTTCGAGAATATAATGACGATAGGCTTTATATCCTCCTTCTAACCGCCATGCATAAATCCCGGCAAATTCTAAAAAAGTTACGACAGCTTTGCTGCGCATACCTCCACGCCAACAATGAATCACTAACTCACCATCAGTATGATAGGATTTAATAGTCTGTAAAAGGGCCGGAATTCTTGGTGAAACAAACTCCATTGCTTTCCATTTGGCTGCTGCCTGTCCTTCCTGTTTATAGATTGTTCCGATTATTTCACGTTCTTCATTTGAGAATAATGGAACATTAATTGCTCCTGGTATGGCACCATCCGCAAACTCAATCGGTGAACGTATATCAATAATAATCGGATTATTTAACTTATACAGGTTTTCTACATGTAGTTCCTTCATTTAAATTACGCCCCTAAAAAAATAATAATATTTAAAATGAACATATATCTACTAAAACAAACGAAACTTCCATAACTGGAAGTTTCACACAAAAATCTTATCATGGAAAAATGATTTCATAACATAAGTATATACTTATTATAAAATAGATAACCGCTGCTATCAAGAAATTGAAAATTCTTGATAGTATTTAGCAATCTTTTTCTCCAATCATAAAGAAAAAGTCTACCCCTTAAGAGTAGACTTTTTCTTTATAGAATCTCTGATTCTTGTTTAAATACGGACATGAATTCTTCCATTTCGCTAAGGCCTTTTTGTTCAAATAAATCAACAATCTTACTGCCCACGATGACTCCATCGCAATAATTTGTTATTTCCATAATCTGTTCTTTACTCGAGATACCGAATCCCGCCATAACAGGTATAGGACTTACGGATTTTACCATTTTTAAAAATTGAGTTAAATCCTGATCGTATTCATTACGCACCCCTGTTATTCCCTTAACGGTAACAGTATATAAAAATCCACGGCCCTTGCTTGCGATGGTTTTGATTCGCTCGACAGGAGTTGTAAGGGTGACAAGACGGATTAATTCTACTTGTGAACCCTCCAACTGTGGTGCTATCATCTCTTCTTCCTCAACCGGGAGGTCAGGAATGATACAGCCATCCACTCCAGCCTTCTGGATATCACTGACAAAGTTTTCAATACCATAGGAATAGATTGGGTTTAAATAAGTCATAAGGATAATCGGAACGGTTACAGCCACTCGTACTTTCTCTATTTCCTCAATGATTCCCTTTAACGTGGTTCCGTTTTTTAGTGCCCTTATTCCAGCTCTTTGAATGGTCGGCCCATCCGCAACTGGATCAGAAAATGGTACCCCCACTTCTATTGCTGCTGCTCCGAACTTTTCAAGTTGCACTAACTTGTCACCCAGACTTTCCAAACCTCCGTCCCCTGCCATTATGTAAGGAACAAAGGCCTTCTTGTTATTTTCTTTTAGTAGTGAAAAGGTCTTTTCAATCCGATTCATGTTAATTCCTCCCCTCGAACCTTGCTTTTACTGTATCTACATCCTTATCTCCGCGTCCCGATAAACAAACAACAATATTTTCTCCTGCTTTCATCTCCCCAGCCAATTTAACCGCATAGGCAACCGCGTGAGCACTTTCAAGTGCAGGGATGATTCCTTCAAGTTTTGATAAAAGTTGGAAAGCTTCAAGCGCCTCTTGATCGGTTATGGAAACATAGTTTGCCCGGCCGCAATCCTTTAAGTAGCTATGTTCTGGTCCGACTCCTGGATAATCGAGTCCGGCAGAGATGGAGTGGGCCTCTTGAATTTGACCATCTTCTGTTTGCAACAAATACATTAATGCACCATGCAAAACACCTGGTCTTCCTTTGGTTAGCGATGCTGCATGAAAATCTGTGTCAACCCCTGCGCCTGCAGCTTCTACCCCATAAAGACGCACTTCCTCATCCTCAATAAACGGATAAAACATTCCCATTGAATTGCTGCCGCCGCCAATGCAAGCCACTAGTGCATCTGGCAGCCCCCCTGCTTTCTCTTTAAATTGTTCCTTCGTTTCCTTACCTATCACACTTTGGAAGTCCCTAACCATTACTGGGAAAGGATGGGGACCCATTACAGATCCTAATAAATAGTGGGTATCGTCGACATTTGCTACCCAATATCTAAGTGCTTCATTGACCGCATCCTTTAAAGTGGCACTTCCAGATGTAACACTGACGACCTTAGCACCTAGTAATTCCATACGAAAAACATTTAATGCTTGTCGCTTAATGTCTTCTTCACCCATAAAAATGATACAATCAAGATTTAATAAAGCACAAACGGTAGCTGTCGCAACTCCATGCTGACCTGCGCCTGTTTCTGCTACAATCCTTCTTTTCCCCATTCTGACAGCAAGCAGTGCCTGACCAATAGCATTATTTATTTTATGGGCTCCTGTATGGTTTAAATCTTCTCGTTTCAGATAGATATTGGCTCCACCTGCATGCTTTGTTAGATTTTCAGCAAAATAGAGTGGTGTTTCTCTCCCAACATACTCTTTTAGTAATCTAGCAATCTCTTCTTTAAAACTGGAATCCTTCTTTGCCTCTTCATAGGCATCATTTAGTTCAATAACGGCTTTCATTAAGGTCTCCGGTACAAACCTTCCTCCAAAAATGCCAAAATGGCCTTTCTCATTCGGTAACGTATAGGTGTTCATCTAGTTTTCCTCCTAATATATGAGCTTTCACCTTTTCAATAAACACTTTAATCTTCATAAGATCTTTCGTTCCATTTGTTTCGACACCAGAGCTCACATCGACCATGTACGGCCTTATTACCGCTATAGCCTGAGCAACATTGTCTATATGCAATCCACCGGCAAGAATAATCTTCTTTTCTTTAATGATTGAAGTATTCACTTCACTCCAATCAAATGCTAGACCATTGCCACCATGATATTTTCCTTTTGGCCCATCAAGCAAAATAAAGTCAGCTGGGAATGGAATTATATCTTGTAAACTATCGCTACCTTGAAAACTTATCGCTTTGATAACCGGCAGTTTAAGGGTCTTACTAAATGCAGCCGATTCCTCACCATGCAGTTGAATATGAGTAAGCCCGACAACAGAGGCAATCCGCTCAATTTCATCCCTTGATTCATTGACAAAGACACCGATTTTAAGCACCTCTGGAGGCAGGGTCGAAGCAATTTCTTTTGCTCTATCTATTGTTACTTTACGCTTGCTGTCAGCAAATACTAGGCCAATGGCATCTGCCCCATATTGCACAGCCATTCGTGCCGTATGGACATCGGTAATTCCACAAATTTTCACTTTCATCGGTTAGATCCCTCTTTAAGTGGCAGAAGGATATCTTTAAATGACTGACTAACATTTCGGCTTGTCATTAAGGCTTCACCTACTAGTACCCCGTTTGCACCTGCATTTCTAACACGGACTGCATCCTCATAATTATGAATACCACTCTCACTAATAAGATAAGCACCTGACTGTTTTACTATTGCTGCTAATGTTTCAGTTACTTCAAGTGACACTTGGAAAGTTTTTAAATCCCGATTATTGATTCCAATCAGCTTGGCACCAAGCTGAAGCGCCGTTTCTAATTCGTTTTGATTATGAACTTCTACAAGAACCTCTAACCCTTTTGCTTTTGCATAACAGAAAAGTTCCATTAGTTTTGTTTCATCTAATGCCGCAACAATTAACAATATCAAATCGGCACCATATGAGGATGCTACATCTATTTGCAAAGGGTCAATCATAAAGTCTTTGCACAAGATAGGGAGATTTACCTCTTCTCGAACTGCTTTTAAATCAGTAAAAGATCCTTTAAAAAATGTGGAGTCAGTTAATACAGAAATAGCCGATGCTCCCGCATTTTCGTAAATAAGTGCTTGTTGTCCAGGTTCTAACCCTTCATTGATTATTCCCTTTGACGGTGATGCCCTTTTAAATTCAGCAATCACCGCTAATTCATTTGCATCTTTCAGCTTTCGCAAAAAGGATCTTTTGGAGCCACTTGATTCATTAATTTCTTGTTTTTTCTCTCGAAGAAGCATAACCTCCTTCTTCTTCTGTTCTATTATTCGGTCAAGGATTGTTTCCACTTAAATCGCCTCTTTCTGACCTACTCGTGATTTTTCAATTAAAGCTGTTAATTTTTCATAAGCCGCGCCTGAATCAATAATTTCCTTCGCGATTTCAATCCCATCTATAATGGAATTAGCCTTGCCAGCGGTAAAGATACCAATTCCTGCATTGAGTAATACAGTATCCCGATAGGCACCCTCTTCCCCTTTTAAGACTTTGATTAAAATTTCACCATTTTCTTTGGAATCTCCACCTTTGATACGACTATTATCATATTGCGGTAGATTAACTTCTTCCGGGTAGAAGGTGTGATTGGAAATGTATCCATCCTCAAGCAAAGTATAATGGTTTTCTCCTTGGAGTGAGGCCTCATCCATAAAACCTGCACCATTGATTACTACAGCCCTCTTACGTCCAAGCTTTTGTAGCACCTCAGCGAACACATGCAATAAATCTCGGCGATTAACACCCAATAATTGATAATCCAAGTCAATTGGATTGGTTAATGGTCCAATGAAATTAAAAACTGTCGGGATTTTCAATTGTTTGCGGACCATTGTAATCCTCTTTAATTTCGGGTGAACATGTGGTGCAAAAAGAAAAGCAATTCCAATTTCATGAAGAATTTCTTCTAACCTTTCCGCTGGTAAATTAAGATTCACTCCCAAGTATTCCAGTACATCCGCACTTCCAGTTTTGCTCGAAATGCTTCTATTCCCATGCTTGGCAACAGGGATTCCAGCACCGGCAATGACAAAGGCCGAAGTTGTACTTATATTAAAACTTGAGGTGCCATCCCCGCCGGTCCCACAATTATCAAGAACATTCGGAAACTTTTGATTAAATGTCAGGGTATTTTCCTTCAGTGCCCCAACAATTCCGGCAATTTCTTCCACTGTTTCACCTTTTGATTTTAATCCCATCATAAAGGCAGCAATTTCCGATTCGGATACTTCATCGCCTAAGATTAAATCTACCGCTTCTTTCATTTGGTTTTCCGATAAAGACTGCTTCTCAGCTAACTGGAGTAAGTAATTCTTCATTTTCCCTCTCCCTTTCTATTTCCATTAAAAAGTTTTTTAGCATTTGTTTTCCGCTCGGCGTACCAATTGATTCCGGGTGAAACTGCAGTCCATAAACCTGGTATTTTTGATGCTTGATGGCCATTATTTCTTGATCATCATTTGAATAGGCAATGCTGTTAAACTCCGGGGAGAGACTGCCTTTTTCTATGACGAGCGAATGATAGCGCATCACTTCAAGCGGAGATGGCAAGTTTCTAAATAACTCATCTCCTTGGTGTGTAATAGTAGACATTTTACCATGCTTTATAAACTGAGCTCTTTTAATGTCACTGCCAAAGGCAGCGCCAATCGCCTGATGTCCAAGGCAAATACCTAAAATTGGAGTTTTTTTATAAAAGGTTTGAATTATTTCAATACAAATTCCTGCTTCCTCTGGTCTCCCTGGACCAGGCGAAAGAATAATTGCTTTAGGATTCAGCTGATTGATTTGCTGCATGGTCAACTGGTTATTTCGATATACGGCTACTTCTTCGCCTAATTCCCCAAGGTACTGATATAAATTGAAAGTAAACGAGTCAAAATTATCTATTAATAAAATCATTTTCCACCCTCCAAAAAGGATTTTAACTTGTTCAATGTTTCTTCATACTCTGATTCGGGATTTGAATCATAGACAATTCCTGCCCCCGCCTGGATGATTGCTGTTCCTTCTTTGATAATCATTGTTCGGATTGCCAAGGCGAAATCCATATTACCATTTGCCGATACATAACCGACAGCCCCTGAATAAAGACCGCGTTTTGATTTTTCTAAGGCGTTAATAATCTCCATCGCCCTCACCTTAGGAGCCCCTGACACAGTACCGGCCGGTAAGCAAGCGGCTAAGGCATCTAATGCAGTCTTGTCTGAACGAAGACGTCCGCTAACTTCTGAAACCAGATGCATGACATGTCTGAATTTCTCGACGTTCATATAAGTATCGACCTGTACCGAACCAAACTCACAGACCTTGCCAAGATCATTCCGTCCAAGATCGACGAGCATCCGATGCTCGGCAAGTTCCTTTTCATCGTTACTTAATTCCTTTTCAATCAATTGATCTTCTTCAACTGACTTTCCTCTCCGTTTTGTGCCGGCAATAGGGTTCGCAATTACGGTTGTCCCTCTCGTTTTAACTAAGCTTTCTGGTGATGAACCAATAACTGTATATTCCTCAAAATCAATATAAAACATATAGGGAGTAGGATTACTGCTTCTGTGTTTCCTATACAACGATATCGGTGTACCATGAAAGGATGATTTCATTCTTCTTGAAAGCACCACTTGAAAAATATCACCTGCAAGAATATGCTCCTTTGCAACTTCGATGCTCTCAATAAATTCTTCTTTGGCCGTTTCTGATTCAAAACCAGAAAAATGAAAGGGTTCTTCTTCAGGGTAATAATGTGGCTGCTTTAGTTCTTCTATCCTTTCCATAACTCTTTGTTCAATGGTCTCATAACTGCTCGTTTCAGCGAGCGGCAGCCCACATATCATTACCTTTTCTTCAAGGTGATCAAAGACGATCACTTCTTCGTAAAACATTAAATGCACATCTGGCATCTCCAAACCGTTTGGAAATTCCTCGCCAATTACCTCGAACTGTCTTATGATGTCATATCCCACATACCCAACTGCTCCTCCAATGAAAGGGAAAGCATCCTCTTCAATATTCCTTTTCGGCATAAGCTCTTTTAAGACATCTAAAGGATTTCCTTCTACTACCCTTTTTTCACCATCACGATACTGTATTTCGTTTCGGCTGCCTCTTGAAATCAGCTCAATCGCAGGGTCTGAACTAATAAATGAATATCTTCCTGAGTCATTGTACTTATGAGAGCTTTCCAATAGGAATTTCTTTGACCCGTTAATCTTTTGTAAAATGGAAATTGGGGTTAATGTATCGCCTTTAATTTCTTTTAAAATATAGCCTCTTAAAGTTTTCATTTGACTGCTCCTCTCGGGATAAATAAAAAAATCGTCCTCTATATACACAAATCACTTGCGCATATAGAGGACGATTTTTAAACCGTGGTGCCACCTCCATTCGAAGCAGACAAACCTGCTTCCTCTTTCGGATACAGAAACTGTTTCATTCAATATCCTATCCTTTTAACGGTGGAACTCCGTGTATCCCTACTTTGGTTCAGGATACCTCTTACAAGTCCATTCCACAAACCATTCTTACCGGGCTCTCACCTTCCCCGACTCTCTAAAAAGAATAAGTATTTGTGTACTACTCTTGCTCAAACGATTATCATTATTTATTTATGATTTCGTACTATGTAGATTGAAACGCCTAAAAAGAATATCAACCAGCAAATTTAACAAAGTCATTTATAAAAATAAAAAGAGCCCTCCATCCTAAAAGGACGGAAGACCCGTGGTGCCACCTTAATTAGCTAAAAATCAGCTCGCTCAACCGATATCAAAGCATACTGCTTGAATACCTGTCTCTTGTAACGATGAGAACTTCGCCAAAGCCTACTGACCTATAAGAAGGAGGTTCGGTTTGGGGCTCAGAAGTCCATTCACTTAAACGTCAACACTGATTTGCACCAACCATCAGCTCTCTAAAGAATCCGTAAAAGTTACTACTCTTCCTCAATGCCAAGTATGCTTTTCTTTATTGATTATTATCCTACAGAACTTCATCATTAATGTCAAGTGGTTATTTTTTAAAAATTCAAAATTGAATTCCCTTCTGTCTCTTCAGGAAATTAGCCAATTTGTTTCGACTTCCATTTAAAGGATACCAATAACTTTGTTATTTTTGTACCATTAAGCGAATATTAACAGTAGAAAAGCGCGGCGCCCCTTTTGCGTTGCAGCTAGAAAGCATACATGAAGGCGGGATAGAGGATTCATGGAACATATTGAACAATTGAGCCAAAAGCCTAAGGCAGCCAAAAAGAAGCAATCAGCTGCCAAAAAAAAGGAAGGCAGTGAGGTATCTAAACAAAAGTGGGCAATCATCTCGATGTCTTCCATACCGTTAGTTATGACTTTAGGAAATTCAATGTTGATTCCTGTATTACCTTCAATGGAAAAAGAACTTTCGATTTCCTCTTTTCAGACAAGCATGATCATCACCGTTTACTCAATTGTGGCGATTTTTTTAATCCCGGTAGCTGGTTATATCTCCGACCATATCGGCAGGAAAAAAGTTATCATCCCAAGTCTTATCATTGCTGGGATCGGTGGACTAATTTCGGGATGGGCTGCATGGAAGTTAGCCGATGCCTATTGGCTTATATTAGTAGGCCGTGCTCTCCAAGGAGTAGGTGCTGCAGGGGCAATGCCTATCGTTCTTCCCTTAGTTGGTGATATGTTTAAAAGCGAGGATGATGTAAGCAGCTGTTTAGGACTTATTGAAACGTCCAATACGTTTGGAAAAGTTTTAAGCCCCATTTTAGGAGCTCTACTTGCTGGATTTATTTGGTTTTTACCTTTTTTCTCATTCCCTGTATTTTGTGGAATATCCGTTTTACTAATGATTTTTCTTGTCAAATCACCAAAAGTGACGGAAAAACCAATCCCCTTCAGAGAATTTTTTATAAATGTTAAAAAGACCTTTACTGAAAAAGGACGTTGGCTTTATGCCATCTTTTTTATTGGCGGAATCCTTATGCTTATCCTATTTGGAATCTTGTTTTACCTCTCGGAGATTTTTGAAAAAGAATATGGTATAAAAGATATAAAAAAAGGCCTATTTCTTGCATTACCACTGGGTGCCCTTTGTTTATCCTCCTTTATTAGTGGAAAAATCATTAAGAAAAATAAAGTGCTCATGAAATGGATTACCTTTATTAGTATTGTGGCAGCCGCTTTTTCAATCGCCGCACTATGGTTCTCAATTAAGCTTTGGTATATGCTAACAATGTTCCTTATCAGCGGGGTTGGGATTGGCGCAAGTCTACCATGTTTAGACGCATTAATTACCGAAGGTATTGAGAAAAAAGAGCGCGGAACGATATCGTCAATCTACAGTTCAATGAGATTTATCGGTGTAGCAGTAGGACCTCCACTTATCGCTTTATTATTGAAATATGACAATCATTGGATTTTCATTGTCCTTAGTAGCCTCAGTATTATTGCAGCGGTGGTTGCATTGTTTGCGATAAAACCAAAAGCGGAAGCCTAACAAATGCTGAGGGATTTCTCTCAGCATTTTTTCGAAAAAAATATAGCTGAAATGAATTAACTATGCTATAATATTTACTGTCAAATGGTTAATGCGGGTGTGGTTTAATGGTAGAATTTCAGCTTCCCAAGCTGACGGCGGGGGTTCGATTCCCCTCACCCGCTCCATATTTGGAGAAGTACCCAAGTGGTTATAAGGGGGCGCACTCGAAATGCGTTAGGACGGGTAACCGTTGCGTGAGTTCGAATCTCATCTTCTCCTTCATTTCGTTCGTTAAAAACACTTACTGAAGTGTTTTTTTATTTACCTGGATTAGCTAAAGAGGATTATTTTAAAGCTGTTTCTATATTTTAAATAATCCTCTTTTTTATTTATTATCCATGGGGACTCAACCAATCCGGATGGCGATCATGACAAATGGGACATTTTTTCTTTTCAGCTTGAAACGTGTAAAACCATTTTTGACAGGAATCACACTGTTTTGTGTGAAAGTCCCGGTGGTCATCTGTTTTCAACTGAAGTTCTGGCGTAATTTGAATCGCCTCTTCTAAACATAAATCCGTACAATCTGAACAGCCAACACACTTCTCAGATGAAAATTGCACATATCCTTCGTTACTAATTTCAAATACTTTTTGAGAACAAAAGAAAAAACAGGTTTGACATAATGTACATTTCTCGGTGTTTAATTCCACTTTGAAAAATTGAAATTCTTTATAATAATTAGCCAGATTCCATTCCTTCGCTTCCATTTTCCACGTAGCTGGTGCCATACTTTTTGCCATCTTTCTGGCTTCATTCTGTAAATTAGTAAAGAATGCTCTCCTTGAAAAGGCCTCTTTTTTATTCTTTAGAATCACTGGTAATGGGTGCTCCCCGAGGATTGATAATATTCTATTGGTGTTTTCGAGGGCCGTTGTCCAATTTTGATTAAGTGAACTAGATGCCTCAATCAAAATGGCGGTCAATCCTCGCTGTTTATATATCAACAATTCTTTTATAGATGGTGTAAAGTCATCATTGTAAACTAAACTGCTTTTATCAAATTCTCTTCCATTAGCCATTCCCTCAATTGCAGAGTGCGGACAAGCAATCATACATTCCCCACAAGAAGTGCAGTGCTTTAAATTGATTTCAATTGACTGTGATGAAATAACCAGTGCTCCAGATTTACAAACATCAACACATTTGCTGCAGGTAGATCGGAGATGTTTTTTCCTCGAACAGGCATTCGTTATTATTGTGTCAACATGCATCTTTTCAAGCCAATTGACAAATAGAGACAAGTTAATCACCTATAGTATTTTTATTAACTGCTGGATAACCTTGCATCTTTGTGTGGCGTAATGACTAGATTTGGATGTGTAATGGAATTGCTCGGCATCCCTTTTATTTGACTGATAATCCCATACTTTTTCCGCAGTTCTAATACTTTGCCAAATTCGATTGCCCTCATAGGGCATGTGGAAACACAGACTGGATCTTCACCTTTTTTTTGCAAATCCATACAAAAGTCACATTTATTTGATTTAAATACCTTTTGGTTATACTGCGGTGCACCGTAAGGACAGGCCTTGACACACAATTGACTTCCAACGCATACATTCTGGTCAATTCTTACGACTCCGGTTTCTTTATTCTTCTCTATAGCTCCGACTGGACATTTGGGAACACATGCGGGTTGGCTGCAATGATTACAAGCAATTGAAAAGTAATAGGATTTTACATTATGAACGATTCCACCATTTGGCTTTTTGACAAAGGTTCCTTCCTCATATGTGTAAACCCTGCGAAAATTC
>Ga0308175_100001220_pt1 | contig 17314 bp, 12 predicted proteins | sample PhyCR1_3_FD_203893 | JGI IMG/M metagenome (GOLD analysis project Ga0308175, IMG submission 203893) | Soil microbial communities from UC Gill Tract Community Farm, Albany, California, United States - DLSLS.C.R1 | ecosystem: Environmental > Terrestrial > Soil > Agricultural land | place: USA...
CGGTGTAGCGCTTCGCCAGCGAGACCACCAGACGGAGGTTGGCCTCCAGAAGGTGGTTCTTGGCGCGGCGGCCGTCCTCGGCGATGATCTCCAGCTCGCGCTTGAGCTTCGGGGCGAGCTTGTCGGCATTGGCCAGCTTGTCCTCGGCGAACAGACCGGCCTCGATGCGCTTGGCGAGCTCGACCTCCTGCTCGGCGTTGAGCAGGGGGACCTTGCCGATCTGCTTGAGGTAGTCCTTGACCGGGTCGGCGGTGGCACCGGCGGCGGCGACCTGCTGGGCGGGAGCGTCGTCCTCGTCCTCGTCGGACAGGACGAAGCCCGCGCTCTCGGTGCCCTCGGGCTCGTCGGCGGCCTTGGTCTCCTCGAGGACCTCGTCCTCGCTCACTTCGGCGTCGTCCTTCTTGGCCGCGGTCTTCTTCGCGGTCGTCTTCTTGGCGACGGTCTTCTTCGCGGCCGCCTTCTTGGCGGTCGTCTTCTTGGCTGCGGCCTTCTTGGCGGGCGCGGAGTCCTCGGCGGGCTCGTCGGCGGCCGGGGCGGCGGACGCGTCCGGGGCCGCCGTGGTGGCGGTGGCCTTCCTGGTGGTCACCGTCTTCGCCGCGACCGTCTTGGTGGTGGTGCGCTTGGCCGGGCTCTTCGCTGCGACGCTCTTTCGGGTGCGCTTGGGCTCTGCTGCACTGACCATCAGCGTCACACCCTCTTCCTCAAGGATCTGGTTGAGGCTGCGCAGTACGTTCTTCCATTGAGTGGCCGGAATCTGGTCGGCTTCGAAGGCCCGACGCACATCGTCGCCGGCGATCTGCCCCTCAGCCTTTCCCCGCTCAATGAGAGCCATGACAGAGACGGACTCGGCGATCTCCGGCGGGAGCGTACGGGATGTGCTGGCCGACACGAACAACCTCTCGGAACGTTGGAAAACGGCTTCCGGCCCCGTCCATAGCGGACAGGAGCCGACCATCGGCGGGTGGGCCGACGGAGCGGGCGGGGGCCGGGAAGATGCACAGCGCCCTTGCCAGGCGTCCGTATTCCCTCCGCGGCTGTCACCTCTTAGGTCATCGCGCTGCTCCCACGAGCGTTACGCCCAATCTGCGTGGCCCGAGTCACACCCCGTAAGCCGTCATAAGCGGTCGAAGACTGGCATACAGGATCACCTGCGCAGCCGCCCGTCCGCCGGGGCCGATCGCAGTCGGTCGGGGCGACGCCGGGCCCCGCCGGACTCCAAGGATTCCGGCGGGGGCCGGCGACGGCCAGTCCCCGAGCCCGGCCGTCGCGACGGCCACGACACCGACGACCGCACCGCTGGAGAACGGGTCAGTGTTCGCGCGGGGCGGGAACCACGCGCTCCACCTCGGGGTGGACGGTGAGCAGCTGGCGCATGGCCGTCTCCGACGCCGTGCCGTCGCCGGTGCCCAGCGCGTCGACGATCCGCGCGTGCAGCGCGAGGGAGGCCTCGTTCGGCCGGTCACAGCCCGTGATCGGGCTCCCGGAGACCTGAAGAGCGGCCGAGACGATCCCGGAGAGGTGCTCCAGCATGCGGTTGCCGGCGATCTGGATGAGCAGCGCGTGGAACTCCGTGTCGGCACGCGAGAACGTCAGCGCGTCACCCTGCGCCATGGCGTGACTCATGATCTCGACCACGTCGGACAGTCGCTGCTGCACCTCCTCGCGTCCGTGCCCGGCGGCGAGGCGGGCGGCGAGCGGCTCGATCGTCCAGCGCAGCTCGCTCAGCTCGCGGCGCTGATCGTCGCGCTGCGGCCCGAAGGCCCGCCACTCGATGATGTCCGGGTCCAGGAGGTTCCAGTCGCTGACGGGACGCACGCGCGTACCGACGTTCGGGCGGGCGCTGACGAGGCCCTTGGCCTCCAGGACGCGGAGGGACTCCCGGACGACGGTACGGGAGACCTCGAAACGCTGGCCGATCTCCTCGGGCACGAGCGGGCGGTCGGCCCCCAGGTCGCCCGATACGATCATCTGACCCAGCTGCTGAACGAGTTGGCCGTGCAGTCCGCGCCCGCGGCTGCCCGCGGGGCGTCGGCCCACGCGGCCCAGCTCGGGGTCCGCTCCCTCCCAGGCGGGCGCTCCGACCCGGCCGTTCACCGGGGCGTCGGTGTAGGGGTAGCGGTCGAGTTCGCCCGGGCCGACCAGACCGGAGTCTGAGGAGCGGGCGGCGGTCATCATGGTGTGCGCAAGGGTACTCACGCATCCTTTGTCGGCGTCGTCTTCAACTCCCTTGAGGTCTTTGGTGAAAAGCACACGAAAGGGTGATCGCTCACCCCGTCGCAATTGACGCCTTATCGGAAAGAAACGGGCCGTATTCGGGGAGTTGTTGGCACGGCGGGACCGGATGCGTTCGCAGCGGTAGTCATCGGACTCTGGTTCGCACAGTCGTGACCAGGTACGCGCACAACAGCGCGGTCAACGACAACGCCAGTGCGCCGCCCACTGGTTGGGCGACGACCCGAACCGTGGCCAGCAGATAGCGCTCGCCTCCGAAGGGCCATTGCAGCAGCAGTACCTCCCGCATCCGCAGGGGGAAACCGGCCGCCGTCCGCACGGCCGGTCCGCCCAGCACCCACCGCAGGACGGGGACGAGGGCGACGGGGACGGCGAGGACGGCGGCGAGACCAGCCGTGGTGGACCGGAAGATCCCGGCCGCCAGCACCCCGGCCCAGGCACAGCCGGCCACAAGCCCGAACCAACTCGCGGTCAGGGAAAGCCAGTCCGAGGGAACTTGGGTCAGCTCCCGACCGTGGACGAGGTAGAGAACCTCGGCGTCGCAGCCCACCGTGAGGAAGGCCAGCATCAGGGCGGTGGCTCCGGAGACGAGGAGTTTGGCGGCGAGCAGTCCCAGCCGACGGGGCACGGTGCCGCGATCCGCCGCCAGTGCGGGGTGACGGAATTCGTCCCCGAAGGCCAGGGCACCGAGCAGCCCCGCCGCGAGCGCCGCGGGTGGCAGCGGCAGCTCCCTCGGCCATGCGGCGAACAGCCGTGCCTGCGGGGTATGACCGGTCCGGGCGAGGAGGACGGCGGTGAGCGCGGACAACAGCAGTGCGGCCCCGCAGGTGAGGAAGCCGGTACCGATTCCCGCGGCGCGGCGCAGTTCGTAGCGCAGCGGGCGGAGGGGACTGCGAGCGGTGCGGACGGAGATGGGAGGCGGGAGGGGGGACAGGGCGTCGAGGGTACGGGCCGTGTCGGAGATTGAGCGCGACGGCGGTTCGGCCCGGGGCTGGCCGCTGCCGGGATGCCCGGTGCCCGGATTTCGCGCGCCGGGGACAGTGGTGCCGGACGCGGGCGTATCGGCGACGGCCAGGGTCGTGACATCGGCCCTGGCGCGTGTGCCGGTGGCGGCCTCCGAGGAGTCGGCCTCCGGGAAGGGCGCGTCCGGGCGGGCATTGACGGCGATCGCGGAGGCGCCGGAGGCCGCCGCATCGGCATCTTCCGTGGGCGCCTCGGCGGTGGAAGCGGCAGCGTCGGGTGTGCGGCCGGCCGCGGATGCGGAGTCGGACTTCGACAAGCCCTCCGTCTGCGCTCCCGAGGCGGTGTCCGCGCTCCCGGAGAGGGCCTCGCGCTTCCCCGTGGGCACCGGGCGTGGGCCGTCGGCGTTCCACTCCAGCGCGTCGTCCGGCGGGGAGACACGAGACACCGACCACTTGCGCTCCTCAGAGGGAAGAGCGGCCACCGCCGACGCGGGTGCGGCGCTCCTCCCCTGTGTCGACGAGCCGGCCGCGGCCTGCGTCCTCCCCTGCGGGGAGTGGTCCGGGACGGCCCGGGCCCGCCCGGCGGACAGCGACTCTCCGCCCGCGTTCTCCCCGCCTTCGGGTCCCGCGCTCGACCCCATGTCACCGACTTCATCGGCGAGTTGATGGACGAGGATGCCGTGCCGGAAGGCGATCTCACCGACGTCGGCGGTCGTGCTGCCGTACACCGAGAGGCGATTGCCGGCCTCTCGTACGACCTCGACGGAGCGCTGTGCGGTACGGGCCTCCTTGGTGAGCAGGGCCGCGAGGCGGGCGGCGTGGGGGCTGCGGACGGCCACGCGTGGACGCAGCCGGGTGCGGGCGAACTCCCTGCCCTCCTGGTCGGCGGAGAGTCTGCCGCCGTCGAGGGTGACGACCCGGTCGGCCGTGCGAGCCGCCTCCTTGGGGTCGGCCGTCGTGAACAGCACCGTGCCGCCCTGGTCCGCGTGTGCGCGCAGCATGCCGTGCAGCCAGCGTGCCTCGCGGGCGGACAGGCATGCGGTGGGTGCGTCCAGCACGAGCGTGTGCGGGTCGGCCAGCAGGGCACAGGCCAGTCCGAGTCTGCGGTCCATGCCGCGCGACAGGGTGCCGAGGCGTTCCTCGCGGAGACTGACGAGACCGACGACCTCGAGCACCTCGTCCGCGCGGCGGACGGGGACACCGGCCGCCGCGCACAGCATGCGCAGGTGGCCGCGGACCGAGCGGGCCGGATGACCGGGCACGTCCCCGAGGAGCACGCCGACCTCCCGTGACGGGTGAGCGATCCGGTGCAGGGGCCGCCCCCGGAAGTAGGTGATGCCGCGACCCTGTTGCAGTTCGAGCATGAGCCTGAGCGTCGTCGTCTTGCCCGCTCCCCCGGCTCCGTGGAGCGCGGTGACATGACCGGCGCGCGCCTCGAAGGAGACGTCGTCGACGGCGGGCGGGTGCGCCTTGCGGGGGTTGCTGGTCAATCCGAAGGCCTGGATCACCTGCAGCAAGATAGCGCGCAATGTCCCGTTTTCCTGGTATCCCCCTATCTGTTCTTCGGTGGTGCGCAAGTCGAGCGGGACACGCCTCCGCCAATAGGCGGAAAGGACGTTGGCACGCCCCTGCCGGCACCCAGCCGATGCGGCTGCCGGGAGCCGCGACAGTCAGACCTCGGGACGGAGCATCGGGGGGTTGAGCAGGGTGGCGCCGCCGGCCCGGAAGAGCTGGGCCGGCCGGCCACCCTGGCGGGTCGTGGTACCGCCGGTGGGCACGAGGAATCCCGGCGTCCCGGTGACCTTGCGATGGAAGTTGCGCGGATCGAGGGCGACCCCCCACACGGCCTCGTAGACCCGTCGCAGCTCTCCCACGGTGAACTCGGGCGTGCAGAACGCGGTGGCCAGCGAGGAGTACTCGATTTTGGAGCGGGCCCGCTCGACCCCGTCGGCGAGGATCTGGGCGTGATCGAAGGCGAGCGGCGCCACAGCTTCGCCGTCGCGACCGTATCCGCCCTGCTGGAGCAGTTCCTCGACCGGCGCCCAGCGCGCGTTGCTCGCGTCGCCGCCCGCACGGGGCGCGGGCAGATCCGGAGCGAGGGCGAGGTGGGCGACGCTGACGACCCGCATCCGGGGGTCCCGCTTCGGGTCACCGTAGGTCGCGAGCTGTTCGAGATGGGCGCCGTTGTCCTGGGCCGGAGCCGCGGGGTCGTGGGCGCGCAGCCCGGTCTCCTCGGCCAGCTCCCGCGCCGCCGCCTGGGACAGGTCCTCATCGGCCCGTACGAAACCGCCGGGCAGCGCCCACCGCCCTTGGAACGGCGACTCACCCCTGCGTACCGCCAGCGCACACAGCGAATGGCGGCGCACGGTCAGCACGACCAGGTCCACGGTGACGGCGAAGGGCGGAAAGGCTGACGGGTCGTAGGGCATACGGCGATCATAGTCGTCTGCCTGACGATAAACACTCCCTTCCCCGACCGCCCCGGCTCTGGATCCTCTTCGTTTCGGGTATGCGCGCGGGGCGGGCTCCGCATCCCCGCGCCGCCGGTGTCGCACGAGGTCAGGCTCCATTCGCGGGCCCTGTGACATGGGGTGGCTGCCGCCGCGCCCGGTGCGCCCACGCCCCCGCCCGCCTCGCCCTTTCCGGGGCAGGCTGCCACGCGTCCGGGACGGCCACCCGCCCCTTCCTGATGCCGGGCGCTTCGGTGCCGCGAGCTCTCATCCGTCGCCCTCGCTCTCCCGGTTTCCATTCGCCGCCGCGGTGCCGCGGGGCATGCCGTCACCCGCACGCACGCGGGCGGCGCCCGGCTTGGCGTTGCCCGGCCGGGAAGGTCCGGTGCCCGATGACTGGGGGTGGGAGCCGACCGGGCGCCAGCGCCCTTCGTCCCCGCGCGCCGTCCGAGCAGTGCCGTCAGCGGACCCTGCGGAGCGGGTTCGGCGCCTGCGCCGTGGGCCACCGGCCGCCTGGGCGCGCTCGGCACTGGGGCCGCCGGACCGTGCGGTGACCCCGGATCCTTCGACGGCGGTGGGCGAAGGCTCGTCGGACGCGGCCTCGCTCGCCGGGGCAGCCTGTTGCGCGGCCTCCGGCCCGACAGGCCGCTCACGTTCCGCGCGCAGACAGCGGCGGATCGACTCGGGATCGAGCCCTTCGTTGCAGGCCTGGTGCAGCAGCCGGGCGAACAGGTAGTCGGGGTCGGCACCGAGGGCCATGGCGAGGGCCTCCCGGGCCTCCAGTTCGTCGCCGGACGACCAGGCCACCCAGCCCGTCAGGGTCAGCGGGGCGGCGGCGTGCTCGCCGTACGGACCCACGCAGCGGCGGGCCAACGCACGCCAGAGCCTCAGAGCCGGACCGGCGTCCTCGCCCTCCATCCACGCTGCCGCGCGGTCGCGTGTCGTGCGGTCCTGGAGTCCGAGGATCAGCGTCGCCGCCTCGTCGTGCGCGAGCAGACCGTCGTCGCGGAGGTCCGCCTGGTGGGAACCGGACACCGGCGCCGCCCCGGCGAACCGGCGGATGACGCGGTCGGCGAGTTCGAGGGTCTCCTCGGCCACGCCCACGCGCTCGGCGTCGTCCAGAATGCGGGGTACCAGGGACATGCCTGCCGCGTCCAGGGCGACCTCCTGTTCCAGGGCGGCACCCGTCTCCCAGGGCAGCAGCCTGGCCCGCAGCTCGCGGAGCGTGCCGCGCACCTGGATCCCCGCGTAGGTGGCCGCGGCGGCCAGCACCGAGGTGCCGGGCAGGCCCATGGGTGTTCCGTCATCGGGGCAGCACCCCTTGACCGGGCAGCAGTACGACCAGAACCGGCCGTCCGAGACGCACAGGGCCTCGATCACCGGCACGTCGAGGCTGCCGCATTCGGTGCGCAGGAGCTGGGCGAGCGGTTCGAGCCGCTTCATGACGTCCCGGCCCGTCTCACCCGGGTCCGGTTCCTGGCAGACGTAGGCGACCATCTGCTCGGGCCGGGTGCCGCGTCGTTCGCTGCCGGCCACCAGACCCCGGGCCAGCTGCCGGGCGGCCTCCGGCCAGTCCTCCCGAATCGCCGGGATGCCCAGCCGGGCACGGCCGCCGAACCTGCCGCGGCCCTCCCGGTCGTGCAGGGCGACCAGCACCATGCTGTCCTCGGGGCGGTAGCCGAGCAGGTACGGCAGGGCGTCGGCCAGCTCGGCGGGGGTACGCAGCGTGACCTGGGGGTCGCGCGCGGACTGGTCGTTCGGTGGCCCACTCAGCCGCTCGTGGCCCGTGACGTCGTCGTTTTCGAAGGGTCCGGTCGTTTCGCCGTGATTCGTCATGCGCCGACAATCTCGCGGAAGCCGATATTCCGCTTGCACCTGTGGACAACTCGAATCAGGGACACGACAAGACAGCGACTGGGTGACCGCCGTCGTGGGCGCTTTTCCACAGCCCGAGCGCGGTGGACGGCCATTCGCCGCCGCCGTCCCGCCCGATTGTCGGTCCCGTCCTGTTGTATGGGACGCATGGAGCACACGAGCAACGCGGACCTCCGGGCGCAGGCCGACACCGTCCTCGCCCGGCTGGTCGGGGACACCACGGCCACGGCTCGGTTGCGCGAGGACCAGTGGAGGGCGATCGAGGCGCTGGTCGCCGACCGGCGCCGGGCCCTGGTCGTGCAGCGCACGGGCTGGGGGAAGTCCGCGGTGTATTTCGTGGCGACGTCGTTGCTGCGGGCCAGAGGCAGCGGGCCCACGGTGATCGTCTCCCCACTGCTCGCGCTCATGCGCAACCAGGTGGAGGCCGCGGCCCGTGCCGGCATCCACGCCCGGACCATCAACTCCGCCAACACCGAGGAGTGGGAGTCCGTCCAGGCCGAGATCGAGCGCGGCGAGGTCGACGTGCTGCTGGTCAGCCCGGAGCGGCTGAACAACCCGGACTTCCGCGACCAGGTCCTGCCCAAGCTCTCCGCGGCGACCGGACTGCTCGTCGTGGACGAGGCCCACTGCATCTCCGACTGGGGTCACGACTTCCGCCCGGACTACCGCCGGCTGCGCACCATGCTGGGCGACCTCCCGCCCGGTGTCCCCGTGCTTGCCACCACCGCCACGGCCAACGCCCGCGTGACCGCCGACGTGGCCGAGCAGCTCGGCACCGGCGGTACCTCCGACGCGCTGGTGCTGCGGGGGCCGCTGGACCGGGAGAGCCTGAGCCTCGGCGTGCTGCGACTCTCGGACGCGGCGCACCGGATGGCCTGGCTCGCCGACCACCTCGACGACCTGCCGGGCTCGGGCATCATCTACACGCTCACCGTGGCGGCCGCCGAGGAGGTCACCGCGTTCCTGCGGCAGCGCGGCCACACCGTCGCCTCGTACACGGGCAGGACGGAGAACGCCGACCGGCAGCAGGCCGAGGACGATCTGCTCGCCAACCGGGTCAAGGCCCTGGTCGCCACGTCGGCGCTGGGCATGGGCTTCGACAAGCCGGACCTCGGGTTCGTGGTGCACCTCGGTTCACCGTCCTCCCCCATCGCCTACTACCAGCAGGTCGGCCGGGCCGGCCGTGGCGTCGAGCACGCCGAGGTGCTGCTGCTGCCGGGCAAGGAGGACGAGGCGATCTGGCAGTACTTCGCCTCGCTCGCCTTCCCCTCCGAGGACCTCGTGCGCCGCACGCTGGACGTCCTCGCCCGGGCCGACGGGCCGCTGTCCCTCCCGGCCCTGGAACCCCTGGTGGAACTGCGCCGTTCCCGGCTGGAGACGATGCTGAAGGTCCTCGACGTGGACGGAGCGGTGCGGCGGGTCAAGGGTGGCTGGACCGCGACCGGGCAGCCGTGGTCCTACGACGCCGAGCGGTACGACTGGGTGGCCCGGCAGCGAGGGGCCGAGCAGCAGGCGATGCGCGAGTACGCGTCCACCACGACCTGCCGGATGGAGTTCCTGCAGCGGCAGCTGGACGACGAGGGCGCCAAACCCTGCGGCCGATGCGACAACTGCGCGGAGCCGCGCTTCACCGCCGACACCACGACAGCGGCACTGGACGCCGCACGCGTCGACCTCGGCCGTGCCGGGGTCGAGGTGGAGCCCCGCCGCATGTGGCCGACCGGGCTCCCGGCGATCGGCATCAACCTCAAGGGCCGCATCGCTGCCGCCGAACAGGCCGCGCCCGGGCGGGCCTTGGGCCGGCTGTCGGACATCGGCTGGGGCAACCGGCTGCGGCCCCTGCTGGCACCTCAGGCTTCCGACGGGCCGGTGCCCGACGACGTGGCGCGAGCCGTGGTGGACGTACTGGCCGACTGGGCGAAGGGTCCGGGCGGGTGGACTTCGGGGGCGGCCGGCGGCCAGGCCCGGCCGGTGGGTGTGGTCACCGTCGCCTCGCGCTCCCGGCCCGCGCTGATCAGCTCCCTGGGCGCCCGCATCGCCGAGGTCGGCCGGCTGCCGCTGCTCGGCTCCGTGGAGTACGACGGGGACGCGCCCCGGCTACCCCGCAGCAACAGCGCCCAGCGGCTGAAGGCCCTCGACGGCTCGCTGACGCTGCCACCGGCCCTCGCCTCCGCGCTCGCCGAGACACACGGTCCGGTGCTGCTTGTGGACGACTTCACCGAGACAGGCTGGACTCTCGCCGTCGCGGCACGCCTGCTCAGAAGGGCCGGCGCCGAAGGCGTGTTGCCCCTGGTGCTGGCCGTCCAGGGGTGACAGCGCACCCCGCGAGCCGGGGCGGCACAGCGAGCTGGGACACGAACGTGCCGCGGCCGAGCGCCACAGGGGTCGTCAGCGCCCCCTGTGGGTAGGGATATAAGCCACGCACCACCAGATAACCGTCGGCGGCTCCAATTGCTCGTTGCCGCATCCAAGTTCGACAGGAAGAATTGAAGTCCGCTCCCGCACGGCTCGCCCATGATCCGTGGGCTTCGCCGCGGTGCGCGCTCCCCCGAATCCGACCTCGCCCGCAGTGTGGGCGCGTAGCCGAAGGGAGGAACGTGACCTTCGGATTCGCCTCGTCCTCGGCGGCCTCATTGTCGACGTCCGCGTCCGCCGCTTCCGCCAGTCGCCTGCTCGAGCCCGCGGAGTGGGCAGCCGCCGGAATTCCCCTGCTGCGCAACCCCCGTGAGGTCGTCAGCGGGCTGCACGCCCGCCATCACCCCCGGCCGTCCATGGCGGTCGTGGCAGTCCTGGATCCGGAGGAACGACTGTGCGCCAGCGCGTCGTTCATACGGCGCCCCGCGGCGGCCGACGGCTGGATGTTCCGCAACGCGCTGCTGGCCCAGTTGCGCCGGGTCATCCCGCACGACCTGCGCCGCCGCACCCCGGTACGCACCGCCGTGCTGCTCTACTGCCGCGAGGGCGAAGCGCGTTGGACCGAGGAGGACGGGGCCTGGATGTGGGGGCTGCGTGACGCCTGCACGCTGCACGGGCTGCGCTGTGGGGCGTACATCACGCTGACCGGGGACGGCTGGCAGGTACTCGGTGAGGGACGGGGCGGACGCCGCCCGAACGCCCACTCGGAGCCCGAGGCCTTCGCCATGTCGCAGGCCCCGCCCCTGCCTCCCCGCACCGGTGGCCCGGTCTCCGAGGTCCTGCGCCGCGCGGCTGCCCGCTGACGCCGGCCTGTCCAAGTGCCCGGGGCTCCGGGTACGGCCGGGGGTACGGCGGCGCGGGCCGGCCACCGTCGCGCCAAGACGACGGCTGACGACGGCTACCGGCCCCGCAGACTGCCAGCAGCACTGCTACGGGAGCCGCAGACTGCCCACACCGCTGCTGCGGACGCCTGCGAACGGGGCCGGCTCACACTTGAGAAACGGCCGGTTGTCCGGGCATGCCGGAAGCCTGCGCCGTACGGATGTCGTCGGAGCGGCCCTTCGCCATGCCCGGCCCCGAGGGGCCGGACGTGCCTCAGACGCCCGCGCCTAGCACCGCGTTGATCTGCTGCGGGTCACCGCAGACGATCAGCAGCGCACCTGCCCGCGAGTGGGCCAGCGGGAGGGCGGTGGCGGCGGAGTCGCCGTTGACGGCCACGACGACCACCGGCCGGGTCGCGGCACGGGAGGCGTGGACGGCGTCCGTGTAGAAGACGTCGTCACCGGCGTCGTGCAGAGTCCAGTAGGAGGCTTCTCCGAAGGACAACTCGTGCTCCGCCCACGGATGCTGGCGACCGGTGGTGATCACCAGCACCTCTCCGGGGGCGCGGCCCGAGTCCAGGAGCAGGTCCACTGCCTCTTCGGCGGCGTCGAGCGCGCCCTCGGCCGAGGCAGGGATCAGCTGGATCTGCGGAGTCGCCGGCGTGGCGGGGGGAGCCGTGGCGGCGGGAGCGGCCGGGCCCGACGGGGCCGGCTTGGCCGGAGCCGCGTCACGCGAAGCGCGCTGCACCGGCGGCGCGGGCCGCGGGGGGCTTGGACGACCGGGGCGGGACGAAGCCGCCGGACGGGGGCCGGGTACGGGGCGTGGGGTCGGCGCGGTGCGGGGACCCTGGGCACTCTCGTGAATCTGAGGCTCCTCGGGAATGAGAGGCATGAGCTGATTTTTATCAAACGTTGGTGCGGCACGGTTGGCCGGGTGGCACATCAGTGCGAGCGGAACCGTCAGAAGTCGAAGCCGAGCTGACCCTCGATCTCCGGAACGCTTCCGTCCCCCCCGCTACGGACCTTCTTGAGGTGCCGCCACTGGGGCAGCGCATCAAGATACGCCCACGACAAGCGGTGGTACGGGGTGGGCCCCCGCTCCTCCAGTGCCGCCTTGTGCACGGGCGACGGATACCCGGCGTTGTCCGCGAATCCGAAGTCTGCATGGTCGATGCCCAGTTCGGCCATCATTTTGTCGCGCTGAACCTTGGCGATCACCGACGCCGCCGCGACGGCCACGCAGGACCGGTCACCCTTGATGACCGTGCGCACCTTCCACGGGGTACCGAGGTAGTCGTGCTTGCCGTCGAGGATCACGGCGTCCGGGCTGACCGGCAAAAGGTCCAGGGCGCGGACGGCGGCGAGCCGCAGCGCGGCGGTCATCCCCAGGCCGTCGATCTCCTCGGGGGACGCATGCCCCAGGGCATAGGCCGTGACCCACGACCGCAGTATCCCGGACAGTTCCGTACGGCGTTTCACGGTCAGCAGCTTGGAGTCGGTCAGACCCTCGGGCGGCCGGCGCAGTCCGGTGATCGCCGCGCAGACGGTGACGGGGCCGGCCCACGCACCCCTCCCCACCTCGTCGACACCGGCAATGACCTTCGCTCCGGTCGTGGCACGCAGGGAGCGCTCGACGGTGTGTGTAGGTGGTTCGTACGGCATGGCGCCCTTAGGTTACGCCGCCGACAGGGCCGTGCGACACCCCGGTCCCCAGGATCGGACCGGGGACGCCGAGGGGCCCGTTCAGGACCCGCGCTGCCGCAGCAGCGGCATCATCAGCCCGTCGATCATCTCTTCGAGATCCTGATCGCTCCATTCGCTGGCGCACATCTTGGACCGGTACATCATCATCGCCGGGACGGCGTCGAAGACGTAACCGTTGTCGGCGTCCCGGCGCACTTCTCCCCGCCCGATGCCGCGGATGATGACCTCGCGCAGCTGCTCGATCATCGGCTCCACCACTCCGTCGAAGATCACACCATGGAAGCGTTCCACCTGCGCCGGATCGCATTCGTGAATCACGGCACGCAGGGCGAAACCAGGGCGCGAGAACATGGCGTCCCGTGCGCGCCGACACAGGGCCAGTAGATCCTCCCGGACACTGCCGAGGTCGGGGACCTCCTCGATGCGGGGCAGTCCGGCCTCGAGGGCATGGGCGACCAGATCCTCCTTGGAGGGCCAGCGGCGGTAGACCGCGGCCTTGCCGGTCTGGGCGCCGGCCGCGACGCCCTCCATCGTCAGACCGTTCCAGCCGACCGTGCTGAGCTGCTCCAGGGTGGCATCCAGGATCGCGCGCTCGAGCACCGCGCCGCGCCGACGGGGGGAGGCCGCCTGAGCGGGAGCGGCCGTCCAGCGCGAGGTATCCATCTGTGTTTCTCCAGCATGCAAGGGGAAGCGGGGGTTCCGGGGCGGGGCCGCGTCACGTCGCAGCAAGGGGGACGCGACACGTGACGCGGCATTGAGTGAACGCTTGCGTTCACTGTCGGGGACTCACTACCGTTGACGCGAGAGTGAACGCAAGCGTTCACTAACGCCTTTGTGGGGGACCCATAGTGACAACCTCTCAGCTGCTTCAGGAACGGAAACCGGGTGCGGCCCGCCGGGATGGGCATCCCGCCATCGCGCTCACCGTCATCGCGGCCTGCCAGCTCATGGTGGTACTGGACGCGACGATTGTGAACATCGCGCTCCCGCACATTCAAGACGCTCTCAAGTTCAGCACCACCGACCTCACTTGGGTGGTCAGCGCCTACACGCTCACCTTCGGCGGTCTGCTGCTGCTCGGCGCGCGGGCCGGCGACATCCTCGGCAGGCGCCGGGTGTTCATGGCCGGCATCCTGCTGTTCACCTTCGCCTCGCTGCTGGGCGGGCTCGCCCAGGAACCCTGGCAACTGCTCGCGGCGCGCGCCCTGCAGGGAGTGGGCGGCGCGATCGCCTCGCCCACCTCGCTCGCCCTGATCACCACCACGTTCCCCGAAGGCCCGGAACGCAACCGGGCCTTCGGCGTGTTCGCCGCCGTGTCCGCGGGCGGTGGTGCCATCGGCCTGCTCGCGGGCGGCATGCTGACCGACTGGCTCGACTGGCGATGGGTGCTCTTCGTCAACGTGCCGATCGGCCTGCTGATCGCGTTTCTCGCCCCGCTGTACATCAGCGAGTCCGAGCGGCACCCGGGACGGTTCGACATCGCGGGTGCGCTCACGTCGACGGTCGGTATGGCCTCGCTGGTGTACGGGTTCATCCGCGCCTCGGAGGAGGGCTGGCGGGACGGTCTCACCCTGGGGTCCTTCGGCGCCTCGGTGGTGCTCCTGCTGGCGTTCGTCCTCATCGAGCTGCGGGCCAAGGAACCGATCACCCCGCTCAAGATGTTCGCCGACCGCAACCGCTCGGGCACGTACGTGATCATGCTGAGCCTCGCTGCGGCGATGTTCGGCATGTTCTTCTACATCGTGCTGTTCGTGCAGAACGTGCTCGGCTACAGCGCGATCAAGGCCGGTCTGGCCTTCCTCCCCGTGACCTTCGCGATCGCGGTCGGCGCGGGTCTGTCCCAGCGCTTCCTGCCCACGCTCGGCCCCAAACCCTTCATGATGACCGGCTCGGCGCTCGTGGTGACCGGACTGGTCTGGCAGACCTTCATCACGCCCGACAGCTCCTACCTCGGCGGGGTGCTGGGACCGATGCTGGTGTTCGGCTTCGGCATGGGTCTGAACTTCGTGACGGTCACCGTCACGGCCGTCTCCGGTGTGGCCCAGCACGAGGCGGGCGCGGCCTCCGGGCTGCTCAACGCCACCCAGCAGGTCGGTGGTTCGCTGGGCCTGTCCATCCTGACCACCGTCTTCGGCTCCGCGAGCACGGACGAGGCGAAGGAACAACTGCCGAAATTCCTCATCGACGGCACGCCCGAACAGAAGGCGCAGTTCGCCAAGACACACCAGTTGCCCGCGCCCTGGGGGCATGAGGTGCTCGCTCACGGGATCTCCGCGGCCTTCGTCCCGGCCGCCGCCATGGCCCTGCTCGCGTTCCTCACCGCCTGGCTGGTGATCAGGGTCCGCAAGAGCGATCTCGATGCACTCGCCGGCACGGCGGGCCCGGGCATCGGCTGACCTGCCCGCGGCCGCGCGGAACCGCGGCCGGCCGGACCGCAGCCGGGGGAACGGGACACACTGCGGCCCGGCCGTCCGCACCGCCTGTACGGCCACGACCAAGGAGACCAGCAGCGGGACGAGCACGGTCGGCACAGCGACAACGACCGCCATCACCCACACCCCTCCGCCCTCGCTCCACATCTGCCCGAACCGAGTCGTCGTCCGCATCGACGCGGACGACGGCTACGTGCAGAACGGTGGGCAGTCACACAGAGTTCCCAGTGGGTACGGAGAGTCTCCGTTCGTGTGGCCCTGCGACGAGAAGGGTTCAGAGCCCCGTCTGCACCCAGTCAGGCAGTGCCTCGGTCCGCTCCACCCACCGCGCGGGTGGCGTGCCCGCCTTGCAGGAGCCGAGCACGCCGCCCACGATCGCGCAGGTCGTGTCCACGTCCCCGCCGACCTGGGCGGTGGTCCAGAACGCCGTCTCGAAGTCGGCCAAGGCCCGCGCGGCGGACCAGAGGGCGAACGGGACGGTGTCGTGGGCCGACGTGCGGCGTCCGCAGCCCAGCACGGCCGCGACGGTGACCGGATCGCCGTAGTCGAGCATGTCGCGGGCCCGGCGCAGGCCGGCACCGACGGCGCTCTTCGGGATGAGTGCGATGACGCCGTCGAGGAGCGCTTCGGGGCCGGGCGGGCCGCCCGGCGAGGCGGCCAGCGCGGCGGCCGCGGCGACGGCCATCGCGCCCACCACGGCCTCGCGGTGCTGGTGCGTGGGGTACGCCGAGATCTCCGCCTGGTGGGTCGCCTGCTCGGGATCGTCGGCGTACCAGGCGCCCAGCGGCGCGATGCGCATCGCGGCGCCGTTGCCCCAGGACCCCTGTCCGTTGAAGAGGCCTGCCGCCACCTCACGCCAGTCCTCGCCCTCGCGGACGAGGCGGAGCAGCCGGTTGACGGCCGGGCCGTAGCCGCGGTCGAAGTCGTGGTGCTCGGCGAAGGAGCGGGCCAGCGCGTCCTGGTCGAGGCGGTGGTGGACGGCCAGGACGGCCACCACGGAGCAGGCCATCTCCGTGTCGTCGGTCCACTGCCAGGGGCCCGCGGGCAGTTCGCGGCGCTTGAGCAGGGGGTAGTTCGCCGGGACGAAGAACTGCGAGCCCAGCGCGTCTCCCACCGCCAGTCCGCGCAGGCTGGCCAGGGCACGGTTCAGGCGCTCGAGAGAAGAGGAGTCAGCGGTCATCGGTCTGCCACTCTATCCGGAACCCCAGTGCGGCACCGGATCCCGCCATCGCTCGAAGGGCCGGTTCATGGTGTACTTGCCGTCCTCATCGAGGATGAGCATCCGCATCTCGGCGTTCCCGGGGTTCGACAGCGACTCGAATTCCGCCACCGTCCAGTGGAACCAGCGCATGCAGAACAGCCGCATCGCGAGTCCGTGCGTCACCAGCAGCACATTCGGCGGATGGTCCGGCGCTTCGAAGCTGCGGAAGAGGCTCTCCAGGAAGCCGCCGACCCGGTCGTAGACGTCGGCGCCGGACTCGCCCTGCGGGAACCGGAAGAAGAAGTGGCCGTAGGCATCCCGGTACGCCTTCTGCAGGCGCACGTCGTCACGGTCCTGCCAGTTGCCCCAGTCCTGCTCACGCAGCCTGGGCTCCTCCCGCACCCGTATGAGGTCGGGGTCGAGATGGAAGGCGCGCAGCGTCTCGTGGGTACGGCGGTACGGGGAGACATACACGCTCACGTGTTCCCCGCCGAAGAGCTCCCGGATCTTCTTGCCGGTCTCCTCGGCCTGTCTCCAGCCGCGCTCGGTCAGGGCGAGAGCGTGGTCGGGCTCCCGCTCGTACACGGAGTCATCAACATTGCCCGTTGACTCGCCGTGCCGGACAAGGACAATGCGCCGTGGTCGTGCCATGCCGAAACCCTAGATCGAACGGGGGACGGTGGAGCACTCGTACGGGCCCCATACGGCGTAGGTCACACGTATCTCGCGCATCGGGGCACGCACGGGCGCACAATCCCCGTGTTGTCCCCCCGTTGGATTCACCGACTGTCCAGGATCAGCACTTCGTCCTCGAGGCGGCCGGTTCAGACCGTCCAGGACGGCTCCAGTTCCACGATGTCACCCGTGAGAGCCGCGATGTCCGCCTCCGTCTGGGCGCGCAGTGCGAGGCGCTCCACCCGCTCGGTGCGGTATTTGCCGTGCTCGGCCGCCGACCGCCACATGGACAGGATGAGGAACTCCTGCTCGGGTGCCTCGGCGAACATGCCCCGGATCATGCCGGGCGAGCCGGCCATGGCAGGGTTCCAGACCTTCTCCTGCATGAGGGTGAAGTGGTCCACACGCTCCTCGTGGACCCGGCACAGGGCGACGCGGATCAGGTCGGAGTCGGTGAACCGGGGCTCGAAGCCGGTCTTCACGTCGAATCGGTACTCGAACAGTTTGACCTGGGAATCCTTGAACGTGCCGGACTGGGCGGCCGCCA
>Ga0308175_100001221_pt1 | contig 17309 bp, 11 predicted proteins | sample PhyCR1_3_FD_203893 | JGI IMG/M metagenome (GOLD analysis project Ga0308175, IMG submission 203893) | Soil microbial communities from UC Gill Tract Community Farm, Albany, California, United States - DLSLS.C.R1 | ecosystem: Environmental > Terrestrial > Soil > Agricultural land | place: USA...
TGCGGTCGGTCTCGGCGTGGGCGAGCATCTTCACCTGGCCGATCGCCTCGTTCATTGCCACGGCGCGGCCAATGGCAGCGAACGGGAAGGTGCCGATCTTGTACGGCACGCCTTCGTCCTTGAGCTGCTTCTCGGTCTTGCCGGCCCAGGCGATTTCCGGCTCGGTGTAGATCACCCACGGCACGGTGTCGAGGTTGATGTGCCCGGCCTTGCCGGCAATCCACTCGGCCACCGCCACACCTTCCTCGGAGCCCTTGTGCGCCAGCATCGGACCGCGCACGGCGTCGCCGATCGCCCACACGCCGTCGACGCCGGTGTGGTTGTGCTCGTCGACCACGATGCGGCCGCGCTCGTCCAGCTTGACGCCGGTGTCGCCGGCCAGCAGCCCGTCGGTGTAGGCGCGGCGGCCGACGGCGACCAGCAGCTTGTCGACGACAAGGCTCTGTTCACCGTCTTTGTCGGCATACGTCAGGTGCACACCGTCCTTCTTCACCTCGGCCTTGGAAACCTTGGCGCCGAGCTTGATGGCCAGGCCCTGCTTGGTGAATTCCTTCAGCGCGATCTTGGCGACGTCCGCGTCCGCGGCGCCGAGGAAATCGGGCAGCGCTTCGAGCACGGTGACGTCGGCGCCCATGCGCTTCCACACGCTGCCGAGCTCCAGGCCGATTACGCCGGCACCAATCACGCCCAGCCGCTTGGGCACTTCGGTGAAGTCCAGCGCGCCGGCGTTGTCGACGATCGCTTTGCCATCGAACCTGGCGAACGGCAGCTCGATCGGCACCGAGCCGGAGGCCAGGATGACGTTGGTGGCGCTCAACGTTTGCTTGGCGCCGTCCTTGCCGGTGACCTCGACCTGGTTGCCTTTGAGCAACTTGCCCTTGCCGTAGAACGCGGTGACCTTGTTGGCCTTGAACAGCTGGCCGATGCCACCGGTGAACTGCTTGACGATCTTGTCCTTGCGGCCGATGAAGGTGCCCAGGTCGACCTTGGCGCCTTCAACGCTGATGCCATGCACCGGGAAGTTGTGCGAGATGTTCCAGAACTGGCGCGAGGAGTCGAGCAGTGCCTTGGACGGGATGCAGCCCACATTGAGGCAGGTGCCACCAAGCGCCTGCTTGCCATCCTTGCCGGTGAAGTCGTCGACACAGGCGGTCTTCAGGCCCAGCTGCGCGGCGCGGATCGCGGCCACGTAGCCGGCCGGGCCGGCGCCGATGACGATGACGTCGAATTGTTGGTCACTCATGGTTTGCGTGTCCTTTGAAGCGGGAACAGGGAACGGGGAACGGGGACATGGGATGGCGCGTTGCCGACGTTCCCCGTCCCCGTTCCCCGTTCCCGCTTTTGATCACAGGCCCAACAGCATCCGCTGCGGGTTCTCCAGCTGGTTCTTGATGTCGACCAGGAACAGCACCGCGTCCTTGCCGTCGATGATGCGGTGGTCGTAGGAGATGGCGATGTACATCATCGGCGCGGCGATGATCTGGCCGTTTTCGACGATGGCGCGCTCCTTGATCGTGTGCATGCCCAGGATCGCGCTCTGCGGCGGGTTGACGATCGGCGTGGACAGCAACGAGCCGAAGGTACCGCCATTGGTGATAGTGAAGGTGCCACCCTGCAGGTCGTCCAGCGACAGTTTGTTGGCGCGCGCCTTGGCCGCGTAGTCGGCGATGCCCTTCTCGACGTCGGCGAAGCTCATGTCCTGCACATCGCGCAGCACCGGCGTGACCAGGCCCTTGTCGGTGGACACCGCGATCGAGATGTCCTGGTAGCCGTGGTAGATCACGTCGTTGCCGTCGACCGACGCGTTGACGTACGGATAGCGCTTGAGCGCCTCGGCGGCGGCCTTGACGAAGAAGCTCATGAAGCCGAGCTTGATGCCGTGTTCCTTCTGGAACGCATCACCCAGCGACTTGCGCATCCTCACCACTTCGCTGAGGTTGACCTCGTTGAAGGAGGTGAGCATCGCGATCGAGTTCTTCGACTGCATCAACCGTTCGGCGATGCGCGCGCGCATGCGGGTCATCGGCACGCGCTCTTCCGGACGCGAACCCGGGGTGGGCTTGGCTGCTGCGGGCGCGGCCGCCGGCGTGCCGCCGACGCCCTTGCCGTAGTTGACCAGGTCTTCCTTGGTCACGCGGCCGTCGCGGCCGGTGCCGGCGACCTTGGACGGGTCGATGTGGTCCTCGGTGGCGACGCGGCGGCCAGCCGGCGACAGCTCGTCCGCGCCCTTGCCGGACTTGGGTGCCTCGGCCTTGGCCGGCGCCGGAGCGGCAGCCTTCGGCTCTTCCTTCGCGGCGGGAGCAGGTGCCGGAGCGGCGGCGCCTTCCTCGAGCACCGCGATGACCTGCTGGCTGTTCACCGTGTCGCCGACCTGGTGCTTGATCTCCTTGAGCACGCCGTCGATCGGCGAGGGGACTTCGAGCACCACCTTGTCGGTTTCAAGGTCGACCAGGTTCTCGTCGCGCTTGACCGCTTCGCCGACCTTCTTGTGCCAGCTGGCGATAGTGGCGTCGGAAACCGACTCGGGCAGGACGGGAACTTTGACTTCGATGGACATGAGCGGGTCCTTGGGGGTTTTGGGGCACTCGTCCGTGAGCGCGGCAACTAGCGGCCGTCCTGGCCGCACGATCCGGAAAGAAGCTTATTCAGCCGAGTAGTTGTCGCCGATCGGCGCAACCAGCGCCTGTTCGACGAGTGCCGTCTGTTCGGCAACATGGGTGTTGAAGTGGCCTGCCGCCGGCGCGGGTGAGCGGGCGCGCCCGGCGTACGACAGGCTGTGCCTGGCGCCGGCGCAGGCCTGCAGGTGGTGGCGGATCTGGAACCAGGCGCCCTGGTTCATCGGTTCCTCCTGGCACCACACCATTTCCCTGGCGGACGGATATTTGTCCAGCTCGGCGGTGACTTCCGGGCGCGGGAAAGGATAAAGCTGCTCGACGCGCACGATCGCCACGTCCTTGAGCTCGCGTTTCTCCGCATCCTCCAGCAGGTCGTAATAGACCTTGCCAGAGCACAGCACCACGCGCTTGACCTTCTTCGGCGCCAGCTCGCGGTGCTCGCCGATCACCAGCTGGAAGCTGCCGTTGGCCAGCTCGTCCAGCGAGGACACCGCCAGCTTGTGGCGCAGCAGCGACTTGGGCGTCATCACGATCAGCGGCTTGCGCACCGGGCGCACCATCTGCCGGCGGATCATGTGGAAGGCCTGCGCCGGCGTGGTCGGCACGCACACCTGCATGTTGTCCAGCGCGCACAGCTGCAGGAAGCGCTCCAGGCGGGCGGAGGAATGTTCCGGACCCTGGCCTTCGTAACCGTGTGGCAGCAGCAGCGTCAACCCGCACAGGCGGTTCCACTTGGCTTCGCCGGAGCTGATGAACTGATCGATGACAACCTGCGCGCCGTTGGCGAAGTCGCCGAACTGGGCTTCCCAGATATCCAGCGTGTAGGGATCGGTGGTCGAGTGGCCATACTCGAAGGCCATTACCGCCTCTTCGGACAGCAGCGAATCGATTACCTCGACGTCAGCGCCGGCGCGCAAGGTGGCCAGCGGCATGTAGGTGTGGCCGTCCTTCTGGTCGTGCAGCACCGCATGGCGGTGGAAGAAGGTGCCGCGCCCGGAATCCTGGCCGACCAGGCGCAGGTTGTAGTCCTGGTCGATCAGCGTGGCGTAGGCGAGGTTCTCGGCGAAGCCCCAGTCAGCCGGGTGCTCGCCGGCGGCCATCTTGCGGCGGTCGTCGTAGATCTTCGCCACGCGCGGCTGCAGCGTGACGTCGGCGGGCAGATCCAGGATGCGCTTGGCCAGGTCGAGCAGCTTCTGCTTCGGCACGCCGGTGTCGGCGGCGGTCGACAGCTTGCCGCCGAGGAACTGGCTCCAGTCGACGTGCACGTCGCGCTGGGGATCGGTGTCAAGTTCGGTCATCGAACCGCCGGCTTCCAGGCGATCGCGGTAGGCGTCGAACGCCTTCTGTGCCTCGCCCTCGGCCAGCACGCCTTCCTTGACCAGCTGCTGCTGGTACAGGTCGCGCGTGGTCGGGCGCTTGCGGATGATCTGGTACATCACCGGCTGCGTGGCGGCCGGCTCGTCGGCCTCGTTGTGGCCATGGCGCCGGTAGCAGACAAGGTCGATCACCACGTCCTTGCGGAACTGCGTGCGGAATTCGTAAGCCAGGCGGGTGACTTCGATCACCGCTTCGGGATCGTCGCCATTCACGTGCAGCACCGGCGCGTTGACCATCTTGGCCAGGTCAGTGCAGTACAGCGTGGAACGGGCGTCCTGCGGGTTGGACGTGGTGAAGCCGACCTGGTTGTTGATCACGATGTGCAGGCTGCCGCCGATCCGGAAGCCGCGCGCCTGCGACATCTGGAACAGCTCCATGTTGACGCCCTGGCCGGCAAAGGCCGCGTCGCCGTGGACCAGCACCGCCATCGACTGGGTGTGTTCGGTGTCGCGCCGGCGGATCTGCCGCGCATGCACCGAGCCGGCAACCACCGGGTTGACGATTTCCAGGTGCGACGGATTGAACGCCAGCGCCACGTGCACGCCTTTGCCGTCGGGCGTGCGCACGTCGGCCGAGAAGCCCATGTGGTATTTCACGTCGCCCGAGTGGGCCGGGTCGTCCGGGTGATCGAACTTGCCTTCGAATTCGTTGAACAGGGTCTTCGGCGGCTTGCCCAGGATGTTGACCAACACGTTCAGGCGGCCGCGGTGGGCCATGCCGATGACCAGGTCCTTGACGCCGGTGGTGCCGGCGGAGGCGATCACGTCGTCGACCATCGGGATCAGGCTGTCGCCGCCTTCGAGCGAGAAGCGCTTCTGGCCGACGTATTTGGTGTGCAGGTAGCGCTCCAGGCCCTCGGCGGCGGTCAGGCCGGCGAGTACGCGCTGCTTGCCCTTTGCGTCGAGGCCGGCGCTGCCGTTGGCCTGTTCCAGGCGCGTGTAGAGCCAGGCGCGCTGCGCGTGGTCGGAGATGTACATGAATTCCGCGCCAATCGAGCTGGCGTAGATCTTCTTCAGCCGTGCCAGCAGCTCGCGCAGCTTCATGCGCTGGCCGCCGCCGGCAAAGGTGCCGCAGTCGAACTCGGTGTCGAGGTCGGCGTCGGACAGGCCGTGGAAAGGCAGGCCCAGGTCGGGCGCTTCCATCTTGCCGGCCAGGCCGAGCGGGTCGAGGTCAGCGGCGAGGTGGCCGCGCGAGCGATAGGCGGTGAGCAGGCGCAGCACGCCGGCCTGCTTGCGGGCATGGGCATCGTCGACCGGCGCGCCGGCAGCGGCGTGGCGCTGCTTCTGTGCGGCCTCGATGCGGGCGATCGCGGCGGAATGCGGGGTGTCGCTGGCGCGGCCCTTGAATGACTCGAAGTACCCGGCCCAGTCGGCCGTTACCGATGAAGGATCGGCCAGCCAGGATTCGTATAGCTGCTCGACATAATCGGCGTTGCCGCCGGCGAGTTGGGAGGACTCGGAAAACTCGCGAATCAGGTTCGTGCTCACGTCACCACCGGCAGGGAAGGGAGACTTGCGGCCATCGGCCTGGGGAGGGGCAAATGGCCGTATGCAATCTTAACGATTATAGCCCGGGCCTGCTGCGCCGCGGCAACCCGGACAGCACCCTGAGTTCGCGGCGGGATGCCACATTTCAAGGCATCTATGGCCTTGTTTGGCGTGGCGTGGTGCCTGCCGGTGGTCGCTCGCCGCAAGGCGGCCGTGGGTGGCGATCCAGCATGCGTTCAGTTGGCTCGCACCCGAGCGCCAGGTGCCAGCCATTGCGGGGGCCGCAGATCCCGGATTGCGGTGGGCAACACTATGAGCCGGAGTTCGCCGCCGCCGCGATCGCATCCTGCAATTGGCTCGAGGTGAACGGCTTGGCCACCACGATCACTCCCTCCGGCGCGCCGGAGATCGCCGCGGTATCGGCGTAGCCGCTGATGATGATGCCGGGCAGGCCGGGCTTGACCGTGCGCAGCTTGCGGATCACCTCGGAGCCGGACACCAGCGGCATCGCGTAGTCGCTGATGATGAAGTCGACCCCGCCCAGGCTGCCGGCCTCGATCAGCGCGCTGACGTGCTCGCCGTCGGCGGCGGTGGTGACGTTGTGTCCCAGGTCTTCGAGCATGGCCGCGGTGGTGGTGCGCACGCCCTCGTGGTCGTCGACCAGCAGGATGTGTCGCGTGCGGTTGCGCGCGGCGGTGCCGTCGATCGCGGCGCCTGGCGCAATGCGGCGGGCCGCTTGCGGCGCGCGCGGCAGCCACAGCTCGACCGTGGTGCCCTGGTCCAACTGGCTTTCGATGCGCATGGTGCCGCCGGACTGCTGGGCGAAACCGTAGACCATGCTCAGGCCCAGGCCGGTGCCCTTGCCGACCGCCTTGGTGGTGAAAAACGGTTCGGTGACCCGTTCAATCATGTCCGCCGGAATACCGCAGCCGGTGTCGGAGATAGCCAGCACCACATAGTCGCCGGCGGCCTCTTCCTCGCCGCTGGTGAGCGTGTCGTTGCGGCAGGCGATGCGGATTTTGCCGCCCTCGGGCATCGCGTCGCGGGCGTTGATCGCCAGGTTCATCAGCGCCAGTTCGAGCTGGGTTTCATCGGCGTAGGGCGACCACAGGCCCTCGTCCAGTTCCCATTCCAGCGCGACCAGCCCACCCAGCGTGTGCGCCAGCAACTGGGTGACCGTGCCGGACAGGTTGTCCATGTCCACCCGCGCCGGTTCAAGCTTCTGCTTGCGCGCAAACGCGAGCAGGCGCGAGACCAGTTCGGCGCCCTGCTGGGCGGCGTGGCGGGTCATCTCGAGCACCTTGCGCTGGTCGTCCGCCAGTTCCACGCGCCGCTCGATCAGGCCCAGGCCGCCGAGCACCGCGGCAAGCAGGTTGTTGAAGTCGTGCGCGATGCCGCCGGTAAGCTGGCCCAGCGCGTCCATCTTGCGCACGTGCAGCAGCTGCGATTCGAGGTCCTTGCGGTCGGTGACGTCCAGCAGGGTGCCGGCGTATTCCAGCGGGCGACCGTCGGCGTCGCGCAGTAGCACGGCCTGGTCGAGGAAGTGCTTGTAGGTGCCGTCAGCGCACTGCCAGCGGTATTCGACCGCGTAGGGGCGGCCCTGGCGGCGCGCCCGCAAGGCGGCGCGGACGCGCTCGTGGTCTTCCGGATGCAACCGGTCGATCCACAGCGTGGGCGTGGCAGTCATGTGCTCGAACGAAAATCCCGTGACCGTCTTGAAGTTGCCGCTGACGAAGGTCGGGATGCGCGGAATCGCGTCCTGCTCTTCCAGGTACAGGATGATCGGCAGCGACTGGATGATCGCCGCCTGGCGCTGCTCGGCGCGGCGCAGTTCCTGTTCGGCGCGCAGGCGCTCGGCGTTGGCGCGCAGGTTGGCGTCCAGCAGTTGCTGTTCCTGCCGGGCCTTGCGGCGCACCTCGCGGGTCATCAGGTAGAGGTCGACGAACACCGTCGCCTTGGAGCGCAGCACTACCGGCTCGACCGGCTTGAACACATAGTCGACCGCGCCCATCGAGTAGCCGCGGATCAGGTGCTCGGTCTCCTTGTTGACCGCCGACAGGAAGATGATCGGGATGCGTTTGGTCTGCTCGCGCGCACGGATGATTTGAGCAGTCTCATAGCCGTCCAGTCCCGGCATGTAGACGTCCAGCAGGATCACCGCGAACTCGCCCTTGAGCAGTTGCCGCAGTGCGTCCTCGCCGGAGCGGGCCAGCACCACGTCGGCGATGTCCTCCAGCACGGTGCGGATCGCCAGCAGGTTGCGCTCGTCGTCGTCGACAATGAGGATGCGCGCCCGCTCGGTCGGCTCGGCCGGACGGCCGGGGCGAAGCGAGGATGGCTGGGACGGGCGGGAAACCGGAACGTTCATGGATGCCCTACGTTACGGCGCGACGGCCAGCGCGCGCTCGCGCGAGCGGGCGATCCAGACGCGCAGCAGCGCCAGCAACAGTTCGATGTCGACCGGCTTGGCGATGTAGTCGGAGGCGCCGGCATCCAGGCATTTCTGGCGGTCGCCCTTCATCGCCTTGGCAGTGACCGCGATCAACGGCACCTGCGCCAGCTCTGGCTGCGCACGGATCTGCTGCATGGTTTCGTAGCCGTCCATCTCCGGCATCATGATGTCGATCAGCGCGATGTCGATGCCCGGCATCTGCTCGAGGATCGCGATGCCTTCACGACCGCCCTCGGCATGCAGTACTTCCACGCCGTGGCTTTCCAGCACGCTGGTCAGTGAGTAGATGTTGCGGATGTCGTCGTCGACGATGAGGATCCGCGCGCCGGTCAGCTCCGGCACCGGACGCATGCCCTGGCCCGCTTCGGTGGACGCACGCGTTGGCGGCGTCGGCCCGATGTGGTCGGCCAGTTGACTGAATACATCGGCCAACTGTTCCGGCGCGGCCGGCTTCTCGGTCACGCCGAAGGCGCCCATGTCCAGGGCCGAGGCAAGCTTGTCGGTGCCGGAAATCACGTGGATCGGCATGTGCTGGGTCTGCGGATCGTGCTTGAGCAGGTCCAGCAGCACGAAGCCGTCGATATCGGACAGGCCCAGGTCCAGCGTGATGGCGTGCGGCTGCAGCTTGCGCGCCAGCGCCAGGGTGCCGGCGCCAGCGGTGGAGACCACGCCCTTCAGGCCAACCCCGTGCGCGATGTCCAGCAGGATCGCGGCAAAGGTCGGATCGTCCTCGACGATCAGCACGAACGCCGCGTCACCCAGCGCGTCGCGGTCGTCGGTCACTTCCATCGGCGCGGGCAGGGCACCTGGCACCATCGCGCCGCTGTTGTCGTAGCGGGCGCTGGTGCTGCCCATGCCCAGCGGCTGGGTGATCGGGGTGATCGCTTCGACCGGCACGAACAGGGTGAAGGTCGAACCGTGGCCCGGCGTCGAGCGCACCTGCAGCTCGCCGCCGATCAGGCGCGCGATCTCGCGGCTGATCGACAACCCCAGGCCGGTGCCGCCGTATTTGCGGCTGGTGGTGCCGTCGGCCTGCTGGAAAGCCTCGAAGATCAGCTTCTGCTTGTCCTTGGGAATGCCGATGCCGGTGTCGGTGACGGCGATCTCGATCGCTCGTTCGGCATGGCGCAGTATCGGATGATTGATGCTCCAGCCGCTGGCGACCGGACGCACGGCCAGCGTCACGCTGCCCTCGCCGGTGAACTTGAAGGCGTTCGAAAGCAGGTTCAGCACGACCTGCTGCAGACGTTTTTCGTCGGTGCGGATGGCTGCCGGCAGCCGCGGGTCGAACTCGACCTTGAAGTCGAGGTTCTTGTCGCTGGCGAGCTGGCGGAAAGTACGCTCCATGTGCTGCTTGAGCCCGCTGAGCGGCATGTCGCCGATCTCGATCGATACCGTGCCCGATTCGATCTTCGACAGATCAAGGATGTCGTTGATCAGGCTGAGCAGGTCGGAGCCGGCCGAGTGGATGGTGCGGGCGAACTCGGTCTGCTTCTCGCTCAGGTTGCCCTGCGGGTTGTCGGCGAGCAGGCGCGAAAGGATCAGCAGCGAATTGAGCGGCGTGCGCAGCTCGTGGCTCATGTTGGCCAGGAACTCGGACTTGTACTTGGAGGTGAGCGCCAGCTGCTCGGCCTTTTCCTCCACCGCGCGGCGGGCCATCTCGATCTCGAAGTTCTTGGCCTCCACCTGCTTCTTTTCGTTCTCCAGCAACTGCGCCTTTTCCTGCAGCTCTTCGTTGGTGGTGTGCAGTTCTTCCTGCTTGGTGGTCAGCTCGGTCTGGCGTGCCTGCAGCTCCTGCGTTAGCAGCTGCGACTGCTTGAGCAGGCCTTCGGTACGCATCGTCGCGGCGATCGTGTTGAGCACGATGCCGACCGATTCCATCAGCTGGTCGAGGAAGCTCTGGTGGGTTTCGTTGAAGTGGTTGAACGAGGCCAGCTCGATCACCGCCTTGACCTCGTCCTCGAACAGTGCCGGCAGGATCGCCACGTTGGCCGGTGGCGCGTGGCCCAGGCCGGAGCCGATGCGGATGAAGTTGTCCGGGATGTCGGTCAGCAGCATCGCGCGCTTGTCGGCGGCGCACTGGCCGACCAGGCCTTCGCGCAGCTTGAAGGTGGGCTTCAACTGGTCGCGGCTTTCGGCACCGTAACTGGCGACCAGGTCCAGCACCGCTTCGTTGTCCTCGCGGCGGGCGACGTAGAACACGCCGTACTGCGCATTCACCAGCGGCGCCAGCTCCGACATGATCAGGTTGGACACCGTCGCCAGGTCGCGCACGCCCTGCAGCATGCGCGAGAAGCGGGCGAGGTTGGTCTTGAGCCAATCCTGTTCCGCATTCTTCAAGGTCTGGTCCTTGAGGTTGCGGATCATCTCGTTGATGTTGTCTTTGAGCGAAGCCATTTCACCGGAGGCGGCCACCGCGATCGAGCGCGACAGATCCCCCTTGGTCACCGCGGTCGCCACGTCGGCGATCGAGCGCACCTGGTTGGTCAGGTTGGCGGCGAGCTGGTTGACGTTGTCGGTGAGGTCGCGCCACAGGCCGGCGGCGCCGGGCACGCGCGCCTGGCCGCCGAGCTTGCCCTCGATGCCGACCTCGCGCGCCATGTTGGTCACCTGGTCGGCGAAGGTGGCGAGCGTCTCGATCATGCCGTTGATGGTGTCGGCCAGCGCGGCGATCTCGCCCTTGGCATCCACCTGCAGCTTGCGCTTGAGGTTGCCCTGCGCCACCGCCGTCACCACGTCGGCAATGCCGCGCACCTGGTTGGTCAGGTTGGTCGCCATCAGGTTGACGTTGTCGGTCAGGTCCTTCCAGGTACCGCCCACGCCGGGCACCTGCGCCTGGCCGCCGAGCTTGCCTTCGGTGCCGACTTCGCGGGCCACGCGGGTCACCTCGGAGGCGAAGCCGTTCAACTGGTCGACCATCACGTTGATGGTGTCCTTGAGCGCGAGGATCTCGCCCTTGACGTCCACCGTGATCTTCTTGGACAGATCGCCGCGCGCCACCGCGGTGGTCACGTCGGCGATGTTGCGCACCTGGCCGGTGAGGTTCTCGGCCATCAGGTTGACGTTGTCGGTGAGGTCCTTCCATGTGCCGCCCACGCCGCGCACCTGCGCCTGGCCGCCAAGCTTGCCTTCGGTACCCACCTCGCGCGCCACGCGGGTCACTTCGGAGGCGAAGGAGTTCAACTGGTCGACCATCGTGTTGATGGTGTTCTTCAGCTCGAGGATCTCGCCCTTGACGTCCACGGTGATCTTCTTGGACAGGTCGCCGGAAGCCACCGCGGTGGTCACTTCGGCGATGTTGCGCACCTGGCCGGTCAGGTTGGCCGCCATCGCGTTGACGTTGTCGGTCAGGTCCTTCCAGGTGCCGCCCACGCCGGGCACCTGCGCCTGGCCGCCGAGCTTGCCCTCCGAACCCACCTCGCGCGCCACGCGCGTCACTTCCGAGGCAAAGCCGTTGAGCTGATCCACCATCACGTTGATGGTGTTCTTGAGCTCCAGGATCTCGCCCCGGACGACCACCGTGATCTTCTTGGACAGGTCGCCGCGCGCCACCGCGGTGGTCACCTCGGCGATATTTCGCACCTGGCCGGTCAGGTTGCCGGCCATCAGGTTCACGTTGTCAGTGAGGTCCTTCCAGGTGCCGCCCACGCCGGGCACCTGCGCCTGGCCACCGAGCTTGCCTTCCGAACCCACTTCGCGCGCCACGCGGGTCACTTCCGAGGCGAACGAGTTCAGCTGATCGACCATCACGTTGATGGTGTCCTTGAGCTCGAGGATCTCGCCCTTGACGTCCACCGTGATCTTCTTGGACAAGTCGCCGCGCGCCACCGCGGTGGTCACTTCGGCGATGTTGCGCACCTGGCCGGTCAGGTTGGCCGCCATCAGGTTGACGTTGTCGGTGAGGTCGGCCCAGGTGCCGGCCACGCCGGGTACCTGCGCCTGGCCGCCCAGCTTGCCCTCGGTGCCGACCTCGCGCGCCACGCGGGTCACTTCCGAGGCGAAGCCGTTGAGCTGGTCCACCATCACGTTGATGGTGTTCTTGAGCTCGAGGATTTCGCCCTTGACGTCAACGGTGATCTTCTTGGACAGGTCGCCGGAGGCCACCGCGGTGGTCACTTCGGCGATGTTGCGCACCTGGCCGGTGAGGTTGTCGGCCATCAGGTTGACGTTGTCGGTCAGGTCCTTCCAGGTGCCGCCCACGCCAGGCACCTGTGCCTGGCCGCCAAGCTTGCCCTCGGTACCCACCTCGCGCGCCACGCGGGTCACTTCCGAGGCGAAGGAGTTCAACTGGTCGACCATCGTGTTGATGGTGTTCTTCAGCTCCAGGATCTCGCCCTTCACCTCCACGGTGATCTTCTTGGACAGATCGCCGGAGGCCACCGCGGTGGTCACCTCGGCAATGTTGCGCACCTGGCCGGTAAGGTTGGTGGCCATCGCGTTGACGTTGTCGGTCAGGTCCTTCCAGGTACCGGCCACGCCCTTCACGGTCGCCTGGCCGCCGAGCTTGCCCTCGGTGCCGACCTCGCGTGCCACGCGGGTGACCTCGGAGGCGAACGAGGCGAGCTGCGCCACCATGGTGTTGACCACCTTGCCGATGCGCAGGAATTCGCCGCGCAGCGGACGGCCGTCGATCTCCACCGTCATCGTCTGCGACAGGTCGCCCTTGGCCACCGCGCCGATCACGCGCGCCACCTCGGCGGTGGGCTGCACCATGTCTTCGATCAGGTCGTTGACCGAGCGGATCGCGCTCTCCCAGCCGCCGGTGGCCGCTTTGACGCGGCCGCGCTGGTTGATGCGGCCTTCCTTGCCGACGACGATGGACAACCGCTCGAGTTCTTCGGTCAGTTGCCGGTTGAAACCGACCACCTCATTGAACAACCGGGCCACTTCGAGGTCGGCGCCCGGACCGCTCTCGGGCAGGCGCACGCTGAAGTCGCCGCTGCGCAGGCTGCGCAGGGCGGCGATGAGCTGGGGACGGTCCAGCAGTTCGTGGCGAATTTCGGCGTTCACATGAATCTCCTGTCGTGACAGCTCGTCTTCCAGGTCGAATCATGAGTCCGTACGTGGCTGTCACCCGGCGCGATGAAGGGCAAGCCGCCGAGATTGCACGTTCAACGCTGAACCCATGCTTCAACCGGCTGCGGGGCCAGGAGGTGGCAAACCGGGCGCAAAGGGGCTGGTTGCGCGGCATCGCCACGCCTGCCCGGTTGCCCCGCTTCCCCGTGCACCCCTGCCTTTTTCGCATCCGGCCTTGCGACCGCGGGGCACCATAGCATGGGGTCGGGTTGGCTTCGTGCGAAAGAGTCCATAGAATGCGGGCGGCTGTTTGCAGCAGGTCGCTCCACTCGGGATCGGCTTTTTCGGGGGAGGGGAAGCCCGGTGATCCGCCAGACGAGGGGGCAACTTTCGGCATGCCATTGGAGAAGGATGTAGCCGGTTTCCTGCGGTCGACATTCCGGTCCATCTGGTCGATGGAGCTGCTGTTCCTGTTGCTGCGCGATCCCGCGCGCTGCTGGTCCTCCCCGGAACTCGTCAACGCGCTGCGAGCCAGCGAACTGGTCGTGAGTCAGGCGGTGGAGTCGCTCCACGCCGCCGGCCTGATCGTGCGCGAAAGCGACGATCTGGTGCGCTACGGCCCGGCTTCCGAAGACCTGCACGAATTGGTGGTGGCGGCGCAGGCGCTGTATGTGCGCTCGCCCGACGCCGTGTTGCGCCTGATCATGCGATCCCGGTCCGACAACCTGGTCGCATTCGCCGACGCCTTCCGTTTCCGAAAGGACTAGCGCGTGTCCCACTACTTCGCACCTGCGGTTTACCTGTTGTGCTTCCTGGCAAGCACGATCTGTGCGGTGATGCTGGGCCGCAGCTTCCACCGAACCCGCGCCAGCCTGTTGTTCTGGAGCGGGCTGTGCTTCGTGCTGCTGGCGATGAACAACCTGTTGCTGGTGCTGGACCTGATCGTGTTTCCCAGCTCGATCGACCTGGCCATTCCGCGCAGTGTGCTGGGGGTGGCGGCGGTCGCCACCTTGCTGTTCGGCTTCATCTGGAACGGGGAAGGGGAATAGCCATGCTCTTGATCTATTTCCTCTCCGGCGCGTTCACCTTTGGCGCTTTCGTGGCCAGCCTGTTGTTCCTGCGGTTCTGGCGGCGCACGGGTGACAAGCTGTTCCTGGCTTTTTCGCTCGCCTTCGGGCTGCTGGGCGTGGCGCAAAGCATCATCGCGATGACCAACGTCTATTTCGAAGATCGCAGCGCGGCGTATCTGATCCGCCTGGCGGCGTTTGCGATCATCATCGTGGCGAGCGGGCTCTTACAAATCCAGCGGCTGCAGCATGCCCGCGCGTACCGCACGCTCCCACATCTGATCGAACTGTTGCCGTAACGGCACCCAGCCGGGGCGGTCGACCATCGCGGCGCGAGCCTGCGCACGTTCGGCATCGGGTTCAAACAGGTAGCCGTTGGCATCGGTAAGCAGGCAGGCCGACGGATCGCCCCGGTCGATCTCCTCGACCGGCATGCGTACCTGGATCACGCTGGGCAAACGCTGCATCAGCAGGATCAGGCGGTGGCCGTCGCGCAACGCCGCCGCCGGATCGCCCAACAGCAGGCGGATCTGCGCACCGCGGCCGGAAGTGGCGATGCGGCGCAGTTCGGCCAGAGCCTCGGCGCTGGCGTACAGCGCGCCGTCCAGCCGCGGCAGGCGGATGTCCACCTGGCGGCGTGCCCCGGACAGCAACGCGAGGCGGGCGGCGGTCAGTTGCTCCGGCGTGCCGGCTGGCAGCGGGCCTGCCGGCGCCGGTGCGTCCGCTATCACCGGCGCGCCTTGTGCAACACCAGGTGGCCGTCGTTGACCAGCGCCAGCAGCAGGGCCAGCGCGTCGTCGTCGGGAACTACCTCGAAGGCCAGCGCGCGGTCGCCGCATACACGCTGCGCGAGCTCGGCGGGGGCTGGATGGGCCTGCCCGTTGGCGAATACGGTCGCACCGTTGCGGACGCGACCCCACGCCAGCCGCGACCAGGGATGGCGCAGCAACGTCGCGCCGCCTTCGAGCCGTTTGCGCAGGGCGGCGAGGGTCAGCGACTTGGTCGGCGGCGCCGGCGTCTGCGCGTTGCGGTAGCGGGTGATGAAACGACCGAACCAGTCGCGCAGGGTGGCTTCGTCGAGCGCACTGGCGAAGGGCAATGCCGCGCGCAGGCGACGGATCGACGCGGCGTCGATTTCGCCCGCGTTGCGCGCCGGAGCGAGATCCGGATCTGTGTAACGCTGCGATTCGTCCAGCCGCTCGGCGAGGTAGTCGGCCAGGTCGCCGGTCAACTCCGCTTGCGAGGGCGCGCGCATGCCCACCGAGAAGGTCATGCAGGGGCCGCCGAAGGCAACGCCGTCATGCGCTACGCCAGGCGGCAGATACAGCACGTCGCCCGGTTCGAGCAGCCATTCGTGCGTCGGCTCGAAATGCATGAGCTGCTTGAGTTCCACGTCCGGGCGAAAATCCATCGGCGCGTCCGGATCGGTGCTGATCGCCCAGTGCCGCTGGCCCAACCCCTGGATCAGAAACACGTCGTACTGGTCGACGTGCGCGCCAACGCCGCCGCCCGGCTCGGCGTAGGACACCATCACGTCGTCCACGCGCCAGCTCGGCAGGAAGCCGAACGGCTCCAGCAATCGGGCGACGTCGGCATCCCACTTGTCCACGTCCTGTACCAGCAGGGTCCAGTTCGTGCTGGGCGTTTTGGCGAAGTCGGACTCGTCCAGCGGGCCGCTCTTGACCGCCCAGCGGTCGCGCTTTTCGTCATGCACGATCAGCCGTGACAGGGCGCCGTCCTCACAGGCCAGACCGGCCAGGTCATCCGGCTGCACGGGTGGTTCGAAATCGGGAAACGCGTTGCGGATCAGCAGCGGGCGCTTTTGCCAGTAATCGCACAGGAATTGCGCGGGGGACATGCCGAGCGGTTGCCGGGCGGAGCCGCGGACTTCGATGGGGGGCGTGTTGTTCATCGGTGCATTGTAAGGCGTGCCATTCGCCGCGATGGAATGCTTGCCGCTCGCCCTCATCCACCTTCGGCACCTCCCCGCTGAGCGGGGCAAGGCTCGGTCGGTGGATCCGTGATCCGCTTGCGGGTCGGCAGCCGATCCTTCCCCCGCGGCGGGGGGGAAGGCGCCCGAACAGGGCGGACGGGGGCGACTCGCCTCAGCCCTGCACGCGCCGCTAGTCAAACGCCCTGATCACGTTGTTCACGCCCAGCCCGAGCACGGCGATCGCTGCCAGCACCGTCGCCACGCGCGCCGGCATCCGCCGCGCGAACACCGCGCCGACCGGCGCGGCCAGCACGCCGCCGACCACCAGCCCAAGCACCGCGGCGCCATGGCTCAGTCCGATCAGCAGCAGGAAGCTCAGGCTGGCGGCGATGCTCACCACGCACTTGGCCAGATGCACCGTGCCGATCACCATCCGCGGCGTGGCGCCGCGGGCGACCAGCGTGGTTACCGTCAGCGCGCTCCAGCCACCGCCGGCGATCGCATCGGCGAAGCCGGCGCCCAGGCCCAGCACCGGCGTGCCGCGTGGCACGTCCGGGCCGGGCGGACGTCCACGTGCACCGCGCAGCAGCAGGAACACGCCCATGCCGAGCAGGTACGGCGTCAGCGCCAGCCGCATCCAGTCCGCCGGCACGTGCACAACCACCGCCGCGCCGACCACCGCGCCAATCACGCCCGGTATGGCGAGCATCCAGAACAGCGGCCAGCGCACGTTGCCGGCAAGCCAGTGGCTCAGGCCCGATGCGCCGCAGGTGAACGCCTCGGCCTGGTGCACGCTCGCGGTGGCAGTCACCGGCGGCACGCCCAGGCCCAGCAGCATCGCGGCGGAGGCCACGCCGTAGGCCATGCCCAGCGCGCCGTCGACCAACTGCGCCAGCGCACCGACGGCGGCGAAGGTGAGGAACTCGGTGGGAATCGTCATCGCCGCGTGCACGGATGGGGATGGCCGGAGTATCCGAAGCGCCGCCCACGCGCGGAAATAAGGGCTTGGTATATCCACATGCCGAGTGGTCCTTTCCCAACGGCGAACACGCCGCCTAGATTGTCCGGGCCCCACATTTGGACGTCCAAAAGGACAAATTTGCGTGAATGCCCTGGTTGCACCGGATCCGTTGCCCGCCGCCCTTAGCCCGGAAAAGGCAGCCTTGCTAGCCCGGCTGGCCGAAGGGCTGGCCCCGGCCGACTTGTACTGGGTCGCCGCCTGGAGTGCCGCCCGCACCGGCCAGGCGCAGCGCGGCGTGCGGCTGGCCGAATCGACCGCCGCCAACACCCCGGACACGCCGCCGCTGACGATCCTCTATGGCAGCCAGACCGGCACCGCCAAGCGGTTGGCCGAGCAGCTCG
>Ga0308175_100001222_pt1 | contig 17306 bp, 16 predicted proteins | sample PhyCR1_3_FD_203893 | JGI IMG/M metagenome (GOLD analysis project Ga0308175, IMG submission 203893) | Soil microbial communities from UC Gill Tract Community Farm, Albany, California, United States - DLSLS.C.R1 | ecosystem: Environmental > Terrestrial > Soil > Agricultural land | place: USA...
TGCTCACGGCACCCGCCGAGCGCACCGAGACGAGCAGCGGCGCGTCCGGGTCCCCCAGCCGCCTGTCGGTGCGCTCCTCGAGGCCGGCGACGCCGGCGAGCACCGCATTCCAGACCTCGTCGGTGAGCTGCTCGCCCGCGGCGTAGTAGTTCCGGCACTCGTCGATCGGCAGCGCGAACGCGGGCGGGACCATCAGCCCGAAACCGACCATGCGCACGATGCTCAGGCCCTTGTTGCCCACGACCTCGCGGTCGGCTTCGGTTGCGCCGTCGAGGACGATGACGTGCTCGCCGACCGTCGTCACGGGGCTTCCTCGCGCTCGCGCCCCAGCATCCGCAGCAGGTCCTCGTGCAGCTCGAACCAGACGGTGTGGTAGCTGTCGATCCGCGGCGCGCTCACGTAGTCGGCCTCGCCGGCGAGCACTCGGTCGTAGGCGTCGTCCAGCCGGGTGCGGTAGATCGCCAGCCGGCGCTCGAGCCCGGCGAAGCGCTCGAGGACCTTCTCGGCGCGCTCGTGCTGGACGCCGAGGCGGTCGATGATGCCGTGGTCGTAGCGCTCGTCGGAGTGGTCGTTGGGCACCCGCTCACCACCGGCCGACGGAACCATCTGCCAGTCGGTGAAGAGCGACAGCAGCTCGCGGTTGACGCGCTCGAAGCGCTCGTAGGCGGCGGTTGCCTCGGGGTCCGCACGGAAGTCGGCAAACGCTTCGGGGTAGCGCTCGTCAAGCCAGGCGCGCCCCGCCGGCGTGAGCATGTAGGTGCCCTTCGCGCCGATCGCGCGGCCCGACTCGACGGCGCCGTCGAGCACCGGCGAGATCTCCGCCTCGTCGCGGCCGAGGATGGCGGCCACGGCGGCCGGTCCGCCGGCCTTCTTGACGGCCAATCCGTGGAGCGCCAGCAGTTCGGTGTTGTCGCTCACGACGCGATTCTCTCCATGTCTGGCAGTGGGTGCAGGAGGAGCCGCGCAAGCTCGCCGGCATCGCGCGCAACCGCGGTGGCGCCTGCTGCGCGCAGCGCCTCGGAGCCGAACGCGCCCCAGGCGACCGCCACGACCGCGGTGCCCGCGGCGGTGCCGGCCTGCACGTCGACCGGTGTGTCGCCGACCGTCACGGCGCGCGCCGGCGGTATGCCGAGCAGCCTGAGCGCCTGGAGGACCGGCGCGGGGTCGGGCTTGTGAGCGGGGGCCTCCGCCTGGCACACCGAGATGTCGATCAGCTCGTCGAGGTGGATGCGGCGCGCGTCCATCTCGAAGCGCATGCGCGCCTTCGACGTCACGACGCCGGTGGCGATCCCCGCCGCGCGCAGCTCGGCGAGCACGCTGAGCATGCCCGGGAACGCACGGACGGTCGCGCTCGTGCGCTCGTACGCGCGCTGGAACGCGCTCGTCAGCGCGGCCGCGCCCTCGGGGCTGCCGGCGACGCGCGGGAAGAGCTGGCCACCCGGCAGTGTGAAGACGAGTTGCTCCTCCTCTTCGGTCGCAGGGAAGCGGCGGCCGACGACCTCCGCGGTCGCGGCGTGCCACGCACCCAGCAGCGCCTCCCGCGAGTCCAGGAGGGTGCCGTCCCAGTCGAAGAGCACAGCATCGATCATGCGCCGACCAGGACGCTAGATGGCCGGATGGCGCGCGGCGACTGTCTGTTCGGTGGACGTTGTGGACGCCGACAACGGTGTTGGCGCCGGGGCTTCACGCCCGGACGGCCGACCAGTGTCGCAACAGCGCCTGCGCGGTTTCGTCGGGGCGCTCGTAGGGCCACCAGTGTCCGCATTCGAGCACGACCAGCTCGGCCTTCATCCGCTGCGCGAGCCGCTCGCCCCAGTGCAGCTCGACGTAGGGATCGGTGCGGCCCCAGATGACCAGCGCGGGGACCTCGATGCGCTCGAGGTCGGGCTGCCACTCGACGCCGATGTGCACCGCCGAGCGGTACAGCTTGAGAATCGTGTCCTTGCCGTGCGGCGTCAGCCACACGTTGCGCCGCGCATCGGACTCGGGCACCCCGTTCTCGATCAGGTGCTGGATGCCGAAGTCGTCGGTCAGCTCCTCGGCCATGTAGCGCTCGCCCTCGCCCTCGGTCTGCCAGACCTGCGCGAGCGGGTGCCAGGGATAGTCGACGTCGACCGCCGCGCCGCCGCAGCTGACGGTGCGCAGCAGATCCGGGCGGATCGAGGCGACCCGCTGGACGAGCAGCGAGCCCCAGTCGTGGCCGACGAGGTCGACGCCGCCGCCGAGCTGCTCGCAGCGCTCGACGATCCAGTCGACGTAGGCCTCCTTTGTGCATGCAAAGCCCTCGGGCGCCGGCTCGGCGAACCCCGGCAGGTCGGCGGCGACGACCTCCTCGCCGTAGGAGTCGAGGTGGCCCTTCACGCGGTCCCACAGGTGGGCGGTGTCGGGATTGCCGTGGATGAGCAGGGCGGGCATGGCGCTCCTTTCAGCCTGCGGGACCGGTCGTGACCGTGAGGTGCGAGATGTCGTTGAACGAGCGCAGCAGCCAGCGGCCGTCGGCCTGGACGATGAGCCGCGAGAGCGAGCCGTTGTCGGCATGCACGAACGCGAACGGGCGGCTCTCGGTCGCCTGGCGGCACAGTTCGCCGATCACCGCGCCGTGCGCCACCGCAATCGCGGTCGCGTCCGGCCCGGTCTCGGCGACGATGCGCTCGACGGCGGCGTGCACGCGCCCGCCGAGGCTCTCCAGCGACTCGGCCTCCGGGATCGCGTCCCAGCGCTGCTCGGCGAAGACCCGCTGGATGATCGGGTCGTTGCGCGCGACGCGGACGCGGTACTCGCCCGCGTCGAAGACCCCGAGGTACACCTCGGTCAGATCGGGGAGCACCGTGGGCTCGAGGCCGGTTGCGTCCGCGAGCGGCCGCGCCGTCTCCTGCGTACGTCGCAATGTCGAGACGTACAGCCCCTCGGCGCCCTCGGCGGCGAGCCGCTCGGCCACGGCCTCCGCCTGCTCGGCGCCCTCCTGAGACAGCGCCGGATCGGCGCGGCCGTCGACGACCGGGAAGCGCACGCCCTCGATCGCCGCCTCGGAGGCGCCGTGGCGCACGAGGATCACCTCCGTCGCCCCCGGCGGCAGGCTGAACGGGCGCTGGTGGAACGCGTCGCGATCGGCCATGCCCGCCGGTCAGCCGCCGTTGGGGGTGACGAGCACCTTGAGCGAGCGGTCCTTGGAGAGCTGCACGCGGAACGCCTCGCCGATGTCGTCGAGTCGTTCGCGCTGCGTGATCAGCGTGTCGGCGCGCGCAGCGCCGCGGCGCAGCAGGTCGATCGCCTCGGCGAAGTCCTCGCTGGTGTAGGCGATGCTCCCCTGCAGTCGCAGCTCCTTCTGCACCAGCGCCGTCGGGTTGAACGTCACGGGGTCGTCGTAGAGCGCGAGCACCACGATCTGACCACCGGCGCGCACGGCATCGAGCGCCGCGGTCGCCAGCGCGGGAACGCCGGAGCACTCGAACACGAGGTCGATCTCCTCGCCGTCGGACAGCGCCGCGGCCAGCGCCGCCTCCGGTCCGGGCGCGCCGTCGACCGCATCCGCCCCGAGCTCGCGCGCGGCATCCAGCCGCAGCTGCGAGAGGTCCATGCCGATCACGCGCCGGGCGCCGTGCGCGCGCAGCACCTGCACGACCTGCTGGCCGATCGTGCCGAGCCCGAGCACGAGCGCGGTCGCGCCCTCGACCGAGCCGGCGAGCCTCACCGCGTGGACGCCGACCGCCAGCGGCTCGACGGTCGCCCCGGCCTCGTCGTCGATCTCGTCGGAGAGCTTGAAGACGTTCTCGCCGGGCACCGAGCCCGGAATACGCACGCGTTCGGCGAACGCGCCCGGGCGCCCGTAGGCGATGCCCGATGTCCACGCCTGCGCGCAGAGGTTGTAGCGGCCCTCGGCGCAGCGCGCGCAGTTGCCGCAGGGGACGATCGGCACCGCGGTCACGCGGTCGCCGACCGCCAGGCCCTGGACATCGTTACCCGCCGCGATCACCCGGCCGGAGAACTCGTGGCCCATGACCTGGCCGGGCTCCACGAATGAGCCGTGCAGATACGTGTGCAGGTCCGAGCCGCAGATCCCGCACACGCTCACCTCGACGACGACGTCCTGCGAGCCGGCCTCGGGCTCTTCGACGTCCTCGACCTGGACATCCTCGATGCCCTTGAACACCGCTGCCTTCATCAACTGTCCTCCGCGCTCGCGGTCATCGGCATCGATGCTGCTGCATGGCGCAGCGGGTCGCGAGCGACCCCGCACTGGCGGTTGGAGGAACCGCCAAGCGCGGGCCGGGGCGCACAGGAGGAGGAAGCTGCGCCCCGGCCCGCGGGCGCTACGGCGCCGTGTAGCCCCCGTCGACGCTCATGGCCGTACCGGTCACGAACGACGCCTTGTCCGAGAGCAGCCACACGCAGGCGGCTGCGATCTCCTCAGGTCGGCCGAAACGGCCGATCGGGTGGTTGGCGCGAGCTGCTTCGATCAGCGCCTGATCGTTGCCGAGCGCGTCGCGGAAAAGCTCGTCTTCGACCATCGGCGTGAGCACATAGGACGGGCACATCGCGTTGACCCGGACGCCCTGTTCGGCGTATTCGAGCGCGGCGGACTTGGTGAGGCCCACGACCCCGTGCTTGGCCGCGACGTATCCGGCGGCAGCCGGCCAGCCGATCAGGCCTGCAGCCGAGGCCATGTTCACGATCGAGCCGGAGCCCTGGCCGGCCATCGCGCGCAGCTCGTGCTTGGTGCACAGGAAGACGCCGTCAAGGTCGACCTGCAGGATTCTGCGCCAGTCGTCGTAGGCGGTGTCGCCGACGTTGCCCAGCGGGCCCAGCACCCCGGCGCAGTTGAATGCGCCGTCGATCCGGCCGAGCTCGTTGACGCAGGCGGTCACCAGCGCCTCGACCGCGCCCTCGTCGGCGACGTCGCAGTGCGTGTAGGACGCGGTGCCGCCCTGACCGCGGATCTCCTCGGCGACCGCCTCGCCCTGCGCGTCGTCGACGTCGGACAGCAGCAGTCGCGCGCCCTCGGCGTGCGCCTCCAGCGCGGTCGCGCGGCCGATGCCGCTCGCGGCGCCCGTGATCAGGACGGACTTGTCGTCCAGGATTCCCATGGAACTCCTCCGCTCAGGCCGGTGCGTTCTCCGCGATCGCGGCGCGCAGCGGCTTCTTGTCGATCTTTCCCGTCGAGGTCTTGGGCAGGTCAGCGAGGACCTCCCAGCTCGACGGGACCTTGAAGGGCGCGAGCCGCGCCCGACAGTGCTCCTCGAGCTCGGCCACCTCGGTGCCCGGCTTGACGGCGACCACGGCGTGGACCTCCTCGCCGCGGACCTCGTCGGGACGCCCGACGACCGCGGCCTCCTTGACCCCGTCATGCTCGAGCAGCACGTCCTCGATCTCGCGCGGGTAGATGTTCTCCCCGCCGCGGATGATCATGTCCTTCTTGCGGTCGACGAGGAAGAAGAACCCATCCTCGTCGCGGTAGCCGACGTCGCCCGTGTGCAGCCAGCCGTCGCGCAGTGTCTCGGCGTTGGCGTCGGGGCGCTGGAAGTAGCCCTGCATCACGTTGGGCCCGCGCACGCACACCTCGCCCGGTGTTCCGTCCGGCGCCGGAGCGCCCGCTTCGTCGACGATGCGCACCTCCTGGCCGCGCGTCGCGATTCCGATCGACCCGATCTTGCGCGGGCCGATGAACGGGTTGATCGTCGAGCAGCAGGTGCCCTCGGTCAGCCCATAGCCCTCGAGGATCCGCAGGCCGAACTTCTCCTCGAAGCGCCGGAAGAGCGCCGGCGACAGCGGGGCGGCGCCGCAGATGACGAAGCGCAGGGTGTTCGTCTCGGCCTCGTCAGCCCCGGGTGCGTGCAGCAGCGCCGCGAGCATCGTGGGGACCGCGGAGAAGGTCACCGGCTCGAAGCGCGCCACCTCGCCCCAGAACTGCGAGGCCGAGAAGCGCTCCCACATCGCCACCTGCGCGCCGAGGAACATCGGGATGACGGTCGTCACGACCTGGGCGTTGACGTGGAAGAGCGGCAGCACCATGCCCATGACGTCGCCGCGGCCGACGGGCAGCGGCTCGCCCAGCTGCCAGGCGTTGGCGAGCAGGTTCGCGTGCGTGAGCATCGCGCCCTTGGGCCGGCCGGTCGTCCCCGACGTGTACACGAGCGCCGCGAGGTCGCCACCGCCGGTGGGCGCCGGGTCGGCGACCGTGCCCTCGCCGCGCAGCGGCGCCGCCGCGTCGTCGCCCTGCGCAACCACGATCTCGCGGAGCGCGGGCAGGTCCGCGCGGTGCTCGGAGAGGCCCGCGGCAGCCTCCGGTGTGCAGACCACGCAGGTCGCTCCGGAGTCCGACAGGATCCCGACCGCCTCGCGCGCGGTCAGCGCCGGGTTGACCGGGTTGAACGTCGCGCCGAGCCAGAGGATCGCCCACCAGACCTCGAGGTAGTGCGGGCTGTTGGGCAGGATCACGCCGACGACATCGCCCTGGCCGACTCCGCGCGCCCGCAGGCCGGCGGCGGCATGCGTCACGCGCTCGGCGAACTCCGCATAGGACCAGCCCTGCTGGGCGTCGCGGACGAAGCGCGCGTCGCCGAGCTCAACTGCGCGCACGCGCAGCAGCTCGGGCAGGGTCGCGACATCGGTGGAGAGCACGTTGCTCACGGGCCGAGCCTTGCACCTACCGTGGGCCGGCGCGAGCGGCGGCGGGGCGGTGCTTTGTGCGGGATTCCAATCGCCGCGTCAGCCGCTGCTCAGGATCGTCAACGAGACGAACGGAGCCCCCTGACCGCCGCCGCGATGCAGCGCGAGCCCGACGTGTGCGCCCGCGACCTGGCGGCGGCCGGCCTCACCACGCAGCTGCCAGGCCAGCTCGCAGAGCTGCGCGAGCGCCGACGCCGAGCCGGCGTCACCCAGGGCGATCGTGCCGCCGCTAGTGTTGACGGGCAGCACGCCGCCGAGCGCCGTGAAGCCGCTTTCGACCAGCTCCGGACCACGTCCTTCCGGCACCAGCAGCAGCGGCTCGTAGCTGGCCAGCTCCACGGCTGCCGTCCGGTCGTCGATCTCCGCGCAGTCCACATCTTCGGGACCCAGCGCGGCCATCTGGTAGGCCAGGCGCGCCGCGCGCGCCGTTGCGGCGCGTGCCTCGCCGTCACCCTCGTGGACGATCACCGAGGCGCAGACCTGCGGCCCCTCGGCGCCGGCGCGGCGGCGGACGTCGCCGCCCGCGAGCACGACCGCCGCGGCGGCCTCCGCGACGGGCGCCACCATCAGCCGATGCAGCGGCCAGGCGAGCAGCTCGCTGGCGAGGATCTCGTCGGCACCGGCCGGCTCGGTCAGCAGCGCGCGCGGATTGGCCGCGCCATGCCCGCGGTTCTTCGCCGCGATGCGCGCGAAGTGGCGCTCGGTCGCCCCCGAGCTCGCCATGTAGGCCTTGGCGCCCTCGGCGAGTGCCTCGATCGGCGAGGCGGGCGTCCGCTCGCGCGCGCCGTCATGACCGACGCACAGGACGATGTCGCGCGCGCCAGTGGCGACCTCCTGCCAGGCGAGGTGCAACGCTGTCGCGCCCGAGAGGACCGTCACGCGGCGACCAAGCGCGTCGACGAGCTCGCCGCGCGGGGCCTGCGAGACGAAGGCGACCGCGCCGACATCGCGCTCTGTCAGCCCTGCGTCGGCGAGCGCGGCCGCCCCGGCTTCGCGCACCAGCCGAGCGGCGCCACGCGTGGCAGACGCAAACGACGTCGCGCCGGCGCCGACGATATGGACAGCCCGCACAGATCGCGACGATATGGACGGCGCAGCGGCCCGGCATGACGCGGGCGGCGCCTGTTGTGCGTTTTCCCAACGGCGCTACGAAGCTGCCGAGTGCACCACCTCCAGCGTCGGGCGCCGCGCCGCCACGGCGGGCTCGCCTGCGGCGGGCAGCCGTCCCTGCAGGACCAGCACCAGGAGCGAGAGCCGGGCGCGCAACTGGGCGTCCGGGTCGTGCGTCACGGCCAGGCCGGTGAGCTCCTCGATCCGCGACAGTCGGTAGCGGATGGTGTTCTCGTGCAGGTTCAGGCACGCGGCGCTGCGGCGGATGCTCGCCATGTTGTCGAAGAACGAGCACAGCGTCGTGAGCAGATCGGCCTTCGACGTGTCGCTGATCAAGCCGCCGAACGTCTCCTCGGCGAAGCTCGTCACCAGCTCGCTGTCCGACGTCGACAGGAACAGCCGGCCTGCGCCGAGTTCCTCGGCGGTGAAGATCGACGGGCCGCCCGGCGGTGAGAACCGGCGGATGCAGTCGATCACCTGGCGTGCCTCACCGTAGGCCGCGCGGTAGCCGTCGCGGTCGGCGTGCACCGTCGAGATGCCGCCGATCAGCTGCTGGTTGCCGCGCAGCAGCCCGCGGGCGCGTTCCAGGACGGCGCGACCGTCGGCGGCGAACGTTGCGGGATCCGCGCCCTGCGGGACCTCGACGAGCGCGACCGCCGCTCCAGGGAGCGCCGTCACGTGAATCGACAGCTCCGGCGCGGCGCGCTGGAACGCCGCCGCGACGCTGCGCGCATCCGGGACGTCGTTGTCGTAGCCGGAGCGCGGGGCGACCAGCATCGCGACGCGCGGCGTGTCCAGGCGCACGCCGAGCCGCTCGGCGCGGCGCTCGAGCGCCGCCGCGTCGGGCTTGCAGGACAGCAGCTCGGAGACCAGCGAGGCGCCCGCGTTCCAGTCGGCCTCGGCCGCGCGCCGCTCCATGCTCACCTGTAGTGCGATCAACGTCGCGGCGCGGCGCATGGTGACCATGTCGCCACCGGTGAAGCGGCGCTTGTGCTCCATCACCACGAGATGGCCCCAGCACTCGTCACCGAGGACCACCGGGGCGACAACGTGGCGGTGCAGCACGCCGGCGGCGGGGAGTGGCCCGACCACGAAGGCGCGGCTGCCCTCGTGCGCGACCAGCGCCTGGTGGACCTCTTCGATCGCGGCAACGTCTGCCTCGAGCAGGCGCGGCACGATGCCGTCGGCGGCTCCGGGCGGCAGCCCGGTGGCGATCCGCTCGCCGGCGGCGTCGAAGATCGCGCAGGGCTTGCCGAGCAGCTCGGCGAGCGCAGCGAGCAGGTCCTGCAGCGAGCGTCCCTCGAGCACGAGGTCGCTGAGTCGCTCGTCGACCGCTGCGGCGCGCCGCAGCGAGCGCACCTGCCGCGCGCCGGCGCCGACCTGCGCTCGCAGCTCGGTCAGCGCCTGGGACTGCCGGACGGCCATCGCCGCCAGGCTGCCGAAGACCGTGGCGATCTCGGCATCCTCCTCGGTGAACGCGTGCGCCTGGTTGGCGTCGTCGAGGAAGATCACGCCCACTACCTCGTCACCGTGCAGCATCGGCACGGCCATGATCGAGCGGATCTTCCAGAAGCGGACCGTCGACTTGACCGTCCGCTTGTCGGTCACCGCGTTGGTGACGATCACCGGCCGCTGCGTCTCGAGCAGCTCCTGCGTGATGCCGTCCGCCGGCACGCCGGCCAGCGAGCGCTTGATGTGCGGGTCGAGGGTCGACCCGCCCGACAGGCCCACCCGACCACGGAACAGCCCGGCTGCCTCCTCGCGCAGGTGGATGCTGCAGCGGCCGACGCCGACGAGCGTGCTCACCTCCTCGGCGACGACGTTCAGCAGCGCGTCGGTATCCGCTACGGATCCGACTGCAGCCGCCACGCGCGAGAACGCGGCGAACGCCCGCTGAAGGCGATCCTGCGACTCCGGCACACAACAAACGGCCTGGGATTCGATGGTGGTCTTCACGTCTCTCTCTCCTCCTTCGCCGCGCGCTAGCGCAGCAGCTCCAGCGTCGCCTGCGCGTACACCTGGGCCGCCTCGGCGACCTCCGCAATGGCGATGTGCTCGTCGACCATGTGGGCGAGCTCGAAGTCCCCCGGGCCGAACGTGATCGCGGCGGGCGAGCCGAAGCCGCGCGCGTCGGTGCGCATCAGCTCGGCGGCGTCGACCCAGCCGCCGTTGAATTGCTTGACCACCGGCTCGTTGCCGGTGATGTCGCGCACCGCGGTCTGCAGCGCGCGCACGCCCTCGTGTTCCGGATCGACCTGCCCGGGCCGCAGCCAGAGGCGGCCGGCGCCCATCGGCAGGATCTTGCGCTCGAAGCGCACCTCACCGTCCTCGCGCTCGAGCTCGCGCAGGAACGCGTCGATCGCGTCGCGCACCTCGCCGAGTCCGGCACCGGGTGGGCTCAGCACCGACAGCACGACGTCGCAGCGCGCGGGAATCGCCCAGCCGCCGCCCGGCAGCGTGCGGATCGCGTTCGTCGTCACGCGCGGCTCGAACCACTGCGAGTCGCCGGGCGGCAGCGCGAGCCGGCCCTGGTCGACGGCCTCGACGAGCTTGGCCATCTTCGTGACCGCGTTGATGCCGCGCTCGGGCTCGGTCGGGTGCGCGGTCCGCCCGACCGCGGTGATCTTCCAGGTCGAGATCCCCGGGTAGGCGATCTCGATGCTGCGGTTGCTCGTCGCCTCGGCCGACCAGATCGTCCCGATGCGGTCGATGACGCCCGCGTCCTGCATCAGCACCGAGCCGCGGAAGCCGTCCTCGCCGTCGGAGTCCGACATGAAGTAGATCGGACCGCCGCGGCGCTGACCCGAGGCCACGATCGCCTCGAGCGCGACCAGCATCGCGACCAGCGAGCCCTTGCTGTCCACCGCGCCGCGGCCGTACAGCACGCCGTCGGCGACGTGCGCGCTCCACGGGTCGCGCGACCAGTCCGACGGGGTGGCGTGCACCGTGTCGAAGTGCGCGTCGAACAGAACCCCCGGCGCATCGCCCTCGCCTTCCAGGACGCCGAGGACGAGCGGGACCCTGCGGCCCTCGACCGCGAGGTGCTCGACGGTCATGCCGAGGTCCGTCAGCCGCCGGGTCATCCAGAGGTGTGCCGTCGTGTCCTCGCCGACGATGCTGCGGATGCCCACGATCTCGCGCAGGAGCTCCTCACAACGCTGGGCGCCGATCGCTGGAACGCCGGTCGTCTGCTCAGTGGCCATGGGTGGGGTGGTCCTTTCGGGTGCTGTTGCAGAAGGTCAATGGGACGGAACGGGCTCCTCCAGGAGCCGCGGGTGCTCGCGCAGGCTCATGCCGCCGTCGACGGGCAGCGAGACGCCGGTGATCCAGCGCGCGGCCGGCGAGGCGAGGAAGGTGACGACGTCGGCGATGTCCTCGACGTCGGCGACGCGCCCGAGCGGCGTCTGCGCGACGAATGCATCGACGACGCCGGGGCGGGCGAGCATCGGCTCCATGAGCGGCGTGCGCACAACGCCGGGAAGCACGGCGTTGCAGCGCACACCGCTCGGCCCGAGCTCGAGCGCGGCGGACCGCACGAGCGCCTCGACGCCCGCCTTGGCGGCGCAGTAGTGCGCGAGGCCGGGGACGGGCGCGGCCGAGTCGACCGACGAGATGACCGTCACCGACCCGCCCGCGGGCATGTGCGGGACGCACGCCTGCAGAAGGTTGAACGCGCCGGAGAGGTTGACGCCGACGACGAGGTCCCATTCGCGCTCTGCGATCTCGAGGATCGGCGTCACGCGCGCGGTGCCGGCGGCGTACACGAGCGCGCCGATGCCACCCTGCGCCTCGGCCACGCCGGCGACCACGCTCGCTGCGGCCGCGTGGTCGCGGACGTCAAGCGCGACGGCGCTCGGCTCGTCGGCGGGCGGGCGCAGATCCGCGACGACGACCGGCCAGCCCGCGGCGGCGAGCGCGTCGGCACACGCGCGGCCGATCCCCGACGCGCCTCCGACCACGAGCGCGGCGCCGCTCACAGCCGCCACTCCATGCGGCCCTCGAGCAGTTCGGCGAGGTCGGTGAGCGCCCGCGCGCCGATCGCGCCGTCGAGCACGCGGTGGTCGACCGTGAGCGACAGCGTCAGCGACGGGATCACCGCGAGGCCGCGGTCGCGCGCGACGACCCGGTCGACGGCACGCCCGACGGCGAGGATCGCGCTCTCGCCCGGATTGAGCATCGCGTTGAAGCGGTCGATCCCGAAGGCGGCGAGGCTCGAGAGCGAGATCGTCGCGCCGGTCAGCTCGGCGAGGTCGATCCGGCCGCTGCGCGCGGCCTCCACGAGGCGCGCGCGTTCGAGCACCAGCTCGCTGAGCGGCCGCTCGTGGGCGCGGCGGATGACGGGCACCAGCAGGCCGCGGTCCGTTGCGACCGCCAGCCCGACGTCGGCGCCCGGGTGGCGGCGCAGCTGCGGGTGGCCGTCTTCCTGCCCGGGCACGAAGGCAGTGGCGAGGCTCGGGTGGCGCAGGACGATCTGCGCGAGCGCCTGGACGAGCAGGTCGTTGACGCTCACCTTGAGCGGCCCTGCCGCCGACAGCCGCTGCTTTTCGGCCAGCAGCCAGGTCGCGTCGATCTCGCGGTCCAGCGTGAACTGCGGGATCTGCTGGCTCTCGGTCATGCGCCGCGCGATCGCGCGCCGCGTCGCGGTCATCGGCTCGAGGCGGCCGTCCTGGGCGGGCGGCTCGGCCGCCGTCTCCGGCGCACCATCGGCCGCGGCGCGCTTGACGTCGGCCAGCGTGATCCGTCCGCGCGGCCCCGTTCCCGTAATGGCCTCGAGCGCGACGCCCAGCTGCTCGGCGGCGCGGCGGGCCACCGGCGCGGCGCGGATCTGGTGGGCGCCCTTCGCGGGCGGGGTCGGCTCGAGCAGTGCCGTGGCCGCGCCATTGGCCGCCGGCGCTGCGGCGGCGACCGGAGCAGGTGCCGGTGCAGGCGGCTCGGCGGCGCCCTCGCGGTCGTCGGCGTGTTCGCCCAGCTGTACGAGACTGGCGCCGACCGGGACGGTGTCGCCCTCCTGCGCCACCAAGGCGACGACCACGCCGTCGCGCGGAGCCACCACGTCGGTGATCGCCTTGTCGGTCTCGACCTCGACGAGCGGATCACCCTCGCAAACGCGCGCGCCGACCGCGACGTGGAAGGACACGATCGTGCCTTCGACGACCTCCAGACCCATCTGTGGCAGCACGACGTCCGTCAGCACAGCGGTCGCGACCCTCTCCTCCTTGTGGCAAACGCCACGTCGTAGCGTCTGACTATTCGACACTATTGCCGCCCTTGGCAGCTTGTCAAGCGCCAGATATCCTCGACGAACTGTCAGACAATCGGACTAACGAGTGGGTACGCGTGAACGCTGCAACCACCACCGAGCCGGCGCCTCCCGCCCTGGCCCTCGAGCTCTTCTCCGTCATGGCGCTCATCCGAGCGTTCGAGACGCGCGTCGCCGGGCTGTACCGCGACGGCGACATCCCGGGCTTCGTCCACACCTCGCTCGGCCAGGAGGCCGTGGCCGCCGGCGTCGGGGCGGCGCTGGAGCCCGACGACTACCTCGCCACGACGCACCGCGGGCACGGCCATTGCCTGGCGAAGGGCATCGACGTCGACGGCATGATGGCCGAGCTGTTCGCGCGCGCCGACGGCCTCTGCCGCGGCAAGGGCGGCTCGATGCACGTCGCCGATCCGGCGCACGGCGTCCTCGGCGCCAACGCGATCGTCGGCGCGAGCATGCCGCTCGCGGTCGGGGCCGGGCTGTCGAGCAAGTTGCGCGGCCAGGGGCGGGTGGCCGTCGCGTTCTTCGGCGAGGGCGCCGTCAACCAGGGCTCCTTCCACGAGGCGGTCAACCTCGCTGCGATCTGGGATCTGCCCGTGCTGTTCGTCTGCGAGAACAACATCTACGCCGAGTTCACCGACAGCCGGACGATGACGCGCGTTCCCAGCGTGGTCGAGCGCTGTGCGGCCTACGGGGTGCACGCCGCGGCGGTCGACGGCAACGACGCCGAGGCGGTTCACGCCGCAGCGGCCGGCGCCGCGGCGCGCTGCCGCGCCGGGGACGGCCCGGTGCTGCTGGAGGCCGCGACGTACCGCTGGCACGGCCACTACGAGGGCGACGCCCAGCCCTACAAGCCCGAGGAGGAGACGACGGCCTGGCGCGAGCTCGACCCGCTGATCGTCCAGGGCCGGCGGCTCACCGAGCGCGGTGTCGCCCCTGCTGACGAGCTCGACGCCATCCGCGGCCAGGCCGACGAGCGCGTCGAGGCAGCGATCGAGCGAGCGCGCGCGCTGCCTGCACCCGACTACGAGGAGGCCTTCGCCCATGTCTTCGGCGACTGACGCGCCCGCTGCGACGACGCGCTACATGGATGCCCTCAACGCCGGCATGGCCGCGGCGCTACAGGAGGACGAGCGGGTGGTGCTCCTCGGCATCGACGTGGGCGCCGGCGGCGGAATCTTCACCGTCACCAAGGGCCTGCACGAGCGCTTCGGCTCCGAGCGTGTGATCGACACGCCGATCAGCGAGATGGGCTACGTCGGCGCGGCGGTCGGCGCCGCGATGACGGGCCTGCGGCCGATCGTCGAGATCATGTTCATGGACTTCGTCGGCGTCTGCCTTGACCCGATCCTCAACCAGGCGGCGAAGCTGCGCTACATGACCGCCGGCGCACTCGAGATCCCCGTGGTGTTCCGCACGCAGACCGGTGCCGGGCGCAGTGCGGGCGCGCAGCACTCGCAGAGCCTCGAGGCGTGGTTCGCCCACGTCCCGGGCCTGAAGGTCGTGATGCCCGCGACCGTGACCGACGCGCACGACCTGCTGCTGGCGTCGGTGCGCGATCCGAACCCCGTCATGTTCATCGAGAACCGCCGCCTGTACGCGATGCGGGGCGAGCTGGGCGTCGATCCTCTGCCCCTGGGCCGTGCGCGCGTGGCTCGCAGCGGCGAGGACGTGACGGTGGTCACCTGGGGCCAGACGCTGCGCGAGTGCCTCGCGGCGGCCGACGCCGGCCCGGCGTCGCTGGAGGTGGTCGACCTGCGCTCGCTCGTGCCGCTGGATATGGAGACCGTGATCGCGTCCGTACGGCGCACCGGGCGGCTGCTCGTCGTCCACGAGGCCGTGCAGGACTTCGGCGCCGGCGCGGAGATCGCCGCGCGCGTCGCCGACGAGCTGTTCGACGAGCTGCGCACGCCTGTGCGCCGGCTCGGGTCACCGGCCGTCCCGATGCCGTTCAGCCCCGAGCTCGAACGCTCGTTGTTGCCATCCACGAACGCGATCGCGACGGCGGCACAGGAGCTCGTGTCGCAGGGCTAATGTGTCCGCTCGTGTCGGTGCAGGAACCGGGGGAACAGCTGGCAAACGGGCGGATCGTGACGACCGTCAAGGTCGCGCGTGCCTACGAACAGCTGGCGGCGCTGCTGCGCGAGCGGATCACGTCCGGCGACCTGCGCGAGGGCGACCGGCTGCCCTCCGAGACTGTCCTGGCCGAGCAGGCCGGCGTCAGTCGCTCAACCGTCCGCGAGGCGCTGCGCACGCTCGAGGAGGCCGGCCTGATCCAGCGGGCCAGCCCGCGCGTGATGGTGGTCGCGCGGCGCACGGACGACCCCGCGTTCCGCGAGCTGCGCCAGGCGCTGCGCCGCCACAAGGTCACGTTCCACCACCTCCATGAGGCGCTCGTCACGCTCGAGCCCGAGCTCGCCCGCTTCGCGGCGATCCGCGCCGACACCGCCGACGTGCGCGCGCTGTGGGACGCGGTCGCCGTTCAGGAGCGGCACCTCGACCACTTCCAGGAGTGGAGCCGGCTCGACGTCGAGTTCCACCTCGCGATCGCCGAGATGAGCGCCAACCCCGCGCTGATGATCGCGCGCGAGCCGATCACGCAGCTGCTGCTGCCGACCCTGCACGCATTCATGGACTCGCGCTCGATGACCGAGCACGCGACCCGCTACCACCGGCGCATGGTGAGCGAGATCGAGGCCGGCGACCCGGACACGGCCGCCGCGGTCACCCGCCGCCACATCAACGACTTCCGCGCGGCGTGGGAGCACAGGGGATTGGATTTCCACCAGGAGATCCTCGAGATCCCCACCCTCGACCTGGTCGACAACGACTAGCGTCGAAGCCCATCCCTACCAGGAGGCAAGAGGCAATGGGCTTCGTCAAGCGCCCGGACGAGATCGCACGCATCCAGCACGCGCTCAGCCACCCGCGTTTCGTCAACGGGGAGATGCTCTCCGTCGAGTTCCTCACCGACCCGTCGCTGATCGAGGAGATCCTGCCGCCGCCGCTCGAGCCGATCGACGAGCCCCGCGTGCGCGCGATGGTCGGCCGCTGGCAGTCCAACTGCGTCGGCGACTTCTACGGCGGCTCGATCTATGTCGGCGCGCGCCATGAGGGCATCGAGGGCGAGTACGTCCTGGCGATGTACATGGACAACGACATCCCCACGATCTACGGCCGCGACCTGTTCGGCGAGCCCAAGAAGCTCGCGACGAGCCAGCTGCATCGCCACGGCAACACGTTCAGCGCCTCGCTGGACCGCGGCGGTGTGCGGCTGATCGAGCTGCACGGCGTGATGAGCACCGACAACGGCCCGTTCGAGGCCGAGGGCTACAACTTCAACTTCAAGGCGCGCCCGTCGGCCGACGGGGTCGGGCTGCAGGAGGACGCGATCCTGACGCGTGCGCACTTTCAGGTGAACGCGACGACCTCGCTGGAGGGCTCCGGCAGCGTGGTGCTGCGTGGCACGGTGCACGACCCGCTGCACGAGCTGCACGTGCTGCAGGTGCTGCGCGCGACGTTCGTGGAATGCGACCTGATCGGCGCGTGCGAGGCGGTCGCGACCACGCCGGCCGACGTGTTCCTGCCGTTCCACTACGGCCGCCACGATGACTGGAGCGCGCTGGACACCGAGTCGGCGGCGGTCGCCCCGGTCGCGTGAGCGCGGACACGCAGCCGCTCGTGGCCGGCGTCGGGATGACGCGGTTCGCCAAGAGCGACCGCGCACTTCGCGACCTGGCTGCAGAGGCGGTGCGCGCCGCGCTCGAGGATGCCGGCGTCGGCGTGGACGCGATCGAGGCCGCGTACGTCGGCAATGCCGTCGCCGGCCTCGTCACCGGGCAGGAGATGATCCGCGGCCAGGTGATGCTGCGCCCGCTCGGGATCGAGGGCATCCCGATCTTCAACGTCGAGAACGCGTGCGCGTCGGCCTCCAGCGCGCTGCACCTCGGCTGGCAGGCCGTCAGCTCGGGCATGAACGACGTCGTCCTGTGCCTCGGCGCCGAGAAGCTCTCGACCGAGGACAAGACGGTCGGGATGGACGCGATCGGCACCGCGATCGACGTGGAGATGCGCGCCGAGCTGGCCGAGGAGGTCCGCACCGATGCCGACGACGGCGGGGCGCGCTCGTTCTTCATGGACCTCTACGCCGACATGGCGCGGCGCTACATGCGCGCGTCCGGGGCGACGGCTGAGCACTTCGCGCAGGTCACCGTCAAGAACCAGCACAACGGCGCGCGCAACCCGCGCGCGCAGTACGGCGGCGAGCTGA
>Ga0308175_100001223_pt1 | contig 17304 bp, 18 predicted proteins | sample PhyCR1_3_FD_203893 | JGI IMG/M metagenome (GOLD analysis project Ga0308175, IMG submission 203893) | Soil microbial communities from UC Gill Tract Community Farm, Albany, California, United States - DLSLS.C.R1 | ecosystem: Environmental > Terrestrial > Soil > Agricultural land | place: USA...
CGGTGTGCAGCCGACCATGTACTGCGGCCGCCTGTGGACGATGCGGCAGTACGCGGGCTTCGGCACGGCGGCGGAGACGAATCGGCGTTTCAAGCTGTTGCTCGATGCGGGACAGACGGGGTTGAGTGTCGCATTCGATCTGCCCACGCAGATGGGCATCGATTCCGATTCTCCGCTCGCGCTCGGCGAGGTAGGGCGCGTGGGCGTGGCGATCGACACCGTCGAGGACATGCACGTCCTCTTCGACGGCATTCCGCTGGAGCGCGTGTCGACGTCGATGACGATCAACGCGACCGCATCGACGCTTCTCGCGATGTACATCGTTGTCGCCGAGGAGCGCGGAATTCCACGCGACCGTCTGAGCGGCACGATTCAGAATGACATTCTCAAGGAGTACATCGCGCGCGGCACGTACATCTACCCGCCGGAGCCGAGCCTCGCGCTGATCGCCGAGATCTTTCGCTTCTGCGCGGCCGACGTGCCGAACTGGAACCCGATCTCGATCTCGGGCTATCACATCCGCGAAGCAGGCGCCACGGCCGTTCAAGAGTTGGCATTCACGTTTTCGAACGCCATCGAATACGTGCAACGGGCGCTCGACGCCGGCCTGAAGGTCGACGCGTTCGCGCCTCGGTTGTCTTTCTTCTTCGCCGCGCACAACGATCTGTTCGAGGAAGTCGCGAAGTTTCGCGCCGCGCGTCGCATGTATGCTCGTCTGATGCGGGACCGGTTCCACGCCTCCGACGCGAGCAGCCGGTTGCGCTTCCATACGCAAACAGGTGGCGTGACGCTCCAGGCGCAGCAGCCGCTCAACAACGTCGTGCGCGTCGCGGTGCAGGCGTTGTCGGCCGTGCTGGGGGGCACGCAGTCGCTGCACACGAACGGGTACGACGAGGCGCTCGCGCTGCCCACGGAAGAAGCCGCGACGCTCGCCCTGCGCACGCAGCAGATCATCGCGTATGAATCGGGCGCAGCGCTGACCGCCGATCCCTTGGCCGGCAGCTATTACGTCGAGTCACTGACGACGGAGCTCGAGCGCCGGGCGACGGCGTTGATCGCGCGCGTCGATGAGCTTGGCGGTGCGGCGAAAGCGATCGGCGCGGCGTTCTTTCAAGAGGAGATCGCGAAGAGCGCATATGACTTCCAGCTCAAGGTCGAGCGCGGCGAGTCGGTAATCGTCGGCGTGAACAAGTTTGCGGACGGCGCCCCTCCGCCCGTCGTGCCGACGCCTGACTTCTCGGCGCTGGAGCGGGATCAGGTCGCGCGGCTCGCGAACGTACGCGGCGGCCGCGACAGAGCACGAGTCGAACGGGCGCTCGGGAAGTTGCGTGAGGCGAGCCGCGGTTTCGAGACGAGTCGGCAGCGGGCGCCGCTCATGGAGCTGATCGTCGACGCAGTGCGTGCGCGCGCGTCCATCGGAGAGATCGCTGATGTGCTCCGCGGCGAGTGGGGAACGTACCGGCCCCACTGAGAATCCTTCCTGTCGGCCCTGCGTCCCAACTCCCGGCTCCGGTGAATTGAAATACGGTGTCTACGGCGAGCGACTTGAAGCAGGGGTCGCGACGGGCTAGCTTAGACAGTTCTGCCACACAGTCTAAGTCACAGCCAAATGCCGACTTACGAGTACCGTTGTCCCGAAGGACACGAGTTCGAGCGCTTCTATCGCAAGATCAGCGACGCCGCCTCCGAGCTGCCTTGCCCCACGTGCGGCAAGCTCGCCGAGCGTCGCCTGTCCGGCGGAGCGGGACTCGTATTCAAGGGCTCGGGATTCTATCTCACCGACTACGGCAAGAACGCGCATCGGAAGGGCGGCGGCGACAGCGGCGACAAGTCCGGCAGTAAGTCTGCCGATAGCTCGTCCGGCGACAGCAAGTCGTCCGAGTCGAAGTCCGACGCGAAGTCGGAGACGAAACCGAGCGACTCGTCAAAGAAGTCTGAAGCGAAGTCCAGCGAATCGAAGTCCTCGACGTCGCCGTCGAGCGGTTCGGGCTCGAGCGGCAAGAGCGACACGTAATGGACGGCACCGAAGCCTTACGGGCGGAGCTCGCTCGGGCCGCCGAGTCATTGGGTGCGCCGGCCGACGTCGACATCGTCATCGAGCGTCCGCGTGATCCGTCGTTCGGCGATTGGGCGACGAATCTGGCCATGGTACTCGCGAAGCCGCTCGGCAAGAAGCCGCGTGAGCTCGCGCAGGCCATCGTCGAGCGGCTCGACTTCATGCGCGCCGGCATCAGCGCCGCGGACATCGCGGGACCTGGCTTCATCAACTTTCGCGTCGCGGCTGATGTGTTCGCGGAAGGATTGCGCGCGCTGATCGGCGCCGGCGAACAGTACGGGCGCTCGACCGTGGGCGGGCAGTGTCCCGTGAACGTGGAATTCGTTTCGGCGAATCCGACGGGACCGTTGCATGTGGGTCATGGCCGGCAGGCGGCGATCGGCGACGCGATCTCGGCACTATTATCCGCGACCGGTTGGGACGTGACGCGAGAGTTCTATTACAACGACGCTGGCGCGCAGATCATGAATCTCGCCGTCAGCGTGCAGGCCCGCGTGCGCGAGCTCGCCGGTCAGGATGTCGTCTTTCCCGAGACCGGCTATCACGGCGAGTACATTCGAGATCTCGCACAGCGGTACATCGACGAGCATCCGACCGATCCCACCGCCGACGCGCTTGACGTCGTGCGTCGCTTCGCGGTGCGTGAGCTGCGAAAGGAACAGGATCTCGATCTCCAGGCGTTCGGGGTCAAGTTCGACGTGTACTTTCTCGAATCCTCATTGTACGCCGACGGCCGCGTCGAGGACACGATCCAGCGGCTCGTGAAGGCCGGGCACGCCTACGAGAAGGACGGTGCGCTCTGGCTCAAGACCACGGACTTCGGCGACGACAAGGACCGCGTGATGCGCCGCAGCGCGGAGAAGGGCGGTGAGCCCACCTACTTCGTGCCCGACGTCGCGTACCACATCACGAAGTGGGAACGCGGCTTCCGGCGCGCGATCAACGTGCAGGGCGCCGACCATCACTCGACGGTCACGCGCGTCCGCGTCGGGCTCCAGGCGCTCGACATGGGCATTCCGGAAGGCTATCCCGACTACGTGCTGCATCAGATGGTGACGGTGATGCGCGGCGGCGAAGAAGTGAAGATCTCCAAGCGCGCCGGCAGCTATGTCACCGTTCGCGATCTCATCGATGAAGTGGGTCGGGATGCGGTGCGCTACTTCTTCCTCATGCGAAAGGGCGATTCGCAGCTCGTGTTCGACGTCGACGTCGCGCGCTCGCAGTCCGATGAGAATCCGGTGTACTACATCCAGATGGCGCACGCGCGGCTGTCGGGCATCTTCCGCGTCGGCGAGATCGATGCGTCGACGATCACCGGTGACGATGTCGAGCTCGATGTCCTCTCGCTGCCGGAGGAGCAGGAGCTCATCAAGGCGCTGCTCGACTATCCGTCGCTCATCGCGGGCGCCGCGCAGGCGCTCGAGCCGCATCGGATCGCGACGTATCTGCACGACACCGCGGGCAAGGTACACCTCTGGTATCACAAGGCGCACGTGCTGAACGAGCCGGAGCCGATCATGCGAGCGCGCCTGGTGCTCGCGCGCGCCGCGCAGCTCGTGCTGCGCAACGGCCTCGATCTCCTCGGCATCACGGCGCCGGATCGCATGTAGCGGCTCGAACTCCCTCGCTCGCTCCACCTCGTCACACTTTCCTCATCGCCATGCCCGTCCTGGTTGTCGGTTCTGTTGCCCTCGATTCGGTTGAAACCCCGTTCGGCAAGGCGGACAACGTGCTCGGAGGGTCCGGGACGTTCTTCTCCGCGTCGGCCAGCCATCTCGCGCCCGTGCAGCTCGTCGGCATCGTCGGATCGGACTACCCGACCGATCAGCTCGAGCGCGCGTTCGCGAAGCGGCCCATCGACCTCGCGGGCCTCGAGCATGCGGAGGGCCTCTCCTTCCGCTGGCGCGGACGCTACCGGCACGATCTCAACAGCGCCGAGACGCTGGAGACGCACCTCGGCGTATTCTCGAATTTCCGGCCCAAGATTCCCGACCAGTTCCGCAGCGCCCCCTTCGTGTTCCTCGGCAACATCGATCCGCGATTGCAGCTCGACGTGCTCACCCAGGTCGAGAAGCCAAAGCTCGTCGCCTGCGACACGATGAATTTCTGGATCGAGAGCCGTCGTCCCGATCTGCTCAAGCTGCTCGAGCAGGTGGATCTGATCACGCTCAACGACGCCGAGGCGCGACAGCTCACCGAAGAATCGAATCTCGTGCGCGCCGCGAAGTGGATCATGGCGCGCGGACCGAAGCATGTCGTCATCAAGAAAGGCGAGCACGGCGCGTTCATGTTCACGGCATCCACCGTGTTCTTCGCGCCCGCATATCCGCTCGAGTCGGTCTTCGATCCGACCGGCGCAGGCGATTCATTCGCCGGTGGCTTCATGGGCTACCTCGCGCGCAGCGGCGATCTCTCCGAGGAGAACCTGCGACGTGCGGTGGTGTACGGGTCGGCGATGGGCTCGTTCGCCGTCGAGAAGTTCTCCGTGGAGCGACTCCTCGAGATCGACCGGTCCGATATCGCGCGGCGCGTCGCGGATTTCCATCGGCTGGTGTCGTTCGAGCAAGACCTGAGCGCGTGAGCAGCCGGGCATGAGCGATCGGTTGGATTACCGCACCGCCGGCGTCGACATCGACGCGGCGGATTCCGCGAAGGAGCGCATCAGGGCGCACGTCGAATCGACGCTCACCGCCGGAACGCGCGGAGAGTTCGGTGGGTTCGGCGGCATGTTTCGCGTCCCCACCGACGTACCGAAACCGGTGCTGGTCGCGAGCGCGGACGGCGTCGGCACGAAGCTCAAGATCGCGATCGAGGCCGGCCGCTATGACACCGTGGGCCACGACCTCGTGAACCACTGCGTCAACGACATCCTCGTGCAGGGGGCGTCGCCGCTCTTCTTTCTGGACTACGTCGCGTTCGGCGTGTTGGAGCCGTCGGCGGTCGAAGGCGTCGTGGCGGGGGTGGCAGCCGGGTGTCGTGAGAATGGGTGCGCGCTTCTCGGCGGGGAGACCGCGGAGATGCCAGGCGTCTACACGCCGCCGGATTACGATCTCGCTGGCTTCATCGTCGGCTATGTGGATGAGGACGCCATTCTGGGTCGCCATCGTGTCGTTGCTGGAGACGTGTTGGTCGCCCTGGAGAGCAGCGGGTTGCACACGAACGGGTTCTCGTTGGCCCGGCGCATCGTGAGCGATCGTATGCGGCTCAGCGCGACGGACGCATTTCCGGGAGAATCTGGCAGCGTGGGCGACGTCTTGCTCGCGGTGCATCGATCGTATCTCCCGGCGTTGCGACCTGTATTACCGCGCGTGCATGCGATGGCGCACATCACGGGCGGGGGTATTCCCGGCAATTTGAATCGGGCCTTGCCATCGACCGTCGATGCGGTGGTCGAGACGGGCTCGTGGGAGATCCCGAACGTCTTCCAGCAGCTCGAGCGCGCGGGCGGCGTCGAGCGATTGGAGATGTTCAGAACTTTTAATATGGGTGTTGGCATGATCGTTCTCGTACCGGACGCGGCCGTCGATGCGACGATCGCTGCTGCCAGAGCCGCCGGCGTTCGTGCCTGGCGCGCGGGGAGCGTCCGGTCCGGCACCGGTCAGGTCATTCTCAACGAGGAGAAGTCGTCCGTATGAACAAGCAGCTAATCGCCGCGGGTCTCGCGCTCACGGTTGCGATATGCCCGGTCGCGGCACAGGAGACGAATTGTCCCGCCGGCGGAACGCCGCAGGCCAACGCCGTTCGCGACGCATGTCTTCAGGGCGTCGACGTCTTCCAGCTCATCGCGCCGCAACTCGGACTCGCGCTCGCCGGTGGCAACGCGACGCTCGGACAGGGTGGGTCGCTCGGTGGGCTCGGCCACTTCACGGTTGGCGTGCGCGGCAACGTATTCCGCGGCGATCTCCCGCAGGTCACCCAGTTCCCGACGCCCCGCGTCGCGGGCGGATCCGGGCAACAGCTACCGAGCAAGTCGCAATTCGTCGGGTTGCCTGTGCTCGATGCGGCGGTCGGCCTCTTCAAGGGCATTCCGCTGCCGCTCACGAACATCCTCGGCGTGGACCTGCTCGTGAACGCGATGTACGTGCCGAGCATCGGCAGCACGGGCGACAACGTCGAGATCAGACCGCAGACGAACATCAAGCTCGGGTTTGGCGGCCGCGTGGGTCTCGTACAGGAATCGTTGCTCACGCCCGGGATCGGCGTCACGTACATCGTGCGCGACCTTCCGACGACGGATATCATCGGCAACTCCAGCAGCGTCACGCTGAACGTCAACGACGCATCCGTGAAGACGTCCGCGTGGCGCGTCGTGGCGAACAAGAACTTCATCGTCTTTGGTCTCGCACTTGGCGCCGGCCAGGATCACTACGACGAGTCGAGCAACATCTCGGGGTCTGTCCAGGGCATTCCCGTGGTCGGTGGTGGAAGCTTCAACAACGTCGCTCTCGCGCAGAAGCTGACGCGCACGAACGTCTTTGGAGATCTCTCATTCAACATTCCGCTGCTCAAGTTCATCGTCGAGGTGGGGCAGGTGACGGGCGGCACGATCTCGCTCACCAACTCCTTCTCGAGCGGCAAGCCCGACGACTCGCGCCTGTACGGTTCGCTGGGACTTCGCTTCGGCCTCTAGCGCGTACCTGACATGTCCGATCTCGCGCGCGACGCGGCGTTCATGCGCCGAGCGCTCCAGATCGCGGAGCTCGGATGGGGACACACGGCGCCGAACCCGATGGTCGGCGCCGTCGTCGTTGCCGGCGATGAGATCGTCGGCGAAGGCTATCATGCGCGCTACGGCGACGCGCATGCGGAGGTGGTGGCGCTACGCGCCGCCAACGATCGCGCTCGGAATGCGACGGTCTACGTCACCCTCGAACCGTGCGCGCACTTCGGCAAGACACCACCGTGCGTCGACGCGCTCATCGCGGCAGGCGTCGCGCGCGTCGTGATCGCGGCGCGCGATCCCAGTCGTATCGCGCGCGGTGGCGCCGAGCGTTTGCGAGACGCGGGGATTCAGGTCGACGAGGGCGTCGAACGCGACGCCGCGCTCGAGCTCAACGGGCCGTTCTTCAATGCGCACGCAAGCGATCGCCCTTGGGTCACGCTCAAGCTGGCCGTGTCGGCGGATGGCGCCATCGCGGATCCCACGGGCATCCACCGCTGGATCACCGGTCCCGAGTCGCGCGCCGAGGTGCATCGTATGCGCGCGAACAACGATGCGATTCTCATCGGAATCGGCACGGCGCTCGCCGACGACCCCGAGCTCACCGTTCGCGATGCCATGCGACCACGCGTGCCGCCGGCGAGAGTGGTGCTCGATCGCCGCCTCCGCCTCCCAACGACTGCGAGGCTCGTTCGCTCTGCGCGCACGAGCCCGACGATCGTGTTCGCCGATTCAGCGCACGCCGACTCGGCCGCGGCAGATGCGCTTCGCGACGAAAGCGTGGTCGTCGAATCGCTCGATGGCGGCCTCGATGGCGTTTTCCGAACCCTGCGCGCGCGCGATATCCGCTCCGTGCTCGTCGAGAGCGGCCCGCGGCTCACTGCCGCCTTGCTCGACGAATCGCTCGTCGACCGCCTCGTTATCTTTCAGTCGAGTTTGGTACTCGGCGACCGCGCTCCCCGCGCGTTCGAGCTCGCCCCACCGGGGTTCGAGTCGTCGCTGACGGGTCGTCGTATCGTCGAACAACGGTGGTTCGGCCCCGATCTCATGACTGCTTACGCACTTCGCGACGTCCCGTGTTCACCGGATTGATCGAGCAGGTTGGCGTCGTCTCGCACCTCGAGACGACCGCGGCTGGACGCGTCATTCGTATCGAATGCGCATACCGAGATCTCGTCCCTGGTGAGAGTGTCGCGGTGAATGGGGCGTGTCTCACCGTGCTCGAGCACGGTGACGGGTGGTTCACGGTGGCCGCGATCGAAACGACGCTCGGCCGAACGACGATCGGCGGCTGGCAGGTTGGCCGACGACTGAACCTCGAGCGCGCCCTGCGGGTTGGTGATCGGCTCGGTGGCCATTTCGTGCAGGGCCACGTTGACGGCGTCGCGACTGTCGAAGACGTGCGCCAGCAGGGAGATGCGCGGCTGGTCGACCTTGCTCTGCCGTCTGGCCTCCCCGAGCTTATGGTTATGCACGGCTCCGTCGCGGTGGACGGGGTCAGCCTGACCGTCAACGCGCTGCCGGCGCCCGGCGTGCTGCAGCTCTCGTTGATCGATTACACGCTGCGCCATTCCACGCTGTCGGACCTCGGCACCGGCGACCGCGTCCACGTGGAGGCGGACATGCTCGGCAAGTATGTGCAGCGACTTCTCAAGGACTCAGTATGGCGTTCGGAACGATAGAACAGGCAGTCGAGGACATCCGCCAGGGAAAGTTCGTCATCGTGGCGGACGACGAGGATCGCGAGAACGAAGGTGATCTCATCTGCTCGGCCCAGCTCGTGACGCCTGAGATGGTCAACTTCATGATTCGCCATGCGGGCGGGATGATCTGTCTCGCGCTCACAGGCGATCGCGTCGACGCGCTCGGTCTTCCGGCGATGAGCGAGACGAACCCCGACGAATACCGCACCGCGTATACGGTGAGTATCGATGCGTCGCCGCGCTTCGGCGTGACGACTGGCATCAGCGCACAGGATCGCGCGACGACGATTCGCGTCGCCGTCGATCCCGCGGCGGTGCCATCGGATCTGCGCCGCGGTGGTCACGTGTTTCCGCTGCGCGCGCGAGAGGGCGGAGTGCTTCAACGCGTGGGCCACACCGAGACGGCTGTCGATCTCGCTCGCCTCGCCGGCCTCGCTCCCGCCGGTGTGATCTGCGAGATCCTGAATGCGGACGGCACGGCCTCTCGCCGCCAGCAGCTCGAGGTGTTCGCCGAGGAGCACGGCATCACGTTCATCACCGTTGCCCAACTCGTCGCGCACCGACTCAAGACGGAGCGGCTCGTGCATCGCGTCGCCGAGGCGCGTCTGCCGACCGATCACGGGACGTGGCGCATCGTCGGCTACCGCAACGACGTCGACACGCAGGAGCATGTCGCGCTCGTCTATGGCGATCTGGACGACGGTGAGAATACGCTCGTTCGAATTCACTCGAAGTGTCTCACCGGCGACGTCTTCCATTCGCTGCGCTGCGACTGCGGCTGGCAGCTCGACAAGGCGATGGAGATGATCGCCGCCGAGGGACGCGGAATCATCGTGTATCTGGATCAGGAAGGGCGCGGCATCGGGTTGCTCAACAAGCTCAAGGCGTACGAGCTCCAGGATCGCGGCGCGGACACTGTGGAAGCGAACGAACAGCTCGGATTCAAGCCGGATCTGCGCAACTACGGAATTGGCGCACAGATCCTGCTCGATCTCGGCGCGAAATCCATCCGGCCGATCACGAACAATCCACGCAAGATGGTGGGACTCGAGGGCTACGGGCTGCGACTCGGCGAGCGTGTTCCGATCGTGCAGCCCGCACACGATGAGAACGCCGAATATCTGCGGACGAAGCGCGACAAGCTCGGTCATCTGCTCGCATCCTGAACGATTCAAGAATTACTCAAGAACGATCTGATGGCTGAGTTTTCCGGCGCGCCTACGGGCGACCAACGACGGTTTGCCGTGGTGGCGAGCCGATTCAATCACGAGATCGTCGAGCGCCTGGTGGACGGTGCGCTCGACGCGCTCGTTCGGCATGGAGCCACGGCAGACGATGTCGACGTCGTCTGGGTCCCTGGCGCGTGGGAGTTGCCCATCGCAGCTCGGCGGCTGCTCGCGTCGGAGCGCTATCACGCGCTCGTCGCGGTCGGTGCGGTGATTCGCGGCGACACGCCGCATTTCGACTACGTCGCCGGTGAAGCGTCGCGCGGACTCGCCACGGCGAGTGTCGACTTCGATACGCCCATCGGGTTCGGTCTGCTCACGTGCGACAACCAGGAACAGGCCGAGGCGCGCGCAGGCGGTCAGCACGGCAACAAGGGTTGGGACGCCGCGCTTGCGGCCCTCGAGATGGCTGACCTCTTCGATCGCTTGGATGCCGCGGACGAGAGTTGAGACGCGAGCGCGCGCGCGCGTGCTGCAGGCGCTGTACGCGTGGGATCTGCGCGGCGAGGCGCCCATCGAGCGCATCGCGACGCAGATCTGGGACGATCTCTCCGTTCCGCCAGACGAGCGGAAGCTCGCCGGCATGCTCGTGCGCACCCTCGCGCAACATGGCGCCGAACTCGACGCCGAGCTGAGTGACGTCACCACCAATTGGCGCCTCGACCGACTCGGTGTCATCGATCGCTCGGTGCTTCGCCTCGCCGCCGCTGAGCTGCGCCGCGGCGAGACGCCGCCGCGCGTCGTCATTCAGGAGGCCGTCCGACTCGCCGAACGATACGGCACACCCAAGAGCGCGCGATTCGTGAACGGCGTGCTCGACGCGCTCGCGCGTCGCATGGGTCGCATCTAGTGCGGGTTCTGCTCGTGAACTGGCAGGACTCGGAAAATCCGCAAGCGGGCGGCGCGGAGATCCATCTGCACGAGATCTTCGGCCGCCTCGCGCACAAAGGCCATGAGGTGCGGTTGCTGTGCGGTGGTTGGCCCGGCTCTCCGCCGCGTGCCGTGCTCGATGGCATCGACGTCTACCGCGTCGGCACTCGGCACACGTTCCCGTTCCTCGCGAAGCGCTTCTACCAACAGCACCTCGCGGGTTGGGCCGACGTGCTCGTCGAGGACATCAACAAGGTGCCGCTCTATACGCCGCGATGGGGCGCCAAGCATGCCGTCGCGCTGGTGCCGCACTTGTTTGGCTCGACGGCGTTTCAGGAGCTCGCAGCGCCGTTGGCTGCCGCGGTATGGGTAGCCGAGCGTCCGCTCGGCCGCGCGTATCGGAACATTCCGTTCGAAGCGATCAGCGAGAGTACCGCAGACGATCTCGCCAAACGCGGCATTCCACGATCGTCCGTCGAAGTGATCTATCCGGGAATCGACACCGTTGGCTACACGCCGGATCCGTCGATGCGTAGCGCGCAGCCGTCCTTTGCGTACCTCGGTCGATTGAAGAAGTACAAGGGCGTGCACTTCGTCATTCGCGCATTCGCCGAGATGGCCCTCCCCAATGCGGTGCTGGAGATCGCCGGAGCCGGCGACTACCGCCCCGGTCTCGAGGAGCTCGCGCGTTCGCTTGACCTCGGCGACCGCGTGCGGTTTCTTGGGCGCATCTCGGAATCGGAGAAGCTCGCGCTGCTGCGCCGCTCGTGGGCACTGGTCTTCGCGTCACCCAAGGAAGGGTGGGGCATCACGAATCTCGAGGCGGCGGCGTGCGCCACGCCGGTCGTGGCGTCCAATTCGCCTGGCATCCGCGAGTCGGTGCGCGACGGACGCACCGGATTCCTCGTTCCCCACGGCAACATCGCGGCGATGGCTGCGTCGATGAGACGCATCGCTGAATCACGCGCCCTCGTCGACTCGCTCGGCGCCGAGGCGCGTCGCTTCGCCGAGTCGTTCACGTGGGAAGCAGCCGCCGATCAGACCCAGGCACATCTCCAGCGCGTCATCGCCTCTCCCGCGACATGACTCCTTCCAAGCTCACCGTCGGACGACTCATCGAGCGCACGCAGACCATGTTGCAGCTCGAGCACATTCCTGAGACGAACGGCCTCGATCGCGTCGTCGAGAATCCGGACGTGTCGAGTCCTGGCCTTGCCGTCGCGGGATATGTCGAGCGCTTTCCCGCGCAGCGCCTTCAGGTGCTCGGCGAAACGGAGATCATGTACCTCCGTTCGCTTCCGGAAGAGCAGCGGCGACGACAACTCGCGACGTTCTTCTCGTTTCCGATGCCGTGCCTGTTCATCACGAAAGGGCAGATGCCCGGGCCGGATCTCATCCAGCTCGCGGCGGAGAACGGCGTCGCCGTGATTCGCTCGCAGCTCAAGACCAACGAGTTCTACACGCGCATCAAGCTCTGGCTCGAGGAAGAGTTCTCACCGACCACGAACCTGCACGGCTCGCTCGCCGACGTGTTCGGCGTCGGACTGTTGTTCGTTGGACGCAGCGGCATCGGGAAATCCGAATGCGTGCTCGATCTCGTGGAGCGCGGTCACCGGCTCGTTGCGGATGATCTCGTGCTCGTGCGTCGCCGTGCGGCGGACGTGCTCATCGGCCGCGGTCACGAGTTGCAGCGACACCACATGGAGATTCGAGGTGTCGGCCTCGTCGACATTCCGTCCATCTTCGGCGTGCGCGCGGTTCGGGTGCAGAAGCGCATCGAGGTCGTGGTGCAGCTCGAGGAGTGGGATCACGACGCGCCGGTGGAACGCACGGGCCTCGACACGGAGACGACGCCAATTCTCGACGTCGAGATTCCGAAGGTTCGCGTGCCGCTCAACCCCGGCAAGAACATCACGGTCATCGCCGAGGTCATCGCGATGAATCATCTCCTCAAGTACAGCGGCATCGATCCGGCCGAGAAGTTCAACGAGCGCCTCATGCGACAGATGCGTGGGCGTACTGACATCGCGCGGTATCTTCAGGAAGACAATGAGTAGCGATCCGGTCACGCCCGCCCACGAATCCCCACGCGCAATCGTCGCGGGGCACGGCGACTTCGCCGCGGGTCTCGTATCGGCGGTGCAACAGATCACGGGACGGGGCGATCAACTGATTCCCGTTGCCGTCAAGCAGCTCAGCGTCGAAGCGATCGAACAGTTGCTGCGCGATCGCATGCTCGAGGCGAACGTTCGGGTGATCTTCACCGACCTGCAGGCCGGAAGTTGCACGATGGCCTCGCGTCGCATTCTCCGCGGCATGGACGACGCGGTGCTCATCGCGGGCGCGAACTTGCCGACGTTGCTCGATTTCGTATTTGCTGAAGGACGCTCGGCGCCGGAGGCGGCGCGGCACGCCGCCGAGCGCGGACGCGCCGCCATCGCCGTGCATGGAGCCGGCGCGTGAGCATTCTGCTCTACCGCATCGACGATCGCCTGATTCACGGTCAGGTCGTTGTGGGGTGGGGGCAGCCGCTCGACATCGAGTTCATCGTGTTGGTGGACGACGTTGTCGCGGCCAGCGACTGGGAGCAGGAGCTCTACCGGATGGGCGTGCCGCCGGAGATGGACCTCTATTTTCACTCGGCGGCGAGTGCGGTGAGCGCGCTTCCGGGCTATCGCGCCGATGGTCGACGCGGCATTCTGCTCACCGGCGACATCGATACCATGCGTCGTCTGGTCGATGGCGGCGGCATCGACGCCGTGAATATCGGCGGCATTCACGCCAAGGCGGGCCGTAGCCCGCGCATGCGCTACGTATTTCTCTCTGCGGAGGAGGAGACAGCACTGCGAGATCTCGCGGCGCTGGGCGTGACGATCACGGCGCAGGACGTTCCCAACGCACGACCCGTGGCGTTGAACGAAGTGCTCGCGGGAGTCGAGCCGTGAATCTGCTCGAGCTCCTGCCGATCGCCTTGCTCGGCGGCGTGCTTGGCCTCGACGTCGTGAGCTTTCCGCAGGCAATGATCTCGCGTCCGCTCGTCGCGGCCACGGCGGCCGGTGCATTGATCGGTCAGGCGGCGAGCGGATTACTCGTCGGTGCGGCGCTGGAGCTCATCGCGCTCGAGACGCTGCCGTTCGGCGCCTCGCGGTATCCCGAATGGGGATCGGCCGCGGTGGTCGGCGGAGCGATCTTCGCCGAGAACTCGACGCATCCAGCCGGCGCCATGGAAATGGCCGTCCTGTGTGCGCTCGCCACGACGTGGGTCGGCGGCTGGACAATGGTGAAGCTTCGACAGCGGAACGCGGTCTGGGCGGCGCAGCATCGCAGCGGGCTCGATGCCGGCGCGCGAGGAACGGTCATTTCCCTCCAGTTGCGTGGGATGACCGCCGATTTCATTCGCGGCGCGATCCTCACGGCAATCGCCTATGCGTTGCTCGCGCCGGTATCGCGGGCGGCGCTCGGCGCATGGACTGTGGACGCTCGGATCTCGCGCTGTGTTGTCGTCGCGACCGCGGCGAGCGTCGCCGGCGGCGCCGCGTGGAAGATCTTTCATTCGACGACCGGAGCCCGCTGGTTCTTCTTCAGCGGGCTCGTGGTGGGACTCTTTCTCCTGTTCGTGAAATGAGCGCCCAGCCTGGGTCAGCCACCGCGCCCGTCGTGAAGCCGACGGAGCTCCCGCTACGCACACGGATCGCGATCCTGTTCCGACTGCTCGCGATTCAAGGATCCTGGAATTATGAGATTCTACTAGGCAATGGCATCGGGTTCTGCATGGAGCCGGCGCTCAGGCTGTTGCCGGGCGGACTGCATACGCCCGCGTTTCATGAGGCGCTGGCTCGTGAGAGCCGGTATTTCAACGCGCACCCGTACCTCGCATCGGTGGCGGTGGGCGCGCTTGCGCGCGCCGAGCTCGACGGCGAACCAGCCGATCGGATCGAGCGATTTCGGACTGCGCTCTGCGGGCCGCTGGGCAGCGTGGGTGATCGACTCGTCTGGGCCGGCTGGCTCCCCTTCTGTTCTCTCGCCGCCCTCGCGCTGTTCGGGCTCGGGCTGGGCACTGGTTGGGTGGTGGGCTTCTTTCTCATCGCGTACAACGTCGGCCACCTCGGGCTCCGCATCTGGGGCCTCAACACCGGGTGGCGCCACGGCCTGAAGGTGGCCACCTCGCTCGGCAACCCTGTGTTGCGACGCGGTCCCCAGCAGATCGGGCGCGTCGCGGCATTGGCGACAGGCGTGGCCATCCCGCTCGCGCTGGGCCGCATCATCGGGCCAGGACGGAATCTCATCGGCATCGTGCTGATCTGCGTCGCGCTCGGCTCGCTTCTGATCGTGCGCGTGCAGGGAAAGATCGAAGGTTGGCGGCTCTCACTTCTCGTGCTCGCGGCTTTTGCCCTCTTCTCGGTGATTCGCTAATGCCTCAACGGACCGTCCAGATCGTGAACCAGAATGGCTTGCACGCACGGCCCGCCGCAGAGATCGTGAAGCTCGCCGCGAAGTTCCAGAGCGAGATCACGATCGTGAAGGACGACCTCGACGTGAACGGCAAGAGCATCATGGGTGTGATGATGCTCGCGGCGGAGTATGGCTCGGCGATTACTTTTCGAGCGGAGGGCCCGGACGCCGATCAGGCCCTCGAGGCACTCGCCACCCTCGTCGGAAACAAATTCGGAGAGCGCTGAGTGGACCGAAAGCTCGTCGGGATTCCTGCATCGCCGGGCATCGCCGTTGGACCCATCTATCTCCTGCGCTGGGAGATCCCCGAGGTCCGGCATCGCATCATTCCCGACGATGCCGTCCCGCAGGAGATCAAGCGCCTTCACGACGCGATCGCCACGGCCAAGGAGCGACTCCGGCAGATTCGCGAGCGCGTCGAGCGCGCCGCCGGTCCCGAGGAAGCTGCCATCTTCGACGTGCAGCGCTCGATGCTCGAAGACAGTGAGCTCATCGGTGCCGTCGAGGAGCTGATCAGGCAGAACCTCGGCGCCGAGAAGGCGTTCGAGATCGTGATGCTCGAGTGGGGACAGCGCTTCGGACGCGCCGCGCATCCGATGCTGCGCGAGCGCGTGGGCGATCTGAAGGACGTCGAGATCCGCGTGCTCTCCGTGCTCCTCGACTTGCCGGATCACGATCCCGTGGATCTTCCAAAGGGCGCGAATGCGATTCTCGTCACACATGATCTGACACCGAGCCTCACCGTGCAGCTCGATCGCGAGGCGATCGCTGGAATCGCAACGGATGCGGGAACGCGCACATCACACGTGGCGATTCTCGCGCGGTCGCTGGGATTGCCGGCGATCGTCGGCTTGCGCGTCGCGACGCAGCAGCTCAGCGGCCGCGAGACGGCGATTCTCGATGGGTCCACGGGCTTGCTCGCGATCAATCCGTCGCATCAGGACATCGACGCGTATCGCGAGCGCGCCCGGGTGGAAGCGCTCGCAGAAGCGGAGTTGCGACAGCTCGCGACCCTCGATGCAGTGACGACCGACGGCGTGCGCGTCACGCTTCGCGCGAACGTGGACCTGCCCGAGGAAGCAGAGCTTGCGGCCACGAGCGGCGCTGAAGGCGTTGGCCTCATGCGCACCGAGTTCCTCGTCGTTGGCCGAGCGACCATGCCCGACGAGGACGAGCAGTATCGCGCGTATCGTCGAGTGGTGCAGGCGTTCGGAGGTCATCCGGTCGTGATTCGCACCTTCGACATCGGTGGCGACAAGCTGCCCGTCGGTGGATTCCCGAGCGAGCCAAATCCGTTTCTCGGCTGGCGCGCCATCCGCATGTGTCTCGATCAGCCGGAGCTGTTCGGGGTGCAGCTTCGCGCCTTGTTGCGTGCCGCCGTGCACGGCGACGTCCGCATCATGCTGCCGCTCGTCGTCACGCTCGACGAAGTGCTCCAGGCGCGCAATCTGCTCGACGAAGCGGCCGCGGAGCTCGAAGCGCGCGGCTGCGAGTTTCGTCGCGACGTTCCGCTCGGCGTGATGATCGAGACGCCTGCCGCCGCCGTTGTGTGCGACACGTTCGCGGACGACGTCGCGTTCTTCAGCATCGGGACGAACGATCTCGTGCAGTACACGCTCGCGGTCGATCGCGGCAACGCGAATCTTGCCTCGCGCTTCACACCGTTGCATCCAGCGGTGCTCAAGCTCATTCGTCGCACGGTATCGACCGCGCACAAGCACGAGCTGGACGTCACGGTGTGTGGTGAGATGGCCTCGCAGCCACTCATGGCGCTCGTGCTCATCGGACTCGGTGTGCGGCAATTGAGCGTTGCGCCGCGATCGGTGCCGCTCGTCAAGCGCCTCGTGCGCGGCATCAGTGTCGCCGCGGCCGAAGAGGCGGCGGCTGCGGCGTTGGATGCGCGGACGGCGTCCGAAGCGGAAGACGCGCTGCGTCAGCGCCTGGCGAACGTGCTCGGCCCCGAGCCGCTCGTCGGCGACGCCTTTCTCGGATAATAGGTCCCATGTACGATCGTCATCTCTTCACTTCCGAGTCCGTCACCGAGGGGCATCCGGACAAGGTGGCGGACGCCATCTCGGACGCGATCCTCGATGCCATCCTCACTGACGACGCCCGGGCGCGCGTTGCCTGCGAAACGCTCGTCACGACGGGGCTCGCGTGCGTCGCCGGAGAGATCACCACGTCGACGTACGTGCCTGTGCCCGATATCGTGCGCTCGACGATCGAACGCATCGGTTACACCGATCCGGCGTACGGCTTCGACTTCAAGACGTGCGCTGTCGTGAGCACCATCGATCGACAGTCGCCCGACATCGCAATGGGCGTGGACACCGGTGG
>Ga0308175_100001224_pt1 | contig 17292 bp, 17 predicted proteins | sample PhyCR1_3_FD_203893 | JGI IMG/M metagenome (GOLD analysis project Ga0308175, IMG submission 203893) | Soil microbial communities from UC Gill Tract Community Farm, Albany, California, United States - DLSLS.C.R1 | ecosystem: Environmental > Terrestrial > Soil > Agricultural land | place: USA...
CACTCGGGATCCGCGCCGCGACCGAGCTGGTGCCGACCGACGTGGACTTCATGCTGCGCTCGCGGACCGGCTTCTTCGGCGTCGTGCGCCCGAAGCCCGCCCGTGTGCATCGCGAAGTCGAGCGCGTCCGCCGCGCGATCACCGAGGCGACGCTTCGCCTCCCCGGCCTCGTGGGTGCACTACCGGTCGGCGCATCGCTCGACACCAGGGCCGGATTCGAGGCCCTCCCCTACCACTACACGGAGGGCTGTCGCGGGCACTGTCCGCTGGCCGCGCGATGCGCACAGCGCGCCGCCGCGGCTGGCCAACCGTCGGTCCTGGGGGACGAGATGGACGCCGTGATGGGCGGCGCGCTCACCCTGACCGATCTCGACGCCATTCTGGGCGGACGGATCGCGCCGTTGACCGCGGAAGCAGCCGCGGTCGCGGACGCCTTCGCGCACTCACTCACCGCCGCCGGGTTCTACCGCCAGCGCCCGTCCAACGAGGTGCGCCGTGCGAGTTGACCCATTGCTCGCGCTCCGCTTCGAGGCGTGGCGTATCGGCCAGGCGGTTCGCGCCTTCACGCATCGACGTATCGTGCTGCAGCCGCATGCGCTGTTCGTCACCGCGCTGCAGTTCCCGGGGGAAGACAACACCATCCTCGCTGCCGCCATCGGGGATCGCAGCCGCCGCGCGCCGCTCCGCATCCTTGGGACGCCTGATCCGCGGCTCCGCGAGGAGGAGTTTGAGACCATCGCGCGGTTTGCCGCGCTGCTCGAGCGCTACTATCGCCGCTGCGAGCGCGACGGGGTCGCCCCCCAGCTCGTCCTCACGTCCGCGGCCTCGCTCCGGCATCTCACGAACATCGCGGACGATCTTCGCTTCGGTGAGCGGGCGCCCACCGTCGCCGCGTTCGCCACGGCGCTGAGCTACTTCACCATGCGCGCGCAGGTTCCCGATCAGCAGGCGGTCGTGGTGATGACGAGCGTGCTCCGCACGCACTGGGTGGCGCCCCTCGAACCGACGCAGGAAGAGCATCTGGGTGCGCTGGTCGCGGCCATTGCTCCGCCAGCAGACCTGACGGTCGCGAGCGCAGTGCTGGCGGCGGAACAGTTTCCCATGGGTGCGCGGACGATGCCTGTCTTCGACCGTGACGTGCTCCGTCCGGCGCTCGATCAGTTCCATACCGCGCGGCGACGCGGCGCGTCGCCCGAGGAGCTGGCGCCCAAGCGCCTCGCCATCGCCCGCGTCACGGCCCCCGTGGTGGAGCGGATGTATGAGACGCTCCACAAGGCCGCGGACGCGCTCGACCGCGCTAGCCTCGCCGTGCTGCCCGAGGTGCCAGCCTGGATGCAGGTGGAGCAGGAGGCGTTCACCGATTTTCGTCGCGCGACGGCGGCCGGGATCCGAACGCCGCGGAGCGACAAGCCCAAGGGGGCCGCCTTCCGCTACGCCGAACGCGAGCAGGCCGATGCTGTGGTCTCCGCTTCTGTCGAGTGTCACGATACGTTCGGTCGCACCTGCGCGGTGATGCGCGGCTCAAGTGTCGAGGGTCAAGTCGCCGATGTGCGGCAGGTACGCGTCGCCGGCCAACGCAATCGCGTCACGATGGTCGATGTGCTCACCACGCAGGCCGCGCTTCGCGTGCGTGAAGGACACGAGCTCGTCGACCGGTCCGATCACCAGGTACGGTATCTCGTGCGCGGTGTTCGGGCCGAAGGTCCGTCCGGCGTGACGACCACGAGGCTCACCCTGCAGATGACGGCGGGCATGCGTCGCGTCGGGCCGCCGGCCGCCGGCACGGCCGTGTCCTTCGTACGCGAGGTGCCAGATCTCGACCGACTAGGTCGGATTCGGCGGAGCCTCGCCCAGAAGCTGGCGGAACCGCATTGGACGCTCGGAGGGCCAATCCCGCCGCCGCGCGCCCCGGGTCGCGCGCCCGCGTTGCCAGCCGACCTGCCGGCGTCGCCGCTGCGCGCACTGGAGACGCTGCGATGACCGCCCCGCGCCTATCCGGATTGGCGTCGCCCCGTGCGTTCGCGCTCGAACTGCGAGGAACGCCCGCGACCCAGGCCGATGTGGAGGCAAGCATCGAAGCCGTGCTCCGTGAGGCGGACCGTGGCGTGATCGCGCAACTCGTGGTCGCACCGCCCGGGGCCGGGAAAACCGAGTTGACGCTCGACGGCGTTGCTCAAGCGTCTGGTCTGCACGGCGAGCGCGTGCTGGTCGCCAGCAACACGAGGGCGCAGGCGTATGCGCTCGCGCGCCGCTTCGTCAACAAGTACGGCCGGCTCACCGTGACGCTGTTCGTGCGACGGAAGCGTGACGTCCCCGCCGACCTCCGCGCGCATGCCCGCGTGCGTGTCGAGGAGCACATCCAGAATCTGCCGCCCGCACCGTGCGTCGTGGTGGCGACCATCGACAAGCTCGCGCAGAGCGCGCTCGTGCCGGCGTCGTTCGACACGCTCTTCGTCGACGAGATGTACCAGGTGCCCGCGCACAAGTATCTCCCCGTGGCCGCACTCGCTACGAAGCAGCGGGGGATCGGCGACCCCGGGCAGATCGAGCCGGTGACCAAGATCGACGTCACCCGGTGGCGTGACGATCCGGCCGGGGCGCACGTACCCGCCCCGCGCGTGCTGCAGGTGCGAGACCCGGGACTCGTGGTGACACGCCTCAGCGTGTCGCGCCGGCTCGTGGCGGACTCCGTCGAGTTCGTGCAGCCGGCCTTTTACCAGGACCTCCCGTTTCGCGCCCTCGACGGCGCGGCGGAGCGTCATCTCGAGTTCCGAACGCTCGCTCGGCACGAGCCCCATGACGACGTGTTACATCGCCTGGAGCACGGAGCGAGCATCGTCCTCGCGGAACTCCCGAGGGCGTTCGGGCGCGTCGACGACCCCGGGGTCGCCGCAACGCTCGTCAGCCTGGCAGAGCGACTCCTCGCCCGTGGAGCACACCTCGTCACACCGGAGGGCGCGCGGCCAATCACGCCGGCCGATCTCGGGATCGTCTGCGCCCATGTCGAACAGGTGGGGGCCGTGCAAGCGCGTTTGCCGGACGCGCTCCGTCCGCACGTCCTCGTCGAGACGGCGAACCGCTTTCAAGGACTGGAACGCCAGGTCGTGCTCGTGTGGCACCCGCTCGCCGGGCAGGCCGCGCCGCGCGCCTTCCACCTGACGGCGGGGCGCTTCTGCGTGGCGCTCTCTCGGCACCGTGTCGCGTGCATCTTGGTTGCGCGCGCCGGCCTCGAGGAAACGCTCGAGCACTACCGCGAGGAGACGGTACCGCGTCTCGGCGATGACGAGGACCCGGAGTACGCCGGGCTGCACGCCCACCGGACCATCCTCACACAGCTCCGCGCCCTGGATCGTGTGGTAGAAGTTTCGGAGTCCACAGGACTATGAACGAGCCGTCTAGTACAGACACGACTACAACTTTCCCCGCGCCGAACACCTATATGCGCCGTCAACCGGCCAGCGTTTTCCTGAGTCACTGGCGCGGTAACGCGGCGGTGATCTCGCTCCTTCAGCGCGAGTTGCAGTTGAGGGGGGTGCGCGCGTGGCGCGACACGACCAACCTCGAGTACGGCGAGGAGTTCAAGGACGCCCTCAGACGCGCCATCAGGGACGAGGTTTCGGCCTTCATCGCGTACGTCACGCCGGACTTCTTGACCCGGGCGATTATCTGGGACGTAGAGGTTCCGGAGGCACTGAACCGCCATGGCACTGACCCGCACTTTCAAATCATACCGCTGTTCAGCGGAGTCGCGCCTGCGGAGCTGACGGCGAAGTGCGCCTCGCTTGGCCTGAAAGACTTGAGTGACTTCAATGGGGAGTTCGTTCCGCGGCGCGGTCAAGCAAAACGTGCCGCCGTCATCAAGACGGTCGCAGCGCGCACCCTGCGCTCGGCGCTCCGACCGCGACTGATGGCCGACAACGTCTATGAGCCGCGAGTGCTGCTTCGCGCAGAGGCCCACACGGCGGCGGAGCCTGGGGTAGATCTCGACCTGGACTGGACGGAACCATTCATCCCTGGCTGCCCATCCCCCGAGGCATGGGCCACCGATCTCATGCCTTCGCTGCGGGACATCCGCGACGTTCTGAGTGCCAACTCACGCCGCTTGTTGCATGTGGAGGTACAAGCGCGACTGCCAGCCGCGATTGCGTTCGGCGAGGTGTTCAACAGCGTAGCGAAGTACACGTTGACCGTGTCCGGTAGGAACGGTGCGTGGTCGACGGCCTCCCCCCACCGTTCAGTTCCGGTTCTTCGGCGCGAGGACATCACTGCACCTGGTAACGACCGAGCCACCGGCCTGGTTGAGGTTTCCATCTCCCGGGCAATCGGACGGTCGGTTGAAGCGCACGCGGCGGGTCTCGATGTCGTACCCGGGCACGCGGTGCGACTGGTGCCCGTTGATGGCCCCGGACTGAGGGCGGTCGAGGACGCATCGTGGGCCATCACCGCAGCGTGGCAGGTCGGTGAGTGCATGCGTGCGCTTCACGACGAGCAGGGCGCTCAGCACATCCATCTGTACGTCGCGGCACCTGCCGAGTGGTGCGTGTTGTTGGGACACACGCTCAACGCGACTGGACGAATCACCGTGCATCAGATGCACCCGGTAACGCGGGAATACGTACGCGCCTGCACGCTCGGAGCTACCGGTACATGACCGGGGTCGGAGCCCGTGTCTTCGCTCCATACCCAGTCGCTCACCGTCGTGACGACGGTGATGCTCACGTGCGCATCTATGCGTCGGCACGTCTTCACTTCGCCTCCTAGGAGCGCTGCATGGCAACGTTGAACGATCTGTTCGATCAGTTCCTGACGAAGATCGAGCCGGACAAGGACACACGTGATGTGGCGATCAACGCGCATGAACCGGTGCGTAAGTGGCTTGCCGCCCATTCGACATTTGGCCGTGTGCACGTCGACACATTCTTGGCCGGTTCGTATCGACGCCGCACTTCGGTAACGCCCATCAAGGACGTCGACATCGTCGTCATCTGTGCAATGAGTGAGTACGAACCCGCGCGCGCTCTTGAACAAGCTCAAGGCGGCGCTCGACGACAACCAGAAGTACAAGACGCGCACGACACCTCGTCGCCGCTCCATCCAGATCGAGCTCGACAAGATCGACATGGACATCGTGCCGACGGTCGCCCCACGGGGAGTCGACGCCCCGCTTCTGATCCCGGATAGGGACGTGACTAGATGGTTCGACACCAATCCGAAGGCGCACATCGAGTGGACGCAGCGCCTGAACGCGAAGACGAGGTGGAGCGCGACGGACAAGGGCCGCTTCGTGCCGTTGGCCAAGATGGCGCGTTGGTGGAAGCGCGAGCGCCTCAGGTCTCATCGGCATCCCAAGGGCCACCTGATCGAGCTCATTGCGGGGTACCATCACGATCCGGCCGCGCGCGACTGGGCGGACGTGTTCATCGCCTGGGTCGAACACACGCTTGCAGCGCTCGCGCCTTACAGGTCGTCCGGCACGCTTCCCACGTTCGCCGACCCGGGGCTACCGGGGCAAACGATCAAGACCGGGATGGAACCCCAGGACTTCATCCGCTTCTACGACGAGCTCGCGCGCACTCTGCCAATCGCCACGCGCGGACGCTCTCTCGCAGCATCTGACTTGACCGCGAGCGCGAAGTGCTGGCAGCTGATCTTTGGTGCTGCCTTCCCGCTCCCCGATGACGGCGGGCGCGGCCCCTCCTCGCCTAGTGGCGGGGGCCTGCCGGCGGCATCTGTGTTGACGCGGCCGAACATTCGCGAAGCACCCAAGTTTGGCTGAGCACTCACCGCCCCCCGCCGCGCCGGACCTCGCGGATCGCGACCTATACCCGGAAGCGCGGCGTCGTTTCCGAGAAGCGCTTCGTGCGGCCGGATTCGAGCCGGTACCTCGCGACGATGAGATTGAGCGGTGGGACGGCGCCATCGACGCACGGTGGCACGACGACGCAACCGGGGAGGACCGCCAGGCGACGCACAAGGTCCGCGTAGTCCTGTACCCCGGATTCCCGTTCCGGAAGCCCATCGCCTACAAGCAGGACGCCCCCAGTGTCGCGCCGCAGGGGCGGCATGCGGTGGTCTCTCCCGGCGGGGAGCTATGCCTCTATCCTGAGACGTATCGCGGGGACACGCAGCGTGGATGGGCAGCGTGGCGAACCGGTGACGAGTACATCGCTCGTTTGCACGAGTTCTTCGAGCACATGTATCGGGACGACTGGAGCGACGATGATCGTCCCGCCGATCTCCACCTGTTCTTCCCGAAAGATGGCACGCCCGGAATGGTGTCGATCAGCGATGGCTGGTCTCCGCCGCGCAGCAGTCGATCCGGACGGTTCGGCGTGTGGGAGCTCACCGAGAAGCTCATCTTCGCGGATCATCCGGCGGAGCAAGCCGGTTCGGTTCCCTCCGGGCCGACGACGGATCGGATCGTCCGGCTGCTGCCTGGAACCGCGGAGCACCGGGCCCGGGTGGGAGCATGGTTCCGGCTTGACCGCGAGCCGCTGCCACGAAAGAATCTCGGTGGGCTCCTGGCGGAACTCGACAGGGCGGCCGGGGCGGAGACGGGGTGGTCGGCCGGGGAATGCAGGCAACTCATCGGCGCAACCAGCGACAGAGGCCGGCCCCCTCTCCTAGCGCTCGGCTATCCGAATCCTGCGGGTCGAGACGGTGAGTCGTGGCTCTTTCTGGAGGGGTTGCCGGAGATGGGGGCGCCTATCCGGTGGAAGGACCCGTCGACCTACGCGAAGGTGGCGATTCGCGCATGGGAGACCGTTCGTGTTGACCGCACCGCATTGATGCGTCGCGTTGGACCTCTCGCCAGCGCAGTGAGTGGACGAACTGTGCTCATATTCGGCGTGGGTGCGCTTGGTGGCAGTGTAGCCCTTCAGCTTGCGCGCTCGGGGGTGGAACAGCTGATCCTCGTCGACAGTGACCGGCTTCGTCCTGGCAATGTCGCGCGCCACATCGCGGGACTCTCATCGACTGGGGTACTGAAGATTATTGCGATGAGCATCATCATCGCGCAGCACGCGCCAGACGCTTCGGTTGATATTGAGATCGCGACATGGGATCCAGTCGCGGTGCGCGCACTCGTCGAGCGCGCGGACGTTGTGGTCGATGCGACGGCGGATCCGGAGTACAACCTGCTGCTGAACGCCGTCTGCGTTCGCGCCGGGCGCCCACTCGTGCAGGCAGAGACCATGCGACGAGCTGCTGTCGGTCGCGTGCGTGTTGTGCGCCCTGGTCGCGACGCATGCCTCCTCTGCTACGCCGAGCATAGCCAGGCCCAAACGTATCCGCTCGTGCCACCCGGTGAAGGTGAAGAGTTTTTCGAGGAGGGATGTGGCGTGCCCACGATGGAGGCGCCTGCCGTCGACATCGACACTACGGCCAACTGGACCGCACGGTTGGTTTTATGGCTGCTTCGGGACTCGCTCGGTCCTCGGAATCATCTGCTCGTGGTCAACGACGAAGTCCCGGGACTGACGGGTGACCTGGGGATCGTGGGGGTGCACTGGGGTGTGTATGGGCCCGTTCCCGAATGCGAGGAATGCGGCCGTCAACAACTACGCGTGGAAGATGTACACGCTGACGATCTCGCACCGTCCGCTGACGTGTGAGACGTCGTGGACCGAGCGACGGGCCTGAGCCCGAGATCCCCGCGCTTCGAGTTTCGCACTCAGCGATGTCGACGATGCGCGCGGAAAGCACGCGCGGCCTACCTGCCGAGACGGGTGGAGTGCTCATCGGGCACCGAATCGACAATGAGATTGTCGTTACCGTTGCTACCGGGCCGGGGCCGCGGGCCCGGCGAACGCCTTCCAGTTTCCGCCGTGATGGTGACTACACGCAGGAAGAGGTCGACCGCCAGCACGAGGCCTCGGGCGGTCGCGACGACTACGTCGGGGAGTGGCACTCACATCCAGATCCCGTGGGTCCGAGCACGCAGGATCTGGCCAGCATGCGTTGGATCAGTGGAAATGCGCAGTACGTTCGCGCTGAACCCTTGCTCATGATCCTACAGCGCGTCAACGAAGACTGGCGCCCACTCGCATACCGCTGGTCAGCGGCGGGCCTACGGTCTGCTCGTGTACTTGTCGACGGGTAGGGCCCGACGGGGCGAGAGCAGTCTCTCAGAGGAAGAAGACTGCACCATCTCTGCCTATCCTCCCTTCTTCTTCGGCCCCCGCTTGCGCCCACGAGGAGGGTCTGGAAGACGCCGTGTGAGTGCGAGACGTTGCTGCTCGCGCGGGCTGCGGGGCGTCGACCGCAGTCGCCCTGACAGAGACTCCTCCTTGAGGCGGGCAACCGCCGCGGGCGTGATCTGGGCTTTCTCTCGCCGCCGAGCGACGTCCTCGACTTCCCCTTCGATCAGCGCCGCCTCGGCATCACTCGGTCGGGCGAGCAGCACGGTCGCGGGGACCGCAAGGACCTCGGCGAGCTGGTAGATGTCGTAGACGGCGATGGCGCGTTCACCCTTCTCCAGCTTCGAAAGCCAGCTCTGGGTGCGGTTGAGTTGCGCCGCGACCGCCGCTTGGCTGAACCGCTCGACCTTCGACCACTCCTGGGCGTTGGGTCCCCTCCGCGGACCCGCGAATGCGGCGCGTTCCGCGAGCGCCAGGCGCTCACGTTCGGCCTTGATCCGCTGCCCAATCATCTTGTTCCACGCACGGGCCCGGTCGCTGTAGGCAAGCCAGTCGCTCACGGCACGCTCAGCGGAGGTGGGCCTACGGGGGTGCCCGCAGCGGGGGCGCGCGATGTCACCGACTGCCGCCCAAGCACCAGGGGTGGGGTGGGTCGTCGGAAGCGACGCGCGAGGAGCGGACAGGATCAATCCCCGCGCTTCGTATTCCGAATTGGAATGTGTTGCGGGTGGAATAAGGGAGGGCCGCCGCTGCGTCGGGCCTAGGGTCGAACCGGATCCCCGGCTTTGGTGCGCGCCCCACGCGGTCGCGACGGTCGGCACATGTCACGCGAACCGAGGGGCGACAAGCCAGACGGACGCCGTCCTCAAGGCGAAGCCAGAGACGCGCGCGCTACTGGAGCTCGAGCTCAACCGAATGGTGAGGTGGAGGCCCACGGAGCCGCAGAACCTGACCGCTGGGGCCCGTGGGGCCCTCCGCCGGCGGGGGACACCCCAATCTGGGAGATGTCGCCGTACTGGGGATGCCCTACAGGGGCTGTTGATCACCATCTGCGCGGGCGCCGCGTCCATGTCCGGTCGGAGGAGGCCTTCGCTCCTGACGCGCCCCTCTTCCCCCACCGCCCAGAGAGCGTCTACCGGCTCCGTCGAAGTGAGCGCGCTTATGCCGTGCTCGTCGGGCAGGAGGAAGTCGCCGCCCATGCGGGACACAGGGTGTTCGTACTCCCAGCCCACCGTCGGCGTGGGGTGGGGTTCGCGCTCACGGTGGCGTTGCTCCGCGAACGCCCGTACGAGCTGGGGTGGCGGTTCACCCCGGACGGGCTCCGACTGCATCAGCGGGCCTACCGGTTCCTCGTCCTCGAGGCCTTGGCTGGCGGCGGCTATGTGCACCCGCAGGCGCTCGCGCTCCTGCGCGTCCTGCAGGACGGTCAGAAGGTAGTTTTTCCGGAGGACGAGGAGCGGTTTGACATCACCCCCATCGACATGCTCCCGGGGTTCCAACGGACGCTGCCATAGGCACGCCCAAGTCGCGCGCGCTGTATGGGCACCGGCAGCGCCCTGTGCGGCCGATGGGTTGTCCGGTGGACCAAGCGCTTCACACGCACCAGTTCGCTTTACTTTCTTAAAGCGATTGCTTTACGGATCCGAACTTCGCGTATGCGAAGCAAAGCGCATCTGCGGTCACGTCCCGTACTCACCGGACTCGGGGGCGCGGTGTGCCCAGTGACAACTGTAGCGCTATCTCTCGGTTGGCCGCGTCGCCACTGGTGTTGGCACAACACCATATAGATCCCACTGTACGCCGAGGGGCTGCCGGGCCCGGTCAGTAACCAATACCAATCCCGGCTCAGTGTCCCGGACCAGTGCGTGCAGAGCAGCCTCCCCGAGTGCCTGCCCCACCGTGGCGGACGACCGGCCCTCGACCGTGGAGCCCTGTGCACCAGCGAGCATACCTGCCACGTTCGCCTGCTTTTCCAGTGCAAGCCGCGCTGCTTCTTCAGGGGCGAGTGCGTGACAGAGACAGCGAACGTCGTCCCGGGTTTCGTACTTCCGGACCCAGACCTCAATGCGGGATACGAGTAGGGGGGCGAGAACGAGCAGATACCCCTGCGCGTCGTCGCCCCGACGACGCAGTGCTTGGACTGTATAGGCGAGACGCAGGAAGTCAAACTCGAGCTTGGGGCCCTTGGCCCCGCTGGCATCGAGGTTCGACTTCGCCATCCCGAGGATGTGTCGCATGCGCGCTCGCGAAGGATTCACGCTGCCCTCGGATTACTCTCCAGAAGGCATGGTAAATTGTGGGGGTCGACCGCGGAGGTGGGGAGTGATGTACGATCCGAACGATCCATTTGAGCCGAACTCGCCGATGTGGCGCCAGATGGAAGAGATCAGGCGCATGCAGGAGATGGAAGATGTCGTGGATCCTCCTGCGATGCGCGCTCTGCGGGAAGCAGTTGGTCGGCAAGCAGCGCTCCGGTCGACGTACGAAGACTTTGATGCGTTCAAGCTCCACCGCGAGATGCTGCCGGACGTCGGTGTGTCAGCGGCGGTGCATGAGGCGCTGCTCGAACGTGAGAGTGGCATCGTGGCCAGCTTGAACCTCCGCGGTGTCATGGGCCTGGACGCCCTGCTCGGCATTACCGAGCAACTAAAGGTGAGCGGACTGCTAGCCCAGCCGAGCGAGGACATCCTTCGAGCTGCAGGGATCATCCACGGGACGAACACGGTGCTGGCAGCTCTCCCTCGATTTGATCCACCCTTGCTCGCGTCGCTTCACCTCGATCCCACTCTGACGTCGGTATCGGCCGCGCTGAACGACCGGCTCCACACGTTCGGTCCCGACGCACTCACGTCCACCCTGTTGTCGACTGGGGGGATCGCAGCGCAGATCGCGCAGATTACGCAGGCGAACGACTACGCGCGGGCGGCCCTGCGGCCTCAGTGGGAGGCATTTGGGGGCATGTCGACGGCGGTGGACCGGCTCTATGCGCTGCCGGAAATTGAAGGGCGTCTCAACTCACTGCCGGGTTATCTCGCTCTCGCGCCGGTCATTGAACCGTACGCCTCCGCCCGGTCGCTCCTCCTCTTCACGGCGTCGGACATCGCGCTCGAGGAGCCGCTCGTCCTCGACGTCATGGCCGAGGAGATCCTCGATGAAATGAGTGAGGAACTCGAATCACGTCTCGCCGCTCTTGACCAGCACTTGGTGGGATCAGTGTTGGGGGCGTGGGACACGGCCCGGTCAACGAATCCTGACCGGGTGCGTCAGGCCTGCAGTTCGATTCGATCCGCGATCACGGACGTCATCACGGTCGTGGCCCCGAAGGACACCGCGGACGAATGGGTACGGACCCAACGCTTCGGACGAAAGAGCGTCGTGCCGGAGGGAGCGAAGGAGGCACGTAGCGCGAGGAAGTGGGCGCCCCAGGTTCGCTTCGTCTTTCGCGGCGCAGATTCAGTCGTGGGGGGTGACGGACTTCTCAGCGAAGTCGCTGAGGCTGACCTGGCCGACATGCTGCTCCTTCTGGAGCGCTTGAACGTCGCTGTCCATAAAGGTCAGCGCGAGGTTGAGGTCGATGACCTCGCGCCAGTCATGCGGCGCGCGACCGCCTTCCTCTCGCTGCTCCTCGACGCGCACCAGATGAACTGAGGCGAGGTCGGCCCCCCGCCCGCCCCCCCGGACACCCACGGGCGCCGCGGGCCGGCGTCCATAGTCCACCCGGTGAGAGCTTTTCTCTCCGCCGACTTACCTGCGAGAGTCGAAGGGGACTTTCCTACTGACGAACTTACCCGCGCCGACGCGAAGACTTTCCTGCCGCCGAACATACCTGCGAGATGCAGAAGACTTTCCCGCACGGTACTCGCTGTCGGAATGCTGTCACGAAAACTTACCGACTTACCTGCGAGAACTCATATCAACCTTCCTACCCGCACATCGCTTTGGTGTCGGCACGCCGGCGCGGAAGAAGCGACTCATCATCGTACTCGGCCGGACTTCGAAGTGCCGTGCGAGCAATCGAACGTTTCCGATGCGCGGCGAGCACGTGAAGATCGTCTCGAAGAAACGCCAGCAGTCATCCGGGACACCAGTGAGATCGATTGCGAGCTGTCCCAGTACGCTCCGCTGACTGGTGTCACTCGTATCCGCCATCAGCGTACCACGAAGTTCACGCCATCCAGCTGGAAGCCGTACGTCCACGAGCCGACGGATTCCGCATTGTCCGAGCGTGAGGACTGCATGCGGCGTACGCGGCTCGAACTCGCTCAAGAGAGCGACTGCCGGAATCCGTGGGAACTCCCGCACCATCGACGCAACTCGGCTTGGTTGCTGACTCGCACAGCTGACGGATACGAGCACCGCCTGCACTTGCCGAGTCTTGAGGTCACGGATGACATCGTCGACTGACTCACGGTGCAAGGTTCGATAGTAGCCTTCGCCCGCCGCATCGACACGCAGTCGTTCAGCCGGCGTCAACAATGTTGCGATCGGAGGAAGATCCGATGTCGGCCTGCCGCCATGGGTCATATTTCACCTCGAGAGTGTAAGGACGGTTGCGCGGGCGATGATGTGAGACGCCGGCGTGGTTACGCGCACACTCTATTGCACCAGCGTCATTCACCCGTCACCACCAGATTCGGTTATGTTTCAGGTGGATGCTGTCGGCCAGACGGTCGCGGGTGTGTTAGCACTCGAGGAAAGTCCGGGCTCCACAGGGCACGCTGCCAGATAACTTCTGGGCGAGGCACGGTCGCCTCGACGGACAGTGCAACAGAAAACAGACCGCCGATGGCCTGGTTCACCGGGCACAGGCAAGGGTGAAACGGTGAGGTAAGAGCTCACCGCGTGGGTGGTAACACCCACGGCATGGCAAACCCCAGCGGGAGCAAGGCCAAATAGGCAGCGAGGGGCGGCCCGTCCCGATCAAGACGCTGCGGGTAGGCTGCTTGAGGGCGCGGGCGACCGCGTTCCCAGAGAAATGACCGTCCGAGCTTCGGCTCCGACAGAACCCGGCTTATCGGCCGGCAGTATCCACACTCCTTTCCTTCCGCAGCGGCTTTTCCAATGCCGAACGGACTGCGAGGGATAATTGAATTAAGTATTAATTATTACTAATTAGATAAACCGCTTTCAATCGTCTTCGCGTCGTGACAGACGATCGCTGGTCCGCGCCTCCTGCAGAAATCCCTGCCGAGGAACCCATCGGCCTGACAGCACCTGGCGCAGTGTCCGCCAGATCAGTCTCACGAGCAGAATGAGTCCTACCAGAATGATCAGAGCGAACCCGAACGTGAGGTAGGGATGACTCCAGATCGAAAGGCCGAGCGTCGTGACCAATCCAAGCTCGGTCACACTGGTGATCCCATTGCTGATCGGCTCGGGCGAGGTGTCGATCGCGTAGCGAAGGCCAAGCTTCGTCGTGTGCGTCGTCACCGCCATTCCGCCACCGAGCAATGCAGCGACGAGGACGAATGCCGGATCACCATGCCATGCAGTCGCTGCGGCGAGGGCAGCGGCAGCAGGAGGTCGGATCAGTGAGTGAAGTGTGTCCCATGCCGAGGCCACGGCAGGGATCAGAGAGGCGAGAAATTCAACCGCCGTCAGCGTCAGTGCGGCACCAATCACCCACCACGACGTCAGGCCAGTCAGACTTCCAGGAAGTGGACCAATCCATCCAAGTCGGGCGGCAAGCCCGACGATGCCTACCGTCGCATAGAGGTTGAGACCCGCAGCATAGGCGATACCGGCAGCCTGAACCAGTGTCTGGAGCGCGTTCATGCACGCATCACTGGAGGCTCGTAGTCACGCGTGAGGTGCTCAGTCGACGAGTCGAAGCGGCATCACCAGGCACAGATAGGTCGCGGCATCGCTCCAGTTCTCCGGCTCTACAGTGGCCGCCCGCTCCGGGGCCTTGAATGTCAGTTTGACTTCGTCAGTAGGAATGTAGCGGAGGATCTCGAGCAGATAGCTGGCGTTGAAACCAATGTCGAGCTGATCGCCCGCATAACGCACCGGCAGCTCATCGGTTGCCTCACCCAAATCGGGCGTTTGTACGCTGAAACGGAGTATCCCGCTATTGAAGGAAAGTCGAATGCGATGCGTCTGATCCGATGCGATGACCGACATACGTTTGAGCGCACTCGTCAGCGCCACTTTATCCGCCACCGCAACACGATCATTGTCCCGCGGAATGACCTGATCATAGTTGGGATATGGACCCTCGATCAGGCGTGTGTACACCGCGGTGAAGGGCGATCGAAAGCCGAGGTGATTGTCACCACGTGCGATCTCGAGCTCCTCGTCCGCGGGAAATAGGCGCCGGATCTGCTCAAGTGCCTTGGGAGGCACGATCAGATCAGCTGCAGGAGCACCGGTTGATTTGATCGGGACCTCCATCTTTGCCAGGCGATGGCCGTTCGTAGCCACCATCCGCATCGACTCAGGCTTGAGCTCCCACAAGACACCGTTCAGGATCGGCCGGCTCTCTTCGGTACTCACTGCGAACGACGTATGTGAGATCAACTTCTGCAGATCACCCGAGCGGATCCGCCATGACTCGTTGAAACGAACAGAAGGAAAGCTGGGAAACTCGTCTCGAGGCAAACCGAGGATCTTGAAGTGCGACCGTCCGCAGTCCAGGGTCACCCGTTGCTCGCCGGCCGCGGCCATCTTCACTGGCGACGGTGGCAGCTCACGCGCGATTTCAGCGAGCTTCTTCGCAGGAATGGTGATCGCGCCAGACGCTTCAACATCGGCGGCAACCTCGGTGCTGACCGCAATATCCAGATCAGTGCCGGAAAGCCGAATACCCTTGTCCGTCGTTTCCACCAGGATGTTCGCGAGAACGGGAAGCGTTGTCTTGGCAGGAATGCTCGCCGCGACAGCAGCCAACCCTTCCTGAAGCTTCTCCCGGGAAATCGTGAACCGCATCACCGCTCCTGCGTGCCTGAGTGTGTGCAAACGGGACGTGGCTACTGCTCTACTCTAGAAGATTGAATTCTAGTAGTAGTCGTAGAGCCTGTTGAGCTGTGGAGAAAATCTACAACCCATTGGCTCAACAGTAGTTGAGCTGAGTTTGTGGCGGTGGATTCACTGTGGAATCATTTCTTCTTCCACAAAGGCTCGCTTACCTGTTATCCGAGCTCGATCGCTGACCTGAAAAACTGGTCTGTGGCTGGGGATAAAGTAGTACGGCGCGCTCGTTCGTGTGGATAAGGTGCGCTAATTCGGTTATGCGGCAAGGCTCTCCAACTGTGTGCGCAACCGAGCGACCCGCTGAGCGAACGATGGGTCCTCCCTGAACGCGGTCGCGACCCGCTCGAGGCTGTGAATCACAGTGGAATGATCACGACCTCCGAACGCTGCACCGATCTCGACTAGCTGTAGTGCCAGGAGCTCGCGCATCAAGTGCATAGCGACCTGCCGGGGTGTCGTGAGCGCTTTGGTCCGTGTTTTCGAGCGCAAGCCTTCGATGGTGACTCCCCACTCCCTCGCCACCGCATGCTGAATCGTATCTGGAGTGAGTCCCGCCGTCGTGTTGGCGACCGCCTCGCCAGGTCTCAGCTTGTCTCGCAGCGCTTCCCGTGCCACGTCGACCGTAATCTCGCGGTGTTTCAGCGAAGCGTACGCGAGCAACTTGATGATGGATCCTTCCAGCTCCCGCACGCTCGAACGGACATGCTCGGCGATGAACCGAATCACATCCTCAGGAATAGTCATCTCGAGGTGGTCGATTGACGCCTTGTTGCGTAGGATCGCGATCCTATGCTCCAGATCAGGCAATTCGATGTCGGCGACCATTCCCCACTGAAAGCGGCTGACCAAGCGCGCCTCGAGTCCAGGAATTTCAGATGGAGGGCGATCACTCGTCAGAATGATCTGCCGGCCAGCCTCGTAGAGTGCGTTGAAAGTGTGGAAGAACTCTTCTTGAGTTGATTCCTTGCCCTTCAAAAATTGAACATCGTCAACCAAAAGGAGGTCGGTCTCCCGATAGCGCCGCCGGAACTCCTGTGTCGTTCGTTCGCGAATGGAGCCGATCATCTCGTTCGTGAACTGCTCGGTTCCGATGAAGGTGATCCGAATCTTCGGTTGGCGCTCCGCCACTGCGTGGGCGACCGCCTGCATCAAATGAGTCTTCCCTAGACCCGTATCCCCATACAGGAACAGTGGGTTGTAGACCCGGCCCGGCGCCTCTGACACAGCATGAGCGGCCGCGGCAGCCAGCTCGTTGGACTTCCCAATGACAAAGTGCTCGAAGGTGTACCGAGGGCTGAGATGTGGGTTGATGCTGCTCTCTTTCTGTCGTGCCTCTGGCGCTACTGGAGGAGGTGCGACGAACAGGTCCATCTGATTGCGAGTCTTCCGCTCAGTGTGAACGCGGAACACAACCGAGAGAGGATGCCCAAGTGCAATCGGGGCGAGACTTGAGAGCAGTTGGGCGTGCTTGGACTCATTCCAATCGGCGGCGAACTGATCCGGCGAACCTACGATGATCTTGTCGCCCTCGAGGGCGAGAGGTTCGGTCGGTTCCAGCCATGTCCGAAACGTTTGTTCCGGTAGCTCATGGCGCGCGCGATCCAGAATGCGCGTCCAGATTTCAGTCGCCGTGAGCGTCATTGCGAGGATGTGGATAACTCGGGCGGGGAGGGGGAGCGAAGCTATCCGTGCTATGTGGAAAATGCAAACCGTTGCGTGACGGGATGAGGCATACCAGTCCGTCGCGATCAGATGAGGCCATGGTCGCGAGGTCGTCAGCTGCCTTTAACTGCCTTGACCTATCTCTGTGTGAAGGCTAACTTTACCTGTCTGTGCCGTAAGTTCCGTTCTAGACCGTTCCTGGAGTAGCCATGGGAAAGCCCACCTACCGCCCGCGTAACACGCGGCGGCTCAAGACGCACGGTTTCCGTGCGCGTATGGAAACCAAGTGGGGTCGCAAGACACTCGCTCGTCGACGCAAGAAGGGGCGTAAGCAGCTGACTGTCCGTATCCCGGACAAGTACGCAGGAGCCTGAGACGCCTCAGGCGTCGCTCGGCTTTCCGCGGCGTGCACGGATCACGCGAGGCGCGGAACTGCAGCGAATCGCGCAAGAGGGGAAGCGTTTCCGAACCGGTCATCTCGACGTTCGGGCCATCGCTTCCCCTTTCGTGTCTTCGGATG
>Ga0308175_100001225_pt1 | contig 17291 bp, 12 predicted proteins | sample PhyCR1_3_FD_203893 | JGI IMG/M metagenome (GOLD analysis project Ga0308175, IMG submission 203893) | Soil microbial communities from UC Gill Tract Community Farm, Albany, California, United States - DLSLS.C.R1 | ecosystem: Environmental > Terrestrial > Soil > Agricultural land | place: USA...
TTCTCCGTCGTCTCCGCCGCGCTGACCCCCCGGACCCTGCTCGCGGTCGTCGTCGACCTGGCCCTCGGCGGAGCTTGGGTCGCCCTCGGCCTTGCGGCGTCGCGGCGCGACGGCAAGCAGCCGTGGGCCGGCCGGGTCGCGCCGCTGTACGCCTCACTCGGGGTCGTGGAGCTGCTGCACGCCCTGGACCAGGTGCAGCCGGGCTCGTGGTCGATAGCGGCGGTCGCGCTGCTGAGCTCGGTCGCGATGATCACCGCGCACGCGGCGTACGTCGACCTGGCCGACGCCGCGCGGATCGCCGCCCACGTCGGCCGCCGCGCCTCCGACCTGGCTGCGGGCGCCACGGCGATCCTGTCCTCGACCGGCGACGTGACCGAGCCGCGCACCGAGTTCGACGTGACCGCGCTGGTGCACGCCCTGGCCGGCCGCCGCGCCCTCGCGGGTCAGGAGGTCCGGGTGCGCGGCGGGGCCGGCTACGCCCACGCTCGTGCCTGCGACGTGGTGGACGCCCTGGAGCGGCTGCTGGTCAACGCCCACACCCACGCCCCGCACAGCGCGGTCACCGTGCACGTCGTGGCCATCGGCCGGCGCATCGAGGTCTCGGTCGCCGACCGCGGACCGGGGATGTCCGCGGCCGCGGCGAGTGCCTTCGGGTCCGCCCAGGTCGGGCGGGGCGGCGGGCTGGGGCTGCACGTCGCCCGCGCGCTGGTGGCCCGCAACGGCGGAGACCTCCAGCTGCGCAACCGGATCGGCGGCACCACGTTCGTGCTCTCGCTGCCGGCCGCCGAGGACCAGCGGACGCCGCCGACGGTGCCCGCCTGGGAGACGGTTCATCAATTCTGAGGAAGTCGCGCGGCTCCAGCTGCGGCAGACTCCTCGCCGTGACGGCCGGGGGATGGCCGGCGCGAGGAGGAGCGGCCGATCTCCCAAGGCGGCCCCTCCTCCTCACGCCCCGGTTCCAAGCTCCGTCTAGTGCCAACGGACTAGTCCGCCGGACCTGAACGGCCGGTCCGCCGGCCGTCGCGTTCCCCGAGACTGGTTCGGTGATCGAGGGGGACGCTGCAGCCGCACTCGCGGCCGACGTCGCCCGCGTCGTGGCCGCCACGATGTTCCTCACCGCCGGCACGGTCCGGCTGGCCCGCTGGTGGGTCACCCACGACGCCCGCAGCGCCTACATGGGCACCTCGCTCGTGGTGCTCGGCGGGGCGCTGCTGCCGCTGTGGCACCTCAGCAGCTCCCTCGACGGGGGCGACCCGCAGACGCTGGCCCCCGCGCTCACCCGCGCCGTCGGCACGGCGGTCTGCCAGGTGCTGGTGGTGCGTGCGCTGCGGAACGGCGACGACGACTCCCTGTCCCTGCGACCGCGGGTGCTGCTGCTGCGGGCCGCCGGTCTCACGGTCGGTGCCGCCGCCGCCCTGGCCGCCGTCGGCCTGCTGCTGCCCGGCGCCCTGGAGACGAGCCGCGCCGCGCACCTCGGGCTCGACGCGGCGATGTGCGGCGGCTGGATCACGGTGGCGCTGATGGCCGCCGGCCGGGCCGCCTCGCAGCAGTGGGCGGGCCGGGCCGCTCCCCTGCTCGCCACGATGGGGGTGGTCGAGCTGCTCCGCTTCCTGGACACCGCGTTCGGCGGGGCGTGGCTGAGCGCGGCGGCGCTGCTCTCGGCGCTGCTCGGTGCCGTCACCTGCTGGTTCGCGCTACGGGACCTCTTCGACGCGACCGCGGCCGCGCACCGGCGGGCCGACGACCTCTCGACCGCGCTGGCCCACGCCGGCACCGCGGCCACCGCCCACGACGCCTGGCGCGAGGAGCTCGCCCACGACCTGCGCAACGGCCTGGTCGGGCTGCGCGCGGCGCTGCACACGCTCGCGGCGTACGACGAGCGGCTCGACCCGACCACCGCCCGGCAGCTGCGGGACGCCGCGCTCGAGGAGGTCGCCCACCTCGAGCACCTCGTCGACGGCGCAGACCGCGAGGAGGAGACGGACTTCGAGGTGGCGGGTGTCGTCCGGACGGTGGTCCGCACCCGCCGGGCCACCGGCCAGCAGGTCCGCCTCTCCGGCACCGCCGGCGTCGTGCGCGGCCGACCCGGCGACCTGGCGACCGTGCTGCAGAACCTGCTCGTGAACGCCGCGACGCACGCACCCGGGAGCCCGGTGACCGTGCAGCTGGGCACCGTCGAGGGACGGGTCGAGGTGTCGGTGACCGACCGGGGGCCCGGCCTCACCGCGGCCGAGGCCGCCCGGGTGTTCGACCGCGGCGTCCGTGGTGCCGCGAGCGGCGGGTCCGGCCTGGGCCTCTACGTCGCCCGGACGCTGATGCGCCGCCACGGCGGGGACGTCGAGCTGCGCAGCCGGGTCGGCGGCGCCTGCTTCGTGGTGGTGCTGCCGGCGGTCGCGCGACGCGCCGCGGACGGGCCGACGCGGACCGGGGCGTCGTCGTGAGCGACCGGAGACCGCGCGTGGTGGTCGTCGACGACCACCGGCTGCTGGCGCAGAGCATCGCCATCTCGCTCGGCCAGGAGGGCGTCGACTGCTCGGTGGCCACCCTGGCCGCACCCGAGCAGCTGGTCGCCGCCGTCGTGGCCGAGCGCCCGGACGTCGTCCTGCTCGACCTCGACCTCGGCCCGTCGACCGGTGCCGGCGACGGGCTCGTGACACCGCTGACCCGGGCCGGCTGCCGGGTGCTGCTGGTGACCGGGTGCACCGACCCGGTGCGGCTGGCCGCCGCTCTCGGCGAAGGTGCCGTCGGCGTGCTCGCCAAGACCGAGCCGATCGACGTACTGCTCGCGGCGGCGCACGCGGCCGCCCGGGGCGAGCCGGTGATGACCGCCGAGCAGGAGCGCGCGGTCCGGGACGCGGCCGGCGCCCGGCGCGCCGCCCGTGCCGCCGCGCTCGGCCCGTTCGACCGGCTCACCGAGCGGGAGGCGCAGGTGCTGCGCTGGCTCGCGCACGGGCAGAGCGTCGCCACGATCGCGGCCCGCAGCTACGTCGCCGAGACGACCGTGCGCACCCACGTCCGGGGCGTGCTGACGAAGCTCGGCGTCGGCTCCCAGCTCGAGGCCGTGGCGCTCGCGCACCGCTCCGGCTGGTTGGGAACCGACGCCGACGCCGACCAAGGCTGAGCGGCTCAGCCCTTCCGCTTGGTGATCTCCTCGGTGGCCTTCGGCAGGACGGCGTGCAGGTCGCCCACGACGCCGAAGTCGACGAGCTCGAAGATCGGCGCCTCCTCGTCCTTGTTCACCGCGACGATGGTCTTGGAGGTCTGCATGCCGGCCCGGTGCTGGATGGCGCCGGAGATGCCGTTGGCGACGTAGAGCTGCGGGGACACGGTCTTGCCGGTCTGGCCGACCTGGAACGCGTGCGGCATCCAGCCGGAGTCGACCGCCGCCCGGCTCGCGCCGACGGCGGCACCGAGCGAGTCGGCGAAGCCCTCGACCTCGGAGAAGTCGCCACCGGTGCCGCGGCCGCCGGAGACCACGATCGCGGCCTCGGTCAGCTCGGGACGGCCCGACGCCTTGCGGGGCTCGGACTTCGTGATCTTGGCGGTCTTCGCCTGCTCCGAGATGGTCGCCGAGAACTCCTCCTCGACACCAGCGCCGTCGGCCTGCTCCGGGGTGGCGGAGTTCGGCTTCACGGTGATGATCGGGGTGCCCTTGGTGACCTTGGCCTGCACGGTGTAGCTGCCGGCGAAGACCGACTGGGTCGTGGTTCCGTCAGCGGCCACGTCGACCGCGTCGGTGATGAGGCCGGAGCCGGTCTTGACCGCGAGCCGGCCGGCGATCTCCTTGCCCTCGCCGCCCGAGGGCAGCAGCACCGCGGCCGGCGACGTCTTCTCGACCAGCTGGGCCAGCACCTCGGCCTTCGGCGCGACCAGGTAGTCCTTGATGTCGGCGTCGTCGACGGTGTAGATCTTCGCGGCGCCGTACGCCTTCAGCGGTGCGGTGTCCACCGACCCGATCGCCACCGCGGACGGCTCGCCCAGCCGGCGGGCGATCGTCAGCAGCTCGAGGGTGGGCTTGGTGACCTTGCCGTCGACGGCGTCGACGAGAACCAGAACTTCAGACATCTATCGCTCAGCTCCTCAGATGAACTTCTTGGAGGCCAGGAACTCGACCAGCGCGGTCGCGCCCGAGCCGTCCTCGTCGGTGACGACCTCGCCCTGCGTGCGCGGCGGGCGGGCCGCGGTCTCCTCGACGGTGCTCCACGCGGCGGACAGGCCGACGAGCTCGGCGTCCACGCCCAGGTCGCCCAGCGACCAGGTCTCCACCGGCTTCTTCTTCGCGGCCATGATCCCCTTGAAGGAGGGGTAGCGCGCCTCGCCCGACTGGTCGGTCACCGACAGCACCAGCGGCAGCGTGCCCTCGATGGTCTCGGTGGCGGCGTCGCCGTCGCGGCGGATCCGCACCGTGCTGTCGTCGACCTCGATCTCGGAGCCGAGGGTGACCGCGGGTACGTCGAGCCGCTCGGCCAGCATCGCGGGGACGACGCCCATCGAGCCGTCGGTCGAGGCCATCCCGCAGACCACGAGGTCCCAGCCACCCGAGCTGTCGATCTTCTTGACCGCCTCGGCGAGCACCAGCGAGGTGGCCAGCGAGTCCGAGCCGGCGATCGCGTCGTCGAGGACGTGCACGCCCTTGTCGGCGCCCATCTGCAGCGCCTTGCGGATCGCGTCGGTCGCCTGCTCGGGACCCACGCTCAGCACGGTCACCTCGGTGTCGTCACCGAGCTTCTCCTTGACCTGCAGGGCCTGCTCGACGGCGTACTCGTCCAGCTCGGACAGCAGCCCGTCCACGCCGACCCGGTCGACGGTGTTGTCATCCTCGAAGCGCCGGTCCGCGGTGGCGTCCGGCACGTACTTCACGCATACGACAATGTTCATGGGTTCACTGGCCCTTCCTCTGATTGGACCCGAGGTTACCCGTGCGTAGCAACGGCCGAAACCGGGCCCGGGGTGGGGTCAGTCACACCGGCTCAGGGGCGGATCAGGCGGTCGAGGACCTTGCCCACGACGAGGTACGCGATCGCGCCGATCCCCCAGTTGACCAAGGCGTCCTTGGTCGCGGCGTTCTTGCCGGCGAAGGTGAAGATCCCCTGCTCACGGCTGAAGACCCCGAGGTCGAGACGGTCCGCGACGTCGAGCACGAACGAGACGATCGCGTTGTCCTGGTTGGCCTTGAGCGCGATCAGCAGCGCCCCGACCGCGAGGAACAGCGCGCACACGACGGCGACGAGCCAGACCAGCGAGGCGAGGCGGGACCGGACGAGGTTCGTGCCGGCCAGGACCTTCTTGCCGGTCCCGCGTCGCTTCTTGACGTCGGTCTTCTCGTCGGCCACTGCGTCTCCTTGGGGGGTGAGTGGGACGCACGATAGCCGACCGGTCAGTCCCGGGTGAGACGCGCCCGCTGCAGCAGCCGCGCCCCGATCATCGCGAACGGGGAGAACCCGACCAGCACCGCGAGCGCGGACAGGTGCGGGAGGTCCCACGGGATGAACATCAGCCCGGCCGTGCCGGCCACCATCACCGCGATCGTCCACCAGCCGAGGACACCGGCCCGGGCCAGCCCCGCGAGCAGCAGGACGCTGCCGAGCAGCGAGAACATCTCGGTGCCGTCCCAGAGGTACAGCAGCGAGGAGTCCTTGAAGCCCGCGAACACCTTCGCCGCGGTCTCGACCGGCAGGTGCTGCGCCGCCGAGAGGTTCCACCAGTCGCTGAGCAGCATGCCGGCCATGTTGGTGAAGCCCAGCGCGGTGAGCAGCGCGCCCACCACGGTGAGCCGGGTGCCGCGCGGCCCCCGTAGCAGCGAGGCGGCGGCCAGCACGCCGAGCCCGATGAACAGGTTGCCGTAGTGCAGGAACAGCGCGGACACCTGCGTGAGGGTGGCGTCCCGGCCGAGCGAGGTGACGTAGTCGACGTCCGTCGTACCGGCGGCGGACGGGGACGTCCACATCCCGGCGGCCCACAGCACGGGGGCGGCGACGAGCGCGGCGCCGGCGGCGATGCGCAGCCCGCGGACGGCGGCGACGGGAGCGGCGGCGGGCGCGGTGGTGACGATCTCGGTGGCAGTCATGGTGAGTCCTTCGTGGTCGGTCCGGTTGACGAGCAGGACTCAACCGCCCGCCCGGCTCGTCGGGGATCGGCCGGGACGCCCATGCTGAGCTCCTCCTCCAGCAGGAGGAGGGCCGGGCCGGCATCCTTCCGCGGAAGGATCACGAGGGCGGGTCCGCGGCCCTACCCTCGTCGACATGTCCCGCGACCCACGCCTGTTCCCGCTCCTCGCGGCACCGGTGATGGGCGCCCTCGGCGTCGTCGAGGCCGCCTCGGACCCCGAGTTCCGGCAGAGCTTCGGGCCCTTGGTCGTGGTCGCCGCCTGGCTGGCGGCCGGCTTCCTGACCCAGGCCCGGCTGCCGTCGGTGGGCGCGGTGCTGGTCGCGGGCTTCTACCCGCTGACCGCAGTGCTGGGCGCGCCCGGTCCCGGCGGGACGGGACTGATCTCGGCGATGCTGGCGATGGGGTACGTCGGGTACGCCGCTCCCCCACGCCGGTCGCTGGGCGCCGTCACCGCGGCCGTCGCGGTGTTCGTCGCCACCGACGTCGCGCTGCACGGCATCGCCTGGGACAGCGTGTTCTTCCCGGCCGTGTTCTACCCGGCGCGGTGGGCCGGCCGGCTGGTCAGCCGCGAGCGCGAGCGCAGCGCCACCCTGGTCGAGCTGACCGCCCGGCTCGACGCGCAGCGCGAGAGCGCCGCCTGGGCGGCGGCGCAGGAGGAGCGGTCCCGGATCGCCCGCGAGGTGCACGACGCGGTCGCGCACTCGGTCAGCGTGATGACCCTGCAGATCGGCGGCCTGCGCCGGCAGCTGGCCGACACGCTGGCGGAGCGGCCCACCGAGCACGAGGTGCTGCTCGGCCTGGAGCGGCTCGGCCGGGAGACGGTGCAGGAGCTGCGGTCCCTGGTCGGCATCCTCCGCACGCCCGGCCCCGCGGAGGCCTCGACGGCCCCGGTCCCCTCGCTGACCCGTGCGGCCGACGTGGTGCGCGACGTCCGGGCCGCCGGGCTCGACGTCGACCTCGAGGTGGTCGGCGAGGCCCGTGAGCTGCCGCGCGCGCTCGACCTGTCGGCGTACCGGATCCTCCAGGAGGCCCTCACCAACGTGCTGCGCCACGCGCCCGGGAGCACCGCCCGGGTGCGGCTGGAGTACACCCCCGACGGGGTGCACATCACCGTCCGCGACGACGGCGGCGACCCGGTCCCCGAAGACGGCAGGGCGGACGGCGTCGGTGGGCACGGCCTGGTCGGGATGCGCGAGCGGGCCCGGATGTTCGGCGGCACGCTGGCCGCCGGCCGCGTCGACGGCGGCTTCGAGGTGCGCGCGCACCTGCCCGTGGCGGGGGTGCCGGCATGACGGTGCGGGTGGTGCTCGTCGACGACGAGGCGATGGTGCGCGTCGGCCTGCGGATGGTGCTCACCGCCGAGCCGGACATCGAGGTCGTGGGCGAGGCCGCCGACGGCGGCACGGCCGTCGGGGTCGTGGAGCAGACGGCCCCCGACGTGGTGCTCATGGACGTCCGGATGCCCGAGGTGGACGGGATCGAGGGAGCCCGCCGGGTGCTGGCGCGGTCCCCCGACGTGAAGGTCGTCGTGCTGACCACCTTCGACGAGGACGAGTACGTCGAGGCGGCGCTGCGCGCCGGGGTCAGCGGCTTCCTGCTCAAGGTCGCGCCACCGGAGCGGCTCATCGAGGCGGTGCGCACGGTCGCCGGCGGTGGCGGTCTCCTCGACCCGGGCGTCACCCGCCGGGTGATCGAGTCGTTCGCCGCGGCACCCCCGCTGCGGACCCGCCGGGCGGAGCGGCTGGACGCGCTCACCGAGCGGGAGCGCGACGTGCTGCGCCTGATCGGCCGCGGCCTGTCCAACGGCGAGATCGCCGCCGAGCTCTACCTCGGCGAGACCACCGTCAAGACGCACGTGTCCAACGTGCTCGCGAAGCTGGGTCTGCGGGACCGGGTGCAGGCCGTGGTCGCGGCCTACGAGACCGGGCACGTCCGGCCCGGTGAGTAGCCGGGCGAGTAGGGCGCGCTGGTCAACTCCGCTCAGCGGCCCTGGAACTCCGCCTTGCCGGGACCGCTCTCCACGAACGAGCGCATCCCGGTGCCGCGGTCCTCGGTGGCGAACAGCGCCGCGAACTGGACCCGCTCGATCTCCAGCCCGGTCTCCAGGTCGACCTCGAGCCCGCGGTCGATGCTCTCCTTGGCGGCGCGCAGCGCGTAGGACGCGGCCTTGGTGAAGCGCGAGGCCCAGGCCCGCGCCGCGGCGTAGACCTCCTCGTCGGGCACCACCTGGTCGACCAGCCCGATCCGCAGCGCCTCGTCGGCCTGCACGAAGCGGCCGGTGAAGATGATGTCCTTGGCCTTCGCCGGGCCGACCAGCCGGGTGAGCCGCTGGGTGCCCCCGGCGCCGGGGATGATGCCGAGCAGGATCTCGGGCTGCCCCAGCGTGGCGCCCTCACCGGCGATACGGACGTCGGCGCAGAGCGCCAGCTCGCAGCCCCCGCCCAGCGCGTAGCCGGTGACCGCGGCGACGACCGGCTTCGGGATCTTGGCCACCGCCGTGAACGCGGACTGCAGGCCCCCGGAGCGCTCGACCATGTCCGTGTAGGACATCTCCGCCATCTCCTTGACGTCGGCGCCGGCCGCGAAGACCTTCTCGCCGCCGTACACGATGACCGCGCGTACGTCGTCCCGCGTGGCCGCCTCCGCCGCGCAGGCACGGATCTCCTCCTGCACCGCGACGTTGAGCGCGTTCATCTTCGGCCGGTCGATGCGGATCGTGCCCACGCCGTCCTCGACCTCGAGCCGCACGAACTCACCCACACCGATCTCCTCACGTCTAGTCCGGTCCTGCCCGAAGCCCGAGCCTAGTGGTCCGGACCACCTCATCCCGAAAGCGCATCGTCCTTACGCCGTGCGTCCCATGCCCGACGACGGCGCGCGTCCTACCGTGACCGCACGATCCGGGGGGATCCCACCGAAGGGGGCATGGTCGTGGGCGAGACGATGCCGGTACCTGCCCGGAGGGACAGTTCTGCGAGAGACCTTGGTCGTGTCGCGTTCAGCCCCTGGTCGCTTGGGCACAATGACGCCGTGACACCGTCCAGGCCCGCTCCGGCCCCGGCCCCGACGTGGCCCGGCTCGCACCAGCCCCTCGGTGCCACGTGGGCCGAGGAGTGCACGAACTTCGCGGTGTTCGCCCCCGAGGCCACGGCCGTGCAGCTGTGCCTGTTCGACGACGACGACACCGAGACCCGGCTCCCGCTCACCGAGAAGACCCTCGGCATCTGGCACTGCGCGGTGCCCGGGATCGAGCCCGGCCAGCGCTACGGGTTCCGCGCCGACGGCCCCTGGGAGCCGCAGCGGGGCCGGATGTTCAACCCGGCCAAGCTGCTGCTCGATCCCTACGCGCTCGCGGTCAGCGGCACCTTCGACCCGACCGGCCCGGTCTACGGCTACTCGCACCCCGGCAACGGCGACCTCGACGCGGTGCGACGCGCGCACACCGGCCCCCGCGACGACACCGACTCCGCGCCGTACGTCGCCAAGGGCGTGGTCGTGCGGGACACCTTCGACTGGGGCGACGACGAGCAGGTGCGGCCGCGGCACCGGTGGACCGACACCGTCGTCTACGAGACCCACGTCAAGGGGTTCACGCAGCTGCACAACGAGGTGCCCGAGGAGATCCGCGGCAGCTACGCCGGGCTGACCACGAACGCCGCCGTGCACTACCTCAAGGACCTCGGGGTCACCACGGTCGAGCTGCTGCCGGTGCACCAGTTCACCTCCGAGCCGGACCTCGCCCGCGCCGGGATGACCAACTACTGGGGCTACAACACCATCGGCTTCTTCGCGCCCCACAACGGCTACAGCTCCACCGGGGACCGCGGCCAGCAGGTCGACGAGTTCAAGGCGATGGTCAAGGCGCTGCACCGCGCCGGCCTCGAGGTGATCCTCGACGTGGTCTACAACCACACCGCCGAGGGCAGCCCGCTCGGCCCGATGCTGAGCTTCCGCGGCCTCGACGACATCGGCTACTACAAGCACGTCGACTGGGTGAACGACGGCGCGACCTACTTCGACGTCACCGGCTGCGGCAACACCGTGGACGCGGCGTACCCGCCGGCGCTGCGGCTGATCCTCGACTCGCTGCGCTACTGGGTGACCGAGATGCACGTCGACGGCTTCCGCTTCGACCTCACGCCCGCGCTCACCCGCACCGGGCACCGCGTCGACCTGGCGGGGCACTTCATCACCACCGTCGGGCAGGACCCCGTGCTGCGGCACGTGAAGCTGATCGCCGAGCCGTGGGACGCCAGCATGGACGGCTACCAGGTCGGCCGGTTCCCGCCCCCGTGGTGCGAGTGGAACGACCGCTACCGCGACTCGATGCGCGACTTCTGGCGGCTGGAGTCCGGTGGCATCCGCGAGGTGGCGACCCGGCTGTCGGGCTCGTCGGACCTGTACGCCGACGACGGGCGCTCGCCGTACGCCTCGGTCAACTTCGTCACCGCCCACGACGGCTTCACGCTGCGCGACCTGGTGTCCTACGACCACAAGCACAACGAGGCCAACGGCGAGCACAACCGTGACGGCACCGAGAACAACCGCTCCTGGAACTGCGGGGTCGAGGGCGAGACCGACGACGTCGAGATCGTGGCGCTGCGCCGCAAGCAGGCCGCGAACCTGCTGGCGACGCTGTGCCTGTCGGCCGGGGTGCCGATGATCACCGCCGGCGACGAGCGGGGCCGCACCCAGCGCGGCAACAACAACGCCTACGTGCAGGACAACGAGACGTCCTGGATGGACTGGCGGCCCGACGACGCGTGGCTGGACATCTACGACATCGCCAAGACCGCGCTCCGGCTGCGCCGCGAGCACCCGGCGCTGCGGCAGCGCCACCACCTGGAGGGCCGCCCGACGGTGACGGGCGGACCCAAGGACCTCGCCTGGATCCACCCCGAGGGCCGCGAGATGACCGAGGCCGACTGGTACGACGACGCGCTGCACACCTTCGGCATGTTCGTCTCGGGGGCGCCGCTGCGCGCGCCCGGCCCGCGCGGCGAGCAGCTGGAGGACGCGTCGTTCCTGATGTGGTTCCACGCGCACGCCGACCCGGGCAAGGCCAAGCTCCCCGCGAACAAGTGGGTGCGCCGCGGCGAGGTCGTGCTCAGCACCGACAGTGGCCACCCGGTCGGCGAGACGCTGGCAGCGGGCGAGGTGATCGAGATCGAGCCCCGCTCGCTGATCGTCGTCCGGCAGACCTAGGTCAGACCCAGCCGGCCGGACCCGGCCCCGGGCTCAGCCCTGGGGCAGGGTCACGAAGCCCAGCTCGGCCGGCGACGCGAGGTGCGGGTTCTTCGGCAGCACCCGCGCGGTGTAGCCGAACGGCCCGGTGGTGTCGAGCTCGATGACGCCCTCGAAGCGGTACCGGCCGGCCTCGTAGGTCTCCCCCAGGCCGAGCGACGCCACGATCGTGTCGACCAGGTTGTCCTCGTGCTTGATGCGGCCGTGCACGACCTGCACGTCGACGTCGTCGGGCGACAGGCTGCCGAGCGAGACGAACACGCGCACCTCGAGCGCCTCGCCGAGCTCCGGGGCGTCACCGACGCCGCTCGACTCGACATGGTCGATCGCCACCTGGCTCCAGCCGTCGCGGACCCGGCGCTTCCAGTCGGCGAGCTCCTGCGCTCCGGCGTAGTCGCCGTTGAGCGTGCGAGAGCTGCGGGCGGCCGGGGCGTAGAGACCGAGCACGTAGTCGCGGACCATCCGGTCGGCGAGCACCTTCGGGCCGAGCGACTTGAGCGTGTGCCGGACCATCTCGATCCAGCGGACCGGCACGCCCTCCTCGTCCTCGTCGTAGAACCGGGGGGCGACCTCGTTCTCGATCAGGTCGTAGAGCGCGTGCGCCTCGATGTCGTCGCGGTGGTCCGGGTCGTCGATGCCGTCGGCCGAGGGGATCGACCAGCCGTTGTTGCCGTCGTACCACTCGTCCCACCACCCGTCGAGGATGGAGAGGTTCAGGCCGCCGTTGAGCGCGGCCTTCATGCCGGAGGTGCCGCACGCCTCGTACGGGCGCAGCGGGTTGTTCAGCCAGACGTCGCAGCCGGGGTAGAGCGGCTGCGCCATCGCGATGTCGTAGTTCGGCAGGAACACGATGCGGTGCCGGACCTCGGGGTCGTCGGCGAAGCGCACCATCTCCTGGATCAGCTTCTTGCCGCCCTCGTCGGCCGGGTGCGACTTGCCGGCGATCACCAGCTGCACGGGGCGCTCCGGGTCGAGCAGCAGGCGCTTGAGCCGGGCGGGGTCGCGCAGCATCAGCGTGAGCCGCTTGTACGACGGGACGCGGCGCGCGAAGCCGATGGTCAAGACGTTGGGGTCGAGGCAGGAGTCGATCCACTTGAGCTCGGCCGGCGAGGCACCGCGCTGCAGCCAGGACTTCCGCACCCGGGCCCGCGCGTCGTCGACGAGGCGCTGGCGCAGGACCCGCTTGGTGTCCCAGATCTCCTTGCCGGGCACCTTGTCCACCACGTCGAACACCTGGTGCGGGTGGTCGGCGTCCGGGTCCGGTCCGGGGCGGACGCCGTGGCTGCGGGCCAGGTCGAAGATCTCGCGGGCCACCCAGGTCGGCGCGTGCACGCCGTTGGTGATGGAGGTGATCGGGCGCTCGTCGGCGTCGAAGTGCGGCCAGAGCCCGCCGAACATGCCGCGGCTGACCACGCCGTGCAGCTTCGAGACGCCGTTGGCGCGCTGCGCGAGCCGGAAGCCCATCACGGCCATGTTGAACATGGCCGGGTCGCCGCCCTCGAAGTCCTCCGACCCGAGGGCGAGGATCCGCTCGACGGGGACGCCCGTGCAGGCGTTGTCGCCGCCGAAGTACTGCGCGACGAGGTCGCGGGGGAAGCGGTCGATGCCGGCCGGGACCGGCGTGTGGGTGGTGAAGACGGTGCCGGCGCGAGACACCTCGAGCGCGGCCTCGAACGTGAGACCTGTGTCTTCGGTGAGCTCGCGGATCCGCTCGAGCCCGAGGAAGCCGGCGTGCCCCTCGTTGGTGTGGAACACCTCGGGCGGGGTGGCGCCGGTGATCCGGGAGAACGCCCGGATGGCGCGCACGCCGCCGATGCCGAGCAGCATCTCCTGGCGCAGCCGGTGCTCGGTGTTGCCGCCGTACAGCCGGTCCGTGACCGTGCGGATGACCTCGCTGTTCTCCTCCACGTCGGAGTCGAGCAGCAGCAGCGGGACGCGGCCGACCTGGGCGACCCAGATCCGCGCGGTCAGCGACTGCCCGTCGGGCAGCCCGATGACGATCTTGGCGACCGAGCCGTCCTCCTCGCGCAGCAGCGACAGCGGCAGGCCGACCGGGTCGAGGACGGGGTAGGTCTCCTGCTGCCAGCCGTCGCGCGAGAGCGACTGCCGGAAGTAGCCGTGCCGGTAGAGCAGGCCGACGCCGATGATCGGGACCCCGAGGTCGCTCGCGGTCTTGAGGTGGTCGCCGGCCAGGATGCCGAGCCCGCCGGAGTACTGCGGCAGCACCGCGGTGATGCCGAACTCCGGGGAGAAGTAGGCGATGCTCGCGGGCATGGGAGCCTCGGCGCTCGCGTGCTTCTGGTACCAGCGGTCACCGGTCATGTAGCGCTCGAGGTCCGCGCGGACGTCCGAGAGCCGCTTCAGGAAGTCCTGGTCGGCGGCCAGCTCGTCGAGCCGGGGGGCGGGCACGGCGCCGAGGAACCGGACCGGGTCGCGCCCGGACGTCTCCCACTTGACGGCGTCCACGGACGCGAAGAGGTCCTGCGTCTCGGGGTGCCAGGACCAGCGCAGGTTGCCCGCGAGCTCGCCCAGGGCGTGCAGCCCCTCGGGCAGGACGGGACGGACGGTGAACCGACGGATTGCTCTCACGCGCGACACCGTAACGCAGATCGACTTGAACGATCCAATAGTCGGCGAGATCGACATCGAACCGGGCTGGACGACGGGGTTTCGGCAGTTCGATAGTTCGGTATGTTCGCCCCATGGTCGGACGCATCCCTGTCATGGACGTCTCCCCTGTGGTCGAGTGCGGCCGCTACCCGGCGAAGGCTGCCGTGGGTGAGGCCTTTCCCGTCACCGCAACCATCTTCAGAGAGGGCCACGACGAGCTGAACGCGGACGTCGTTCTCACCGGGCCCGACGGGAAGCGAAGGCCGCCGGTCCGGATGAGCAAGGACCCGACCGAGCCCGACATCTGGCACGCCACCTTCACCCCCGACGTCGTCGGCGCCTGGACCTACGAGATCGAGTCCTGGAGCGACCCGGTCGCCACCTGGCGGCACAACGCCGAGATCAAGATCCCGGCCGGCATCGACGTCGACCTGATGTTCACCGAGGGCGCGCTGCTCCTCGAGCGGCTCGCCGACGGGCTGCCCAAGCGGGGCGCGCAGCGCAAGGCGGTCGCCGACGCGCTCACCGCCGTGCGCGACACCGGCCGCCCCGAGCCGGTCCGCTACGCCGCGGCGGTGTCCCCGCAGGTCGACGCGGTGCTCGCCGAGCACCCGCTCCGCGACCTGGTCACCACCACCGGGCCGTTCCCGTTCTTCGCCGACCGCGAGAAGGCGCTCTTCAGTGCGTGGTACGAGTTCTTCCCCCGGTCCGAGGGCGCCTACGTCGACGAGGAGACCGGCAAGGTCGTCTCCGGCACGCTGCGCACCGCGATCGACCGGCTCGACGCGGTGGCGGCGATGGGCTTCGACATCATCTACCTCCCGCCGATCCACCCGATCGGCCGGGTCAACCGCAAGGGCCGCAACAACACGCTCGACCCGAGCCCCGACGACACCGGCTCCCCCTGGGCGATCGGCTCCGACGAGGGCGGCCACGACACCATCCACCCCGACCTGGGCGACGAGAAGGACCTGACCGCCTTCGTGGAGCGGGCCAACGAGCTCGGCCTCGAGGTGGCGCTCGACCTCGCGCTGCAGGCGGCGCCCGACCACCCGTGGGTGACCAAGCACCCCGAGTGGTTCACCACCCGGGCCGACGGCTCCATCGCCTACGCAGAGAACCCGCCGAAGAAGTACCAGGACATCTATCCGATCAACTTCGACAACGACCCCGAGGGCATCTACAACGAGGTGCTCCGGATCGTGCGGAAGTGGATGTCGCTCGGCGTGCGGATCTTCCGGGTCGACAACCCGCACACCAAGCCGGTGGAGTTCTGGCAGTGGCTGCTGGGCGAGGTCCGCAAGACCGACCCCGACGTGCTCTTCCTGTCCGAGGCGTTCACCAAGCCGGCGATGATGCGGGCGCTGGGGACGGTCGGCTTCCACCAGTCCTACTGCTACTTCACCTGGCGCAACGCGAAGTGGGAGATCGAGGAGTACTTCCAGGAGGTCGCCCACGAGACCAGCCACGTGCTGCGGCCGAGCTTCTGGGTGAACACGCCCGACATCCTGCCGTTCTTCCTCCAGTACGGCGGCCCGAACTCGTTCAAGATCCGGGCGGTGCTCGCTGCGACCGGCTCGCCGAGCTGGGGCGTCTACGCCGGGTTCGAGCTGTTCGAGCACGTCGCCCTGCAGCCCGGCAAGGAGGAGTACCTCGACTCCGAGAAGTTCCAGATCAAGATCCGGGACTGGGCGGCCGCCGAGCGCGAGGGGCGCACGCTGGCGCCGTACCTCACCCGGCTGAACGAGATCCGCCGGACCCATCCGGCGCTCCAGCAGCTGCGCAACCTCACCGTGCACTCGAGCGACGACGAGAACGTCGTGGTCTTCTCCAAGACCAACGGCGAGGACACCGTCATCGTCGTCGTCAACGTCGACCCGCACAGCACCCGCGAGACGACGGTGCACGTGAACATGCCCGCATTGGGTATGGACTGGCACGACCAGTACGTCGTGCACGACGAGATCACCGGGGAGTCCTGGACCTGGGGGGAGCGCAACTACGTCCGGCTCGACCCCTACCACGAGCCCGCCCACGTCCTGACCGTCCGGAGGCCTTCCCCTTGAGCCAGCACAGCGTGACCCAGCCGATCGCGACCGACGCGGGACTCGCGGAGCACCAGCCGGACTGGTTCAAGACGGCCGTCTTCTACGAGGTGCTGGTCCGTTCGTTCAAGGACAGCAACGGCGACGGGGTCGGCGACTTCAAGGGCCTGATCGAGAAGCTCGACTACCTCGAGTGGCTCGGCGTCGACTGCCTGTGGATCCCGCCGTTCTTCTCCTCGCCGCTGCGGGACGGCGGCTACGACGTCGCGGACTACACGAACATCCTGCCCGAGTGCGGCACGGTCGAGGACTTCCACCGCTTCCTGGACGAGGCGCACGCCCGGGGCATCCGGGTGATCATCGACTTCGTCATGAACCACACCTCGGACCAGCACCCGTGGTTCCAGGCCAGCCGCGAGGACCCGGACGGCCCCTACGGCGACTTCTACGTCTGGTCCGACTCCGACGAGGGGTACGAGGACGCCCGGATCATCTTCGTCGACACCGAGCCGTCGAACTGGACCTGGGACCCGGTCCGTCAGCAGTACTTCTGGCACCGGTTCTTCTCCCACCAGCCGGACCTGAACTTCGACAACCCGAAGGTGCACGACGCGATCCTCGAGGCCGTGTCGTTCTGGTTCGACATGGGCCTGGACGGCTTCCGGCTGGACGCGGTGCCCTACCTCTACGAGCGCGAGGGCACCAACGGCGAGAACCTCAAGGAGACCCACGACTTCTTGAAGAAGGTCCGCAGGTTCGTCGACGACAAGTACCCCGGCAAGGTGCTGCTCGCCGAGGCCAACCAGTGGCCGTCGGACGTCGTCGACTACTTCGGGGACATGGAGTCCGGTGGCGACGAGTGCCACATGTGCTTCCACTTCCCGGTGATGCCGCGCATCTTCATGGCGGTGCGTCGCGAGTCCCGCTTCCCGGTCTCCGAGATCCTGGAGCAGACCCCGCCGATCCCGTCCGGCTGCCAGTGGGGCATCTTCCTGCGCAACCACGACGAGCTGACGCTCGAGATGGTCACCGACGAGGACCGCGACTACATGTGGGGCGAGTACGCCAAGGACCCGCGGATGAAGGCCAACATCGGCATCCGCCGCCGGCTCGCTCCCCTGCTCGACAACGACGTGAACACCATGGAGCTGTTCACGGCCCTGCTGCTCTCGCTGCCCGGCTCCCCGGTGCTCTACTACGGCGACGAGATCGGCATGGGCGACAACATCTGGCTCGGCGACCGCGACGGGGTCCGCACGCCGATGCAGTGGACGCCGGACCGCA
>Ga0308175_100001226_pt1 | contig 17288 bp, 15 predicted proteins | sample PhyCR1_3_FD_203893 | JGI IMG/M metagenome (GOLD analysis project Ga0308175, IMG submission 203893) | Soil microbial communities from UC Gill Tract Community Farm, Albany, California, United States - DLSLS.C.R1 | ecosystem: Environmental > Terrestrial > Soil > Agricultural land | place: USA...
TAGTCGGCTTGAGCCGATTGAATGCAGGCATTCAAACCTTTCGTCAACCCTACATTGGCGGGACTCTCAATGAGCGTCACTTGCGGAAAGGTATCCCGGACCATCTCGACGGTGCCGTCCTTTGAATTGTTATCGAAGACGATAATCTTGATTGAATGCACCCCGGCCGTCTTGATCACCGAATCAAGACAGGCCGCAAGGTTGTCTTTGTCTCGATACGAAACAATGGCGACGGCGAGTTTCAAGGCAGGATCATGTTGACTCGGCATGGCTACGACCTTCGAGATTACAGTTTTACGTATTTATCGACGAGCCACATCATCAAGGCGGCAATCCCCGCAATGACGGCTCCCCCTAAAATTGGGAAAAGAATTCTCGTCAGCAATGACCGACGCCACTTGGAAAATCTGCTGGGTACCATAGTCAATCTGCTCTTTCGCGGTGAACCAATTGATTCACGAGCTTTGTTGCGGAACGCGCGCGACCGCGCTTTCTCGCTCTTCCGCCCTGGTTTGGGCGACGATGAGACCTGCATAGAACCAGAGTAACGTGTGAAAAGCATCGTTGTTGAGAAAATCTATGAGCAAGTGAGTGGCAATCGCGCAGTACGCGCCGATCACCGCGATGCCGAAGACCGCCGTATTAAAAACCGGAGAGGTCGAAAGCCGCAGAGCGTAGACGCCGATCCAAATGAAGAATCCGACGTACAGCGCAAACCCGAGCACACCTACTTCCGCTAAGCCGATCATATAATGACTATGGATCGGCAACGCCCGTTCGACTTCGGTTTCGCCTCCGGGCGCCACAAGGGATCGGACAAGAGAACTATTATTCAATCCGACTCCAATAATGGGATGCGAAAGCACGACCCGTATGCCTGCAAGCAGATGATCGAATCGCGCCGTGAAATATTCCGGTCTGGTCGTCAAATAGGCGGGAACGATGACCGCGCCGACAATGAGCGCGGTGCTGATCAGACCGGTCAGGACCGCCATCGGAACGAACCCTCGACGATAGGCAATATAAATGCACACCATGGCCGAAATCAAAAATCCCACTAGCCCGCCTCGGGAGAATGTCACGAAAAGCCCGGCCACCCCGATGAGGAACGCGACAAAATAGAAGGATTTTTTCTTGATTCCTGGACTGATCAAAGTTAAGACGAGTGCGAACGGCAATACCAATTCAAAATACATCGCGGTGGCATTCGGATGCAGGAACGTGCCGAATCCACGCCGTTTGGCTTTCGGGTCATTCAATGCCACGTCTTCCGCGGCTTCTTCGGGATCCATGGCCGCTTCTTCCATTCCATACGCGCTGGCGGACTCCGATTCGCCAACCCGTCCGAACGTTCCACCCATGAGGCTTCCCACCCATTCGAACTTGTATCGAACAAGAGTAATGCTGCTTTCTAGGACAAGGCCGAGCAGAAGGATCACAATGATTTGTTTGCCGAATTTCTTCACATCGAGATTGTTGCTGACGAAGAGAAAAATAATGAAAAACTTGCATTGACGATATAATTCAAAAAAACTGATGCTCGGATAAGGGGCGATCAAAGAGGTGACGGTCATAAGGCTCAATAAGGCGAGGGGGACCAAGCCGGCTCGCGACAGATGGATTCCTTCTTTGCGAATAGCCATTCGGACCGCCCAGATGATCAACATCATCAGTAACGGGATGTCGGTTAGTTGCAAGACCGGTGTGGGGAGCGCTCCCGGCAATGCGCCGGTATCCCGGAGGACACTGACGATCCGGTCTACATCTCCAAGTCGTTTCCAAATGTTCAGCGGCAGGGCTAAAAGAAACAGTGTGAGCCAGTACGCCAGAGGATCCTTTGCGACAATAGCCGGTATAAAGGCCGCGCATCCCACAATGATCAGGAGGACCCACATCATGGGCAGTCGATCCGCGAGCGCGGCGGAAAGGACCGCCACGCAGGCCCCGGCGAAGATGGGAATCACGACACGGGGTATGGAAGAAGTAATAGACGACACAATCATTCGTTACCCCGGTTCTCATCGTTTGACGGATGAGGCGAGCTTTCTCGTAAACATCGGCTTGATCATGAAGGGAAAGAGGCATGCGATAACCGTATAGACCCACACTTTCCAATTGACCGGGCTCACGTGAAGCGCCTTGCCGAGATACCGGTAGCATCCGAGCCGGTCGTTGTCCAAGAAGCGAAGGATGGCATAATTTCGATAAGGCGCGGCAAGGCTCTGCCGGCGTTTTCGTTCCATGGCCCCTGCAAATTTTCTTCGCTCCACGAGCTTAATGTAAGTTTCAAGTATTTCCCGATTGAGACCCTTCGCTTCCGTGGCCCGTAACGAGGTGCGATGAAACCGATAGTTCACCAGCCTTGTGGCCGCGAAATATGCCTTCATGTTCCGTTCGCCCAAACGGAGAAAGAGATTGAACTCGAACGGATAGTTCCCTCCGCAGTCCTGATCGACCAGACCAGAGCGCTTCAAGGATTCGGCCCGGAAAATCGTCCCGGTGATCGGAAAGAAACCATAGGTGAAAAGTGGCTCCAGAATGGAGGGGAGAACGCCTTCTTGATATTGCCTGCGGCCCTGATACTCGCCGTACTCCTCTGTCAATTGCGGTTGTCTTTGGCCCTCGGTATCCATGACATATTGATCGGTCGTCACAAGATCGAGCGATGCGTCGCCTTCCAAGAGACCGACGGTCGTTTCGAGAAACGTCGGCTCCCAGGTATCGTCGTCGTGCAGGATGGTGAAATAATCTTCCCGACATTCCTGAAATAAATAGCGTCCCTGGCCGTACTCTCTAATGTCGATGGGTTGATAGCGATAAGAGACCAAGGGACTCCCCAGTTGATCGATATAGCGTTCTACGGCGAGCGCGGACTCCTTTTCCGAGGCGTTATCGCTGACGATGACTCGTATGTCCTGATAGGTCTGATTCAGGACACTTTGGAGCGCCTCCTTGACATATTCCGGACGGTTTCTTGTCGGAATGCCCACGCATACGGTTGCCATGATGTGTCTCCTCGGTATGCCGACTATGGCGAGGCAATGAATTTTCCGTTCATACCGCCATCCCACACTTTCTTAAGGCTAGGCTCAAGTCTTTTGCGGTCGGATCCATCGACATTCATGCTGACGAGCCCGACGAAATTGTCTTTCTCGTTGTATTCCGTATACAGGATCTTGCCATCGTGCCAATCGGGAATGACACAAATGGGACCCGGCGATGTGATACGGCGCAGCCCCGTGCCGTCGACATTGATGATATACAGATCGTGAGCCATGTTGAGCGAACTTCGGAAGTTGTTATAGGCCGGGTTTGTCAAACTAAACACGATCTGGCGACCATCCGGAGAAATTTCAGGATCATACCCGCCGATCGGGAATCCACCTGCCATTCCAATTTCCGTTCCTCCATCATAGACCATCCGTTGATTGCTCCCATCGGACCCCATAGCCCAAATCTGGGTCTTAGGGCCTCGTTTGCTGCCTGATGAAAATGGAACCATCTTCACATAGGCGACCATGGTGCCGTCCTCAGATACCGACACATCGAAATGTTCACCGGGATTGGTCGGGCCTGCAAACGTCAATTGGGTGAGGTCCGTCCCATCGGGACGAATTCTATAAATATCCCGCTGGCCACTGCTCGTCGGCTTTCCGGAGAAATAAATGTGTTCATCCGGTGACCAGTCTACGCCCCCATTGCCGGCGCTATGGAAGTTCGGAAGCAGTCGCGTCTCCGTCTTTTTTTCGAGATCCAAGACCCACAGTCCGGCTTCTCCAGCGCCTTTCTTCAGATATCGATTCGCCGCTATGAGTTTTCTGCTGAAAGAAACCGCAGCATGCTCATAGGATTGTAGGTTGTCGAAGGTAATCTGGGTCACATGCTGTGCGTTCTTGTCCATCGCATACAGCTCGGATGGACCAAGACTCGGCGAATCAGAGCGAGACGATTGGCTTCTTGTAGACCAAAACAGGATGGCGGCATCGGCGGGAATAGGCTGGACATTCACAGACCTGGAGTCTTTCTCGGCGAAAGAGCCGGAGATGGGTTTGGCTGTCGATGCCGCAACCGCCATGGAGTCGGCTTTGTTCGAGGCTCCGGTCGTGGGGCCGGTCACCGTGGCAAGGATTTGGTCGACCAGTCGTTCAGCTTCATCGAACCGGCCGGCCTTGAGGTGCGCGTCGATCTGAGGACCCAGCGGCGCCACTTTCGCAGGATCTCCGCCGGCCAGCACCCATTCATGCGCCAGCGGTTGCACGCGCTTCATTTTGCCGTCGAGGCGTTGGAGTTGAGTCGGTGGCTGCGACCCGCCCGATGGATTGCTTCCGCCGTCGGTGGGACCCGTCACGGTCGCGAGGATCTGGTCGACCAGCCGTTCAGCCTCATCAAACCGGCCGGCCTTCAGATGCGCGTCGATCTGAGGACCCAGCGGCGCGACTTTCGTCTGATCTCCGCCGGCCTGCACCCATTGCGGCGCCAATGTCTGCACGCGCTTCATCTTGCCGTCGAGCCGTTGGAGTTGAGTCGGTGGCTGCGACCCGCCCGAGGCACTGCTTCCGCCATCGGTCGGCCCCGTCACGGTCGCCAGGATCTGATCCACCAGCCGTTCAGCCTCATCAAACCGGCCGGCTTTCAGATGCTCCTCAATTTGAGGGCCAAGCGGGGCGACTTTTGTCGGGTCTCCACCGGCCTGTACCCATTGCGGCGCCAACGTCTGTACGCGTTTCATTTTGCCGTCGAGCCTGAGGCGATCTTTCTCGGCAAGAGGCGCCGCTGAAAGCGACATGCCGATTGCCAAGATGAGCCCTCCGGCAACGGCAAGACCCATCACTTTTGTTATCCCTGTCATTGTAGAACCTGCTGTTTCGTTAATGTTCAGTTATATGCGAAGAAGCCCATTTGTCATGCGGAACCGGAAACGTCTTTCTGCAGCATGGGCGCACGTGGGAACGGATCATGGGAGGACGCTTCCGGACATCAAGTTACGGGTTTGGAGTGAGCAGAGTGAATAGCGGGAATGGTGGAGAGAACCTGAAGACCGAGTGCTCCTTCCACCTCTTCGATCGTCCTCAATGCCGTATTCATCGCCTCAAAGAAAAGCGAGAATGTAATCCCTATGATCAGCGCAAGAGCCAAGGCGACCCCCGCATAGTAGATCTTGATCGGTTTCACGGGAGTGCTCGGGATCATGGCGGGGGAGACAATGCTGATATCGCTGGAGCGCTTCACTTCCCGTATGTGGGCCTCCTCGTATTCTTTCTTGATAAACATGTACGTATTCTCAATTGTCTTCACTTCTAAAGCCAATTTCGACTGTTCCGCTTCTGTGGCGGGAAGCGTCTCCAATCCGGTTTTTAATTGCGCAATGCGGGAGCGGAGATTGTCATTTTCAGCTTGCAGGCTCAAGACTCTTGGGTTTTCAGGCGTGAAGCGATTGAGCAGCCCGGACAGCAAAATGTGGTTCTTCTCCAGGCTTGATTCCAGGCCGGCGATGAGTTTTATTCTTTCTGCGGCCTCTTCATTGAACAGAATGCTCTTGTGCCGTACTTTATGCTCTTGATACAGTTGCCGGGCATTGGCGAGTTTCCGCTCCGTATCTTCCATCTGCTGCTGTAAAAATTCCCGAGCAAGCCGCCCTTCGCTTTCGTTGACATCCGTCAAGAACTTGATAAAAACCGATGCGGTCTCGTTGACGACGGCTGCAACTAAGGAGGGGTCTTTGGCAAGGAAGGCGATCTCAAAGACGTAACTGTTCTTTGTTGGGTTGACGGAAATACTTTCAACTACGTCCTGGACGGCGGTATTGAAACGGCTTTCCTCGATTGTTTTTCCGTACTTTAAAATTTGCCAGAGTTTGAGGGCGGCGAGCTTCGCTTCTTCCTTGCACACTTCCCATTGTTCCAGCCAATAGGAGTCTTTAGGCTTTCGCGTCAACGTGTCGAGATGAAGATTCCTGACCACCTGTTCGGCAATGGTGCGACTTTTTATCAGCTCGGTGTACGTAATACTCGATGTCTCCGGCTTGGCGCCCTGTCCTACCGGAAAGTCCAGCAGCTTCTTTTGCACAAGGGTTCCCGCAAGGGTGACTTCCTGCTGTGGCCGGAGAAGAATGAGCGTGGTCGCCTTGTACTTCTCGCTGACCATATAGGTAATGAGCACAGCATGGACGACCGCAGAGATCGAAAGCAGGACGATCATCCACTTGTGTTGCAGAAGGACTCTGAGCGATTGACGTAATTCCATCGAAGATCCCTCAACACGACGATCGGATCATGAGACTAACTGTTTAATCAGCTTCATATTCGAGTATTCACGATACCAGTCGATCGTCTCCTTCAGCCCCTGCTCGATCGTAAATAAAGGCGTCCAGTTCAAGAGCTCTTTGGCTTTATCGGCGCAGAGGTATTGCCGAGATATTTCGTTCGCTCCCTGATTCATGATGATCGGCTTCAAATCCTCACGCTCCATCAGTCTTAAAATATGCTGTGTCATGTCCAGAACGGAGAGTTTCGACTCGGACGCAAAGTTGAACGCTTGCCCGTGTAAGGTCGAATCGTCCATTCCTTCGGCGAGCGTCATATAGGCGTTCGTGGCATCTTTGATATAGAGATAATCGCGGACCGATGTGCCATCGCTTCGTAAGACAGGGCGATCGCCATGGAGCACCGAGAGAATCGTACCGGGAATGAGACGGCTCAGGTTTCGATCGCCTCCCCCAAACAGGTTGGCGCATCGAGTAATACAAACCGGCAACCCATACGTCTGATAATACGTGGACGCAAGCAGGTCGGTGCAGCTTTTCGACACATCGTAGGGATGCTGCCCGCGGAGGGCAAAGTCTTCCTTGTAAGGAAGTTGCTGATGGTTACCATACGCCTTATCGCTGGACGCGACGAGGACTCGCTTCACGCGCGGATTGCGGCGGCAGGCGTCGAGGATATTCCATGTCCCTTTGATATTGGCCTCGAAGGTCGATAATGGATTGGCATTGGCAGTGCCGACGATGGCCTGTGCCGCCACATGAAACACGGTATCGACATCATATTCGTTGATCGTCCGTTCCAAGAGAAAATAATCTTCGAGGTTCCCTCTGACGACCGTGATGTCATCTTCCACATCGAACGAAACAAGATTCGACTTGGGTATGGAATCTCTCACCAAGCCGACGACATGGGTACCCATCGCGACAAGATCTTTGGTGAGCCAGGAACCGAGGAACCCGTTACAGCCGGTAATAAAAACTCTCTTATCGCGCCAATACATCGGTTGTCTCATGACCATTTACCTCTTGTGGGCGTTTCATGTGCAAGACGTTGTCGCGGTACATTTGTTCGAGTTCTTGATGATCCTTGTACGTGTCCATCGATTTGAAGAATCCGGCATGTTGATACGTATAGAGAAGCTGCTTTTTCACTAAGGAAGGGAATACCTCTTTTTCAAGATTATTGCCTTCCCAGTGCTCAAAGATTGTCCGGTTGAACAGGAAGAAACCCGCATTGATCCAGTACTGGGGTAGCACGGGCTTTTCCCGAAACGTACGAATCCGGCCTGACGCTTCGCTTTCAAGCGTGCCATACTGTGAGATAAGAGGAGTGCTGGTGATGGTGCCGACCCCGTCATGCGCGCCATGAAATGCCGTGAGTTTATTGAGGTCGATATTGGCAAGGCCGTCTCCGTAGGTCACAAAGAAGGTATCCCGAAGGAGATGTTTGCAGTTTGCCACCCGCCCTCCGGTGTCGGTATCGGCGCCCGTGTCGACAAATTGGACATTCCATCCAAAATCTTTTCTATCAAAGTAATCGATAATGACCTCTTTCCTATGTCCTAAGGACAGGATGAACTCCGTGTGTCCCTGCTCAGCGAAGATTCGCATGACGTAGATCAGGATGGGAGTCCCATTGATCGGCAGCATGGGCTTGGGGAGATAGTCTGTAAAGGGATACGCCCTTGTTCCTTTTCCGCCACACAGGATGACGACTTGCATAGTGTTCTCCTTGGAGCTACGGCTGATCGTTCGCCTTGCCGTTTAAAGAATCACCTTATTGTGTCTTCTCTCGTGAGAAAAAGCGTTCTTTCATCTCGTTATCTTCGTAATTTATTACGGTGCCGCCTTTCACCATGACGTTTAAGACACGACCGGTTTGTGTGACACGCCCTATCGAGATGGGAAACGGAATTCCGACCGACCAGAGACGGACGGACTTATATTGGTACACGGTGATACCCTCGGCGTGTTTTCTCACAATCGTGTCCGGAGACCCCAGAAGTCGCTGTAATGCCTCTTCCGTTGTGACGCCGGGTTGAATGGATTGAATGGCGGATTGCTCGATACTGTGTCCCGAATAAATGAGGGCGCAACCGCCGATACATGCCCCTATTGAGACACTCGCTAGCACTCGCGCTCCAAGCCACATTCTCCTCTGATGAACGGCACGATCCCCGCGCGTTACGGTTTGTTTCAGGCCAGGCCTGCGCACAATCATTGTTGAGCGTCCATGTAGTGGTCGTCATAAGGATGGTAGCCTTCTCCATGGACTCCTTCAGTGAATCGATTCATCACCGCGCCGACAATATGGCCTCCCGCTTGAAGAATCCGCTCTTTGGCGCGCTTGGCGTCCTTTTCCGTGACGACCCCGGGATGTACGACGAAAAGAACCGCATCAACGATCGGCACAAAGAACAGCCCGTCATTGACCGCTAGAATAGGAGGCGAATCAACCAAGATAACGTCGTAGAAACTTCTGAGGTACTCAAAGGTTTCATGAAGCTTGGTAGAGCCTTTAGGGTTAAAAAGAGCGCGGGGTCCCTTTCCGCTCGGAATAACGTTCAGCGTGAGGGCCTGAGCGGCGGAATCCGATGCCACGTTCACTTTCTGTATGGTCTCTTGTACCCCCACCGCCCCGGACAAAATATCGGCCAATCCCGGAACATTTCTTAACTTCAATGATCGATGAAGTTGTGGCTTTCTCAGATCGCCATCCAGAAGGAGCACGTTCTTCCCGTGCAGCATCATGGTTAGCGCCAAATTCAGCGCAATCGTGCTTTTTCCTTCCTCGGGCTGGGTGCTCGTCACCAAAATGATCTTGGCGGGGCGGGTTCGAGATAACAGCTCAAGATTCCCAAATAAGGCGTCGTATCCATGTGCCGCTTTGGGATCCGAGGCCTGAAATTCGGATAGCTTTTTACAGACAACTTGCGCCGCCGGTATCGTGTCTATCGAGGCTGTGTTCCGTTTGAACATACGCATAAGTCTAACTCTCAAGTCTTAAGGAGCGACGAGGGCATTGGGCTGGACGATAATGGGCACTTGTGAATTGACCTTGCCTTTGGTCAGGACAGAATACACTGTAGGGCCAAGCGCGATACCAAACTCTGTCAACACGATCGGTGCAATGATTTTAGAGACATGCTCGAAGAAACGATCGACATGGGCCATCAGCGTTTTGGGCACATAGACAATGTCGTTCGGCTGTAGGATCGCGTTCTTGGCCGTCACCGCCTTATCCGTAATCTGATCGACATTGACGGTAAACATGTTGCTGGAACCGAGGCCGCCCCGAACAATCACCACGTTTTTGGAGTCGGCATCCCGTGTTAATCCTCCGGCTATTGAAAGCGATTCAATGAGCGACATCGCCTGTTTGAGCGGGATCGCTATAGGTTGTTTGACTTCTCCTAAGATAAAAACCTTTCTTCCGGAGACATTCGGGACGAGGATCGTATCATTGGGGTGGAGGGGGATATTTTGAGTAAAGTCGCCGTTTCTGAGAAGGCGTTCAAAGTTCACCGGGACGATCTGGGCGTTTCGAACTAAGAGAGCGCCTTGTAAGTCTGCATCATCGGTCATGCCTCCCGCGTGGGCGATTCCTTGCAATACGGTAATATCGGTGCTGAGCCGAACGATACCGGGCGTCTTGACTTGTCCTAAAACGTAGACCTGCTTGCTGTTGTATTTGGAGACAATAACGGTGACCTGAGGGTTTCGCACAAATTTAGACAAGCGGAGGGTGATTTGTGCGCGGAGTTCATCGGGAGTCATACCGGCGACATAGACGTCACCGGCCAGAGGGAATGCGATCTTGCCATCTGGCCGAACGGTTTGAGTGGTTGAGAGTTCGTCGTCTCCATAGACAGAAATTTGCACCTCGTCATCTGCATCGAGGCGATACTCCTTACGGGATGAAACGGAAGGAGAGGAATCGGCCGGCCTGGACGGCAATTGACGCTCGAGTAGCTCGATTCTGTAAAGGGCTTCGCTGCCGTGCGCCGTCTGTGGGAAATTCTTCCGAATCGATTTATATTCTTCTATAGCCGCTGTCGTATCACCTTTCAGCTCATAGGTCTGTGCCAACAACCACTGGGGCTCGTAATCGGAGTCTTCGGGAGTATGTTTTCTGTAGCGTGCGATCAGATCGATGACGTCGTCATAGGCGCCTTGCTGAAATTTGAGATACGCAAGCTGGAGGTCATCTCGTTTTTCAGCATCCGCTTCCTTCGTGTCGGTTGTGAAATGCGCGCAGCCTATCAACGTGACCAGGGTCAAGCCGGCCACGACGGCTGCGATGAAACGATTACACTGCAATCGACTTGTCATAAATATGTGCCGATAGATGACTGCCGGTGCCGTCCAATGGGTTGTCACTGTACATGACGAAGAGCACCGCTGCCAATACTACTTTAGTCCCACATGCGACCATCGTCTTGCTACGAACAGATGTCTCATTGTGACTTCCGCAGAGGGGTGAATCCCTTCAACGGCACAAGTTTTTGAGACGTCGGCCCTAGACTTTACTGGAAATTTCTCCGCCCAGAGACGCAGGGTGATGCGCTGGTCCTCCCTGAGTTGCAAGGTACTCCGCAATAAATCTTCGCAACCCATCCTGCCAAGGCGGAAGATGCACATCATGGAGATGCAGTCGCGAAGGCGACAAGGCCGAAAACGGGGGCCGAGGCGCAGGCCGGCCGGATTCGGCCGTCGAAATTGGAGTCACGGAAGTAGAATGTTGAGCGAATTGCACGATCGCGCAGGCCAATTCATACCAGGAACACACTCCTTCTCCGCCGGCGTGAATCAGGCCGTTCACGCCCCTGTCGATTAAGCTGGCAATGACGACGGCGAGGTCGTAAGCATAGGTCGGGCTTCCGCGCTGATCGCTCACCACTCTGAGCTCACGTGATTGAGCGCTGAGTTTCAGAATCGTTTTGACGAAGTTATGGCCATGCATGCCATACACCCAGGAGGTCCGGACAATCAGTGTCCGCGGACAAGCGGCGAGCGCTTCCTGCTCTCCTAACAGTTTTGATCGGCCATAGGCATTGAGAGGATTGACGGCGTCGGACTCGGTATAGGGGTCACTTTTTTGGCCGTCGAAAACGTAATCCGTCGAGAGATACACGAGTCGAGCTCGCGCCTTTGCAGCTCCTCTCGCGACCCACATGGTTCCCTTGGCGTTGACCTTGATGGCGAGATCAGCATGTGCCTCGGCATCGTCGACCTTGGTGAAGGCGGCGGTGTGGAGCACTAATTGCGGTTTGCATTCGGCAATTTTGTCCTCGATCGAAGGATCGGTGATATCGAAGAGCGGACGGGTAGCGGCCAGGACCTCGTGGTGACGCAGTACGCGGCGCAGTTCTGAACCGACCTGACCATTCGCGCCCAACAAGAGAATTCGCACGGCTTACCTCCGAGCCGCGATCGCCGGGCTATTGTTTAGATCCGCGCTTGGCCGATTGATAGCCCGACTAAGACGCATGCGCGGTACCCGCATTGAGACGATCGCGATACATCTGTTCATAATAGGCTCGAAATTCCCCCGATTTTAATTTTCGCCACCATTGATCATGCTTCTGGTACCATTCGACCGTGGCTTGCAGCCCCTCTTCGAATGCCACCTTTGGAGCCCATCCCAACTGCCTGAGACGACTGCAATCGACGGCGTAGCGCCGGTCATGCCCTGGGCGATCTTGAATGAATCGCAAGAGGCTCTTAGGCTTGCCCAAAACGGCGAGGATCTTTTCCGCAACCTCGATATTTTCGCGCTCGTTGCCGCCCCCGACGTTATAGATCGAGCCCGGCTCACCGTGCATCAGCACATGCTCGATGGCGGCGCAGTGATCGTACACAGACAGCCAATCGCGGCGGTAGCGTCCATCTCCATAGAGAGGCAGCGGGAGGTCTTCGAGCGCATTGGTCGCAAAGAGCGGGATGAATTTCTCGGGGTATTGATTGGGACCGTACGTGTTGCTGCCCCGGGTAATGACGACCGGAAAGCGATAGGTTGACCAATAGCTGCGGATGAGAAGATCCGCTCCTGCCTTGCTCGCGGAATAGGGGCTTCGAGGATCGAGCACGTCGTCTTCTTTTGAAGATCCCTTTTCCACGCTGCCGTACACTTCATCCGTGCTGACCTGGAGATAGCGATTGAGTTTTGCTTGGCGGGCTGCCTCCAGGAGGACAGCCGTGCCGACCATATCGGTCGTGGCGAACCCTCGCGGATCGATGATGGATCGATCCACGTGAGTCTCGGCGGCACAGTTGATGATCGCCTCGATCCGATGATCGCGAAGGATTCGTTCGACAAGAGCCGAGTCGCAAATGTCGCCGTGGACGAAGGTGTATCGCGGGTTGCCGTCAACCTCCATAAGATTGTCCAGATTGCCCGAGTACCGTAAGGCATCCAGATTGACGACGACGTGGCCTGAATCGGAGACCAGACGGCGGACGAGATGAGAGCCGATGAACCCAGCCCCGCCTGTAATAAGAAGCCGCATGCTATCGATCCACCACTTTCATAGGACTACCGTGGAAACGCTTCCCGCACGCCGCCATCCACGGCAATCATGGTGCCGGTGGTTTTTGATGACCGATCGGAGGCAAGAAACAGCACCGCTTCCGCCACGTCCTGACCGGTAATGTTGGTCTTCAAGAGGTTCCGCATGGCGTAATAGTGCTCGAGCTTGTCGACCGAGATGCCATACGCGGCGGCCCTGCCTTCACGAACTTCTTTCGACCATAAGCCCGAACCTTCGATGACGGCATCGGGATTCACCATGTTGACGCGCACCCCGTAATCACCGCCCTCCAGAGCCAGCACACGTGCAAGTTGCGCTTGAGCGGCTTTCGAAGCCGAATAGGCGCCGAAATCTTTGCCGGGCGCAAGAACATTTTTTGTCGAGACCACCACGATATTCCCACCCATCCCCTGCCGGCGGAATGTGCGCATCGCTTCACGGCAGATCAAAAAATGGCCGGTGGAATTTACTGATAGCGAGTCTTGCCAGTCCTGCAGGGAGAGATGTTCGACAGCCCCTGCCCTAGCGATGCCGGCGTTCGATACGACGACGTCCAACCCCCCATAAGCAAGAATCGCTCGTTGGAAACCTTCCATGACGCTCGATTCGCTCGACACATCGATCGGGATGGCGACCGTATTGTGCTCGCCGGATTTTTGATTCAGTCCGTCGGACAGCCGCTGGAGCGACTCGGCATTCACATCGGTGAGGATCACCGATGCGCCGGCGGCGACAAGCTTCTCCGCGATGGCTTGCCCAATGGCCCCGGCTGCTCCGGTGACCAGGACAATCCGCCGCGACATTTCCTTTTCCGGCGGCAAGAGCGTGAGCTTATAGAGCTCGAGCGGCCAGTATTCAAATTCAAACTGATCTTTTGACGACAGACCGGTATAGTGAGCGATGGATGCGCATGTCAGACCCACCGTCATCGTATGGAGGTAGAGTTCATGCGCGATCCGACACGCACGCCGATTCTTCCCCGAAATAAACATTCCGATACCGGGGATCAGGATCACGCGAGGGTAGGGGTCCAACATCCGAAGCCCCGGGGTCTTATACTGTTCAAACGCTTCGACATAATTCTCCCGGTACGTGTCGACTGCCTTTTCAACAATGGCCGGGATGTCGTCTAGCGCGATGGACTGCGGCAAGTCTACGAACAGAGGCTTCGCCTTCGTATGCAGCATATGGTCCGGCGTGAATGGACCGACTTCAGCAACTTCTTTGGCGTTCGGAGCATTGAGAAAAGATAAGACCTCGGCGCTATCGTCAAAAGTCAACACTTTTCGTTCGTGCGTGCTGATCGCCTTGCGCAACGCCAGCGCCAAGCGAACGGCATAATCGCGATGATGGTGATGAGGGAGGCCCGTCGCCTGCGTCGGGGCTGTCCATCCATTTTGGATTTTTTTGGTAGTCGCGAACTTTTCTGCCTTATGCACCGCGTGGACAGTCTTCATGTAGGCTTCTTCCGCGCTCTCGCCCCATGTCACGAGTCCATGCTTGTCCAAAAACAGGGCTTCGATGTCGCCATGCTCTTGCACCACCTGGCTCACTGATTTGGCGAGAGCGAATCCCGGTCGGCGGTATGGGACCATGCCGATGCGGTCCCCATAGGCTTCTTGAAGGACCGAGCGACTATCCGGAACATCCAACAAGGCGCAGATCGCGTCGGCATGGGTGTGATAGATATGCGGGGCCGGAATGAAGGCGTGCAGAAGCGTCTCGACCGAAGGATTCGGCTGGCCGGGCTCAAGCATGCAGCGGATCTGATATGCCACCATGTCCTCATCAGTCATATGCTCTCTGCGTTGAAGCGGCAGCAGGTCGTCGAGCCGTAGCGCGGTAAAATTTTGCGGGGTCGCCGTGCGCATGTCCGAGCCGCTCCCCTTGACCCAGAGTACGCGAACGTCACGTCCCGTGTGGTCCGCGCAGACGCCCTTCAGAGACGAATTGCCTCCGCCCCACAGCACCAAGGCAGGATCGGCTCCGATTAAGCGCGTCGTATAGACGAGCAGATCAAGGCCTGTCAGCTTCTCGGCCGCGTCAGTTGACCATCGGTTTTGCATGCTCTGCTCACTTCATAGAGGTGTCGGGATTCTAATCCTAGCCCTGTTACCGAAGGCCGTTCTACGATGAACCTTCATGGCCAAATTGTTTACCAGAACGGATCGGGTTTAAATGCCGACGTCGAATGGACCGGCGCGGCTTGGCTTTCGGCAGCAGCATCGGAAGAGGGAGAAGCGTCCTCCTTTGTGTCCGCCGCTTGGGCTACTGGCACGGGCCTCGGTTCTTCTTCAGTTGCTTTATTGCCAGTGACCGTTGAAGCAGACATGCGCACCTCGTTTCTTAAAGGACAAATTTCAAGCCGGCAAAGAAGAGTCGATCCGTCATATCAAACGGCACAGGCCGCGTCCACCGGACCTCACCCAAGGTCGGAGTTTGCGCGATGTCCAATACGGAAGGGACGAAGATTTTTAGGACCTGTTGTACGTCCAGCGCGATATCGATAAGAAGCAAGATTCCGCCGGAACTCACATTGAGAGACAGGGCTCGGCCTTGTTGTGACTCATATCGCTCGTTTTCCGGCCATGACGGTATTTCATAGGAGATGGAACGCATAAATATAACGCGATCACTATGCTGTTGATTATTGACGCTTATCGGCCAATCGAATAATGGCATTGGTAGGGATTGAGAGATTAACCCATTTCCTTGCACACTTGTCTCGTCACGCTCTTTCTGCACATGAGATATTAAGGATTTCCAGTAATCGTCCACTGTATTCCCTAACGCAGGTCTACTCCAGAAGCTGAATCGCCAATCATGAAGTATCAATAACGGAATCCAAGTCTTATCGGAAACGGGCGGTCATCGCAACTCCCGATTCCGGGGTACGCCTCCCTCCAAATAGAAGCCGTGCATCTTTCGAGGGGGAGCGCCACTTTCGTATACAAATCGATATTTCGAGACTTTTGTATAATTGACTCCCCCCCAATCCCTTTGTACAATCCCGTCCCATCAATAGGTCAGCGGCATAAGGACAGTGAAATTCTTATATTTTTCCACTTATAGTTAAAAAACACGTGGAAGTAAAAGAAATAAACGAAAGAGGTGTTGGAATGAGGCTACCCATGACCCAGGAACTTAAATCGGCTTCTACAGGGCCGAATTCTTCTTCTCCTCATGCAGAGGTGGCGGATGCGGGAATTCTCTTATTCAGCGCTGCGCACAAACTAATCTATATGGATTCTCACGCGCGGGAGTTAAGCGCGCGTATCAATTTAAGCCAGAGCGGCTATTCTGCCAATGGCGTGCTGCCGCCTTCGGTGACCATGCTCTCTGCGGAAATCGTGAAGGGCGTTGAAGCGAGGATGAACGCGAACGATCCTACGCCGTTTGAAATTCGCCGCCTGATCAGCGACATGGAACATCCTGTGTTACTTCGTGGATACGGATTTCCTAACGGAGTGGGCATGAAAGAAGGCGGCGTCTTGATCCTTATGGAAGATATTGCTGTCCGTAAAGAATTTCGTTCCAAGCAAGCCGCCGAACGTTTTCATTTAACCGAACGCGAAGCGGAGATCGTCAAGAACCTCTCCAAAGGCTACACGAATAAAGAAATCGCCTCAGCACTGGCCCTCACTGAACAGGCTGTCAAGGAAGCGATGAAGAGAATTATGCAGAAGACGAAGACGACGACTCGAACCGGAATCCTGATCGAAATTTTAGGACTGTAAAATTATGCCAAGAAAAAGCCGTTCAGCTCTTCATTCAATAGGATGATGTAAGCAATTAGACTTGAATTGCTTCATCTCTATGTCATTACCTCCCTCTGTGGCGTTGAATTTCACAAATATTGTTTCTGTGCAGTGAGACCGCATTCTTCACAACGGTGCGTGATTCCCCGGAGGGCCCAGGGGGCGTTCGTTGTTCCAGCCGTTCTATAAACTCATCCAGTATCGAAACTAGCCAAGCCACGGACTATAAGCGTAGGACAGACTTCAGTTGTCACCCCAAAAGGGTCACTCCAATCAATGTAAGTTGGCTTGATCCTTTCGTTTATGAGTCGATTCCAGGTTGAACCGCAGTCGTTCCGACATCTGATCGGCACCAACCTCTAACGCTGTCAACCTGTCAGCTTTTTTTACACATTTAAAATAAGGGCAAATTTTTGAACAATGCGTTGACTTCACTCCATTATCCCAATGATCTACGCCCGAGGTCGTAAGAGAGTGTCAGGAAGTTTTACAATTTTAAGGCTCACAAAAAAGTTAAGAGCGGAAACGTATTTATCGGCTGCGGGAATAAGGTCAAACTTTATCGAGACATTATATTAACAAGGACGCCCTTAAAATGCGGTAGGGCATTATGGCACTATTCTTGTAGTGCACTATTGCACAATTGAGTAGCTACTCAAAAGCAATCTACGAAGTCAGTGGCAAAGTCGGTTTAACAAATCGGTGTAACAAAAGGGGGGAATGATGAAGAACCATTGT
>Ga0308175_100001227_pt1 | contig 17281 bp, 16 predicted proteins | sample PhyCR1_3_FD_203893 | JGI IMG/M metagenome (GOLD analysis project Ga0308175, IMG submission 203893) | Soil microbial communities from UC Gill Tract Community Farm, Albany, California, United States - DLSLS.C.R1 | ecosystem: Environmental > Terrestrial > Soil > Agricultural land | place: USA...
CTGCTGGCCGGCGGCCTCGAGCGCCATGGCGCGGCCGACGGGCGCCTTGCCCTCGGCGGTCGGCAGGGCGGCGATCTGGCCGCGCAGCTCAGGGCCGAACGGACCGGACATGGCCGCCGCGATCAGCAGTCCAGCCTGGGCGCGGCCGCGGGACTTCGGGTCGGCGGTGGCCTCGGTCTCGATGAGGGCGGCCAGCACGGCGTCGCGGATCGCCTCGCCGCGGGCCAGCGGCTCGGCGAGGACGGCGAGGTCGGGCGCGACGGCGGTGGGGTCGAACGTCAGCGGCGCCGGGTCGGTGGGGCCCGCCAGCGCGGCCGCGACGGCGGGGGCCGGCTTGGCGGCGGCGAGGTCCAAGCCCAGGCTGCGGGAGAGCGCGACGTCCAGGCCGTTGCGGGCCGAGGCCGCGCCAGGGTTGCCGGCGCCGGCGATCTTGGCGCCCATCAGGCGGGCGAAGACCGGGTCCTTGGCCTGTGCGTTGGCGAGTTCGAAGGTGAGCTGCGCCTGGGCGTTCTGGCCGGCGATCACCTGGCAGTAGGTGCGGAGTTTCAGCCAGTAGGGCTCGTCGCGGCCGTCGGTGAGCGCCCGGGCCGTGTTGCAGGCGCCGGCGTCGTCGCCGGCCAGCAGGTCGGCCTCGGCGACGGCCTGGGCGAGTTCGGCGTTGCGGTCCGCGCCCGGGGCGTGCGCCAGCACGGCGGCGGCGGCCTTGGCGTCGCCCTGCATGAGCAGCGCCTCGGCGCGGGCGGCGGCCAGGCCGGGATCCTGGCGCGCGCCTTCCGGGCCGACGGCGCCGGTGGCCAGCACGCGGCGGGCGAGCTGGGCGCCGGCCGGCGTCAGCGGCCTCGCGGCCACAAGCGGCAGCACCGCACGGACCGTCTTCACCGAGGCGCCGGTCCACAGCGTCGGCGGCAGGCCGGTGTCGCGGCCGGGGGTGGTGAAGGCGTCCGGGGCGGCCAGGCCCACCACCTGCACGCCCTGATTGGCCGGCGCCGGCAGCGGCGCGGCGGACGGCGGAGGCGGGAGCGGCGGCTGCGCCTGCGGGTCCGGCGGCGCGGGCGGTGGGGTCGGCTGCGCCCCTGCGCCGCCCGCAGCCAGGGTGGCGAGGGCGAGGCCGAAGATCAGGGGACGCAACATGGGCTGGATCATAGCGGGGGCCCGAAGTTGGCGCGATACCACCGCCTCGTGTAAGCCTCTGCCGTTCATGGACCGTTACGAACCGCTACGCCACCGCACCATCGCCCTCGTGGGCCTGATGGGCGTGGGGAAATCCAGCGTGGGCCGAAGGCTCGCCAACGCCCTGGAACTGCCGTTCCGCGACGCCGACGCCGAGGTGGAGACCGCCGCGGGCCGCTCGATCAGCGACATCTTCGGCGAGCTGGGCGAGGCGGCGTTCCGCGAGGGCGAGCGCCGGGTGATCGCGCGCCTGCTGGACCAGCCGCCGCACGTGCTGGCCACCGGCGGCGGGGCGTTCATGAACGACCAGACCCGCGAGCTGATCAAGTCCAAGGCCGTCTCGGTGTGGCTGAAGGCCGACCTGGACGTGCTGGCCCGGCGCGTGGCGCGCAAGGACACCCGGCCGCTCTTGGCCGGCAAGGACCCGCTGGAGGTGCTGCAGGCCCAGGCGGCCGCGCGCTATCCGGTCTACCAGCAAGCCGACGTGATCGTGGAGACCGGCGACGCGGCTCATCACATCACCGTGGACCAGGTGATCAAGGCGCTCTCGGCCCACCTGGGGGAGCCGGCGCAATGACCCGGGCCATCGCGGTCGCCCGGGTTCCTGTGGCCTTGGGTGACCGGAGCTACGAGGTGCTGGTGGGGCCGGGCCTGGTCGAGCGGGCGGGCGCGCTGATGGCGCCGTTCCTCAAGCGCAAGCGCACGGCGATCGTCAGCGACGAGACGGTCTGGGGCCTGCACGGCGCGCGGCTGGAGGCGGTGCTGGCGGCGGAAGGCGTGACCGCCCTGCCCGTCATCGTGCCGCCGGGCGAGCAGACCAAGAGCTGGGCGGGCCTCTCGGACGTGGTGGAGCGCCTGCTGGCCCTCGAGCTCGACCGCGGCGACGTGGTCACGGCCTTCGGCGGCGGCGTGGTCGGCGACCTCGCGGGGTTCGCGGCCGCCGTCTACAAGCGCGGGATCGACTTCGTGCAGATCCCGACCACGCTGCTGGCGCAGGTGGATTCCTCCGTCGGCGGCAAGACCGCGATCGACGTGGCGGCGGGCAAGAACCTGGTGGGCGCGTTCCACCAGCCGAAGCTGGTGCTGGCCGACCTGGACGTGCTCTCCACCCTGCCCGACCGGGAGATACGGGCCGGCTACGCCGAGGTGATCAAGTACGGCCTTTTGGGCGACTTCGGCTTCTTCGAGTGGCTGGAGGCCAACGGGTCGTCCGTGCTGGCGCGCGAGGCCTCGGCTCTAAGCCACGCCGTTGCGCGTTCGGTGGAAATGAAAGCCGAGATCGTCGCCGAGGACGAGACCGAACAGGGCCGCCGCGCGCTGCTGAACCTGGGCCATACCTTCGGCCACGCGCTGGAGGCCGAGACCGGCTATGGCGAGGCCCTGCGGCACGGCGAAGCGGTAGCCGCGGGCCAGGCGCTGGCGTTCCGCTTCTCCGCCGCCCAGGGGCTGTGCCCCAGCCAGGACGCCGGGCGCGCGGCCGCCGCGATCGCCGCGGCCGGATTGCCGACGCGGCTCGCCGACGTCGCCGGCCACCCGTTCGAGGCGGCGCGCCTGTTGCGGCACATGGCGCAGGACAAGAAGGCGCAGGGCGGCCAGCTGACCTTCATCCTGGCCAAGGGCCTGGGTCAGGCCTTCACGGCCAAGGGCGTGGACGCCGGCGCGGTGCGCGACTTCCTGGTCGCCGAGGGCGCGCGATGATGGCGGCCATCCTGGCGCTGGCGCCGATCGTCTTCGGTTTGCTCGCGGTCTCGGCGCTGTTCTCGGCGGCGGAGACGGCGCTGACCGGCGCCAGCCGCGGGCGCATGCACCAGCTGGAGCGCGACGGCGACCGCGCCGCCAAGCGCGTCAACCGCCTGCTGGCCGACCAGGAGACGATGATCGGGGCGGTCCTCCTGGGCAACAACCTGATCAACATCCTGGCGTCGGCCCTTGCGACGCAGGTGCTGACCAAGGCCATCCCCGGCGCGCTGGGCGTGGCGGTGGCGACGGCGGTGATGACCGCGCTGGTGCTGGTGTTCGCCGAAGTGCTGCCGAAGACGCTGGCGATCCTGCGCTCGGACGACGTGGCGCGCTTCCTCTCCGGCCCGGCGACGGTGGTGGTCCGCGTGTTCGGCCCGATCATCAACGCCATCCAGTGGGTGATCCGCATGATGCTGCGGCCCTTCGGGGTGAAGATGGACATGACGATGGACGTGCTGGCCGCGCACGAGGAGATCCGCGGCGCGGTGGAGTACCACCACTCCGAGGGCCTGGTGGAGAGCGGCGACCGCTACATGCTGGGCGGCGTGCTGGACCTGGCCGAAATGGACGTCAGCGAGGTGATGGTCCACCGCACGGCGATCATGATGCTGGATGCGGCGCTCTCGCCGCGGCAGATGCTGGACGAGGTGCTGGCCAGCGCGCACTCGCGCCTGCCGGTGTATCGCGACGAGCCCGAGAACATCGTGGGCGTGCTGCACGCCAAGGACCTGCTGGCCGCGATCGCCGAGGCCGGCGGGCACTTCGACAAGCTCTCCATGGACGAGATCATGCGCCGGCCGTGGTTCATCCCGGAGACCACCAGCCTGAAGGACCAGCTGGGCGCCTTCCTGAAGCGCCGCACCCACTTCGCCCTGGTGGTCGACGAATACGGCGCCCTGCAGGGGCTGGTGACGCTGGAGGACATCCTCGAGGAGATCGTGGGCGAGATCGAGGACGAGCACGACGCGGCCATCCCCGGCGTGAAGGCCCTGGACGACGGCTCGGTGGTGGTGAACGGCGACGTGACCATCCGCGAGCTGAACCGCTTCATGGACTGGGACCTTCCGGACGACGAGGCTGTGACGGTCGCCGGCCTGCTGATCCACGAGACGCGGCGCATCCCGCAGGTGGGCCAGAGCTTCACCGTCTGCCAGGGCCACCGGTTCAGCGTGCTGGACCGCAAGAGCAACCAGATCACCCAGCTGCAGGTCTGGCCGCAGCCCGCGCGGGCCGACCACTAGGCCGGGCGCGATTCACATTTGTCGGTTTTGCGGGGAACCGGCGGACGAGGCAGCCGTTTTTGCGGTCAAGCTGGGGACCATGCCGTGACCACCGCACTTCCGACATCGGCCCCCGATTCGTTCAACACTGCGCGCGAGCCCGTCCTACGCCTTGTCTGCGGGGCCGAGGCGCGCCACCCTGGCGGGAACCTGCGATGACCGGTCTCGGAGTCGAGTTGATGAGCGAAACCCGATCCTTCGCGGGCCTTCGGGTCCTGGTGGTCGAAGACGAGATGATGGTCTCGATGCTGATCGAGGACATGCTGACCGACCTCGGCTGCACGGTCGTGGGCCCGGCCTCGCGGCTGGACGAGGCGATCGCGCTGGCCAACGAGAACGGCCTCGACTGCGCGGTGCTGGACGTGAACCTGGGCGGCCAGCCGATCTTCCCGCTGGCCGACCTGCTGCGCGAGCGCGGGCGGCCGTTCGCCTTCGCCACCGGCTATGGCGATGCGGGCCTGCGCGATGTCGATCGGGGCTCGCCGGTCCTGCAGAAGCCCTTCCGGGAGGGCGACCTGGCGCGGGTGCTGGGCGAGCTGCAGACGGCGGTCAGCTGAGCCGACCGCGCCGTCCTAGAGGTAGCCGATCGACCAGCCGCCGGCGCCCGTGAGCAGCACGGTGACCGCCCCGACCAGCGTCATGAGTGGCAGAAAGAGTTTCACGTCCGTCTCCTCGAATCCCTGAAGCTTCGCCTCAGAGGACGCACGAGATAGGTACGCTTCGACACATCCGCGAGACACGAGCCGGACATTCTTGCAGGGGATTTCTGCCACCGTCGTCAGGCGGGCTATTGGCCAGACGAGACGGGTTTGTGGTCCAGGAAGCCCTTGCCGAATTCGTACACGGTCCCGAAGCCACCCGATCCATCCGGCCGCATCGCCCGCACGATCACGGCCGAGAACACCTCGCTGAGTTCGGCGTGGCTGATCACCGACGTCGCAAAGGCTTGACTGTCGCGGTCTGCGGCAGCGTCGTTGCTCCACGCTTGCGGGTGACGCTCGAAAATCAATGCGAGATTCGGTGCGACAGCGGTCAGGGCGACGGTGGCGCGACCTAGCGCCGGGTCGGCGGCTGTCCACGTGAGAGGCGTCGTGCGAGCCAGCTCCTTGGGCAGCACAAAGCCGGCGGCTTCCTTGACCAGCGCCGCATGCCAGACCGGGACGGCGTTCGGACCCCGCTCGGCGACGCCGATGGCGGCCTCGTAGAGCAGCGCGGCGTTGATCCGATGGCCCTTGGCGGCCTGCGACTCAGCCAACTTCTGGAAGTCCCGCGACGAGTGGCCCGCGGCGCTGGCGCCATCAATATGGAATGACGCCGCCTTCCACGCGTCATCGTCACGTTCGAGCACGACAAAGAAGGACCAGCCGTTGTTGCGCGATTGGGTGGAGATGGCGACGTCGATCTGGTGCCCGGACGGCATGACGGATAGCCACATCGCCTCAGGGTCGCTTGCCGACTTGCCGCAATGGATACGCGGCACGACCCCACCGACCTTCTCGACGTTGATCGAGAACGTGCGCTCTACATGGAGGTCCCTGTATGGCGCAAAGCTCGCCACGTAGCTCAAGAGCGATCGCAGCTTGTCGGGCGGTGTCGCGATCTGTGCCGCCGGGGTCATGTCGCCGAGTATGGCGACTTCATCCCCAGCTATTGTCGCCCGGGCGAGCGCTAGAGCGGTGGTTTCGGCCGCGTGACGGTCGGCGGCGGCGATCTCGTCGTCCACCTTGCAGCGGGCAAAGAAGGCGCTCGCGCTTCCTTGAGCCTGCGCAGCTCCGGCCGTGACGCAGGCCGCGAGTATCGCTGCGGCGATTGCGACGCGCCGCACGGTCCCTAGCGTCCCTGCTCGGCCAGCGCCGCCAGGATCTTGTCGGGCGTGATCGGGTAGTCGCGCACGCGCACGCCCACGGCGTTGTAGATCGCGTTGGCCACCGCCGCGCCGGCGCCGGAGATGCCCAGTTCGCCGACGCCCTTGATGCCCATCGGGTTGGCCTTGTCGTCCACCTCGTCGAGCATGATCGCGTCGAGGTCGCCGATGTCGGCCTGCACGGGGACCAGGTAGCTGGCCAGGTCCTGGTTGATCAGCGAGCCGTAGTGCGGGTCGACGGCATTGCCTTCGGTCAGCGCCGAGCCGACGCCCCAGATCATCCCGCCGGTCAGCTGTGACCGGGCGGTCTTCCAGTTGAGGATCCGCCCGGCGGCGAAGACGCCCAGCATGCGCCGGGTGCGCACCTCGCCGGTGATGGGGTCGACCGCCACCTCGACATAGTGGGCGCCGTAGGTGTGCGAGCTCCACTGGCCGGCGTCGGCGGCGGGGCGCACCTCGCCCTCGGCGGTGAGGCCGTCGGGATGGTTGCGGCGGATCAGCTCCGACAGCCGCTCGGATCGGTTGCCGATGGCGATGACGCCGTCGGCGAACTGGATGTCCGCTTCCGGACCGCCGTGCAGCGGCGAGGCCGGATCATTGACCGCGAGCTCGGTGATCGCCTTGCGCAGGTTCACACCGGCGTCCAGCGCGGCGGAGCCGGCGGTGGCGGCTCCGAACTGGCCGCCGGAGCCGGGCGCGGGCGGAAGTTCGCTGTCGCCGATCTCCACGCGCACGTCGCCCAGCGGTACGCCCAGGGTCTCGGCCGCGATCTGGGCCAGCACGGTATAGGTGCCGGTGCCGATGTCGGTCATGCCCTGCTTGACGGTGATCACCCCGTCCGCGTCGGCGGTGAAGCTGCACTTGGCGGGCAGCAGGAAGTTGCCGCGGATGGCGGCGGCCATGCCGTAGCCGATCATCCAGCGCCCCTCGCGCACCTGGCAGGGCTTGGGATTGCGCTTGTCCCAGCCGAACATCTGGGCGCCTTCGCGCAGGCAGCGGACCAGCTGGCGGATGGAGAACGGCTTGCCGGTTTCCGGATCGCTCTCGGGCTCGGTGAGGATGCGCAGTTCGACCGGGTCCATGGCGAGCTTTTCGGCCAGCTCGTCCATGGCGACTTCGAGGCTGAGCGTGCCCGAGGCCTCGCCCGGCGCGCGCATCGCGCTGGCCACCGGCAGGTCCAGGCGCACCAGGCGATGCCCGGTCAGCCGGTTCGGCGCGGCGTAGAGGTTGCGCGCGAAGTTGGACGCATGCTCGGTGAAGTTCCCGCGTCGGTCGCAGTGGGTGATGGTCATCAGCGACATGGCGGTGAGCTTGCCGTCGGGCGTGGCGCCGAGGCGCACGCGCTGCTCCGTGGCCGGACGGTGCACGGTGCCGTGCATCATCTGCTGTCGCGAGAGCGCGATCTTCACCGGGCGCTTCAGTTCCCGCGCGGCCAGGGAGGCCAGCACCAGGTCCTCGTAGAAGCTGCCCTTGCCGCCGAAGCCGCCGCCCACGTAGCGGGTCAGGAGATGCACGTGCTTGTGCGGCATCATCAGCGTCTCGGCGAGCGAGTTCTGGGCGAAGCGCACCATCTGCACCGAGGTGTGGACGGTGAGCTGGTCGCCGTCCCACCACGCGGTGGTGGCGCAGGGCTCCATCTGGCAGTGGTTCTGCAGCGGCGTCTTCCAGACGTCGTCGATGGTCACCGGCGCGGCGGCGAACGCCTTCTCGAAGTCACCGATCTCGACGTCCTTCTCGCCCGGCGGATCGACGGCTTCGTCATAGTGCTGGTCGAAGGCGACGGCCTTGGCGTCCTCCTCGAACGTCAGCTTCACCAGGGCGGCGGCGGCGGTGGCGTTCTCCAGGGTGTCGGCGACGACGACCGCCACCTGCTGGCCGAAGAAGTGCACGCGCTCGGACTCCAGCGCCGGGCGCGGCGAGGGCGTGAAGAAGTCGTAGCGTGCCGGGCGCGGGCCCTGCTTGGGCGCGTTCTTGTAGGTCCAGACCAGGAAGACGCCGGGCGCGGCCTCGGCGGCGGCGGTGTCGACCTGCGAGATGAAGCCCTTGGCGATGGGCGCGGAGACCAAGACGCCGTAGGCCGGCGGGGACGGCGGCTGCACCTCGTAGGCGTAGGCGGCCGTGCCGGAGACCTTCAGCGGGCCCTCGTAGCGGTCGACAGCCTTGCCGATGATGCCGGCGCGGTTCTCCTTCACCGGATTGGGGGTGGCTTCCCAGTCGAGCACCGAGGTCATGCGTTGCTCCCGTTGCTGCGAGCTTCGTCGATGGCCGCCGGGACCAGGCGGCCGACGAGGTTGATCTTGAAGCCGTTGCGGCCGTTGTCGGACGCGCCCTCCAGCTCCTTGGCGATCGCCTCGGCGGGCGATGCGCCGGCGGCGAGCGCGGCCTCTGCGTCGGCGCAGCGCCAGGGCTTGTGGGCCACAGCGCCCAGCGCCAGCCGGCCACCCGCCACGGCCACGGCGGCCAGGCCGCCGGAGAACGAGGCGCGGTCGCGGACCTTGCGGTAGGCCTGCCCGCCCTTCGGTGGCGGCGGAACGGTCACGCCCGTGATCAGCTCGCCGGGCACGAGGTGGGTGTCTTCGTCCGGCCGCTCGCCCGGCAGGCGGTGCAGCTCCATCAGCGGGAAGGCACGCGCCTGGCCCGACGGCGTCAGCACCTCGACCCGAGCGTCCAGGGCCACCAGCGCGACGGCCATGTCCGACGGGTGGGTGGCGATGCAGGCGTGGCTGGCGCCGAAGATCGCCGAGTTGCGGTTCAGGCCCTCCAGCGCGCCGCAGCCGGAGCCGGGCGCGCGCTTATTGCAGGGCTTGGTGGTGTCGTAGAAGTAGGCGCAGCGGGTGCGCTGGAGCAGGTTGCCGGCGACGGTGGCCTTGTTGCGCAGCTGCGGCGAGCCGCCGGAGACGATGGCGTGGGTCAGCACCGGGTAGCGGGCGCGCACGCGGACGTCGGCGGCCACGGCGCTGTTGGTCGCCGACGCGCCCAGGCGCAGGCCGCCGTCCGGCGTCTCCTCGATCCCGCCCAGCGGCAGGCGGCCGACATCGATCAGGTGCGCCGGCTGCTCGATCTCCAGCTTCATCAGGTCCAGGAGGTTGGTGCCGCCGGCGAGGTACCTGGCGTTGGGATGCTGGGCGGCGGATTTGACGGCGGCTTCGGCGCTGGTCGCGCGCTCGTACGTGAACGGCCTCATGCCGCTTTGCTCCGGAACCGAGGTTGGATGGCGCGTCCACTAGCCCTTCCCCTCGATGGGGAAGGGTTGGGATGGGGTGAGGCCGCCCAGGCGAAGCAGATGACGCTGTTGGCGGCGGAGCCCACGGGTGCTTTTCCGCGCACCGCGTTGCCCACACCCCAACCCCTGCCCCTTCCCCATCGAGGGGAAGGGGACGACAAAGCGCCATCTGACTGAAGTCGGAACCGTCCTGGGGGCTGACGACCTGAGCGCGGCGCGGTCACGCGAGCTCTCCCGCGTACGACTTGATGGCCGCCACGATCTGCGGATAGGCCGAGCAGCGGCAGATGTTGCCGCTCATCCGTTCGCGCAGTTCGTCGTCGGTGAGCGCGACCTTGCCGGTGAGGTCCGTCGTCTCCTGGCTGGGCTCGCCGGCCGCCACTTCGCGCAGCATGCCCAGCGCCGAGCAGATCTGGCCCGGCGTGCAGTAGCCGCACTGGAACGCGTCCTCGGTGAGGAACGCCTGTTGCAGCGGATGCAGCGCGCCCGGAAGGCCGACGCCCTCGATGGTGGTGACCTCGTCGCCGTCGTGCATCACCGCCAGCGACAGGCACGAATTGATCCGCACGCCGTTCACGAGGACGGTGCAGGCGCCGCACTGGCCGTGGTCGCAGCCCTTCTTCGAGCCGGTCAGCTTCAGGTGCTCGCGCAAGGCGTCGAGCAGGGTCGTGCGCGGATCGAGGTCGAGCGCCCTCGCCTCGCCGTTGACGGTGATCGTGGTCTGCAAGACCCCTCCCGTAATACAGGGATTGAAACGCTTGTTTTAGTCTAGCGCCTAGCTTTCGCCGGGCGCCAGCGCCTTGACCGAAAGCGCATGGATCGGGCCCGCCATCTCCTCGGCGAGCGCGTGGTAGACCATGCGCTGGCGCGCGACCCTCGGCGCGCCTGCAAATGCCGTACTCTCGATCACGACGCTGAAGTGGCTCTCGCCGCCGGGCCTGGCGCCGGCATGGCCGTGATGGCGCGCGGAATCGTCTTCGATCTCGAGCCGGACAGGCGCGAACGCGGCGGTGAGCTTGTCGTGGATGGCATCAAATATGGCGCCCATCGCCCCGATCTTCAATTCTTGAAAGGGAATATCTCGGCCTCATACTTGGCCCATGCCCGCCGCGTTTCAATACAAGCCGCGCTTCGTGGATATCCGCGTCCGGCCGCCCTCGGAGGACGAGGCGCCGGCGGACGACGTGATTGCGCTGAAGCCGGGCGAGCGGACCTGCGACCACCCCGGCTGCCGCCGCGCGGCCAGCGCGCGGGCGCCCAAGTCGCGCGACATGCTGAACGAGCACTACTGGTTCTGCCAGCCGCACGCGGCCGAGTACAATCGCAACTGGAACTTCTTCGCCGGCATGAGCGAAGGCGAGATCCGCAAGCGCCAGCAGGACGAGCTGTTCACCGGCGGGCGGCCGACCTGGGAGATGAAGGCCGGGCGCTTCTCCCGCGAGGCCGCGGCCTTCCAGCACAAGTTCCGCCGCGGCGAGGGCTACCGCGATCCGTTCAACCTGTTCGGCAAGAACGGCGGGCGGCCGATGCCCGAGGCCGAGGACCGCCGGATCGGCAAGATCGAACGCAATGCGCTGGCCGAACTCGACCTCGACGCCAGCGCCGACGGGCCGAAGATCCGCGCCCGCTATACCGAGCTGGTGCGCCGCCTGCACCCCGACGCCAACGGCGGCGATCGGGCCGGCGAGGTGCGCCTGCAGAAGGTGATCAAGGCCTACCAGTCGCTGCGCAAGGCCGGTATGGTTTAGCTTCCTGGGGACGCAACCCGGAGGCGATGTACATGACCCCGATGGGGATAAGCCGCAGGACAGCGATCGCGGCCGCCGGGGCGGCGCTGCTGCCGATCTCCGCCGGGGCCGCCGAGCCGAAGGTGGTGGCCTGGGCCGACACCTCGGCCTTTCCGAAGGGGCCGCTGGCGCGAACCGTCGGCCGCCAGTTTCAGCCGCCCGAGACGGCGACGACTTGGCCCGACCCGGCGCCGCTGCTGGGGCCCGACGGCCCGACCACTCTGGCGCACTGGCGCGGCAAGACCCTGCTCGTGGCGCTGTGGGCGGAGTGGTGCGCGCCGTGCCTGGCCGAAATGCCGTCGCTCAGCCGGCTCAACCGCGCCTATCGCAGCAAGACGTTCGAAATCCTGCCGATCGCCACCGGCACGCACGCGTTCAACAGCTGGACCGACGCCCAGGACAGACTGCGCCGCATGAAGGACGTTGACCTGCCGACGCTGCTCGACGCGAGCCCTCGCCGGAACGCCCTGATGAACAGGCTCTCGAGCGTCGTATCGCCGGCTGAACTGCATCTGCCGCCGGGGGTCACGATTGTGACCGCGTCACTCCCGTGCCTGCTCGTTGTGGATCCACGAGGGGGCCTGCGCGGCCGGTTCCAGGGCGGACCCGCCCCGGACGGAAAGAACGGCCCCATGGACACGCTCGAAGGCGAGGCGTTGGTCAAGCGCCTCGCCGAGGGAGCGCTCGCGGCCTAGAGGTCCGGCGGAACGTAGTCGTCCGGGTCGGCGGGATAGGCCGGATAGACCGGGACCACGGCGCTGGCCGGCGGGGCGTAGTAGCCCGCGTACGGGGCGACCGGGGCCGGCGGCGGGGCCGCGTAGGCGTAGTAGGTGCTGCTGCGCGCCTGGGCGATCGCCGTGCGCATCTGGTAGTCGGTGCGGCGCACCGCGTCGTTCACGCAGTTGCGTTCGACGGACGGCAGCGAGCTCGTCTCGCCCAGGTCATCGCAGATCTGCCGCGCGGTGGTGCGCACGCGGCGCTGCATCTCGCGAACGTCGCGGTCGTAGCGCAGGTCGAGGTCGGCGATCTCGACGGTGCGCGACATGGTCACGGGGCGGCCATCGGGCCCCAGCCGCTCGGGCGTCACCACCACCTCGGGGACGGTGTAGTAGACCTGCGCCAGGGCCGGGACGGCGACAGACGCCAGCGCCGCGGCGCCGAGCGCCAGGCCAAGCGCCTTGCCGGCGCGGGACGGGATCGGATTACGCATCGAACTCTCCTCAGTCGGGCTCCCTCCCGTGGGGTAGGAGCGCGCAACGTGGGGAGCCCGGGCCGGGTTCCTGAGGTAACGCTTGGACTTAGCGGCCGGCGGAGGTCGTCGCGGCGGCCACCCCGTCGATCTTGCGGCCCTCGAGCCGGCGCGCGCCGGCCAGGATGTTGACCAGGCCGTAGTTGCCCTCGTGGCAGGCGTATTCGTAGATCCGCCCGTTGGCCGGATGCAGCAATTGCTCGGCGCGCCAGGTCTGCACGTAGCGGGCGGGATTGGTCACCGCGTACTCGTAGAAGATCTCGCTGGACGAGAGCCGGGTGAAGCGCTCCACGACGCGCATGTCGGCTGTGGCGTCGCCGTTCGGCGCCCTGACCTCGGCCGGCGTGAAGTTGGCGGTCTCCACGACCAGAGTCGCGCCTTCCCAGTGGCCGACCGAGTCGCCCATCGGCAGGCGCACGCCCGTGGGCGGATGGCGGGCCTGCGGGCTGGTGGGATCGACGATGCGGATCGTGCGCACGCTGTGTTCCCACTCCGCCCAGATCGCCAGGGCGTGCGGGGTCTGCACGAAGGCGTAGTTGTCGTTGTAGCCGCCGTTGTCGAGCGGCGGGCCGGCCCCGGAGTCGTCGGCGCATTGCTCGGTGCGTTCGCGCTCCTCGGGATTGTCGAAGACGGTCTTCCAGCGGGCCTCGGCGGCCTTGTTCGCGGCCTTGGCGGCGGCGTTGAAGGGCCGCTTGCCGTCGGCCGGCGCGACGATCCAGGAGGTGCGCACCTGGCCGCGGATGCGCGCCAGGCCCTGGTCGGTCTCCCACCATTCGGCGTGTGCGCCGTCGACGGGATCCGCATCGCCCGGGAACTCGGGCGGCTGGCCCCGGTGGACCTTCTCGTACTTGGCGGCCTCGGCCTCGGTGACCGACAGGGTCTTGAAGGCGTCGTCCCGCTCCTGGGTGGTGAGCGAGGCATTGCTCCAGGCGCCGCTGAAGTCGGGGTGCGCCGGCGCGGACCTCGGTCCGGCCAACGCCGGCCAGGCGACGGCGCACAGGCCGAGCGCCATCGCCTGGAACCTCACTCGTCGTCCGCTCATCCGCCGGCCCCCGTGCCCGCACGACCATAGCAGCGGTCGGTTCGGGCGCCACCAAGGTCGCATAGAGCGCGAGTCGGCCAAGCGGACCGGATGGCCCGTCGTCGGCGGGTGTTCCTGCAGACGCTTGCAACTGTCGATAGGCAGGCGCGCCTCGTCGAGGCAAACAATCCTGTGATGTCAGAGATTTAAAGGCGATCTGCGCGGTAACCTTGACCTTCACAGCAACCCTACCCAAGCCTGAAGAATTATGACATCGTGGTAATGTTCGCGCCGCTCGACCGGTGCGGGCGCAAACAACGAGGCTCGCAACGAGCTTGGGAGGATACATGGCTCGCCACCTCGCCTTCGGGGGTGTCGCGCGGCCGGCAGGACGGGGCGTCAGCTCCATCGCGTGCCTGGCCTTCGTGCTGGCGCTGGGGACCGCCCTGTGGACGGTCGCCGCCTGGCTCGGCGGGACCTTCATGGCCATGGGCGCGACGCTGCCCTAAGGCCGTCGCGGCCGCGCGTTGCGGCTGCGGATGATGGAAAACTGCAGCGTCGAGGCCGCCACCGCGTCGGCGAGCGGCCAGAAGTCGTCGAGCTTGCGCACGTGCGCGCCGGCGCGTTCCAACGCTTCGAACAGATGCCCTTGCGCCCGCTCGGCGAGCGGCGTCACGGCCTGGCGCGAGATCCAGTAGCCGGCCTCGGGCAGCGCCTCCTCGAACGTCTGTGGCGGCATCTCGTAGATGGCCAGCGTCGCGGCTTCGATCCGCGCCGCCCAATCGGCCTCGACCGCCACCACGATGGCCGCGTCGCCCAGGAATCGCGCGCGATCGGCCGCCGTGGTCCGCGGCCCGGCGCGCAAGCAGATGCGCGGGCAGTCCCGCGGCAGCAGGAAGTTGACCAGGTGGCTCTCGGCGATCGCCCAGACCACCGCGCCGGTGACGCCGGAGTCCGGCGACGGCGGCGGGCGTGGCTCGAACCGCGCGATGCCGACGTCTTCGCTGACGTGGAAGAGGCGCGGCGTCAGTCGGGCCGGCCCACGCTGGAATAGGCAAAGCCGCGCGCGGCCATGTCGTCGGGCTTGTAGATGTTGCGCAGGTCCACGAGCACAGGGGTGCGCATCAGGAGCTTGATGCGGTCGAGGTCCAGCGCGCGGAACTGGTCCCACTCGGTGATGATCACCAGCACGTCGGCGCCGGCGGCGGCGGCGTAGGGATCGTCCTTGAAGTCGACGCCGTCCAGCAGCTCGCGCGCCTCGTCCATGCCGATGGGGTCGAACGCCTGCACCGTGGCGCCGCGGTCCTTCAGCGCCGGGATGATCGCGAGCGAGGGCGCGTCGCGCATGTCGTCGGTGTTGGGCTTGAAGGTGAGGCCGAGCACGCCGACGGTCTTGCCCTTCACATTGCCGTTCAGCGCCTTGACCACCTTGCGCGCCATGGCGCGCTTCCGCTCGTCGTTGACCTTGACCGTGGTCTCCACCAGCTCGACCGGCGTGCCGGCGTCGCGGGCGGTGCGCACCAGCGCGATGGTGTCCTTCGGGAAGCACGAGCCGCCGTAGCCGGGGCCGGCGTGCAGGAACTTGCCGCCGATGCGCCCGTCCAGGCCGATGCCGCGGGCCACCTGCTGCACGTCGGCGCCCACCGCCTCGCACAGGTCGGCCATCTCGTTGATGTAGGTGATCTTCAGCGCCAGGAAGGCGTTGGCGGCGTACTTGATGAGCTCGCTGGTGCGCCGGCTGGTGAACACGATCGGCGTCTCGTTGAGGTAGAGCGGACGGTAGAGCTCCCGCATCACCTCGCGCGCCCGGTCGTCGGAAACGCCCACGACGACGCGGTCCGGGCGCTTGAAGTCCTCGATGGCGGCGCCTTCGCGCAGGAACTCCGGGTTGGAGACGACCGCCACGTCCGCGTCGGGGCGGATGCGCTTGAAGATGGCCTCGATCTCGTCGCCGGTGCCGACCGGGACAGTGGACTTGGTGACGACGACGGTGAAGCCTTCGACCAGGCCGGCCACCTCCTCGGCGGCGGCGTAGACGTAGGAGAGGTCGGCGTAGCCGTCCCCGCGGCGCGACGGGGTGCCCACGGCGATGAAGACGGCGTCGGCCTCGCGCACCGCCTGGGCCGCGTCGGTGGCGAAGAACAGCCGCCCGGCGCGCACGTTGCTGGCCACCAGCTGTTCCAGTCCCGGCTCGTAGATCGGGATGCCGCCCGCCTCCAGCGCCGCGATCTTGGCCGCGTCCTTGTCGATGCAGGTGACCGTGTGCCCGAAGTCGGCGAAACAGGCGCCGCTGACGAGCCCCACGTAGCCGGTCCCGATCATCGCCACGCGCATCTAGGCATCCCTCGAAGCTTCCGGCCGCGCTTTCAGCACGCGGCCGCGATTTGCGCCAGCCGGCCCCGCCCATTTTTGTCGCCGCCGCAATCCAGCCCAAAGCGGCGCCATAGAGTCGCCGAGAAAGCGCCATGCGCTTGCCGAAAGCCTGTCATTTAAGGGAACCGACGATCTCCGAGACTGTCGGCTCGAAGCCGTGATGGGCTAACAAGGTCAACCAAGTAGGAACCATGAACACGAACAGATCCCTGATGAAGGCCGGCGTCGCCGCAGCCGCCCTGGCGCTGGCCGGCGCCGGCGGCTACGCGGTCCATGCCGAAGCCGTCCAGGCCGGCGCGGTGAACGCGCGCCCGGCCGCCCCGCCGACCGGCCAGGCCGGCCTGCCCTCCTTCGCCCCCATCGTCGAGCGCGTGGCGCCCGCCGTGGTCTCGATCGAGATCGAAGGCAAGGTGGGCCCCTCCCCCATCGCCGCCCAGGGCTTCGGCGGCCCCGACCTCGACCAGCTGCCGCCCGAGCTGCGCCGGCTGATCCCGCAGTTCCAGGGCCCGCAGGCGCGCCCGCAGACCATGCACGCCGCCGGCTCCGGTTTCTTCATCTCGGGCGACGGCTACATCGTCACCAACAACCACGTGGTCGAGAACGCCGAAAAGATCACCGTCCACACCTCCGACAACCGCGAATTCAAGGCGCGCGTGATCGGCCGCGACCCGGCCACAGACCTTGCGGTCGTGAAGGTGGAGACGACGAACATGCCGTTCGTCAGCTTCGAGGACCGCGCCAAGCCACGGGTGGGCGACTGGGTGGTGGCCGTCGGCAACCCGTTCAACCTGGGCGGCACGGCCACGGCCGGCATCGTCTCGGCGCTGGGCCGCAAGAACGTGTCGGACTCGAGCTACGTCGACTACATGCAGATCGACGCGCCGATCAACCGCGGCAACTCGGGCGGCCCGACGTTCGACCTCTACGGGCGCGTGGTGGGGGTCAACACGGCGATCTTCTCGCCGACGGGCGGGTCGGTCGGCATCGGCTTCGACATCCCGGCCGACGTGGCCGCGCAGGTCAGCAAGCAGCTGATCTCCACCGGCAAGGTGACCCGCGGCTACATCGGCGCGCAGGTGCAGGACGTGACCGCCGAGATCGCCGAGAGCATCGGCCTGAAGGGCAAGGGTGCGCTGGTCGCCGACCTGACGCCGGGCGGCCCTGCGGAAAAGGCGGGCCTCAAGGCGGGCGACGTGGTCACCCGCGTCAATGGCCAACCGATCGAGAGCGCCACCGACCTGACCCGCGCGGTGGGCCTGGTGCACGGGGGCGACGCGATCCGGCTCAGCGTGCTGCGCGAAGGCCGTCCGCAGGAGGTGACCGTGCGCTCGGGCGTGCGGCCGTCGGAAGACCAGCTGGCCAGCAACGACACCTCGCCCGGCGGCCGTGGCGATGACGGCGGCAAGGTGACGCCGGGCGCGCTCGGCCTGTCGGTGGCGCCCGACCCCCAGGGCAAGGGCGTCGCCATTGCCGGCATCGAAAGCGGCTCCGACGCGGCCACCAAGGGCCTGCGCCGCGGCGACGTGATCCTGCAGGCCGGCGGCCACCCGACCCACGCGGCGGCCGACGTGCGA
>Ga0308175_100001228_pt1 | contig 17279 bp, 16 predicted proteins | sample PhyCR1_3_FD_203893 | JGI IMG/M metagenome (GOLD analysis project Ga0308175, IMG submission 203893) | Soil microbial communities from UC Gill Tract Community Farm, Albany, California, United States - DLSLS.C.R1 | ecosystem: Environmental > Terrestrial > Soil > Agricultural land | place: USA...
TGGCGCCGCCCGGGCCACCGAAGCCGTCGCCGCGTGGGTCGCCATCCTGCACGACGAAGTTGGGGACGACGCGGTGCCAGCGGTTGCGGTCGAAGAACCGGCGATCCACCAGCCGCAGGAAGTTGTCGACCGTGAGCGGTGCGTCGGGCCCCAGGAGCTCGATCTCAATCTGACCGCGCCCCTCGGTGTCGATGACGATGTGGGGCCGGGCCAGCGAGTCGGGCGCGGTGAGGTAGCGCCGCGCCAGGTCGCGGTACTCCTGCAAGGAACGGCCGGTGGCGACCGGCTGTGACGGGCCCCAGCGATTCGCCGCCTCCGGCCAGCGCTCTTCGGCCCACCGGCGGATGAGATAGTTGGCCGGCCGGGCGGAACCCTGGAGGAACTCGCGGTCCACCCGGGTTTGCGCGGCGGGACCGCTCGCGCGGATGGCGACGATGGCGTCCAGCGCCGAAAGCGCGGCCTCGGGGAACGAATCGCGTCCGGTGCTCTGGTACATGCGGATCAGGGCCGGCAGGTCGGCTGGATCGGCGGCCCGGGCCACCGCGTCGGCCGCGACGCTGCGGACCGCGGCATCGTGATGGGCCAGGAGCGGCCGCGCGGCGGCGAGCAGTGCCGGGTCGGGTCCTTTGACCCGGTCCGACCACGCCTGCAGGCCTGCGGCGATCACCCGTCCATCGGCATCGGACAGGAACCAGGGCGAGGCGCCCGGGCCCGCCATCGCGGTGCCTCGCGCGGCCGTGGCGCGGTCGAGCCAGTCGTTGCTCGATCGCCATCCGGCCGAGGCCGACTCGAAGGCCTTGGGATCGGCCTGGGCCAGCGCCTCCAGGGCGGTGCGCCGGAGCTGCGGGGTGCCCTTCCCCGCCACGACCCGCGCCAGGCCCTTGGACGCCTGCGGACCGCCGAGCTGGCCCAGTGTCTCAGCGGTCAGGATTTCCACGCTGGGCTGAGGGTCGTCGAGCAGCGGAACCAGCTTGGCCGCGAGCGTGGAATCGTGATAGCTCTGCAGCGAGCGAAGCGCGTTGATCCGCACTTGGAGGTTCGGCTCATCGGCCGCGCGAACCAGGAGCTCGGCCACCGACCGCGGCGCCAGCTTGGCCGAGTCGGCGTAGCTCCGGGTGAGAGCGCGGGCCGCCAGCGAGCGGATGTAGGCCTCCTCGTCGCGGAGGACCAGCAGCATCCGGTTCCCCGCGGCGGGCGCGTGGAGCCGCGCGAGGGAATAGACGGCGCGGAGCCTCGGACCGGCAAGGCTATCCTCCATGTGGGGCAGCAGTCCGGTGACCGGCGCGTCGGCCCCCAGCCGCCACGATTCGGCAAGGATCTGGAGCTGGGCCGGCGCGCGGTCGTCCTGGGACAGCGCGACCTTGCCGCCGAGCACCCCGGCGAAGAATTCGCCCACCCGCGGGCCGCCGATCTTGGCCAGTGCGGTGATCGCCTCGGCGGCGGTGGTCGCATCGAGGCCGGGGAGCCCGGTGAGCCGATCGATCAACGGCGCCACGGCTGCCGTGTCGCGCAGCAGGCCCAGGGCAAAGGCGCCGGCCACCCGCACCGTCGTGTCGGGGTCGGTGAGGAGCGGCACGACCATGGGCGTCGCGCGCGGATCGCCGATGCGGCCCGCCGCGTACGCCGCGGTGCGCCGCACCAGCGAATCGGGTGCCACCAGCCCGCGACGGAACAGCTCGGGCTGGAAGTCGCGCGCATCCTCAGCGGCCAGCACCGGCGCGAGCTGCTCGACCACGCTCTGCTCCTGCGCCGCGAGCTGGGCCGGCAGCGCGAGCAGGACCAGCAGGCCGACGAGCACCGGCCAGACGGTCCAGCCACGAGGCGGGCTTGGGGCGCGACTAGTCACGCGAGGTCCTCCGATCTTCACCGGTCAGGCCCAGAGCCACGGGATCGGGCATGGGTTCGAGGATGGTGCGCACCGCCGCCGGCAAGCGGGTCAGCTCCATCGCGGCATCGAGCGCCAGCAGGGTCACCCTGGCGGTCGCCAGCAGGCGCCCATCCTCCGCGTGCTCGACCGCGTAGCCGAAGGTCACCCGGCGAGAGGCGACCTCCCGCACCCAACAGCGGACGCGGACCAGGTCGTCGAAGCGCGCCGGCTGGCGGTACCGGATGGCCACCTCGCTCACGACCAGCCGGAGCCCGGCGGCTTCGAGCTCGCGGTAGCTGGCTCCACGGTGTCGCAGGTGCTCCGTGCGGGCGATGTCCAACCAGACGAGATAGCGCGCGTGGTAGGCGACTCCCATCTGATCGGTCTCGGAGTAGTTGACCCGAACCAGGGTCTCGGTACCTCTCGAGACCGTCATCTTCTCCTCCGGGGTTGGTGACGCTCGGCGGGTGGGCAATGACACTCGATATCGGCGGCCCGGTGGTGTTCCACCCGGCGGGCTCGGTTGCCCCGGTGCCGGGAGCGGCCCATCTTTGGCGCCGTGCTGGGCCAAACGCTCGTCGTCGTGTCGGACGCCCACCTGGGGGTCGCGCCTCCTGCCACCGAGGAGGCGCTGCTCTCGTTCCTCGATGCCGTGCCGGACCTGGGCGACTGCCTGCTGGTCAATGGCGACCTGTTCGACTTCTGGTTCTCCTACACGCGCGTCATCCCGCGGCGCGGATTTCACGTGGCCGCCGCGCTCGCCCGGCTCGGGCGGCGGGTGCCGGTCGTGATGGTCGGCGGAAACCACGATCGCTGGGGTGGGGACTTCTGGCAGCACGAGGTCGGCGCGAGGTTCGAGCCGCACCGAGCCACCTTCGAGGTGGGCCGGCGTCGAGTGGCCGCGATTCACGGCGACGGACTGACCGAGCCCAAGCTCCGCGCCTCCCTGCTCCACCGCGCGATCAACCACCCGATCACCGCCGCGGTCTACCGCATGATCCATCCCGAGCTCGGCCTGCGGATGGTGGATGCCCTGAGTCCTCACCTGGGCGATCACACCATGGACCCGGGGAAGCTGCACCACGCGGCCGCGCGCCAGCATGAGTGGGCCCGCGCGCTGCTGGCGCGGGAGCCCGAGCTCGGCCTCGTCGTGATGGGCCATACCCACCAGGCCGCGCTGGCGGAGCTGGCGCCGGCTCGGCAGTACCTCAACCCAGGGGCCTGGTTCGACGGGTTCCGCTACGCGGTCGCCACCGAATCCGGCGCCGAGCTCCATCAGTTCAGTCCAGCGGCACCACCTCCGCCTGTCCCAGCCGGTCCCCGATAAAGCGGGTTCCCACCTGCCGGAAGCGGGCCTCATCGTCGCTCACCGCGAACCGGTGCTCGGCCGTATTGCGTTCCGGCGCCCGGAGGTCGTTGCGGTCGAGCACGTGCGCCACGACCGACGCCGTCTCCTCTCCGCTGTCGATCAGCCGTACCTCCGGGCCCATGACCCGCTGCAGCAGCGGCTTGAGCAAGGGATAGTGAGTGCAGCCCAGCACCAGGGTATCGACCCCCGCCGCCCGGAGCGGCTGCAGGTACTCCCGCGCGATGAGCTCGCCGGCCGGATGGTCGAACCAGCCCTCTTCCACCAGCGGTACGAACAGGGGGCAGGCCCGCTGCTCCACCCGGGCCTCGGGGTGCCGGCGCTGGATGGCGCGCGCGTAGGCATTGCTCGCGATGGTGCCCGCCGTGCCGATCACGCCGATGGGGCCCGCCTTCGAGGCCGCGGCCGCGGCGCGGGCGCCGGGGTCGATCACCCCGATGACGGGCACCGGCGAGTGGTGCTGCAGCGTCTCGAGCGCGTGCGCCGTGCTGGTGTTACAGGCGATGACCACGGCCTTCACTTGCTGATGCAGCAGCCAGTCGAGGATCTCGAGGCTGTAGCGCCGCACCGTCTCGGGCGACTTGGGTCCATAGGGGACCCGCGCGGTGTCGCCGAAGTAGACCGTGGACTCGTGAGGCAGATGCTCGTAGATGGCCCGGGCGACCGTGAGGCCGCCGATGCCGGAATCGAAGATGCCGATAGGCGCGGGATTCATCGGAGCCTGAATGGAACCGAGACGGACCCGCCGATGCCGCCGGGGGCCGCCTGCAGCCGCAGGTCGCCGGGGAAATCGCTCAGGTGGGCCGACACGTAGGCCTCCAGGCCGGCGAACAGATGATTGAAACCGAGCAACACCAGCCAGTCCTCGTGCTCGCGGCGCTTGTCATCGGCGCGGGAGGAGTTGGTGCGGCGAAGGTAAGCCAGCTCGTGACGGGTCTTGAGGCTCATGGCCAGCGTGGTGCCCTCCCACGCGACGAAGATGCCGCCGGTGAGCTTGCGTCCCAGCTTGGCCTGCCCCCACCCCGGCAGCAGAAACGAGCGCCAGAACGCGTTCATCGGGCTGGTGCGGAGCGCGAGCGAGTCGGCGCGGGTGACCGGCGCGGTGCCGGCGCTGGTGTCGGCCGGGGAGGCCGGCGGACGGGTCACGGCCGCGGTATCCTGCCCGGCGGCCGCGCGCGAAACCACGAGGGAAGCCACCACCAGCAACCAGGCGCGAGCGAGGCAGCGAGCGTGACGGAGCATGACGTCAGGCGCCTTCCTGAGCAGGGTGCGCGTCGGCTGCCGGTGGCGGGAGCGTGTGAGAATCGAACTCACCAGAGCCGCCGAACGGCGCCTCCGTCGCGGTTTTGAAGACCGGCCAAGCCACCAGGCCCGATCCGCTCCCAGAGTCAGGAAGGTAACACCGCCACGGCGTCGATCTCGACCCGCGCTCCGCGCGGCAGCGCCGCCACCGCCACGGTGGACCGGGCCGGGCGGTGGTCACCGAACACCTTGGCGTAGACCGTGTTCATGGCGGCGAAGTCGGCCATGTCCACCAGGTATACGGTGGTCTTGACCACGGAGGAGAGATCGAGCCGCTCCGCCTCGAGGATGGCGCGGATGTTGGCCAGCACCCGCTCGGTCTGCTCCGAGATGCCGCCGTCCACCAGCTCGCCGGTGGCGGGATCGAAGCCCACCTGCCCCGCGGTGAACAGCAGGCCGTTGGCGCGGGTGGCCTGGCTGTAGGGACCGATCGCGCGAGGCGCGTCGGGCGTCGAGACGAAACCGATCGACATCAGAACAGCCCCTCGATGGTGCCGTCGGGGTGGACCCGGATGGCCTCGGCGGACGGCGTCTTGCTGAGCCCGGGCATGGTCATGATCTCACCGGCCAGCGCCACCACGAAGCCGGCGCCGGCGGAAGGATACACGTCGCGAATGGTGATGCGGAAACCGGACGGCCGGCCCAGCTTGGTCGCGTCGTCGCTGAAGCTGTACTGGGTCTTGGCCATGCATACCGGCGTGCCGGCGAGGCCCATGGCCTCGCACTGGGCGATGTTCTTGTCGGCCGTAGCGGTGTAGTCCACTCCGTCGGCGCCGTAGATCTCGCGGGCGATGGTCTCGATCTTGGCCTTGATCGGCAGGTTGGCGTCGTAGATCGGCTTGAACGAAGCCTTGCCCTCGTCGAGGATGGCCAGCACCTCCTTGGAGACCGCTTCCCCACCCTCGCCGCCCTTGGCCCAGACGTCGCTCAGCGCGGCGCGCGCCCCCCAGCTCTTGGCCGCCTGGAGCACGGTCTCCATCTCCTCCTGGGAATCCGAGGTGAACCGGTTGAGCGCCACCACCACCGGGACCCCGAACTTCTGCACGTTCCTCACGTGCGCCTCGAGGTTCACCATGCCGCGCTTGAGCGCCGCCACGTCGGGCGTGCCCAACGCGTCCTTCTTCACTCCGCCGTGCATCTTGAGCGCGCGCACGGTGGCCACCACCACGGCCGCCTCGGGCTTGAGATCGCCGAAGCGGCACTTGATGTCGAAGAACTTCTCCGCGCCCAGGTCGGCGCCGAAGCCGGCCTCGGTGAGCACGTAATCGCCCAGTGAGAGGCCGAGCCTGGTGGCCACCAGCGAGTTGCAGCCGTGCGCGATGTTGCCGAACGGGCCGGCATGGACCAGCGCCGGGCCGCCTTCGAGCGTCTGCACCAGGTTGGGCAGAATGGCGTCCTTGAGCAGCAGGGTCATCGCGCCCGCGGCCTTGAGCTCGCCGGCCGTGACCGGCTTCCGGTCGCGGGTAAGCGCCACGATGATCCGGCTGATGCGGGCCTCGAGGTCCGAGAGGTCGCTGGCGAGCGCGAGGATGGCCATGATCTCGCTGCCCGGGACGATCACGAACCGGTCTTCCCGCACCGGGCCCGCGTTGATGCCGCCGAGGCTGATCACGATGGAGCGCAGCGCGCGATCGTTCATGTCCATGGTGCGGGGCCAGGTGATCCGGCGGGGATCGATGCCCAGCGCGTTGCCCTGGTGAAGGTGGTTGTCCAGCATGGCCGAAAGCAGGTTGTGCGCCGACGTGATCGCGTGGAAATCGCCGGTGAAGTGAAGATTGATCTCGTCCATCGGCACCACCTGCGCGTAGCCGCCGCCTGCCGCCCCACCTTTGACGCCGAACACCGGGCCCAGCGACGGCTCGCGAATGCAGACCACGACCTTCTTGCCGAGCCGCCGGAACGCCTGGGCCAGGCCGACGGTGACGGTGCTCTTCCCTTCGCCCGCGGGTGTGGGATTGATCCCGGTCACGAGCACCAGTCGGCCGGTCGGCTTGGCCCGCGCCACCACCTCGGCGCTGATCTTGGCCTTGTAGCGGCCATAGGGCAGGATATCGTCGGGGCCGAGGCCGAGCTCGGCCGCGACGTCCTGGATGGGACGCATCTTGGCAGCCTGGGCGATGGCGATATCGGACGGGACGGCCGACGCGGGGGCCGTCTTCGGAGGGGCAGTCGTCACGGGGCGTGCTCCCGCCAAGGGGTTGAGAAACCAAAGACCCGGGCTGCATTGGCGCTGGTGCTGCTGATCAGCTCCTCCACCGGGAGCCCGCGGACGGCCGCGATCCGCTCGGCCGTATGGCGCACAAAGCCCGGCTCGTTCCGCTTGCCCCGGTGGGGCACAGGGGCCAGATAGGGCCCGTCGGTCTCCACCAGGAGTCGGTCGAGCGGGGTCTCGAGGATGGCGTTGTCCAACTGCCAATTCTTGAAGGTCACCATTCCACTGAACGACACATAGTGGCGGAGGTCCAGCCCCGCCCGCAAGAGCCCGGGTCCGCTGCTGAAAGAATGCAGGATGGCGGGGACGTCGGGGTGCGCGCGCAGGATGGCGACGACATCGTCATCAGCCTCGCGCGCGTGGATCACCGCGGGCTTCCCGGCCTCCCGGGCCAGGGCCAGCTGGGCCTCGAACGCGGCGCGCTGGGCTTGGTGCGGCGAGTGGTCGTAGTGGTAGTCCAAGCCCATCTCCCCGGCCGCCACGACCTCCGGCCGGCGGAGCACCTCCCGGAGCCAGGCCTCGGCCTCGGCCGACCAGCCGCTGGCATCGTGCGGATGCACGCCCGCGGTCACGGAAATTCGAGGCTCGTCGGCCGCCAGGGCCAGCGCCCGCTCCACGGCCGGCCGGCTCTCGCCGATGGCGACGATCCGGGACAATCCGGCCGCCCAGGCGCGCGCCAGCACCTCGGCCCGATCGGGATCGTAGGCGGGATCGGCCAGGTGGCAGTGGGTGTCGATGAGCATGGGTCGGAGAGGGGCGGAAGGACGGGAGGACCAGCACGCCCACGCGGGCCACGCTCAAGGGCGCCTGGGGTCCTTCCGTGCTTCCGGTGGTCCGGGTCTCTGTCCTCCCGCCTCCGTCTTGCCGTCCCGTCAGCCTACCGGCGCCGTCTTCCGCCCGCCACCCTGGATCGGCCGCTCCGGTGGGGCGGCCTGCGGGGTGAGATGGCCCTTGGCGAGCTGCCCCGGCCACCGCTTCTCGATCGCCATGAGGACCGGCGATGCGATATAGATGGAAGAGAAAGTGCCGGTGAACACCCCAAAGAACATGACCAGGGCGAACGGCCGGATGACCTCGCCGCCGAAGATGATCAGCGCGATGAGCGTGGACAGCGTGGTGCCGTGGGTCAGCACGCTCCGCGGCAGGGTCTCGTTGATCGAGCGGTTGAGGATCTGCTCGAAGCTTTCCTTCTTGTGCTTCTTCAGGTTCTCGCGCACGCGGTCGAAGATGATGATCGTGTCGTTGAGCGAGTACCCCACCATCGAGAGCACCGCGGCCACCACCGTCAGGCTCACCTCGAGGTGCAGCATCGCGATGAAGGCGACGGTGGCGACGATGTCGTGCGCGGTCGCCAGGACGGAGGCCAGCCCGAACCGCCACTCGAAGCGATAGGCCAGGTAGGCCAGCACCGCGAAGAACGACAGGAAGATCGCGAGGAAGGCCTTGGTCCGGAGCTCGCCGCCGACCTTGGGCCCGACCGCCTCGATCCGCTTGACCGTGAAGTTGTCGGCGCCCAGCACGTTGACGAGGGCGGCGTGCACCGCGTCGGCCGTGGCCTGGGTGTCGTTGGCGTCGGTGCCGGGCTTGGCGACGCGCGCGCGGACGACGAACTCGTTGGGCGCGCCGTAGTTCTGGATCTCGGCGCTGTGGATGCCTTCCCGGTCGAGACCGGCCCGGACCACGGCCACGTCTACCTTGCCCTTGCTCTCCACCTGGATCAGCGTGCCGCCGGTGAACTCGACGCTGTAGTTGAGCCCGCGCACCAGCAGGAGCAGCACGCCGGGCAGGATGAACAGCGCGGTGACCGCGTAGGCGTAGCGCCGGATCGAGATGAAGTCGTACTTGGCGTTGGCGAAGAGTCGCAGCATGTCAGATGCTCAGGGTTGCCATGGCCGGCCGCCGCTGCAGCCAGATCATGAAGAAGGTGCGGGTGACGAACACCGCCGTGATCATCGAGGCGGCGATGCCCATGATGAGCGTCACCGCGAAGCCCTTGACCGGCCCGGTGCCGAACTGGAACAGGAAGAGCGCGGTCAGCACCGTGCTGACGTTCGAGTCGATGATGGCGTTCATGGCATGCTTGAACCCCTCATCCACCGAGAGCCGCACGGTCTTGCCGTGCTGCAGCTCCTCCCTGATCCGTTCGAAGATCAGCACGTTGGCATCCACCGCGATGCCGACCGAGAGCACGATGCCGGCCAGACCCGGCAGGGTCAGCGTGGCGTCGATCATCGAGAGGCCGCCGAGCGTGAACAGGATGTAGAGCGCGAGGGCCACCACCGCGAGCGCGCCGCTCAGCCGGTAGAACACCAGCATGATGACAATCACCATCGCCGTGCCCACCACGCCCGCCGTGACGCCGTCCTTGATCGAGTCGGCGCCCAGGGTAGCGCCCACCTGGCGCTCTTCGACGATCTTGAGCGGGATCGGGAGCGCGCCGGCCTTAAGCGTCAGGGCCAGGTCCTGGGCCTCCTGGAGGCTCTTGTTGCCCAGGGTGATCTGTCCGTTCCGTCCGATCCGGCTCTGGATCACGGGGGGGCGGCCCTGCACCCGGCCGTCGAGCAGAATGGCCATGAAGTCGCCCACGTGGCGCCCGGTCTCCTCGCCGAACTTCCGGCCGCCGGCCCGGTCGAGCTGGAAGGTGACGATGGAACCCTGGGTGAGCTGATCGATGGTGGCCTGCGCATCCTCGAGGTTGGCGCCGGTCACGATGGGCCGGTCGTCGAGCACATAGAGGTAGCGATACGGCTGCACCCCGATGCTGGTGGGCGCGGACGCCCACCGGAATACCAGGCCGCGCGGAAGCTGCCGGGCCACCTGGGGAATGTTGATCAGGCTGTCCACCCGCGGAAACGCCGGCTCCGGGACGACGTACTCGCCCGGGGTGCTGGTGCCGGCGACCGCGCCGGCCGGCTGGATCAGGCCCTCGAGGATGCCACCGCTCACGGCGCTCGAATCGGGCGTGGCGCTGTCCTTGGCGGCGGGCTTCGCGGCGTTCTTGGCGGCCGGCTTGGCGGCCTCCTTGGCGCCCGGCTTCCCGCTGTCCTTGCCGCCGGTCTTCGCGCTGGCGGCTTTCGACGTGGTGTCGGCCTTCCTGGCGCTGTCCGCCCGCTTCCCCGTGTCGCCCAGCAGCTGCTCGACGGCCGACGGCTTCCCGCGGCTGGTGTCGCCTTTGATGCCCAGGCCCCGGAGGGTCCGGTCCATCGCCGGCAGCGCCTTTTCCAGCGCGTTGGTCTTGTCGGTGATGCGGAACTCGAGGAACGCGCTCCGCTGCACGATGGCCTTGGCGCGCTCGGGCTGGGTGATGCCGGCCAGCTCGACCACGATCCGCTCGTCGCCCGCCTTCTGGATCAGCGGCTCCTCGACCCCGAACTCGTCGATCCGTTTCCGCAGCACCGTGAGCGCCAGGTCGATGTCGCGCTTGGGATCGGAGGAGACCTGCTTGGACTGGTCGAGCTCGAGGGCCAGGTGCATCCCGCCCTGGAGATCCAGCCCGCGCTTGAGCGGCACCCGCGTGATGGCGGTGTCGCGCATGACCCCGTTGGCGCCGGGTTCACGGATGGTCACCGTCCGGGGGAACAGGAAGTAGATCGAGCCGATGGTGAGCAGCGCGATCACGATGACGCGGGATCGAATGGAGGCAAACATCGTCAGCTCAAAGTCTCGGGCTGGGGTTTCCGGCTCGATGCCGGACCGGCCGCGGCGAACACCGCGCGCGCCCGGGTGCGATCACGGTCCAACTGCTGCTTGAGTGCGTCGACCGAAGGGAACCGCTCCACGTCGCGCAGCCGCTCCACCCACTCGATGCGCACCCACTCGCCGTAGAGATTCCCGTCGAAGTCGAACAGATGCGCCTCGAGGCTGCGCCGGCCGTCCTGGAACGTGGGCTTGGGCCCCTGGTTCATCATCCCCTCCGCCCGCCCGCCGCGCCATTCCACCCGCACGGCGTACACGCCGTCGGGCGGCAGCAGCTTCTGGGGCGGGATGTCGCTCAGGTTGATCGTCGGGACGCCGAGCTGGCGGCCCCGGCGCTCGCCCTCCCCCACCTGCCCGCTCACCTGGTACGGCCGGCCCAGCATGCGGGCCGCCGTGGTGAGGTCGCCGCCGGCCACCGCCCGCCGGATGCGTGAGCTGGAGACGTGCTGCTCGCCCACGTCCACCACCTCGACCACGTCGACGTCGAACCCCCGGAGCGCCCCCATGTGGCGGAGGGTATCCACGTCGCCGCTCCGGCCCCGGCCGAACCCGTGATCGTGCCCGATCACCAGTTCGCGCATCTGACACTGCTCCAGCAGCACCCGGTCGACGAAGTCCTCGGGGCTGAGCGAGGCCAGCTGCCGGTCGAACCGCACCAGCAGCAGGTAGTCGAGGGGCAGTTGCGCCAGGATCTCGCGCCGCTCCGGGTCGGTGGTGAGCAGCGGCGGCGCCGCCTGCGGATTCACCACCTCGAGCGGATGCGGCTCGAAGGTCACCAGCACGCTCACTCGGCCCGCTGCCGCCGCGCGCCGCGCGATCTCGCGCAGCACCGCCTGGTGGCCGAGGTGCACGCCGTCGAACGAGCCGACGGTCACCGTGCTCCCCCGCGGAAGTGGCGGCAGCTTGCTGGTCATGCCGGGCCCAGCACCACGGCCGGCCGGAGCCATCCGTCGCCGCCCTGCGCCACCGCCACCACCTCGCCGGCGTGAAGCAGCGCGACGTGGCCCTCGGGCCCATCCGCCGCGGGCACCGGGCGGCCGTGGCGGACGGCCTCCCGGGCGGGCCCATCCAGCTCCACCGCTGGCAGGTGCCGGAGCACCGCGCGGACCGGCAGCAGCGCCGCCGGCGTGAGCCGATCGAGCGGAATCGCGTCGGCCACGCTGAGCGTTCCGATCGCCTCACGGCGGAGCGCCGTCAGATGCCCACCGACGCCGAGCCGCTGTCCCAGGTCGCGCGCGATGGCGCGAACGTAGGTGCCGGGACCCACGGTGACCCGGAAGGTGACCTCCGGGGCCGACCACTCGACCAGCTCCGCCCGGTGAACCGTCACGTCCACCTCGGCGGGATCCACCCCCTGGCCTCGACGCGCCAGCCGGTAGCTCCGCTCCCCATCCACGTGCTTGGCCGAGTAGCGCGGCGGCCGCTGAATCTGCGGCCCGACGAACCCGACCAGCGCGGCTCGCAGGGTCTCAGCCTCGAGCTGCCCGACCTCGGAGACGGGGCCAAGGGGTGCGCCCGTGACATCGTCGGTCTCGGTGGCGACCCCCAGCCGTGCCGTGGCCAGATACTGCTTGGCCTCCGCCTCGACGAAACGCGCCAACCGGGTGGCGCGCCCCACCAGCATCACCAGCAGGCCCGTGGCGAACGGATCGAGCGTCCCGGTATGGCCCACGGCTCGGGACTTGAGGACCCGCCGCACCCGCTGCACCACGTCGTGCGAGGTGAGCCCCGCCGGCTTGTCCACCAGCACGGCGCCGATCAGCTGGGCTCCTCGCGCTTGAGGCCCTCGAGCAGCTCGTTGATCCGCGCCGCGTGAGCCAGCCCCAGGTCGAGCTCGAAGTGGAGCTCGGGCACCGTTCGGGTGGCGAGCACCCGGGCGGCGCGGCTCCGGAGAAAGCCGGCCGCGCTCCGGAGTCCCTCGAGCGCCCGATCGCGGTCGGCCTCCTCGCCCGGCACGCTGACCATGACGCGCGCATGCGACAGATCGGGGGTCACGAGCACGCCGGTCACGGTCACGAAGCCGACGCGGGGATCGCGCACCTCGCGCGCGAGCCCGTCGGTAATGACCTGGCGAAGCGTTTCCGCCACCTGTTCGGGACGACGCCGGGACGACTTCACCGCCACACCGTCATCGTGTCCATGATGCGTACTCCATCGGTGGCCTCGACGGCGCGATCCGCGGCCCGCAGGGTCTCTTCGACCACCGGCCGTGCCGATCCCACCGCCGCGCAGGCGATCTCCGCCCGCTGCCACAGATCCTGGTGGCCGGTTTCGGCGACCGAGACGTTGAGCTTCTGCCGGAGCGTCCCCGTGAGCGGCTTCAGCGTACTCCGCTTTTCCTTGAGCGAGTGACACCCCGGCAGGTGCAGCTCCCAGACCTGGATTCCGATTATCACGCGACGTCGTCCTTCGCGGCCGAGCTCAGGCCCTCGACCCCGCCCCTTCGGCGGCGGGCTGGAGGGTGCGCTTGACCTCGTCCAGCCGGAACGACTCGATGCGATCGCCCACCTTGAGGTCGTTGAAGTTCTCGATGCCGATACCGCACTCGAGGCCCTCCCGCACCTCGCGCACATCGTCCTTGAACCGCTTGAGGCTGGACAACGCGCCGGTGTACACCGTCGTGCCGTCGCGCGTGATCCGGGCCTTGGCAGTCCGCTGGATGGTGCCGCTCCGCACCATGCAGCCGGCGATGGTGCCCACCTTGCTCACCTTGAACAGCTGCAGCACCTCGGCCTCGCCCAGGACGACCTCCTTCTCCTCGGGCTTGAGCAGGCCCTCGAGCGCGTTCCGCACGTCTTCCACCGCTTCGTAGATGATGCGATAGGTGCGCACGTCCACCTGCTCCCGCTCCGCCGCGGCGCGCGCGTTGGAGTCGGGCCGCACGTGGAAGCCGAGGATGATGGCCCCCGACGCCTTGGCCAGCAGCACGTCGCTCTCGCTGATGGCGCCGACGCCGCGGTGCACCACGTCCACCCGGACCTCGCTGGTGCTGAGCTGGGCCAGCGCGTCGGCCAGGGCCTCGGCCGGGCCGCCCTGGTCCGCCTTGATGATGATTCGGAGCGCGGCCACGCCGCCCTCCTTGAGCGCGCGGCTGAAGTCCTCGAGGCTGGTGCCCTTCTGGCTCCGGCGGTTCTGGGCCTCGCGCTCGAGCCGCTGCCGCTTCTGCGCGATCTCGCGCGCCTCGTTGGCGTCGGTCACGACGGCGAAGGTGTCGCCCGCCGCGGGCACGCCTTCGAAGCCGAGGATCTGGACCGGAATCGAGGGGCCGGCCTCCTTCACCGTCTTGCCGCGCTCGTCGTACAGCGCGCGCACGCGGCCGGAGAACTTGCCGCAGATGAAGTTGTCGCTGCCGCGCAGAGTCCCCTTCTGGACCAGGATCGTGGCCAACGGACCCTTGCCCGGATCCAAGGTGGCCTCGAGCACGGTGCCGTGCCCCTTGCCATCGGGATTGGCCTTGAGGTCGAGGATCTCGGCCTGGAGCAGGATCTGCTCGAGCAGGCTGTCGATCCCGGTGCCCTTCTTGGCGGAGATCTCCGCCGAAAGCACCTTCCCGCCGAACTCCTCCAGGACCACGTTGTGCTGCAGCAGGTCCTGCTTGACCTTCGGCACGTTGGCCGAGGGCAGGTCGATCTTGTTGATCGCGACGATGATCGGCACGCCGGCGTTCCTGGCGTGGCTGATCGCCTCGACCGTCTGCGGCATGACCTGGTCGTCGGCCGCCACCACCAGCACGACGATGTCGGTCACCTGGGCGCCGCGGGCGCGCATGGCCGTGAAGGCCTGGTGGCCCGGGGTGTCCAGGAAGGTGATGGCGCGGTCGCCGGGCAAGGTGACGTGGTAGGCGCCGATGTGCTGGGTGATGCCGCCGGCCTCGCCCGCTACCACGTTGGCCTTGCGGATATGGTCGAGCAACGACGTCTTACCGTGGTCGACGTGGCCCATGATCGTCACCACCGGGGGCCGCGGCACGAGCTGCTCCGGGGTGTCCTCCGTCTCCTCGGCCTCCAGGGCGGCCGCGTACTCGTCCTCTCGCACGGCCTCGAACCCGAACGCGGAGGCGATGAGCTCGATCTGATCGAAGTCGAGGCGCTGGTTCACCGTCACCATCAGGCCCAGCTCCTTGAAAGCAAACTGGACGATCTGGGTGGCGGGTACCTTCATGGCGCCGGCGAGCTCGGAAACCGACACGAACTCGTTGACCCGGATCCGGGTCTTTTCCCTTTCCTTCTCCTCCGCCAGCCGGCCGGCCACCAGGTCGCGGTACGAAGGCTCGTCGCTGCGGCGCACGCCTTTGCGGCCTGCCGGGCCCTTCATCCCCTGCAAGGTCTTGAGGATGTTGGCCTGCACCGCGTCCTGATCCACCATCGAGCGCTTGCCCTTCTTGCCCTTCTTGCGGCCGCCGCCCTTTTCGGCATCCGGTCCGAACTGGCGAGCCGGCGGAGCGGCGCCGCGATCGGGCCCCGCTCCGGGCCGCGGCGGGCCGCCGGGCCGGGATGGCGCGGAGGGCGCGCTGCTGCTGAACACCGGCTTGGGGCCGCGCGGAGCCGACGGCGCGGGGCGCTGGATCCTGGGCGGAATGAACGGCGCCCGGGTCGGTGTCCCGCTGCTCACCGGGGACGGGCGCGGCGTGGGCGACTCGGCCGGCGCTGCCGGGGCGTGCCCGTCTTCCGCGGCCTCTTCCTGTTCCGCCGGCACGGGGGGCAGATCCTTGAACAACGCCCGGGCCCGCTCTTCGAGCGACTGGGCCGGCGCCTGCTCCTCGAGCTCCACTACCGGGCGCTCGAGCTCGAGCGCCGCCAGCTCGGCGGCCTTCTCCGCCTGCGCCTGGGCCTCGACCTGGGCGACCTCCGCGGCCGTGCGCCGGCGCTTGGTCGGTTTGGCTTCGACCGGGGCGGGCGCGGGCTCCGCCTTGACCGCCTTCCGGCGTCCCTTCCTGGCGGTGGGCTCTTCGGCGCTCTTCCGCTTCTCGCGCTCCCAGCGGACGCGGATGGCCGACACCTGGTCGTTCTCCAGCGCCGACAGGTGACTGCGCACGAAGATGTTCATGTCCTTGAGCATGTTCAGAAGCTGCTCGGGGGCGACGCCGAACTCCGCCGCCAGGTCGTGCACTCTCGTCTTGACCACTCAGTCCTCCATCAGCGGCGTACGGGCGCCGGCGGCAGGATGCCGTCGGCCAATGCGCGGTCGCGTACGCCTACCGCCATCACGGGCGGCTTTCCCAACTGCGCGCCGATCGCGGCGGCGCCTGGCCCGGTCACCATCGGCACACCCTTGGCCGATGCGAGACGGACCACCTTGTCCAGGGCGCGCGGGCTGGCGTCGTCCGCCACCACCACGCACCAGATCTTCCCCGCCTGCAGCTCCTTCCGAACCCCATCCACGCCGATCACCACCCGCCGGCCTCGGTAGCCCAACCCCAGCAGGCCAAGCAGACGGTCGACGGCCATGCTCCGCTACTTCTCCCCGCCATCCTCGTCGGTCAGCTCCGCCAGGAAGCCAAGCAGCTGCTCCGAGGTCTCGGGTGTCATCCCCGGGATCTTGGCGATGTCCTCGCGCTCGAGATCGAGGACGTCGTTGAGCATCCGGTAGCCGGCGGTCTCCAGGATCCCCATGAGCTCGGGCGTGAGCCCTTTGAGCTCGCTGAGCGGAATCTGGGCGACGGTCTCCTCCTCGGGGGGAAGCGGGGCGAACAGCGGGCCCTCGCCGCCGCGCTCGAGCCACTCGCGGCTGGAGTAGAGGTCGATCTTCCAGCCGGTGAGCTCCGAGGCGAGCCGCACGTTCTGGCCGTTGCGCCCGATGGCGAGCGAGAGCTGATCTTCGTCGACCACGGCCTGGATGGTCTTGGCCTCGGGATCGCTGAACACCTTGGCGACGCGGGCGGGCGCGAGGGCCAGCCGTGCGAACCGCTCGGGGTCAGGCGACCAGGGCACGATGTCGATCCGCTCGCCGCCCAGCTCGTTTACCACCGCCTGCACCCGCGAGCCCTTGAGGCCGACGCAGGCGCCGACCGGATCGATGGCGTCGTCGCGGGAGATGACCGCCACCTTGGTGCGGCTCCCGACCTCGCGCGCGATGGCCCGGATCTCGACGATCTGCTGCTGGATCTCGGGGACCTCGAGCTTGAACAGCGCCTTGACGAACAGCGGATCGCCGCGCGAGAGGATCAGCCGCGGCCCTTTCGGGGTCTCCTCCAGACGCTTGAGCACGGCCCGGATGGTGTCGCCCTGATGGAAGTGCTCGCGGTGGTTCTGCTCGCGGTAGGGGATGATCGCTTCGGCTTCGCGGAACTTGTTCAGCATGATCACCAGTTTGCCGCGCTCGATCTGCTGCACTTCGCCCGAGAGCAGCTCGCCCACCTTGGAGGCGAACTCCTCGCGAATGCGGGTGCGCTCGCCCTCGCGGACCCGCTGGATGATGCGCTGCTTGGCGGCCTGGACGGCCAGCCGGCCGAACTCGACGAAGGGAACCTCCTCCTCGAGCATGTCGCCGACCTGGAAATCGGCGTCTTCATAGCGCGCCTCTTCCAGGGCGATCTGCCAGCTGGAGTCCTCGACCGTCTCCACCACCTGTCGAAGCCGCACCACCTTGATGGTGCCCTGCAGCTCGTCCACGCTCAGCTCGAACTTGACGTTCGGGCCGAACTTGCGGACCAGCGCCGCCTGGATGCCGTCGCGCAGCAGGTCGAGCAGATCGGAGCGCTCCAGCTGCTTCGCGGTGGTCAGCTCGCGGAAGGCGGCCAACATTTCGGTGGATCCTGCCATGCGTATCACTCCTCTAGCGCGAGATGTCTCGCTTCAACGGTCTGTCATCCCGAGCGCAGCGAGGGATCCACTCCG
>Ga0308175_100001229_pt1 | contig 17278 bp, 16 predicted proteins | sample PhyCR1_3_FD_203893 | JGI IMG/M metagenome (GOLD analysis project Ga0308175, IMG submission 203893) | Soil microbial communities from UC Gill Tract Community Farm, Albany, California, United States - DLSLS.C.R1 | ecosystem: Environmental > Terrestrial > Soil > Agricultural land | place: USA...
ACCTCGAACGCGATGCGCACCGTGCCGGCGACGCGGCGCCCGACCTCGATCTCGTCCACCATCGCGGCCTGCCCCTCGTCGAACAGCTCGAGCGTGGCGCGGCCTGCGTCGAGCAGCACGCCACGTGAGCCTTCCGCGACCCACATGTCGCGCATGTCGAGCCCGAGCGAGTCGCGGTAGAACGCGAGCGCTGCGTCGAAGTCGTCGACGGTCAGCGCGAGCCTCAGTTCCTTGACCACATGATCTCCTTCACTCCCTCGACGAGCCGGTCGAGGTCGCTGTCGTCGTTGTAGTAGTGGACCGACGACCGAACGGCCTCGGCGATCCCTCGCGGGCCGTAGTCGAGCTGTGCGGAGGACGCGTCCATCGTCGAGACGTTCACCGCGCGCTCTTCGAGCCGTTGCTGCACCTCGTCCGGTGAGACTCCGTCGACCGTGAACGTGACCGTCGCGGCGAGAACGGCGCCGCGATCGAGCAGGGTCACGCCGTCGATCTCCCGCAACGCGGCCCGGAGCTTCTCGGCCAGCTCGACGATCCGGGCGCGGATCGCGTCGATCCCGATCTCGAGCGCGTAGTCGACCGCGACACCGAGGCCGACCTTGCCGGCGTAGTACGTCTCCCAGTTCTCGAACCGGCGCGCGTCCGGGCGGATCGTGTACGTCCCGTCCGGCTGCCAGTCGGCGGCGCGCATGTCGAGGAGCGGTGGCTCGAGCTGCTCGATCAGCCCGCGGCGGACGTAGAGGAAGCCCGTTCCGCGCGGCCCGCGCAGGAACTTCCGTCCCGTCCCGGAGAGGATGTCGCAGCCGAGCTCGTCGACGTCCAACGGGAGCTGACCGGCCGACTGGCAGGCGTCGAGTAGCAGCGGTACACCGGCCGGGCGCGTGAGGCGACCCACCTCGGCCGCGGGGTTCACGAGCCCACTCTGCGTCGGCACGTGCACGAGTGACACGAGCTTCACGTCGTCGTCGAGCATCGACGCGAGCGCGGCCACGTCGATCTGCCCGAGCTCGTCGTCGGGCACGACATCGATCCGCGCGCCGGTCCGGTCGGTGACCTGCTTGAGCGCGATCCAGTTCGAGGCGTACTCGGCGCGGCCCGTGAGGATGCGGTCGCCGGGCGCGAAAGCGAATGCGTAGAACGCCATGTCCCACGCGCGGGTCGCGTTCTCGATCACGGCAATCTCGTCGCGGCTCGCGTTCAGGAGGCGCGCAAGGGCATCGTAGGTGTGCTCCCAGCGGTCCTTTCGCTCGCGCGCTGCCTCGTACCCTCCGATCTCCGCCTCCCGCTGCAGGTGATCGACGACGGCGTCGTGGACCCGGCGGGGCGGGAGGGAAGAGCCGGCGTTGTTCAGGTGCGCCACGTGGTCAACGCCGGGTGTGTCGGCACGAACTCGTTCGAGGTCGATCATCGCGACCAAGCCTATGTACGCTCCGCCCGATGGCGGAGACCGAGAAGCGCACACACGAGACGACCGCCGAGAAGCTCGAGTGGCTGCATGACTTGCGACGCGAGGCGCGCCATGCCGGCTCGGAGAAGTCGGTCGCGAAGCACCGTGAGGCCGGGAAGCTGCTCGCGCGCGAGCGCGCCGAGAAGCTGTGCGACCCCGGCTCGTTCGTCGAGCTCGACCGCTACGTCCGCCATCGCGAGTCGAACTTCGGGATGCTCGATCGGCGCCCCTACGGCGACGCCGTCGTCACGGGCTACGGGACGATCTTCGGTCGCCGCGTCTTCGTCTTCAGCCAGGACTTCACCGTGTTCGGCGGCTCGTTGAGCGAGGTGTTCGCCGAGAAGATCTGCAAGGTGATGGACCTGGCGGCGAAGTACGGCTGCCCGGTCGTCGGCATCAACGACTCAGGTGGTGCGCGCATCCAGGAAGGCGTCGTCTCGCTCGCCGGCTACGCCGAGATCTTCTGGCGGAACGTGCAGTCGTCAGGCGTGATCCCACAGATCTCGCTCGTCATGGGGCCGTGCGCCGGCGGCGCCGTCTATTCCCCCGCGATGACCGATTTCGTCCTGATGGTCGAGGGGACCTCGTACATGTTCATCACCGGCCCCGACGTCGTGAAGACGGTCACCGGCGAGGAAGTCACGTTCGAGGAGCTCGGCGGTGCCATGACGCATGCGTCGAAGTCGGGCGTCGCGCACCTCGTCGCGCCGGACGAAGAGGCGGCGCTCGACGACGCCCGCTATCTCCTCAGCTTCCTGCCCCAGAACAACACGGAGCCGACGCCGTACGACGAGCCGTCGGATCCGGTCGACCGCGAGTCACCCGAGCTCGACACGCTCGTGCCCGACGAGCCGACGAAGCCGTACGACATCAAGTCGGTGATCTCGGCCGTCGTCGACGACGGTGACTTCCTCGAGATCCAGCCACTGTTCGCCGACAACATCGTGTGCGGCTTCGCACGGCTCGGCGGCTACAGCGTCGGCATCGTCGGCAACCAGCCGCGCTCGCTCGCCGGCGTGCTCGACATCAGCTCGTCGGAGAAGGCAGCGCGGTTCGTGCGCACGTGCGACGCGTTCAACATCCCGCTCGTCACCTTCGTCGATGTCCCGGGCTTCCTGCCCGGAACCGCGCAGGAGTGGGGCGGCATCATCCGGCACGGCGCGAAGCTCCTCTACGCGTACTGCGAAGCGACGGTGCCGAAGCTGACCGTGATCACGCGCAAAGCGTACGGCGGGGCGTACGACGTGATGAGCTCCAAGCACGTCCGCGCCGACTTCAACTTCGCGTGGCCGACCGCCGAGGTCGCCGTCATGGGGCCGGACGGCGCGGTCAACATCATCTTCCGGCAGGAGCTCGCCGACGCGGACGATCCGGACGCGCGCCGCGCCGAGCTGATCGCCGACTACCGGGAGGCGTTCGCAAACCCGTACACGGCGGCAGAACGCGGCTACGTCGACGAGGTGATCGAGCCGCGACGCACTCGCCCGGTGCTGATCGACGCGCTGCGGACCGCGATCACGAAGCGCGAGCGTCGCCCGCCGCGCAAGCACGGCAACATCCCGCTCTAAGCTGCTGCGCCGACCGCGCTGAAGAACGCGCGCACGACCTGGGGGTCGAACTGTACGCCGGAGTTCTTGTCGATCTCCGCGAGCGCCGCTTCGCGCGTGCGCGGCGAGCGGTACAGACGCCCGAAGGTCATCGCGTCGTAGACCTCGGCGACATAGACGATGCGCGAGCCGAGCGGGATGTCCTCGCCGGCGAGCCCGTCCGGATAGCCGGAGCCGTCCCAGCGCTCGTGATGATGCAGGACCCATTCCGCGAGCGGCTCGACGCCGAGGCTCTCGAGCATGCGGTGTGCGATCTGCGGATGCCGCTGCACGACGAGCCACTCGGCGCTCGTCAGCTCGCCCGGCTTCTGGAGGATCTCCTCGGGGATCGCGAGCTTGCCGAGGTCGTGCAGGCTGCCGGCGAGCCGCGTCAGCTCGATCTCGACCGCAGGTAGCTCGAGCTGCTCGGCGATCGCGCCGGCGATCGCGGCGACGCGCTCCGAATGGCTGCCGGTGTAGACGTCGCGCGTGTCGACGGCGCGGGCCAATGCGGCAGCCGCGCGGAAGCGGGCGAGCCGGTCGCCGATCTCCGTCACGACGTCGAGCTCGTCGGGGTCGACGTTGCCCGCGAGTCGCACCTGGTTCTTCCCGTGCTCCTTCGCCCAGTAGAGCGCGCCGTCGGCGAGCCGGATGAGCGCGTCGCGCTCCCGTCCGTGCTGGGGGAACGTCGCGACGCCGGCGCTGACGGTGATGGCGCCGTACTGGCCCGTGCCCCATTCGCCGATGCGCTTGACGACCGACCGCGCGACCGCGAGCGCGGCGGCCTCGTCGAGGCCGGGGAGGAGGAGCGCGAACTCGTCGCCGCCAAGCCGGAACGCCTCGCCGCCCTGGCGCATGCGGGTCGACACCTGCGCGAGGACACGGTCGCCGGTCGGGTGCCCGTGCTGGTCGTTGATCCGCTTGAAGTCGTCGACGTCGAGGAGACAGACGGACACCAGCCCGTCCGTCTCCTCGGCGCGGCCCAACTCACGCTGCAGGCGTTCCTGGAAGTTGCGGTGGTTGCCGAGCCCTGTCAGTGGATCGGTGAGGGCGAGCTGCATCGCCTTCAGTGCGCGATGCGTTGAGCGCTGGTACAGCGAGATCGCTGCAAGTGGGCCGACGAGCGCCGCGATCAGGTACGGCGTCCGCTGCCACAGCACGACGAGCATGAGCGCGGTGGACGCCATCAGCGTGAACGGCAACACGAGCCAGCGCGCATTCGAGACGACGAGCTTCAGGTACCGGATCTCCGAGCCGGACGCCGCGATCGCCGCGCTAACCAGCACGAGATTCACGGTGAACAGGATCACCGCGGTCATCGCGACGCGCCATAGGACGCCCACGGCCGATGTGTCTTCGTGGAACTGCGTCAGTACCCAACCTGCCAGGGCGCCCGTCAAGCCAAACACGCCGGCGTTGAAGATCGTGCGGATGAACGGGTTTCGCCGGCTGAGCGCGACGAGCGTCGGCGCAGACGCGTAAATGAACGTCGCCGGCGCCCACCCGAACAGCACGAGCGCGGCGACGGCGAAGACGAAGCCGAGGGAGACGCCGTTCGCGTCCGCCCCCTCGACCGGGACCGGGAAGCGCTCGGCGAGGGTCGAGGCGACGAGAAACGCCCCGACGCCCGCAATCGTCGTCAGCGAGCCCGGATCGCGCGCAAACGCGACGATCGCGACACCGTACGCGGTCAGGCCGACGAGGGAGACCGGCGCGACGACCGCGAGCAGCCTCGCGGGAGGGTGCGCGCGGCCTCTCATCCCCGCGGCGACGTTACCAGGTGAAGTTGAGCGCGCGCCAGGTGAAATTGGCGAGATCAGCCGAGAGGGCAAGCAGTGCCGCCGTTGCCAGAATCGCCGTCACCTTCGTGTTCCACTGGAGCATCTGAGAAGTCCTCCGTGATGGGTGCCGCAAACGGATCGCATTGTTTGTTGCCCTCTTCGGGGCGGGCATCACCCGAACGGGGTAAGGCCGCGTCCGTGGCGGCGTGAATCACTCGATCGAGTGACGCCGGAGTACCCTTTTCGTGTGAATCCCGAGACGAATCCGCCTCAACCGGAGGAAGTCGACCAGGCGCTCGCAGACGTGCTCGCTCGGGACGATCCGCGCCCGGATCCCTGGTGGCGGGCCGGGATCGAGGAGTCGCTCGAGGAGTAACCAGCCCCAGCAGTCCTGCGTTGCACTCCTGTCATGTGCATCCGCTGCGGTGACCACGAGGTCCCACCGGGCCGGCCGTACTGCATCCATTGTGTGTTCGCCGTGCGGGCAGAAGTCGACGAAGGGCTGCGCCAGCTCGAGGACTACCTCGGGGCCTGGGCCGCCTTCGACATCTGGTGCGTGTCACACGGTCGCGCTGCGCCCGCGTAGCAGGCTCGGCGCCGCGCGCGCGTAGTCGAGCCCGGAGACCCACGTCAGCACGAGCGCGACGAGCAGCGCCCACCACGCGACGCGATCGCCCCACGCGCCGGCGGCGGCGAACCCGCCGACGGCCGCTGCGATTGCCTGCGACCATGTCTTCAGCTTGCCGAGGTCGCGCGCGGCGATCACGACGCCGCGCTCGATCGCCGCCTGGCGGAGGCCGGAGATCAGCAGCTCGCGTGCGACGATCGCGGCGACCATCCACGCCGGAAACACGCCCTGGTCGATCAGCACGATCAAGGTCGCGAGCACGAGCAGCTTGTCGGCGACCGGGTCGAGCAACGAGCCGAGCGACGACGATCGGCCGCTGCGGCGGGCAATCCGGCCGTCGAACCAGTCGGTCGTCATCGCGACGATGAACACCGCCGTCGCCCAGTAGTTGTGGTGCGTGAACGACACCGCGAACAGCGTGAGGACGACCGGCACGGAGACGGCGCGTCCGATCGTCAGCTGATCGGCCAAGCTCATATCCGGGAGAATACGGCGATGTTCAACAAGGTCCTCGTCGCGAACAGGGGCGAGATCGCCGTCCGGATCTTTCGCTCCCTCCGCGATCTGGGGATCGGGTCGGTCGCGGTCTACTCGGATGTCGACCGTTCGGCGCTCCATCCAGGCTACGCCGACGAGGCGTACGCCCTGGGCGGCACGACCTCGGCCGAGAGCTATCTCGTCGTCGAGAAGCTGCTTGCGGCCGCTGCGGCGACCGGGGCTGGGGCTGTTCATCCCGGCTACGGGTTCCTGGCCGAGAACGCCGGCTTTGCGCGGGCCGTGGAGGAGGCAGGCCTGGTCTGGATCGGGCCGCCGCCGGCGGCGATCGAGCTGATGGGGTCGAAGACGCGCGCGCGGCAGGCGATGCAGGCGGCAGGCGTCCCGATCATCCCGGGCACGACTGATCCGGTTGCCTCGGCCGAGGAGGTGGTCGCGCTCGGTGAGGAGCTCGGGTACCCGCTGTTGATCAAGGCGGCCGCGGGCGGAGGCGGCAAAGGGATGAAGACGGTGTACTCGGCCGACGAGGCAGCGCAGGCGTTCGCGTCGGCCGAGAGGGAAGGGCGCGCGTACTTCGCCGATGCGTCGGTGTACGTCGAGCGCTACCTCGAGGACCCGCGGCACGTCGAGGTGCAGGTCCTCGCCGACTCGTTCGGCAACGTGATCCACCTCGGCGAGCGCGACTGCACGATCCAGCGGCGTCACCAGAAGCTCGTCGAGGAAACACCGTCGCCGGCGGTCTCGGCTGAGCTGCGCGACCGGATCGGTGGGATTGCCGTCGACGCCGCGCGTGCCGCGGGGTACCGCTCCGCCGGGACGATCGAAGGGTTGCTCGCGCCGGACGGCTCGTACTACTTCATGGAGATGAACACGCGCATCCAGGTCGAGCACACCGTCACCGAGCTCGTCGCCGGGATCGACCTCGTTCGGGCGCAGATCCGGATCGCGCTCGGCGAGCCGCTCGAGCTCAGGCAGGAGGACGTGCGGCTGCGTGGGCATGCGATCGAGTGCCGGATCAACGCCGAGGATCCGTCGGCCGGGTTCCTGCCGTCGCCGGGGACGATCACGCTGTATCGCGAGCCGTCCGGGCCGGGTGTTCGCGTCGACTCCGGGGTGGCGGAGGGCTCCGTCGTTTCACCTCTGTACGACCCGATGGTCGCGAAGTTGATCGTGCACGGCGCCGATCGCGACGACGCGATCGGGAAGATGCTGCGCGCGCTCGGCGAGTACCGCATCGGGGGCGTGAAGACGCTGATCGGGTTCCACAAGGCGCTGCTCACGCATCCGTGCTTCCGCGCCGGCGAGACGTGTCACGGGATCGTCGAGTCGCCCGGGCTCGCCGCGCGGGCGGAGGAGCTGGGCGGCGAGCCGGTCGCTTCGGGCGCCGCGAACGGGGCCGGCCCGACGGTCGAACGGGTCACATGGGCAGAGGTCGACGGGCGTCGCGTCGAGGTGAAGGTCCATGTGCCCGAGCCCGGCTATCGGGAGCTGGGCCGCCGGCGCCGCGAGCGCGCGGCGCGCGGCGCAGCGGCAGGCTCGGGCATGATCGTCAGCCCGATGCAGGGGACGGTGCTCGACGTGAAGGTCGCCGCCGGCGACACCGTCGAGGCGGGTCAGGTGATCTGCGTGATCGAGGCGATGAAGATGGAGAACGAAGTCACCGCCGTAGTCGCCGGCACGATCGCCGAGCTCGCGGTCGCCGCGCTGCAGCCGGTCTCGGTCGGCGACCCGATCGTCACGATCGAACCTGCGGCTGTGGACGGTTCGTGACTGTTCCGTGACCCTGGTCTGACCACAAGTCGCGGCGCGCTGAGGTCGAACGGCCCAGATTCCGCCGATGAAAAGGCGCCTGTGGATCGTTTGTTTCTGTTTCTCCGCTCTGGTCTGACCACGAGACGGGGCCGTTACAGCGACGACGCCCAGGGCCACGTCGGTAATCTGCCGCCCGGCCGATGGACCTCTTCGAGTATCAGGGCAAGCAGCTCTTCGCGCAGTTCGGGATCCCGGTCTCGGAGGGTCGCGTGGCACGGACTCCCGAGGAGGCGCGCGCGGCGGCGCAGGAGCTCGGCGGCCAGGTCGTCGTCAAGGCCCAGGTGCTGACCGGCGGCCGCGGCAAGGCGGGCGGTGTCAAGCTCGCCGAGGGCCCCGCGGACGCGGAGCAGAAGGCGAAGGACATCATCGGGCTCGACATCCGCGGCCACGTCGTCGAGACGCTCTGGATCGAAAGCGCGTCCGACATCGCGAAGGAGTACTACCTCTCCATCACGTTCGACCGCGGGGCGAAGAAGCCGCTCCTCATGTTCACGACGCAGGGTGGCGTCGAGATCGAAGAGGTCGCCGCGAACGACCCCGACGCGATCGTTCGCCTGCACGTCGACCCGCTCGAGGGCTTCCAGCCGTGGGTCGCACGCCGCCTCGTCTACGGCGCGGGCGTCGAGGACCCGAGCGAGCAGAAGCAGATCGCGGCAATCGTCGAGAAGCTCTACCGCTGCTTCGTCGAGAGCGACGCGATGCTCACCGAGATCAACCCGCTGATCGTCACGCCCGACGGGGAAGTGAAGGCGCTCGACTCGAAGTTCACGGTCGACGACAGCGCGCTCTTCCGCCACCCCGCGATCGCCGAGCTGCGCGACACGAGCGCCGCGGACCCGCTCGAGGCGCTGGCGCGCGAGAAGGCCGTCACGTACGTGAAGCTCGACGGCTCGGTCGGGATCCTCGGCAACGGCGCGGGGCTCTCGATGTCGACGGTCGACGTCGTCGTCACGGCCGGAGGCAAGCCGGCGAACTTCTGCGACCTCGGCGGCGGCGGCAACGCGCAGGGCGTCGTCGACGCGCTCGAAGTGATCACGCGCGACGAGCAGGTGCGCTCCATCTTCTTCAACATCTTCGGCGGCATCACGCGCTGCGACGAGGTCGCGCGCGGGATTCTCGAGGCGCTCGAGAAGATGCAGATCGAGACGCCGATCGTCGTCCGTCTCGACGGCACCAACTCGGAGGAGGGACGCCAGATCCTGCGCGACGCAGCGCCTCCGAACCTCCACGTCGAGCCGACCATGCTCGACGCGGCACGGCGCGCGGTGGAGCTCGCAGCATGACCGACGTGTGGAGCTCGCGCGCGGATGCATACCGTGACTCGCCGACGCACGCAGCCGACGCGGACCTCGATCTCGTCGTCGAGATGTGCAACCCGCGGGCCGGCAAGAAGATCCTCGACGTTGCCTCCGGCGGCGGGCACGTCACGCGGCGCCTGCGCGAGCAAGGCGCCGACGTCGTCTCGCTCGACCCGTCGCCCGGCATGCACGCCGACGTGCTCGCTCCGGCGGAGCACATTCCGTTCGCAGACGGCTCGTTCGACTGCGTCGTCACGCGCATCGCGCCGCATCACTTCACCGCGATCGGCGAGGCGATCGGAGAGATGGCGCGCGTCACGAACGCCGAGCTCGTGATCGAGGACACGCTGTACATGTCGGAGGAGCACGAGGAAGCCGAGAAGCTCCGCGACCCGTCGCACGTGCGCAGCTACTCCGAAGAGGAGTGGCGCGACATGCTGGTCGACGCCGGCCTCGAGATCGAGCGTGTCGAGTACTTCGAGAAAACACACGAGACCGACGAGTGGCTGGCGCGCACCGGCTGCACGGGGGAGACAGCCGAGCGCGTCCGTGAACTGCTCGCGCCGCTCTCCTCGGACGGCGGCCGCACATGGCACGACACCAAGGTCATCGTCAAGGCACGGAAGTCACAACGCTGATGGCGATCATCGTCGACAACGACACGCGGCTCGTCGTCCAGGGCCTCACAGGCTCCGAGGGCCGCTTCCACGGCCTGCGCAACCGCGCCTACGGCACGAACCTCGTCGCCGGTGTCACGCCGGGCAAAGGTGGTCAGGACGTTGAGGGCGTGCCGGTCTTCGACACGGTCGTCGACGCGGTGCGCGAGGCGGGCGCGAACACGTCACTCGCGTTCGTGCCGGCGCGCTTCGCGCCGGACGCGATTTACGAGGCGGTCGACGCGGGGATCGGAACAGTGATCTGCATCACCGAGCACATCCCGGCGCACGACATGCTGCGCGTCTACACGTACGCGCGTCCGAAGGGCGTCACGCTGATCGGGCCGAACTGCCCGGGCGTGCTCTCTCCCGGCAAGGCGAACGTCGGGATCATCCCGGCCGAGGTGTTCCAGCCCGGCTCGATCGGTCTCGTATCGCGCTCGGGGACGCTCACGTACCAGATCGGCAACGAGCTTGCACAGCGCGGCCTCGGCAACTCGACGATCGTCGGCATCGGCGGCGACCCCATCGTCGGCTCCAGCTTCATCGACATCCTCGAGAAGTTCGAGGCGGACCCCGAGACGAAGTACGTCGTGCTCGTCGGCGAGATCGGGGGCGACGAGGAGGAGAAGGCGGCGAAGTGGGTCTCCGAGAACATGTCGACGCCGGTCTTCTCCTACATCGCCGGCTTCTCGGCTCCGCCCGGGAAGACGATGGGCCATGCCGGCGCGATCATCAGCGGCTCGTCAGGCACGGCGCAGGCGAAGAAGGATGCGCTAGAGGCGGTCGGGATCAAGGTCGGTACGACGCCGACCGAGGTCGCCGAGCTCGTCGTCGCAGCTGCGTCCTAGACCGCTTCTTCGAGCGGTGGTGGCGATCGCAGCGCGGTCACTGCAGTCGCATAGACCGCCTCGCCGAGCGTCACGACAAGGAGAACGGCGACAGCGATCCGGGCCGAGGTGGCGCTGAGCAGCACGCCTGCAAGGAGTGAGCCGAGCGGCGCCGCTGTTCGGACGATCGTCAGCCGTGCCGCTTCCGCGCGGCCGAGCAAGCGGTCCGGCGTCGCGGCAAGTCGATGGGCGATCACGTACGAGTCCGTGATCGGGAGGACGAACGCCAGCGGCAGCAGCGTGCCGAGGAGCAGGTACACGTTCGGCACGATCAGGAACAACACAGCGAGCAGGCCGCTGTAGGCCTCGAGCATGACGACCGCGCGCAGGCTCAGCCGCCGCCGCGCCGCGCCGCCCAGTAGCGAGCCGACCAGGATGCAGGCGCTGAAGAGCGCGAGCAGGATCCCGATCTCGCCGCCGGTGAGCCCGTGGCGGCGCGCGACGACGAGCACGACGAAAAGGAACGCTGGGATCGTGAAGTTCCCGACGGCGTAGAAGAACGAGGTCGCACGCAGGAACGGCTGCGTCCAGAGGAACCGGAACCCCTCGGCGAGGTCGGCGCGGATGTGAAGTGGGCGCCGCTCGCGCTGCTGCTGGAACGGTGTGCGCATCGCGGAGATCGCTGCGAACGAGAAGGCGTACGAAAGCGCGTCGATTCCGAACGGCAGCGCGCGTGCGACGGCGAACAAGGCCCCGCCCGCCGGGGGCCCGACGATGCCGACGACCGCCACGCGGCCCTGCTGCACCGACACGGCTGTCGGCAGAGCCGCGGGCGGGACAACCGAGCGGAGCACGCCGCCGAGACCGGCGTAGAAGAACGTGTCGCCGGCACCCTCGACGAACGCGAACAGCGGAATCGGCCAGAACACATTCGTTCGCCAGACCACCAGCGCGAGCGCCGCGATCGCGACTGCGCGTACCGCGTCGCTCGTCAGCATGATCCGTCGCCGGTCGAAGCGGTCCGAGAGCACGCCGGCCGGCAGCGCAAGCAGAGGCGCGGGGAGGAGGCGCGCGAACGAGACGACACCGGCTTGCGCCGGCGAGCCCGTCAGCGCGAGGACGAGCAGCGGATAGGCGATCGTCGACAGCGAGCTACCCGCTGTCGAGAGGAGCTGGCCGAGCTGGAAGAGGACGAAGTCGCGGTTGCGGCTCAGACGCACACAGCGAGCCTAGGCTGTGGCAGGGAGCGTGAGTTTGAACTTCGCGCCCAACGCGCTCGACTCGGCCGTCGCCTGACCCCCGTGGGCCTCGGCTGCCTCGCGGACGATCGCGAGCCCAAGTCCGGCGCCCGGCTTGGCCCGCGCGGTCGCGGCGCGGTAAAAGCGGTCGAAGATCCGCGGCAGGTCCTCTTCGGCGATTCCCGGCCCATGGTCGGCGACCGTCACCTCGCCCTCTCGCACCGACACTTCGATCGGCGCGCCGGGCGGGCTGTACTTGACGGCGTTGTCGAGCAGGTTCCCGACCGCGCGCTCCACGAGCACCGGATCGACGTGCACTTGCACCGGGCTCAGCGACGTGACGAACGTCGCTTCCGGCGCGCGTGACTTCGCACGTTCGACCGCGCTCATGACGAGATCGTCGAGCTGGACTTCTTCGATCCGAAGCTGGCGTTCCTCGCCGCGCGCGAGCTCGACGAGATCGGAGACGAGCGAGGTGAGCGAGTCGAGCTCGACGGACGCCTCGTCCAGCGCGTGACGCACTTCCTCCACGGGCAGCTTCCCTTCACGGACGAGGTCGACGTTCGTGCGCGCCGCCGTCAGCGGCGTACGCAGCTCGTGGGATGCGTCCGCGACGAGACGCCGCTGCCGGCCGACGGACTCCTCCAGCGCTGCGAGCATCGAGTTGAAGCGACCTGCGAGGCGGCCGAGCTCATCGCCGCCCGTGACCTCGACGCGCTCGGTGAGATTCCCGGTCGCGGCGACGGTCTCGGCTGCGGCAGTCAGCCTCCGGACCGGTCGGAGCGCTGCAGTCGCCACCAGCGCCGCGAGCGCGGCCGCAGCGGCGATTCCGAGACCGCCGATCAGCAGTGTCCAAAACCGGATCCTGTCGAGGGCGTGATCCGTCTGGTTGAGCGACTGAGCGATGATCACGGCGCCGCCGCCCTCGATCGGCGCGACGAGTTCCCGAAGGTGGAAATCGTTCACCCTGTCGTCGGTGAAGTAGTAGCGGCCTCCGTGTGCAGCGAGTTGCTTCGCCCGCGCGTCGACAGGCAGCGAAGAGCCATGGACCCCCCCGTCGGGGTCGATGAACGTGCGAACGGTCTGGTCGTAGGGGCCCGGGCGAGTCGGGCTGCTTGCCTGCGCGAGAAGCGCCTGGTCGACCTGGCTCCGCAGTTCATGGCGGGCGATGAACCAGACGGCGACAGACGCAGCGGCGACCGTGAACGCGATCGCGATCGCCACCAGCAGGGTGACGCGAAGACGGAAGCTCACGGCTCTTCGCGCAGCGCGTAGCCGACACCGCGAACGGTGTGCAGGAGGCGAGGCTCGCCGCCTTCTTCCAGCTTCCGCCGCAGGTAGCCGATGTACACCCAGAGCGCGTTCGAGGTGGCGCCGAAGTCGTAGCCCCACACGCGCTCGTAGATCTGCGACCGCGTCAGCACCTGCCGCGGGTTTCGCATGAACAGCTCGAGTAGGTTGAACTCGGTGCGCGTCAGCTGCATCCGGCGCTCGCCGCGATGCGCCTCGCGTGTCGCGGGATCGAGCAGCACGTCGCCGAACCTCAGTGCCCCGTCTCCGGCACCGGTGCGACGGAGCAGCGCGCGTACGCGCGCCCGCAGCTCCTCGATCGCGAACGGCTTCACGAGGTAGTCGTCCGCCCCCGCGTCGAGCCCTTCGACCCGGTCGTCGACGGCGTCGCGTGCGGTTACGACGAGGATCGGCACGGCGTCCTCCCGCCGGCGGAGCGTCCGACACACCTCGATTCCGCCGACTTCGGGCATCAGGAGGTCCAGCACGATGACATCCGAAGGCGAGGAGGCCTGCGCCGCGAGCGCCTCCGATCCGTCGGCCGCCTCCGACACGTCGTAGTCCACGCGCAGGGCGCGCGAAACGGCTGAGCGGACGGCGGGATCGTCGTCGACGACGAGGACGCGGGCGGTCATGCCCGAATTGTGACCCGCACTCCTAAGACCGTGTTAAGCGTACGATTGCGCGCGCCACGAGATCGGGGGAAGTCTGCACGCGCTTGTCATCAGCGTCGGGATCCTGAACTCGGTCAGTCTGGTCGCGCTGGCCGCCGTTGCGATCCGCCTCTGGTGGTCGCGTCGCGCCCGCCCTGCCGGCTGGCTCGCGCTCGCGTTCCTCGCCATGGCGCTCCTCGTCACCGTCGGGCGGCTTGCGCCCTCACATCCGCACGGCACGACCCAGTACGTCCTCCAGCGAGGCGATATCGAGCTGCTCGTCCTCTTCCCGTACCTGCTCTACCGCTTCGCGACGACCTTCGCCCCACCCGGGCGGCTGATGCGCGTCGTCGTCACGTCGCTCACAGTCGGGCTGACGGTCTTCACGTTCGCGCTCACGCACTTCCCGGCGACCGGCGAGAGCTGGTCGTTCGGGTTCGCCGCCTACGTGATCGCGTTCTTCGTCCATTGGACACTCCTGTCGATCACGGTCACGGTGCGGCTCCTTCGTGCGGGCCGCGGCCAGCCGTCGGTGTCGGCGAAGCGCATGCGGGTGCTCGCGTTCGCGGCAGCGACGCTGACGATCGCGCTCCTCGGCACGACCTTCGCCACGAACCAGTCGCACCCCGGCGCGCTCATCGTGCAGCTGATCGGCTTCGCGTCGATCGTCGGCTTCTACCTCGGCATCGACCCGCCGCGGATCGTCCGCGCATACTGGCGCACGCCTGACCAGGAGCGCCTCCAGGAGGCGATGCGTGGGCTCGTCACGCTCGCCGTCTCGCCTCCCGAGGTCGCGGCGCGGATCGCCGCTCCCGCCGCCGCGCTTGTCGGCGCAAGCGGGCTCGCCGTGCGCGACGACGACGGCCACGAGCTCGCGACGTGGGGCATAGTCGAGCCCGACGGCGGCGTCGTGATCGCAGAAGAGGGGTTGACGTTCGTAGCGTGGACATCGCCGTACGCCCCGTTCTTCAATCAGGACGAGTTGCGTGCGCTCCACACGATCGTCGGGCTGACGGCAACCGCACTCGACCGCGCACGGCTCTTCGAGCAGGAGCACGAGACACGGCTCGCGCTCGAACGCGCGAACGAGCTGATGACGAACTTCGTCGCGCTCGCCGCGCACGAGTTGCGGACCCCGGTCACGACGATCAACGGCTTCGTCCAGACGCTCAACCATGTGGGCGACCGGCTCTCAGAGACGCAGAAGGTCGAGCTGCGCGAGGCGCTCGAGCAGCAGACGAACCGCATGGCCGCGCTCGTCGAACAGCTCCTCGATCTCTCCCGGCTCGACGCCGATGCGGTCGACGTGCGCCCGCAGCTCTTCGAGCTCGAGCCGCGGCTTCGTCAGGTCATCGCCATCGCGGCGCCCGAGCACCTCAACGAGGTCGAGGTCAACGTGCCCGACAACGCCCGCGCCAACGTCGACCCACACGTCCTCGACCACGTCGTCACGAATCTCGTCACGAATGCGTTCCGCTACGGACGCGCTCCGGTGCGCGTGACCGCCACGGCCGAGAACGGAAACCTACGAGTCGCGGTCGAGGACTCGGGGCCCGGTGTCGCGCGCGAGATCGAGGAGACGCTGTTCGACCGGTTCACGCGCGCGGGCGTAGCCCGCGACCGTGTCGCCGGCGCCGGGCTTGGACTCGCGATCGCGCGTGCGTACGCCCGCGCACACCGCGGCGACCTGCGCTACGAGCGCGGCGATCCGACGGGCGCGCGCTTCGTAGTCGATCTGCCCGCCGTCTAGCCCGCTAGGTTGTAACGCATGGTCGGCACGATCTCCCTGGCACGTGGATGGCCCGCGCCGGAGTGCCTGCCCGTGGCCGAGCTCGCGGACTGCGCCCGCGCGGCGCTCGAACGGGACGGGACGACGATCCTGTCGTACGGGCCCGCGAGCGGCTACGGCCCGCTACGGGAGTGGGCCGCTGAGCGACACGGGGTCGATCCGTCGCGCGTGTTCCTCACGAACGGCTCCTTGCAGGGGTTCGTGTTCCTCGCCCAGCGGCTCGCACCGGGGCGGCGCGTGCTGGTCGAGCGGCCGACCTACGACCGGCCCCTGAAGATCCTTTCGGCGCTGGGCGCCGAGATCGTCGCGCTCGACTGCGACGACGACGGTCTCGACCCCGACGCCCTCGAGTCGGCGCTCGGAAGCGGCGAGCCGCCGGCCTTCCTGTATCTGCTTCCGACCTTCCAGAACCCGAGCGGTCGGACGCTCCCGGAGGAGCGCCGTCGCCGTGTCGTGGAGCTGGCCGCGGAGCACGATGTGCTCGTGCTCGAGGACGATCCGTACGGGCTCGTGCGCTTCGAAGGAGAGGCGCCGCCTTCGTTGCACGAGCTTTCCGGCGGCACGACCGCGTACAGCTCTTCGTTCTCGAAGACGGTCTCGCCCGGGCTGCGCGTCGGCTGGTTCGTGCTTCCCGAAGGACTCGCGCGCGAGTTGGAGTCGACCGCGACCGGCACCTACATCACACCCGTCCTGCTCGGCCAGGCGACGGTCTACGAGTTCCTGGAGCGCGGCCTGTTCGAGCCGAACCTCGAGCGCGTGCGTGCGCTTCTCGGCGCGCGGCGCGACGCGATGGTGAACGCGCTCGCGCGCGAGCTCCCGGACGCGCGCACGTCGCACCCGGAAGGCGGCTACTTCCTCTGGGCCGAGCTCGACGGCGTCGATGTCTCTGACCTGTTTACGCGTGCGGAGGCCGCCGGCGTGACGTTCGTCAAAGGTGTCGACTTCGGCGGCGGGCCGGACACGTTGCGTCTTGCCTACAGCTTCGTGTCGCCGGACGAGATCGGCGAGGGCGTCGCGCGGCTAGCCGCGGCGCTTCCGGCGGCGGTGTAGCCGCGTCACCAGCACGCCGAGCACGAACCCGACCGCCAGCGACAGCAGGACCACCCAGATCACGGAGATCTGGGCTGATGCGAAAACGAAGCTGACCTTCGCCCGGTGGGTGTTCAGGACGATGAACAGGAGCGCATAGAGCGCAACGAGCCCGATCGCCGTGAGTTGCACCCACGGCGTGCGTTCGCGCTTTGCCTGCTGCTCGTCCGCCATCGGCTACGCGACCGCCGCTGCGGTCACCGCGAGCGGGACGAGGCGGGGTTGTCGAGGCGGCTGGAGGGTGCGCGTCGCCGCGCGGAACGTGGGACAGGGGCGCTCCGGGGTCATGGCGCACAGGCCGTGGCGGCGGAAGTAACAGTCTTCGCACGTGGGAGCGTTCTGCCGGGTCATTGAGGGCCTTTCGGGGGGTCGCTTTCAGGTGGCGGGAGTGCGATGGTACGACCGCTCAGAACCGTCGAAAAGGGCTTGTCTAAACGGAAAACGCGCACTTTCCGGCAAGTTCTCGGGAGGAGAAATCTGCTGTTTACGCGGCGGTCAACGGAGTGTCGCCAGCGCGCGCAACGCCTGTGGAAAGTTCTTCACAGCGATGATCCGGAGCCCGTGCGCGTACCGCTTCGCCTCTTGCGCGTTGTCCCCAGCAGGCACGAGAAATGCGTCCACATGCGCCTGGCGCGCGCCGATCGTCTTCTGCTTGATCCCGCCGATCGAGCCGACCGAGCCGTCAG